>Ga0073932_1003184_pt1 | contig 22786 bp, 18 predicted proteins | sample DewCreD2012metaG_FD_76967 | JGI IMG/M metagenome (GOLD analysis project Ga0073932, IMG submission 76967) | Hot spring sediment bacterial and archeal communities from British Columbia, Canada, to study Microbial Dark Matter (Phase II) - Dewar... ...
GGACCTGCGCTCGCAGCCGCCATGCCGCAAATTCCTCCTGCGGCTCTCTCCAGGACCGCTTTGGTGAGATCATTGATCCCGGAGATGTCCACCACGGAATGCATCATGGTGATATCCTTGGTGCCTATGTACTTTGCGGCGTAAGCGGGCATGGAGGCTGTGCTGGAGACCATGAGCTTCGGGACGCCGAAGGGAAGGGCTTTCATGACGCTGGTGGCCGACGTCGTGTTGGAGGCGCCGCCGAAGGAGATGATGCCGTCCAAGAGACCCTTGGAGAGCAGTTCCTGAACCTTGACGCTCGCGCCTTTGATCATAATGGGTGTCACTTCCCCCGTGTTCCTGGAGACCCTGATGTCGAGGATGTTCCCGCCTCCCAGACGAGCGATTTCTTCCGAGGAAATGTCCGGTTGAAGGGTCGGTTCACCCCCGATGGACGTGTCGATGAGAATGGTTTTGAACCCTCGGGCTTCGATGAGCTTTTTGAGGAATTCGGCCTCCTGGCCCTTGGTGTCCAGGCTGCTGAGAATGACGATGTGCTTAGGCATGAGTCGGAACCTCCTTGAACATATGCAGAGCAATCTTGATCAGTGTCTTTGCAAACTCAGGGTCTTCCATGTTGGCGTCCACTTGCACAATTTCGATATCTTTCTTGAGAGTTTTTCTGAGCTCCGTGGTGAAGAGGAGATCCTCTTCGGGATCATAAGTCGGGTTGCCGGGTGAATCCACGGACGACCAGCCCCGGAGGGGAATCACCAATTTGACCGGGCCCCGGGACAGGTTCAATTTTTCAGCGAACAGGACGGCCACTTCCTTCAACTCCCTGGGGGACATCCTGAGCCACGTCCGCAGCCTGTCGATGTCGTGTTTGCGCCGCAAGTCGTGCTCAGCCGTGTAGGTTGATTTTCGAGGGGTGATGTGGTTCACTCCACAGGTCGAGATGATCTGAGGAATCCCCACTCGTCCTGCAGCCTCCAGGCGGGTCGGTCCTGCATCCCTCATGAACCTGTACAGGTGCTCTCCCACTCCACCGGGCGCCAGGTCGATAACTCCTCTGAAACGCCCTTCGGAAATCATGGCTTCCATGGCCCGGTCGCCGATGCCGGTGGCGTGAAACCCGACGACCGCATAGCCCTTTTTTTCCAAGGCCGCTCGCACCGTCCGTGCGCACCCTTCGCAAGGACTGAGCATGGTCATGGCAATGGCCTTTGTGCTGTTTGCAGAGGGCTCGGTCACCGTGCCTCGCACCATTCCCACCATGGCTAGAGCGGCCCTGTCGAGCACATTCCTGAGCAGGCCTGTCAGTCCGGCAATCTCGACCACCGAATTGAACAAGACGATGTCGCTCGTTTGAATGAGCCGGGTGGAGAGGCCTGGAGAGGCTGCGGCCGATGAAACCAGGATCTTGGGAAAGCCGAAAGCCAGGGAGCGCATCACCTCCGAGGCCATGAGAAAGCCGCTGTACCCGCCGATGCCGAGCACACCGTGAACCTTTCCTTCCTTCACGAGGCGGTTGGTGATCTTGACGGCGCCGGAGACCATCACCTCCATGTTGAGGTCCCGGTCCCGGCACGAGGCCAATTTTTTAAGATTGGAACTGCCGGCCCTGGCCACTTCAGAGGCCGGGATATCCGCCTCGCTTTTCTGTCTTTTGCCCTTTGTAGAAAAATCCAGGAGCAAAGGCTTTTGGCCCCACTCATGGATTTTGCGCCGGAGATACAGGGCTTCCGGCCCTTTCGTGTCCATGGTTGCCAGGATGAGAACACCTTTACGCGCAGAAAAAACCGTTCTGCTCTGTGCCTCTGTGTCTTTGTGACTTTGTGCCTCAGATCGTAACATACTTGTGCCGCAGCGAAGCCGCCATGATGGTGTCAAAGGGGACATCTTCGAAGAAACCGCGGTCTTCAATATATTCAATGTGGCGTCTGCCATCCGACGCCGTAGAGGGCAAGAGTGCATCGTGCCGGCCGTCAAACTCAACTGGACGCAACCCGGCGTTCGTGCATGAGACGAGGTCAAAGGTCGGCGCAGCCTTGACCCATGATCCCTCGATGAAGAGATCGGCATACCCGTGGTAAGGGAACAGGTTAGAGCCTCTTTTCTCCAGCATTTCTTTGGACATGAGATGACTTCTAATCGCTGCAAACCGAAGTCGAGCGGGAATCATTGCGGCCCTTGCGAGAGCGACGAGGAGAATCGCTTTTTGAACGCAGTACCCTTCTCCGGCTGCAAGGATGAAACTTGCGCGGAAATGCTCCGGCAAAGATCTTTTTCCGTAGATGCTGTACCGGATGCCGTCCCTCACCGCATAGAAAATCCTTACCGCCCTTTCCCGCTCTGCGGCAATGCCCTGGACGATTTCCCGCGCCTTCTTCTCCACGGGTGCGGCATCGCAGTCGATGTAGGGCGTAGGCTTAAGGAATTGCTCATTCTCCATGTCGCCGGTCTCCGTTCGTCAGGACTTGAGAGTGTCGACCTGCTCCAGAAACGCTCTGGATGCCGGGGAAAGGGTCGCCCCCTCAGGAACAACGATGATTGTTTCAATGTAGAGGGGTCCATCGCCGAGCTTCAAAGGTTTCAGGAGACCCATCTCCGCCTCCCGATCAATTTCGGGTTTGTAAAGAAAAGAGATCCCGCGGCTCTGAATGACATACTCCTTGATAAACTCCACACTGCCGGCCTCAAGGAGCACAGGGGGTTTCACGCCGTGAGACGCCAGAAGGGAGAGCATGAAGTGTCTGGAACCGGAGCCGGGTTCTCGGATGATGATCGGTTCCTTCTCAAGTTCCTCCCATGAAATCGTTCCCTTCCTGGCAAGAGGGTGATAGGGCGATGCGACCAAGCAAAACTCCTCGGGCTTGAATGGGATCGCCTTGACCTTACTGGGGAGGGGGATCCTCCCGATGATCGCCAGGTCATGCTTGAAAGCCGCCACCCCTTCGGCGATTTCAAGCGAACTCCCCACCTCCAGAGACACTTTGATGCCGGGAAATTTTTCCTGGTACCCTGAAAGAAGCCTCGGCATCAGATATCTGGCAAAACTGCGTGTCGTACCAATGATGAGGGAGCCATGGGTCAAAGAGGCAAAACCCTTTAAAGCGTGCTCCATTTCTTCTACAACGCAGAATATTTTATCTGCATACTTGTAGAGCACGTTTCCTTCATCCGTGAGTTCGAGGAATTTTCCCCGTTTTCGGAAGAGGGGCACTTCGAGGTATTGTTCCAGAGCCTTGATTTGCATGGTCACAGCCGGCTGGGTCACAAAAAGAGCTTCTGCCGCCTTGGTCAGGTTTCTCTCCCTGGCTGCATAGTAGAAAATCCGAAGGTGATTGAGATTAATTTGCATGGGAATCTATAAGGGAAGCTTATAGATATATAAAACTTATTGCTTTGACAAGTCAACAGATTTAGGCGGAAATACGAACAAATGAAGAAGGTGCAAGGTACAAGGTTCAGGGTGCACGGGAAAGGGCGAATTGAAGAACGTGCACGACTCAAGGCTAACGGGACAAGGTTCACGGTGCACAAAAAGCGCAGAACGGGTAACCCGCCAGAGGCGGGCAAGCCATGAACTGAGAACGGAGAACAGGGATTGGAGTACATAGCACCGTTCAAAGAAGGGATTGACCTCATCAAGGACTCCGGAGGGGACGCCTTCAAGCTCTGCTGGCAGTGCGGGCTCTGCTCGGCGAGCTGTCCTTGGAACATGGTGCGCTCCTTCATGACGCACAGGATGATCTGCCAGTCCAGATACGGACTTCTGGATATGGAGGACGAGGATTGGTGGCTGTGCTCCACCTGCAACCAGTGCGTGAGCCGCTGCCCTCGGGGGGTGGCCATCACCGATGTCATCCGAGCGGCGCGTAGAATCATGCTCGAGTTCCAGTACGAAAAGGCGCCTGCCGGGCTGCGCAGTGCCGTCGGGAATCTCACCGTCAAAGGCAATCCGTGGGGCGGGGAAAGAAGCAAACGAGCCGCTTGGGCCGAGACCCAGGGGGTTGAGCCCTATTCATCTGAACAACACCGGTTGCTTTACTCGCCCTGCTGCGTGCTGGCCTATGATCCGAAACTCGGGAGTGTGGCCCGGGCGACTGCCGCACTGCTCAAGTCGACCGGCGCATCCTTCGGCATTCTTGGGGAAAAGGAGAGCTGCTGCGGTGAAAGTGTTCGCAAGGCAGGAAACGAAGCGCTCTTCGAATCCCTGGCAAAAAGCAACATCGCTGCCTTTCGAGAAAAAGGGGTTAGGGAGATTATCGTCAGCTCACCCCATTGTTACACGACATTCAAGGAAGAGTATCCTCGACTGAACGGCGAGATGAAGGTTCTTCATCTGACCCAATACCTGGCAGGGCTCCTGGACAAGGGCAAGCTTTCCTACAAGAAGCCCCTCCGCAAGAAGATTGTCTACCATGACCCCTGCTACCTGGGAAGGCATAACGGGATCTATGAGGAACCGCGAAGGGTGCTGGGAAGTGTCCCGGGGGTCACCCTCATGGATGAAGTGGAGTGCCGGGAAAACAGCCTTTGTTGCGGCGGCGGCGGAGGAAGGATCTGGATGGAAACGCTGAAAGGGCAGCGTTTCTCAGACATTCTCGTGGAGCAGGCGGTTGCCATGGGGGCCGACATCCTGGCCACGGCCTGCCCCTACTGCTTGTTGAATTTCAAGGACAGTGTGGTCACGTCGGACAAGGCCGATGCGCTGGAGATAAAGGACATTTCCGAGGTGGTCCTGGAGGCTATGGGGGAAGAATGATTCACCGCAGAGACGCAAAGAACGCAAAGAAAGCCCGTTTTGTCTGTCGGAGAGGTACCGACAGACAAAACGGAGCCTCCATTGAAAAGAAAAATACTGATTCAAGGTCCAGAAAAGTTGGAGAGAAATCCTGATGTTTTGCTTATTGAGGCAGACCTTTTCATTTGCCGGTATCTCCCGGCAAATGAAAACGTTTTCTCTGTGCCCTCTGTGCCTCTGTGGTGAAAGTGATGAAGGGTGATGCACCTATGATGAAGACTGGCGGCGAACCCATAGGAACCATCATGGTGGTTGGAGCCGGGGTCAGCGGAATCCAGGCCGCCCTGGATGCCGCCAAGGGCGGCTTCAAGGTCTACCTGGTGGAAAAGGGACCGGCCATCGGAGGCAAGATGTCGCAGCTGGACAAGACCTTTCCGACCAATGACTGTTCCATGTGCATCCTCTCTCCCAAGTTCATCGAATGCGCTGCAGACCCCAACATCGACATCCTCACAGACACCGAGGTCGAACGGGTGGAGGGGAAAGCAGGGAACTTCCAGGTCACCTTGATCCAGCGTCCCCGGTATGTGGATGCGGAAAAGTGCACGGGTTGCGGGACCTGCGCCGAATACTGTCCCGTGCGTGTGCCGGATTCCTACAATGAAAACCTGGCGACTTTGAAATGCATCCACCTGGCCTTTCCCCAGGCTGTGCCGGCGGTTTCTTTTGTGGATCCGGAGCACTGTCTCTTTCTCAAGAGAGGAATCTGCCAGATCTGCGTGCCCACCTGTAAGAACAAGGCCATTGATTTCCATCAGCAGCAAAAAGTGCATCAGGTCAGGGTGGGGAGCCTCATTCTGGCCCCCGGGTACGATGCCTTTTCTCCCCAGGTCCAGAGCCAGTACGGCTATGGAAGATTTCGAAACGTGGTCACCAGCCTCGAATTCGAGCGCATGCTGAGCGCCTCTGGGCCGAACCGGGGAGAGCTTCGCCGGCCCTCGGACGGCCGCCACCCCAAAAAGATCGCCTGGATTCAGTGCGTGGGTTCACGGGACAAGTCCGCCGGCCGTCCCTACTGCTCGTCCGTCTGCTGCATGTACGCGATCAAGCATGTGCTCCTGAGCAAGGAACACGACCCCGAGTTGGAAGCCCATGTTTTTCACAATGACATCCGCGCCTACGGCAAAGGGTTCGAGCGTTACTATGAGCGGGCTAAGAACACGCCGGGTGTGCACTTCACCTGGAGCAAAGTCTCCGTGATCGGGGAAGACAAAGAGACCGGCCGCGTCAAGCTCAGGTACCGGTTGAGCGGGACGTCTTTGAAAGACGACGCCTTTGATCTCGTGGTGCTTTCCATTGGTCTGGTTTCCCCTCAAACCAGCAGGGAGCTGGCCGAGAAACTGGGCATCACCCTCAACGAGCATGGGTTTTGCGAAGGATCATCTTTTTCGCCCATAGAAACGTCTCGAGCGGGGATCTATCACTGCGGCGTGTTTCACGCGCCCATGGACATCCCTGATTCCGTGACCATGGCGAGCGGCGCAGCCTCCCTTGCGTCGCAGCTCCTCACAGAGCGCCGAGGGACCCTGGTGGAGAAAAAGGAATACCCTGCGGAGCGGGACGTGCGGGGCGAGCCTCCCAGGGTGGGCGTTTTCGCGTGCGACTGCGGCACCAACATCGTCAAAACCGTGGACGTGAAGAGGGTCGTCGAGTACGCGCGGGGGCTCATGGGTGTGGTGCACGCGGAAGAGAGCACCTTCAGCTGCTCCATCGACTCCGTGACGCACATGGCCAAGGTGATCAGGGAAAAAAGCCTCAACCGCGTGGTGGTCGCAGCCTGTACCCCCCGCACCCACGAACCCGTGTTCCAGGACGCCCTTCGCGAAGCAGGACTGAATCCCTATCTCTTCGAGTTCGCCAACATTCGAGAGCAGTGTTCCCTGGTGCACATGGGGGACAAGCGGAGCGCTTTGGAAAAGGCCAAAGATCTCATTCGTATGGCCGTGGCCAGGGCCGTACTCCTGGAGCCCCTCACCCAGATCTCCTACAAGGTCAAGCGCTCGGCCCTGGTGATCGGGGGCGGTCTTTCCGGAATGGCAGCGGCTCTGAGCCTTGCGGAGCAGGGCATTCCGGTACACCTCGTGGAAAAGGAAAAGGAACTGGGCGGCATGGCCAAGAGGATTCACTACACTCTCGAGAGAAGCGGCGTCCAGGAGCACGTTCAAAACCTGATCCATCAGGTTTACAAGAACCTTCTTATCCAGGTTCACACCGAATCCCGGCTTTTGGATTACTCAGGTTTTGTGGGGAATTTCAAATCCCGCATCGCTGTAGGCGATCGAGGCGTGATCAAAGAAATAGACCATGGCGTCACCATCGTCGCAACAGGAACCGAGGAGTTCAAACCGGCCGCTTACCTTTACGGCCAAGATGCTCGCGTGGTCACCCAGCTCGAACTGGAACAGGAAATCCACGAGGGCGGTGACAGCCTGAAGAACTGCGGAACCCTGGTGATGATCCAGTGCGTGGGGTCGCGGGATGAGGAAAGGCCCTATTGCAGCCGCATATGCTGCTCCCAGGCCGTAAAGAACGCTCTGAAGCTCAAAGAGCAGAACCCCGGCATGGACATCTATGTCCTCTACCGGGACATGCGGACCTATGCCTTCAAGGAGGACTATTATCGCCAGGCTGCGGAAAAGGGAGTGGTCTTTATCCGCTACGAGAAGGAGAACCCTCCGGAGGTGACCGCAGCCGAGGAAGAGGGTCGCTCTGTGCTGCGGGTCACGGTGACGGAGCCCACCCTGGCCGGCAGGCTCATGATCCACGCCGACCGGGTTGCCCTGTCTGTGGCTGCGATGCCTGCTGCGGGCAACAGAGCTCTGTCCCGGCTCCTCAAGGTTCCGCTCAACGAAGACGGCTTTTTCATGGAAGCGCACATGAAGCTTCGGCCTGTGGACTTTGCTACAGACGGGATCTTCATGGCCGGCACGGCCCACAGCCCGAAGTTCATAGACGAAAGCATGGCCCAGGCCCAGGCCGCAGCGTCTCGGGCGCTCACGGTCTTGTCTCAAGAAGAAATGAAGGCAGGCGGCCCGGTGTGCAGCGTGGCCGCGAGGAAGTGCAGCGGGTGCGGGCTCTGCGAGCAGGTGTGCCCGTACCAGGCCATCGCCCTGGGAGAGGAGGGGGTCGCCGTGGTCAACCAGGCCCTGTGCAAAGGATGCGGCGTGTGCGTCTCCTCCTGCAGGAGCGGGGCACTGGATCTGGGCGGCGTGAGTGACATGCAGACGTGGGCGGCCATACAAGCCCTGTGAAAACCGTAAGCAGTAGGTAGTAAGAAGTAAGCAGGGTAAGAGAAAATTCGAAATCCGAAATCCGAAGCACGAAATTCACCCGCCTAGGGCGGGCAAGGACGAAAATTCGAATTTTCAAATTTCCAAAACAAAAAAAGGGAAAGGACACGGTCCAAAACTTTTCGCTTTATCATTTGAATTTTTGTCATTGGATATTGTTTCGGATTTCGTGCTTAGGATTTCGAATTTGGCCTGTGTCAGAGGTGTGTATTAGGCAGAAAGATGGCTCATCCGAACAGGTGGGAACCGAAGATCGTGGCTTTTCTCTGCAACTGGTGCAGCTATGCCGGCGCGGATCTCGCAGGCACCAGCCGAATCCAGTATCCGCCCAATGTCCGCATCATCCGTGTGCCCTGCTCCGGGAGGGTGAACCCCTTCTTCATCCTCTCCAGCCTTCAGAAAGGGGTGGACGGGGTGCTGGTGAGCGGATGCCACCCCGGAGAGTGCCACTACTTGACCGGCAATTACAGCGCAAGAAGAAAGTTCGCACTGCTCAAGGGCCTTCTGGAATTCGCAGGCATCGAGGAAGGCCGGGTTCAATTCAGCTGGGTATCCGCGTCTGAAGGGGTTCGCTTTGCAAAGCTGATTCAAAAGGTGACCAACGAGGTCAAAGCCCTTGGCCCGGCAAAGCGGTTGGTGAAAACTCCGCCTCAAGGTGTGCTTCATGCAGCAGCTCACAGATGAAATCAGGGAAGCGGCTCGAACGCTCCTCCGAGAGAAAAAGGTGGATGTGGTCATCGGATTTGAGCGGGGAAGCCTGCCTTTTCGGCGCAGGCCCTGCTTTGTTCGGAAGGAGGAAGACGCGGAAAGGTTGGTATGGGACGGATGGTGCGAGAACACCCTGGCCACCTATCTTCCAAGAAGGAAAGAGAAAGCAGCCATTGTGGCAAAGGGATGTGACAGCCGGGCTGTGGTGGAGCTGATCAAGGAAAAACAGGTGCCGAGAGACCAGGTCCTTGTAATCGGCGTACCCTGTCAGGGAATGATCGATCGGGCCCAGGTGGAAGCCTCCATCGCTTCAGGAAGACTTAAACAATCGGAGGATGGGCCGGAGTTCCAGGAGACGGCGAGGCGTTCCGGGCTTCTCCTGGATTGCTGCAAGACCTGCACTCATCCCAATCCGGTTCTCTGCGACGTGCCTGTGGGGGAGCGTTTGCCTGAAAAGAGGCAGGATGCTTTTGCGGACATTGAAGCCTTCAACGCCCTGAAGCCTGAGGAGCGATGGGCTTACCTAAACCGGGAAGTGGAAAAGTGCATCCGCTGTTATGCCTGCAGGAATGCCTGTCCTCTTTGCTACTGCCCCGAGTGCTTTGTGGATGCGTCTCTCCCCCAGTGGGTCGGGAAGTCCGTCGATGCATCGGACACCATGATCTTTCACCTCATGCGAGCCTATCATCTTGCAGGCCGCTGCGTGGCCTGCGGCGCCTGCGAGCGGGCATGCCCCATGGGCGTGGACTTGGGAAAGCTCAACAGGATGCTCTTGAAAGAGGTGAAGGATCTTTTTGGTTATGAAGCAGGGCTTGGTCTTGATCAGAAGAGTCCCCTGGCGACCTTTCGTCCTGACGACCCTGAATCGTTCATGGTGAATCCATGAATGAACCGCCCTGCATCAAGCTACGGCGTACGGCCTGTATTTCGTCATGCCGGACTTGATCCGGCATCCAGTCTCTCTTTTTCTGGATTCCGGCATTCGCCGGAATGACAAGACCACAGCAAGCTGCGGGGAATGAAAACCGCAGACATTCGAGGTGGTGCGGATTGATCGCCTTATCGAAAATTCTCAAAAAGCAGCGGCTCCCAGGCCTTCTTGAACGCCTGATCAAGGAGCGGCAGGTCTTTGCTCCGGTGAAAAGGGGAGAGATCATCCTGATCCGGGAGATCGATTCTCCATCCCAAGTCCTTCTTGAGTACAAGAATGCCAAGGAATCCCCAAAAGCGGTGCTCTTCCCACAGAGGGAAACGCTTTTTCGCTATCGAACGGAAAGGGGGAAGGCGGACGTGGAGGTTCCTTCAGGGGCCGCCAGGGGCCGGGTTTTGTTCGGGATCCGTCCCTGCGATGCCAGGGGCCTTTTACTCCTCGACAAGGTCTTTGGGGGTGGCTGCAGCGATCCTTATTATATGGACAGGAGAAACGGCACACTTGTGGTGAGCCTGGGCTGCGCTGAACCGAATCCTTCTTGCTTCTGTCTTTCCATGGGAGGAGGACCTTGCTCCGCAGAGGGATCCGACGTGCTTCTTTTGGATTTGGGGGACGGCTACCTTGCCGAGGCCGCCGGTGAAAAGGGCGCGGCTCTTCTGGAAGACCAGGCTTTTGAGGAGAGCGATGAGAGATCCCTCGACCTGGCAGAGAAGACCAAAAAACAGGCAGAGGCTTCTATGAAGCCGGTGGCCATGAAGGAAAATCTGGAAGGGGAGTTGGAAAGGCGATTCAGCGATCCGGTGTGGAAGGACCTGGCCGAGTCGTGTCTCAGTTGCGGGATTTGCACCTATCTTTGTCCGACCTGCCACTGTTTCGATCTTTGCGAAGAGGGCTCGGGCCAGGCGGGAGAAAGAATCAGGATCTGGGATACCTGCCAGTTTCCTCTTTTCACCCAGCAGGCTTCCGGTTTCAATCCTAGGCCCACAGGGAAGGAGAGATTCAGACAGAGGATCATGCACAAGTTCAGCTACCTTCCGGAGACTCAGGGTCTGCTGGGTTGTGTGGGGTGTGGACGGTGTGTGACCGAATGCCCGGTCAACCTGGATATCCGTGAGGTGCTGACATCACTCTCCGAGGGGAATGCACGGTGATGAAAAACCCCTATGTCCCGTTTCCGATGAGAATCGAAGAGGTCATTGTCGAGACCGAGGACGAAAACATCAAGACCTTTGAACTGTCTTTCATGGCCGAGGCGGATGAGAAACGCTTTCTCTATACGCCGGGCCAGTTCGCTGAAGTCTCGGTTTTCGGAACAGGCGAGGCGCCGTTCGGCATGGCTTCGACGCCGACTCAGCCGGGTCGGCTTTCTTTCAGCGTGAGCAAGATCGGGGTGGTGACCGGCGCCCTCCACAGGATGGAGAAGGGCGACGTGGTGGGGGTGCGGGGGCCGCTCGGGAATGGTTACCCGCTGGAGAGATTCAAAGGCAAGAATCTGGTCCTGGTGGGGGGCGGGTTTGGGTTTTCGACGCTCCGTTCCCTGACGAATTTCGTACTCCACGAGTGCAATAGAAAAGATTTCGGCGAGCTCACGGTGATCTACGGAGCAAGAAGGCCGGGGTTGCTCCTCTACAAGAAAGACCTCGAAGCTTGGAAGACGCAGGGGGATGTGCGACTGCACTTGACGGCAGACAGGGCCGAGAACGGGTGGCAGGGCCATGTCGGGTTTGTGCCGGAGGTGACGCGCTCTGTGGCACCGAACCCCAGGAATGCCTATGCCGTGGTCTGCGGCCCCCCGGCCATGATTCAATTCACTCTGCCGGTGCTGAAGGAGCTGGGTTTTGGGGATGAACAGATCTATCTCTCTCTGGAAATGAGGATGAAGTGCGGCATCGGCAAGTGCGGCCGGTGCAATGTGGGGAGCAGGTACGTTTGCAGCGACGGCCCGGTGTTTTCGCAAGCAGAGCTGGCAGGGCTGACAGCAGAGAGTCATTTTTAGTGCAAGAGGCAAGTCATGAATGGGTGGACAGGCAAAATCCTGAGGATTGATCTCTCGAAAGGCAACTGCAGCGTGGAAGAGTTGCCTTCCGGGGTGGCACGAAACTACGTTGGAGGCCGCGGTCTCGGAGACCGCATCCTCTTTGACGAGATCGACCCCCGCACGGATGCGCTGAGCCCGGAGAACAAGCTGATCTTTGCCACAGGTCCTCTCACGGGCACGGGGGTCCCTGCGGGCGGACGATTCGTCGTGGTCGGGAAATCTCCCCTCACGGGCGCCGTGGGGAACCCCGTCTGCGGGGGCTATTTCGGTGCGAATCTCAAGTTCGCGGGCTACGACGCGCTCATCCTCGAAGGGAAATCGCCCGAACCGGTGTATCTCACCGTGATCAACGACAGAGTGGACATCAGAGCTGCCGCGCACTTGTGGGGAAAAGGAGCCACGGAAACAGAGCACGCCATCCGGGCGGAGATGGGGCCGGAAGCGGACCGCTGGGAGAAGAACATGCTGAGCATCGCCGCCATCGGCCCCGCAGGCGAGAACCTGGTGCGCTTTGCCTGCGTCATGGCGGACGGCGGCAGGGCGGCGGGGCGCTCGGGATTGGGAGCGGTGATGGGTTCCAAGAATGTGAAGGCCATCGCCACCCACGGAACCGGGGAAGTGAAAGTCGCCGAGCCGGAGGCCTTCAAGCAGGCGGTGATGGCGTTCTACCAGGAGGCGAGAAAAAACAAGGAACTCGAAAAAAGGGCGATGTGGGGAACCTGGAGCCTGCCCGGTCGAGCCAACAAATCCAAGACCCAGGCGGCCTTCAACTTCAAGGAGGGCTACTTCGAACCCTTCACCAAATTTGAGGACCCTGCCTACATTCGAAACATGCTGCGGAAAAGAGACGAGGGATGCTTTTCCTGTCCTTTCCGCTGCTCCAAGCGGGCCATGATCAAGGATCCGGAATACCCCTGGACGACCAAGGGGCCTGAACACGAGACCATGGCCCTGGTGGGCTCCAACTGCGGCGTCGGGGATCTTCAGGACATTTACCGGGCCAACTGGCTCTGCAACGAGCTGGGCATGGACACCATCACGGCGGGGGCCACGATTTCCTGCGCCATGGAGCTTTTTGAAACAGGAGCCCTCAGCGAAAAGGACATCGGGTATGCGCTTCCCTTCGGAAACGCTCCCAACATGTTTCGGGCCTTGCGGGAGACGGCGCTGCGCCGGGGATTCGGCGATGTGCTGGCAGAGGGGGGCGCAGCGGTGGCTCAAAAATACGGCCGGCCCGAGCTCTTCATGGGGGTCAAGAACCAGGGCATGCCTGCCTGGCATCCTCAGGGAATCGAGATCATCGGGCTTCAGTATGCGACCAGCAATGTGGGCGCCTGCCATACCAAGGCCACGCTGCCTTTCTATGAAGGCCGGATGGACCCGGTGCACCACGTGCAGTGGACCAAGGAAGATCAGGACTACGTGGCCGTCGTGGATTCGGGAGTGCTCTGCTGGATCATTTACCACGGCCCGCTGTGGAACGAAAAGCCGCTTCAGTGGCTCCAGCTCACCACGGGCCTGGATTACTCGGCAGAGGAGGTGGCCTTGATCGGAGAGAGAATCTGGAACCTGGAGCGGGTATTCAACTTCAAGGCCGGTTTGAGCGGCAAGGATGACACCCTCCCTAAGAGAATCACCGAAGAACCCCGGGTGAAGAACCAGGTGGTGCACCTTGCTCAAATGCTTCCCCACTACTATCGCCTGCGGGGATGGACCGAGGCGGGAGTGCCGACCCTGGAGAAGCTTCGCCAGCTGGGTCTGGAAAAGGAAGGAGCCGGGCTCCTATGAAAAGGATAAAAATCGATCACACCAAGTGCAGCGGATGCAAGCTTTGCGAAGTGGCCTGTGCGCTGAAGCACACCGAGGCCGTGAACCTGCAAAGGTCTCGAATCAAGGTTTACGTCGAGGAGACGTTCTGCCTCCCTGTGATCGCAGGCCCTTACACCGAGGCGGCGTGCAATTCCAAGGGCACGGTTCTTGTGGAGGGCGTCGAGGTCGACGGGTGCATTTTGTGCCGGGCATCGTGCCCGGAGAAAACCATTTATAAGGAACCGGATACGGCCATTCCCTTGAAATGCGACTTCTGCGGCGAACCCCCTGATCCGGAGTGTGTGAAGTGGTGCGCTGCGGAGGCGTTGACGCTGGTGGGAGACTAAGAGGGCTTTCATGACACCGGAACGAGAACTTTTTTGGAGGATAGGGGCAGGATGGCTTTTTTATCTTCTGGCCTTTGTAGCCATGTGTTTGCTGGTGGTCGGTGTTGCGGCCCACGTGCGGGTGTGGCTGAAAAGCGCACCCAAAGGCAGAGTCGCTTTTTCAGGTGAGGCCCTGAAGCGAACGATCTTCGACGTGGTCCTGGGCCTGCGCGTCCTCAAGGGCGAGGTGCCGGCCGGCATCATGCATGCCTTGATCTTCTGGGGGTTTGTCATCCTCACGATCGGCACCACGATTCTGGTGTTTCACGAGCACCTGGTCTCCTTTATCGCTGGAAAGATCCACCTGGTTTTTGAGATCTCCATGGAGATCGGCGGCCTGATTCTCCTGGCAGGGATTGTCTGGGCCCTGGTTCGGCGGTACCTCCAGCGGGTGTCGAGGCTTGAACGCAGACTGGAAGATGCCGTCGTGCCCCTGTGGTTGCTCATCGTGGTAGGTTCGGGGTTTGTCCTGGAGGCGGTGAGATTGGCGGTTCAAAAGCCGGCCTGGGCTCAGTGGTCTTTTGTCGGGGCATGGGCTGCGGGCTTCGTCTCTCCTGGCACGGCGGAGGCGACTTATCCCTATCTGTGGTGGGGTCATGCCCTGTTGAGTCTCGGGTTCATAGCGGTCATCCCTTACACCAAACTCTTTCATGTTCTGGGAGCGCCGGCGACCTACTACCTTCACCACTCGGCGGACGTCCCGACGGCACCGGCCTTAACCGCGCAGGAGGCCGAAGAGGCGACTTCCGAAACAGACGCCGGCGCACAGGAAACAGATGAGGCGGCACCGAGTGCAGAGGATGGCTCGCTAGATTTCCTGGACATGCCCCTGAAGTTGCGGGAAGTCGTTTTCTACGATTCCTGCATGCGATGCGGACGTTGCGTACAGGCTTGTCCGTCCGCCGGTGCTGGAGAGGCGTTTGCACCCCGCGATTTTATCCAGGCCACGATTCGCGGATTGTGGCAGGAGCACTCTCCTGTCGGCGATGTTCGCTTCCTCACCAAGGATCAGCCCATGGACCCCAAGGCGCCATGGAACTGCACGACCTGCGCAGCCTGTTTGGAGGTCTGCCCGGTTTACGGCGCCACCTTCGATGCTGTCTTGAGAAAGCGGGGCCTGCTGATCCAGGAAGGTACAGGGGTGCCTGACCTCATGAACCAGACCCTGGAGAGGCTCTTCAACTACGAGAACCCCTGGGTTTCTTCCAAGAGAGAGAAAGCTGTCTGGACAAAGGGTTTGGACATCCCTAGCCTCCCAAAGGGCGGAAAAGAGGGCCAACTCTGCTATTTCGTCGGATGCACCACCGCCATTGACGCGAGAGCCCAGGCCATTGCCAAATCCTTTTCGAGCCTCTTGAAGCACGAAGGAGTGAGCTTCGGGATTCTCGGCGAAAAAGAGCCGTGCTGCGGTGATATCGCCAGGGTGGCCGGGGAGGTCGGGCTTTTTGAAGAAAAGAAGATGAACTGCATGGATCTCTTCGGCCAATATGACATCAAGGACGTGGTGACCTCCTCGCCCCACTGCTTCCACGCATTTCTCAATGAGTACCCCGCAGAAAAGGGTTTTGAGGTGAGGCATTATTCCTTGCTGTTGAGGGAACTCGTGGGCAACGGCCGGCTCAAGTTCAAAAAGAACGGAACGCTCAGGGTCACCTATCATGACCCTTGTTATCTCGGAAGGCACAATCGGATCTTCGATGAACCAAGGGAGGTCATCCGCTCTATCCCCGGCGCAAGCTTGATCGAGATGGAGCACCACGGCCCTGACAGCCTCTGCTGCGGCGCAGGAGGCGGAAGGATGTGGCAGGGGAAAGAATTGGACGGCAAAACAAGAATGAGCGAGATCAGGGTGAGGGAAGCCCACGCGACCGGCGCAGAGGTCTTGATCACGGCCTGTCCCCTGTGTCTCATCATGCTGGAAGACGCTTTGAAGACCCTGGGATATGAAAAAGAAATGAAGGTCATGGACCTTAACGAACTGGTCTTGCAATCGTTGGAAGGTTAAAACAATCAGGAATAAGGAGGGCTGGGAGCGATGAGTGACCTATTGATCTTGGTTGAAAGCAAGGCAGGAGCCTTGGAAAAGATGACCCTCGAAGTGATAAGGGGGGCCGGAGGCCTGGCCAAGGAGCTGGGCACCGGGGTTTCAGCCGTGGTTGTGGGAGCGGATACGGCCGCGTTGGCTGAATCGGTTGCAACCTATGGATTGAACAAAGTGTATCGACTGGAACATCCGCTGCTCAAGGATTTCCAGCCTGATGCCTGGGTAGCGGCCCTGGAATGGTTATGCAAGCAGATTGCGCCGACCATAGTCCTCATCAGCCATGCTTTTGTGGGCAGGGAAGTGGCCCCTAGGCTGGCCTATCGATTGAATACGGAGTTGACTACGGACTGCACGGCTTTGAAAATCGATCCAACCGACAAGGGGCTCGTTCGCACCAAGCCCATTTATGGTGGAAACGCGGTGGCCATCCTGAAGACGGAAGGCACTCCTCAGGTCGTGACAGTGAGAAAGGGGATCTTTGAGCCGGAAGAGCCGACAGAGGCGAAGAGCGAAGTGGTGTCCATGGCCCCGCCGCTCAGCGACGCCGTCATAAAAGTCAAGTCCCTCAAAACGGTGGAGCAGGAGGTTGTGGAACTGGACAAGGCGAATGTGGTCATATCCGGTGGACGAGGGATTGCCGAGAAGGAAGATTTTGAGGTGCTGCTCGCCTTGGCCAAGGCGCTGAGCAAAACACATGGAAAGGTGCTGATCGGGTGCAGCAGGCCGGTTGTGGACAAGGGTTGGATGTCCTCCGACCACCAGGTGGGCTTGACCGGCTCCATGATTTCCCCTGACGCGTACGTGGCGATCGGCATCTCCGGGGCGGTTCAACATCTGGTGGGTATGATTCGATCAAAGAAGATCATCGCGATCAATACGGATCTGGGCTGCAACATGTTCAAGGTGGCCGACTTTGGAGTGGTGGCCGATTACAAAGAGATCCTGCCCGCATTGATCAAGAAACTGGAGGAGTGATCATGAAAGACGTGAAAATCATCGTTTGTGCAAAACAGATACCTGATCCTGAAGCGCCCTTCTCGAACGTGAGCGTGAATGTGGAGAAGAAGGAGGTTGTGGTGGACGCTCCGGATGTGATCAGCCCCTATGACGAAAACGCCTTGGAGGCAGCGATTAGGATTAAAGAAGAGCTGGGGGGAAAGATCACGGTCTTGAGCATGGGCCGGAAGGTTTCGGACACGGTGTTGAGAAAGACGGTCGCTGCAGGCGCCGACCAGTTGATCCTTCTGGAAGATCCGGCCTTTGAGCGGCTGGAGAGCCGGTCCATCGCACGGGTGCTTTCCGCCGCCATCAAGAAGATCGGAGAGTATGATCTGATTCTGACCGGCAGGCAAGCCGGAGACTGGGACTCGGGCCAGGTGGGCCTGATCCTGGCTGAAACGCTCGGGATCCCCTCCATCAGCCTGGCAAGGTCCATAAAGATCAAGGACGGCAGGGTAGAGGTGGAGAAGATTGTCCCCGTGGGTTACGAGTTGGTTGAAGCCAAACTGCCTGCGCTGGTCACGGTGAGCAATGAAGTGGGGGAGCTGAGATATGTGGCGAGAACCAAAATGATGGCGCTGCTCAAGCGTCCCATGACCATCCCCAAATGGAGCACGAAGCATCTGGATCTAAGTGCGGAGGGACTCAAACCTGTACAGCTCATGGAGCTGTGCCCGCCGCCGGACATGAAGAGAGAGTGTGTGTTCATCGAAGGGGCTTCGCCTGAGGAAAAGGCGGGAAAACTGGCGGCTGTTTTCAGAGAACTGAGATAACGAACAGGGTCGTTGTAGATTCCATAGGAACATCAACAAAAACGATTAGGAGGAAATGAGATGGCTGACAAAGTTTACGATGCGATCATTATTGGAGGAGGGCACCACGGGACGACCATTGCGCCGTACCTGGCTCAGGCGGGAATGAAGGTCGGGGTCTTTGAGCGCTTGGATCATTTGGGGGGTGGGGCCATCACGGAAGATCTTCCGTCTCCCGGATTTCGGGGTAATTTCTGCGCTCATTTCACGCGCTATTACGGCCACCCGGCCTACAAGGAATTTGATCTTCGAGCCGAAGGACTGGAATATACGTTTCCGGACACTAACGAGGCCATTATCTTTGATGATGGAACCAGCTTCGTGGCCTATGCGGCCTTCACCGTGGTGGATCCCAAGACGGGAGAAACAAAGTTCAACGAGCAAAACGTTAAGAAAACCTACGAACAGATCAAACGGTTTTCCAAGGTGGACGCCGAAACCTATCTGGATCTCACGGCGAAATACAGGGACATCTGGCGCCCCGCTTATGGCAAGTATCGTTATTCACCTCCCACGCCGTATGGGGTGCCCGACCCCCTGGAAGCCCTTTGCTTCGATCCCAAGAGCGGACTCGATATCCCCATGCAGTTCATGACCTGCAAGCAGCTGGCCCGCTACTTCTTTGAAAGTGACGAACTCAGAATATTGACCGAGAGGGGATTCTGCACATCGTGGGGTTGTTTCCCTGACGACGTGCCCGGCATCTATATCGCGATTTCAACGATTCACCTGACCCTGGGCTGGGAGACGGCCGCGATTGCCAAAGGCGGGACGCAGGCCATCACCAATGCCCTGGTTTCTGCCGGGAAGAAGCGCGGCGTCGAGTATCACATCAACTCAGAAGTACAGAAAATCCTCATTGAAAACGGCAGAGCGACTGGAATCAAGCTCATGGACGGCACCGAGGTTGCCGCCAAACAGCTGGTGGTGTCGGACAACGCGTCCCCCCAGCTTTTTCTGCGCCTTATTGGAGAAGATCGGATTTCAGACGACATGAAGCGCAAGGCCCGTGTCTACCAGTTCGACCGAGGGCAGCTATTCTGGGGCACTGTTGGGGTTCATGAACTTCCCAACTACACTGTGGCAAAGGACAACCCTGACGTCAACTGCACGCCTCGAACCTATTTCGCGCCCAAAGACCTAGGATTTTTCGAAGACAAGTACCAGCACGAGATCTTTCTCTTCGGCATCCCTTCCAAAATGTTCATCCTCACAGCGCCAGACAGCATTTGGGATCCCAGTAGGGTCCCCGCTGGAAAGAGTTCTCTGCATGTGGAGGAGTTCACCTGTCCTGCTAGGCTTTTTTCCAGGAAGGAATGGAAACAGATGACAGAGCAGTTCGTGGATGTCCTTTTCGAACGGTGGCAAGAGTATGCTCCGAACATGACAAAGGACAACCTCATCGTCAGCCGCATCACCAACCCCGCGGATATCCAGGACACCCACTTGGACATGAAGGAAGGAGGTTGGTGTGAAGGAAACTGCAGCGGTGTGCAGAACGGCCGCTTCAGAGGAGTTCCCGGAGGGTACAGGACCTTTATCAAGAACCTCTACCAGTGTTCGTCCGGTGTCTATGGGGGCCCCGGCATCGCCCGTGGCTCAAGCTACAACTGCTACAATGTCATCGCAGAGGACCTGAAACTACCGCAACCGAAATATTAATACAAAACCCCCTGCCCCTTGGTAGAAAAGGGGCAGGGGGGCTAGCTCTCTTGAAGTTCCTGGGCTCTTGTTTGGAGTTCGTGAACGGCTAGGGCCTTGCCTGTCTCGGTCAGGAACCATGTGTCCATTCTTTCACGAAGATAGGTGACCCGGTCTTTAAGATCTTCCTGGAATCTCTCGGCGTCAATGCGAAATCCCAATGGAGAAACTCTGAACAGCTTGTCCGAATCCTTGGCGATAGCGTCTTCAGGAGATCTTGCATGCCTGGTTGTATCATGTCCATCGATAATCTTGAGGATTTCAGGGATGAGTGTTTCATCATAACGGAGCATCCTCAGAATTCGATTCGCGATGGCCGCTCCCTCCACCTCGTGCTTCCTCCTCAAGACCATATCGTTTCCATTGGGACCGAAAGCCGTCAGTTGCTTGTCTTCGGGGATCGTAGACCAGCCTACATCGTGGAGAATGCACGCTGGAAGGGTGATTTCCCGGGAACCGCCTTCTTGCCGAAGCAGGATTTGGGCATATTGATAAACGATATACGTGTGAGGCAGGTTAAGCCTTGTTTTCAGAAAAGGTATGGCCCGTTCAAAAATGGTTTGAAACGGGGCCTCGATTTTTTGGAGCTCAAAGGTTTCGTCAATCGAATAGGTCGGCAACATGTCCATCAGCCCTCAGAGACGACAAATTACGGATGAGCGACAATAAGCCCTCAACCGCTTGTTCAACTGAACCATTGTTTTCACAAAGGATAAGGCTTTCGTCGAAGGTTTCAAATTCTTTAGCAAAAGATCGATACATCTGCAAAGGGTTTGTAAGGATATGATCCTTTCTGGACGTGCTTGCCAGGCGCTTCTCGACGACGGCCTCATCGGCCTTTACCCAAACAATCACGTATCCTCCGAAGTATGTCTTGGCGGCTTCAAGCAGGACTTGCCTCGGCCTTCTCAAGTGCAGGGTTTCGTCAACGACCAAATGCTTGTGACTTGCCGCCAGACAGGAAAAGTCGGAGACGACCTGCTGAAAGACTTTGAGTCGAGTTTCTTCTTTGAAGGGGATGCCGTTTCTGATGTTCTTTGCAAAATCAGGGTCCTGCGGGTAAATGAGCTTTTTGACACCGTCGATGTCATAGTAATGAATGGATAACTTTTCGGCCAGGAGTCTCGCGATCGAAGACTTTCCCACCCCCACAAGCCCTGCAACGAAAATAACCATCCTGGAAAGATTCCTCCTCTCAGGAGCCCTGAAGAACTCTCAGGGTCACCCCTAGGTCCGGATCCACCCGGTCCCACCGGAACTTCTCGACGGGAATCGGAATTCGGGTATTCCCGATAAGTTTTCGGTAGGAGCCCTGCCAGATTCTCTCTTCACCGGACCAGGCTTCAAGAGTCGGTCTCCACAAGGTCCTTTCCAGCTGGATCTCGGGCCATGGGCACAGCTTGGAAAGCGGGCGCTTCTGCATGGGCGCGATCCTCTGAGGGACAACATATCGAATAGGGCTTTCGGCCCGCGCTGTAACGGAGGGCGGGGCCCCAGCTCTGGGGGTCTGCAAGTTCCTGAGGATCCCTCGGCCGGCAAGCCTTCCTTCGAGAGCGCAGAGGTCATGCATATCGGCTCCCCGCAGTACATTTCCTGCAGCAAAGATGTTTTGAACCGAGGTCATGAGGTTCGTGTCCACGGCCGGACCAAGCGTAGAAGGGTCTTTTTCAATACGAGTGCCGTCAATCAAGGAAGAATCAGGTCTGAATCGGCCGGTCATCACGACGGTGTCGCATTCGATCTGAAGGGGTTCTTCGTGTTCTTCCAACAGAAGCTCAACTGTCTCGACTCGTCTGTTGCCGATGATTCGACGGATCGTAGCCTTCTTGAATATGGGGAAGCTGAACATCCGGCTCATGACGGTCGCACCGGCTGCATAGGTGTGAAGGTCGGCGTTCTTTTCGACCATCCCGGAAATAGAAGTCCCGGCACGCCTCAGGGTGAGCACGCTGGACAAGGCCACGTGCTCGCTTCCCACAATCAGAGCCCGGTTTCCAGGTTTGAGCCTTCGAAGATTGACCAATTGCTGGAGGGTGCCTGTCGTGAAAATCCCTGCAGGCCGAGTGCCCGGGATCAGTCGTTCTGAACGCGAACTTTCGAAACACCCTGTCGCCAGAACGATAAAACGGCTTCGAAAGGATTTAGGCCCTTCAGGACAGAGCACTTGAATTTCATGAGCCTCGCCCGGCCAGCCCGGGAAGACCCTGAGCACCCGAGACCCGGTGTAAACAAGGGTTCTGGTTTTTCTGACAAGCTTGCCCAGTGTTCGGGCATAGGAGGGACCGGTGTAGGCCCTTTTTCGATCCCTCAATCCGAAGAAGATGTGGCAGGAGCGGGGCATGCCACCGAGTTCATGGTCGCCCTCGAAGAGCGCGATCTTCAGCCTGGTGGCGGCTGCGGAGAGCTCCAGACAGGCCGATACGCCGGCCGGTCCGCCGCCGATGACCGCCACATCCACATATTCCGATTCAGCGCTCATGAATCTTCTGCAACGTCTCTGGGGCTAAATAGATTGAACCTGGGCCGAATTTTGTCATTTTCTCGTAGGCTTGATGGGTCTCTCTAGCCAGGATAGCAGCAACCTCAGGCCCGCAGAAATTGGCCTGACACCGCCCCATTCCTGCTCTGGTTCGGAACTTGATCCCATCCAGCGTTGTGGCTCCTCTGCGAATCGCTTCGACGATTTCCGCCTCGCTGACGGTCTCGCACCGGCAGACGACATGACCGTAACGGGAATCCTGTCGCACAAGTTCAGCCATCTCCATCAGTGATGAATCCCGTATCCTTTTCATCTTCTTGCGAAAGGGATTGAAATGGGGCTTTTCCATAAGGCGAAGGCCTGACTTCCGAAGAATCTCAACAGCCTGTTTGCCGATGGCCGGCGAGCAAGTGATCCCAGGAGGCGGAAGGGCGACATTCACAAAGGCGGGGTTTTTCTGAGCGGCTTCGAGGATGAAGTCGCCCCGGCTGTTGCGGGCCGTCAAGCCTGAGAAGAAAGCAACGATATGGGTTTCGAAATCAATGTTCGGGATCAGTTGTTTCGCATTTTGCAAGGTGAGGTCAAGCGTCCGTTTTTCTAAGGCGCGATCCTCGATGCCTCTCGAAGGTTCCGGAATAGGGGTATAGACCAAAAGATTTCTGTGAAAGGTGGGCATCACGACTTTGAAACGGCTGAATGTTTTTGGGTCGGCTACGCCTGTCACAATGTGGTTGACGAGGTCTCCCAGACAACGGTCGAGAATCAAGCAGGTGCTTTTCGTCTCATGGGAGATGCGGAAA
>Ga0073932_1003194_pt1 | contig 22716 bp, 22 predicted proteins | sample DewCreD2012metaG_FD_76967 | JGI IMG/M metagenome (GOLD analysis project Ga0073932, IMG submission 76967) | Hot spring sediment bacterial and archeal communities from British Columbia, Canada, to study Microbial Dark Matter (Phase II) - Dewar... ...
CCGACAGAGTCGGACTTTGGTTGATGTGTTATGCTATGCTTTCTACCAATATTTTGTCAACCTTTGGTGGTCAAAAATAAGAGCTATTAAATATAAATAAAGACAAATTAGCACATAAAATTAAAAATTAGCTTTTAAGTTAAAGTTTTTTCAAAAAGTGTTAAATGATAATAATTTTTTTAAGTATTAAAGAAAGGTGATTTTTATGATTCATTTCTTTCGTTGGTCAAATTTAAATATAATCATTGCTGTTCTTATACTTTCATCTTATGGAATTTCTTATTGTCAGAAAATTGATACACCAGAGATTACAAGTTCAGAAATATTTGAACACATTAAATATCTTGCTTCAGATGAGCTTGAAGGCAGAATGACTGGTTCTGAAAAAATTAAACAAGCAGCAGATTATATTAAAAATGAATTTGAAAAAGCAGGATTAGAACCAGTATTCAATGGAAGCTTTTTTCAGGAGTTTCCTTTTATTTCAAAATTAGAATTTGGTGAGAATTCTCTTTCATTCTTAGGACAATCTAATCAGAAACTGATTTTATCAAAAGATTTTACTCCCATATCTTTCACTGATAACTTTACAGTCGAAGGAGATTTGGTATTTGCTGGTTTCGGAATTTCATCACAAGATTTGAATTACGATGATTATAAGGGATTAGATGTAAAAGATAAAATTGTAATAGTATTTAGAAACACTCCTGAAAGTAATGATCCAAATTCAAAATTTAATCGCTTCGCCAGTTTCAGAGTTAAAACTTCTGTTGCAAGAGATAAAGGAGCCAAAGGAATTATCTTTATAAATACCTCAGATAAAAAAGACGATGATAATCTCGTTAATCTTAGATACGATGGTGCAGGGAAAGTGAAAGACATCGCTGCAATTCAAGTTAAGAGAATTATCATTGATGAAATTATTCGAAAGTCTGGCAAATCACTTGAAGAACTGGAAAAACAAATAGTTGAAACAAAGCAACCGAATTCATTTTTAATTGAAGGAGAAAAAGTAAAAATCCAGACTACAGTAAATGAAATAGAATCAAAGTGCATAAATGTCGGAGGACTGTTGAGAGGCAATGATCCGCAATTAAGTAATGAATATCTTGTAATCGGAGCACACTTTGATCATCTTGGCTGGGGTGGAAGCAATTCACTTTATCAAGGCGAACCACAAATTCACAACGGTGCTGATGATAATGCTTCAGGAACTACAGGACTTCTTGAACTTTCTGAAAAATTAGCTACATTAAAAAATGATTTGAAACGCAGCATTATCTTTTTTGCTTTTTCAGGCGAGGAAATGGGACTTTTAGGTTCATCTTATTTAGTGAAAAATTTTCCAGTGCCGATTGAAAACGTAGTATCAATGTTTAATATGGATATGATAGGCAGATTAAAAGAAAATAGTCTAATCGTTTATGGAACCGGAACCTCATCTAATTGGAAAAATATTCTTAATGAAAAAAATAATTTTGATTTCAAACTTACATTTAACGATGAAGGCTTTGGACCGAGTGATCACGCTGCATTTTATGGGATGAAAATTCCAGTTTTATTTTTCTTCACTGGAACACATAATGACTACCACAAGCCAAGTGATGATTACGATAAGATAAATCCTGAAGGACAGGAAAAGATTCTCAAATACATCTATGAAATTGCAAAAGAAGTTGTTAATAATGATCAAAAACCTGATTACATTTCAGTTGAAAGAAAAGATTCTGGCAGAATGACTTCATCAAGAGTTTGGATAGGAACTATTCCGGATTTTGCTGGTGAAGTTGCTGGTTATAAATTGTCCGGAGTTTCTGAAGGAAGCCCTGCAGCTATAGCAGGACTTAAAGCTGGAGATATAATCATCAAATTTGGTGACAGTAAAATCTCGAATTTATATGATTTTACCTATGCTATCGGAAATTATAAACCAGGAGATAAAGTAAAGGTTGTTGTAAAACGCGGTGAAGAAGAAAAGGAATTTGAATTAGAATTGAAATCAAGATAAATGAAGAAAATATTATTTGTTTGTATGGGAAATATTTGCAGGTCTCCGGCAGCAGAGGGAGTTCTGAAAAAAATCATCAACGAAGAAAATCTTTCTAAAGATTTTTATATTGATTCCGCTGGTTTAATTGATTACCATTCCGGTGAATCCCCAGACGAAAGAATGATTTCAGTTATGGAAGAAAGGGGTTACCCTCTTAATCACTCTGCAAGACAGATAAACTTAAAGGACTTTGATATTTTTGACTATATCATAGCCGTTGATAATTACGTTTACCGCGAATTGCTCAGATATCCGATTAGTGCAGACAAAAAGCAGAAGATTTTAAAGCTCGCTGACTATCTAAAGAACTACAACGAAAATGAAATTGCAGACCCTTATTACGGAAGCTATGAAGATTTTGAATATTGTGCAGACTTGATTGAAGATTCTGTTCAGGGCTTATTTAATGAGAAATTAAAATCTAATGAACAAGATTTATAATATCATTGAAAACCAATTAAATATAAAAATAAAATCTGCACGATCAGTCGGAGGTGGCTGCATTAACGATGCAGAGATAATTACAGACAATTACAACAAATCCTATTTCCTCAAAAAAAACCTCTACTCCCCTCCTGATATGTTCTTCAAAGAAGCTAACGGATTAAATGAACTAAATAAAGCTAAAGCTATACGAGTTCCGAAAGTAATTTTAGTCTCAGAGAAATTTCTTCTGCTTGAAAACTTAGAACCTTCATCAAAATCAAAAGACTTTTTTGAAAATTTCGGCAGAGCATTCGCCAGACTTCATAAATTTAAATCAAACGAATTTGGTTTCTTTGAAGATAATTACATCGGTTCAACTCCACAGGTCAATATCCCTGATGAAGAAGAAAAATATGATTGGAAGAAATTTTATCTTAATAAGAGAATTCTTTTTCAATATCATCTTCTTGAAAAAGCTGGTTATTCTGATGAAAGTTTAAGAAAATATTTAAGGAACATTGAAAATAATATTGATAAAATTTTAGACGGTTCTGAAAATTTTCCTTCTTTACTTCACGGAGACTTGTGGTCTGGTAATTACATAACTGACGAATTTGGCGAAGCGTGTTTAATTGACCCGGCTGTATATTATGGAAATCGTGAAGCTGATTTAGCAATGACAAAACTTTTCGGAGGATTTTCATCAACTTTTTATAAAGCGTATCAGGAAGAGTTTCCCTTGCCTTCTGGTTTTGAATATCGTGAAAATATTTACAAACTCTACCACGTTATGAATCATCTAAATCTTTTTGGCGGTGGTTATTACAGTCAAACTATCTCTTTAATGAAATTTTATTACAAATGATTTTAATTTTTTTGTTATCATATCTGTTTTTTTATCAAGTTCAGAAAGAAGATATAATTATTGATAGCAATTTTACATTCGAAGAGTCATTGGCTGGAATTTCTATTCCTCAACACATTATTAAGCAACTTGAATTAGTTGATGTACACTACTACTCCTTTGATGGCAAATTGCATAAAGGACAACTTTTAATTAACAAAAAAGTTAAAGATGATATATTGGAAATTTTTAATCTCATAAAAGAAACAAAATTTCCTGTTGCAAAAGTCATCCCGATTTCATACTACAATTGGGATGATGAAAAATCAATGAATGACAATAACACATCTGCTTTTAATTACAGACTTATCAAGAATACAAAAGTTTATTCATATCATAGTTATGGTTTGGCAATAGATATAAACCCAATGCAAAATCCAAACGTCAAAAGAGGTAAGATATTGCCTGATAAAGCAGTTTATAATCCTGAAGCACCCGGAACATTAACAAATAAAAGTCAGATTGTGAGAGAATTTATAAAAAGAGGTTGGCAATGGGGTGGGAATTGGAAAAGTTCAAAAGATTATCAGCATTTTGAAAAAAGATTAAGATGAAAAGTTTATCAAATGCTTTAATTAAAATTTTATTCTTTGTTTCTCTAATATTTATTAATTCCTGCACTGAAAGGGAATTATTTGACAGAAATTTTATCTTGCCATCTATTACAGGGTTATACACAGAAATATCAGGCAGCATATCCGGACGACTCGTTAAAAAAAATTCACCATATCTTGTTACCAAAGATTTAATTGTCGAAAGTGAAGACTCTTTAACAATTGAACCGGGTACGGTATTGTATTTTAATGAAAGAAGTAAATTTATTATTAAAGGATTTCTTAATGCCACAGGAACAAGAAACCAAAGAATTTATTTTTCAGCATACAAAAGCAGTTGGAATGGCATTTCTTTCAATAGCTCAAATAAAAATTCAATAATAAGATTTTGTATAATTGAAAAGATCAATCCGATTGAAGATAATAATCCTTTATTGTCAGGGATGAGTTTTATCAATTCATATTGTACTTTGCAAAATAATTTTCTCAGAGATAATTCATTAAGTAAAGGTAATTTTATATCTTCATTAAATAGTTCAATTACTGTAACAAATAATATTTTTTTAGATAACTTGTTTGATATTAGTTTGATTAGTTCCGATAACAACAGCTTAAGACTAATAAATAATGTTTTCTTCAACAATAAATCAAACAATAATCAATCTATAGTTTCAATAAAAAAATCTATCTACAATGAAATTCAGAACAACATCTTCTTTAGAAATATAGGTGAAGAAATTAAAGTAACAGACAGCGAACCCCAGAAAGTAATTTTAGGTTACAACTTTTTTGGAAGTACTACAAATGATCCTCAATTTTGGAATTACGAAACTTTCCGATTGTATTACCTCTCCCCTTGCAAAGATGCTGGTAATCCAGCACCCGAATTCAATGACATTGATGGTTCAAGAAATGATCAAGGAGCTTACGGCGGACCTAACGGAAATTGGTGACTTCGACTTCGCTTCAAATGGTGACTTCGACTTCGCTCAGTCACCATATGGTAATTGAGCGAAGTAGATAACACTATTGATTTTGTTCTCCTAAAGGTAGCTGAGCGAAGTCGAAGCTACCGTTTTTTTAATTATTTTAATGTAGTTTAGAAAAATTATTCAAAAAACAGAAATCTTATTTATTTTACATAGAGACAATAAAAATTACTAAAGTTATGAAAGGTTATATGTACATACTTCTTTGCTCTGATGGCAGTTATTATACAGGTAGTACAAACGATTTAGAAAGACGATTAGCACAGCATCAAGCTGGTGAAGGGGCTAATCACACTAAAAAACGGCTTCCTGTTAAACTTGTTTATTATGAGGAATATGAAAGAATTGATCTCGCATTCTATCGCGAAAAACAAGTACAAGGCTGGAGCAGAAAAAAGAAAGAAGCATTGATAAATGGAATGCCAATAGAATTGAAAAAAGCAGCAGAGTGTATGAATAAAACACACTTTAAAAATTATAAAAAGTAATCATAATTTTGGTTATACATCAAATGGTGACTTCGACTTCGCTCAGTCACCATTTGGTAGCTGAGCGAAGTCGATATCCTATTGATTTTTCCCGATAGGTAGCTGAGCGAAGTCGAAGCTACCGTTAAGAAATCAGCTATATCTATCCAATCGGAATTTCTCACCGAGATATAGTTTACGAACTTCTTCATCTTCAGCTAAATCGTGAGCTGTTCCCTGCTTGAAGATAACTCCATTTATAAGAATATAAGCGTTATCTACGATACTTAAAGTTTCGTGAACATTATGATCAGTAATTAAAACACCAATACCACGATTTTTAAGATTTGCAACGATGTTCATAATATCTTCAACGGCAATAGGATCTACACCGGCAAAAGGTTCGTCGAGCAAAATAAAACTTGGATCAGTTGCCAATGCACGAGCAATTTCTGTTCTTCTTCTTTCTCCCCCGCTTAACTGAAATCCCATACTTTTTCTGATTCGAGTAATTGAAAGTTCTTCTAATAATTTATCACATTTTTCTTTGCGTTCTTTAGCATTAAGTTTAGTCATTTCTAATACTGCGAGCAGATTTTCTTCGACAGTTAATCTCCTGAAAATTGATGCTTCCTGTGGCAAGTAACCAATTCCAAGTCTTGCCCTTTGATACATAGGAATTTTTGTAATTTCTTTATCATCAAGAAATACTTTTCCACTGTTAGGCTTTATCATTCCTGTAATCATATAAAAAGTTGTTGTTTTCCCTGCACCGTTTGGTCCAAGCAAACCTACAATTTCACCTTTGGAAACCTGAACGGAAGCATTGTTTACAACAGTTCGCTTTTTATATACTTTAACTAAATTTTCACTTCTTAATGTGTGCGCCATTTGATTCTTCTGATTTTGTCATAAATTTCTTCTTTTGTAGGTCTTGATTCAATTAAATTAAACTTAGGCAATAGAAAATTTCTTTCATTAGATTCAACAAGATTTTCAGGATAATATTCTGTTCCAGGATTACCGAGCAATTTTACGTCACTTACTTCATTATCGTTAAAATAAATTACCGCATCTTTTGAATTAGCTTTTATCAAACCATTAGGACTATTTTCTTCATACATAAAATAAATAGAAAAGACATTATCAAAATACTCAACTCGGGAAACTTTATTATTGCTAAAATATATCTTAGATGACGAGCTTGAAGATTGGTCAAATCTTTCGGGGAAATTTTCGTTTTGTGTCAGCATAAAAGCAGCACCATCAATATCGAGTTGAGTGATTTTATTTTCCAAAAGGTATATAGTGATTGAATCACCTGTCAATTGTGAATAACCATACCAGATAACCGGTTGAGCAATATCTTCAGATTTTTTATAAGTAACAATTTTAGCTGAATCCTGATAGTAAATTGTTAATTCGTTAATTGAGCTGAATAATCCCTTGATAATTTTAACCGAGTCAATCGCAACAAACTTATCTTCATCACTCCTGAAAACTTCCATTTTTTTTGATGAAATAAAAAGTGTATCAAAAGTTATTTGTTCTTTGCCTGTTTCATCTTTAACTACGGAAGTGTCAATCTGAATCATTAAGGGCATTGAATCTATTAAAGTATATTTATTATATCTATCATCTTCAAGACGATTACCTATAACAATAATATTATTAGAATTATTTTTAATCTGAACATTATTAAAGGCATAAGTTTTTTGTTTGTTACGAAAGTGTTCAAGACTATCGGCGTAAATTATATTTTCAGGATCAATAATTTTAACCAAACCAACAGCAATTGCTTTATCAATATTTCTATAATATGTAAGAGTTTCTGAGGTTAAAGTTGAAATACTGTCATAAAGTTTCACATCATCTTTAAAGAATGCCCTATGTTCGTCAAAAAAATATTCGCCTTGCTTTGCTGAAAGAATAACTTTTTTATCATCTAAAGTTACGCCCGAGTTACTTGAAGTTTTCCTTAGATTACCAAAATAAAATCCTCTCTCAGTTTTTATTGTAAGTGTATCTTGAGTAACAATAACATTACCGATTAGTTCAGCATCATTTCTTGAGATGTATTGAACAGCTTTATTACAAGTAACTTTAACATTTCCTTGAGTAAGAACAACATTACCGATAACTTCTCTGATTGATTCACCATTTACAACCATACCTTTAAGACTATCACCGACAATTACAATAAGATTATCTTGTGCAAGGAGTATTCCAGAAAACAAGTAGATGATTAGTAAAATCCTCATTGAACTGTATCTCTTCTGGTTACATAAGTAATATTATAGATGATATAATTTTTTAGGGTTTGATCAGATTCGAATCCATAGCCCTGAATTTTTTCGGTAGGAGAAATTATAGTAACAAATTTGTCTGAGACAATCTTTCTTTCTTCATTTTTCCATTTAATAAGTTCTGTTAATATCGTAACACTATCGCTGAATACAACAACACTATCAATAGCATATAAGTCACTCGTTAAATCATCAACACGACCTCTTTTTGAAGTAAGAGTAGTAGTTTTAATTTGTTCCTCGTCGTAAAAGTCAACTTTAACACCATCATTAATTAATGTTTCGTTTTTTTGTGGAAAGACCTGAATATGACCTGCGAATAAAATTGCTTTTATTTTCCCGGAGTCAGAAAAGACAACTTCAGAATTCCAGGATTCCTGCAAAGGAATATCTTCATCCTTGAAAGTATAATCTATTGGTGGTTTCAATCTCTCGCTTTTACAGCCAGAAAAAAAGATTATGGAAAATAAAAGGTAAATAACATACCTCATCGGGATTGAAGTCCAAGATTTATCAAATCGTGAAGATGAATTATACCGATAGGGGTCAAACCATTATCTGAAATAATCAAAGATGTGATTTTATAATTTTCCATCATCTGTAAAGCATAAGATGCAAGAACATCAGATTTAATCATTTTAGGATTTTTGGTCATAACATCAGCAGCAATTAAGTTTTTAATATCCAAAGTTTTTTCAAGAAGTCTTCTTAAATCTCCATCAGTTATTATACCTGTCAAGTTTCCATCGTTGTTAACAACACAAGTAGTTCCCAATCTTTTACTGGAAATTTCATAAATCACTTTTGTTAATAAATCATTTTCTTTTACTATTGGAATTTTATCACCAGTAATCATAATTTCTCTAATTCTTAAAGAAAGTCGTTTGCCAAGACTACCTGCAGGATGAAGAAAAGCAAAATCTTCTTCAGTAAAATTTCTAAGATGAAGAAGCGTAACAGAAATAGCATCGCCAAGAGCAAGAGTGGCTGTAGTTGAGGCTGTTGGTGCAAGATCATAAGGGCAAGCTTCTTCTTTGACTGCAATACTTAAAACGACATCAGACTGCTGAGCCAATTTAGAATTTTTTAATGCAGTCATCGCAATAATTGTAACACCAATTCGTTTAAACATAGGAAGCAAGTTCAATATTTCTTCATTAGCGCCACTTTTTGAAATCACTATTGCAACGTCCTCATTTCTAACCATACCTAAATCTCCGTGCAAGGCATCAGTCGGATGGAGAAAAATTGCAGGAGTTCCGGTTGAGTTTAAGGTAGCAACGATTTTTCTTGCAATAAGTCCGCTTTTCCCTAATCCGGTTAATACAACTCTTCCTTTAGATTTATAAATTATCTCAACAGCTTTAACGAATTCCTCGTCAATATAATTGATTAGATTCAGGACTGCCTCTCCTTCAATTCGGAGAACTTCTTTTGCATTTTCAATTATCTGTTCCTTATTTAGAGCAATTTCTTTATGATTATTCATATAATTTCATTTTATAAGAATGATTTTGTTAGTTTATCTAATTCTTTAATTTCCGTCAAAAGAGAATCTAATTCACTAAGAGGCAATTGACTTGCAGCATCACTAAGTGCTTTAGATGGGTTTGGATGAACTTCTAAAAACAGAGCATCAATTCCAATGGCAGTTGCAGCTTTAGCTAAAGGCTTTATGAATTTTGGTTGTCCACCACTAACATTTTCCTTACTTGGCAGCTGGACAGAATGAGTTGCATCCATTACAACCGGATAGCCCAATTCTTTCATAATCACAAGCGACCTCATATCAACCACCAAATTATGATAGCCGAATGTAGTTCCTCTCTCAGTTAATAAGATTTTTTTATTGCCTGTCATTGCAACTTTTTCTGCAGCGTGTTTCATATCCTCAGGAGCAAGAAATTGCCCCTTTTTAATATTAACGACTAAACCAGAATTACCAGCAGCAATTAGTAAATCTGTTTGCCTGCATAAAAATGCTGGAATTTGAATTATATCAACAGAACCTAAAACTAAGTTGACATCACTTTCTTTATGAATATCTGTCAAAACAGGTATATTAAATTCTTTGCGAACTTCACTCAAAAGATTTATTGCTTCTTCATCGCCAATTCCTACAAAAGAATTGAGATTTGTTCTATTGGCTTTTTTAAAGCTGGATTTGAAAATAAAAGGGATATTTAATTTATCAGAAATTGTTTTTATTGTTTCCGCTGTATGCCAGACAATATCTTTGGATTCTACCACACAAGGACCAGCAATCAAGACTAAAGGATTATTGTCGCCTATTTTAATATTTCTTATCTCGACCATAGTATTTTTAATTGTTATAAGTGAAAATAAAAATTTTCTGCGTGTTAATGAAGTTTATTTTTGACAGCAATGTTAAAAACATATTTTTAAGAATTAAAGATTGAAAAATTATTTTTATTTTAACACTATGAAAAACAATGAAAGAAAAAATCAGCTAATAAAAGCTGCTTCGAAAAGATTTTCAAAATTAGGTTATTATAAAACAACATTAGAAGAAGTAGCCCGTGATATCAGAATAGGAAAAGCAACTATTTATCATTATTTCCAATCTAAAGATGAACTCTATAACGCTGTTCTTGAATGGGAATCAAATTACATTATTGAGAGAATAAAAGATATTTTTAACGATGAGACCATTGAAATTCCTGACAGATTCGTTAAATATTTTGAGTTAAAGCAAAGTATCATAATTGAAAATAAAATCATATCTCTTTTATTTATTAGAAAAATATCATCTGAGTTGAATGAAAAGGAAACAGAAATATTAGAGAAACTGATAGATGATGAGACCAAAATTTTAAGTCTTGTGATTAGCTTTCTTAACCGTGAAAACATTGAAAAATATGATGAAAAAATCCCGAAAGAATTAGCCTATCTGAGTTGGATGATATCAATTATAAATAACAAATTAAACAAAAACGAAGCTGATAAAAAACTCTTCAGTGATTTACGAATAAAATCAATTATCGGTACTTATATTAGTTAATCCTCTTCTTCTGTGGAATCTTCAAAGAAAAACTTTTCATATTTGTGTTTTATTAGTTGAGCTTCGTAGATGAAGAAAACATCTTCTGCAATATTGGTTGCGTGATCAGCAATTCTTTCTAATTCTCTTGAAATAACAAGTAATGCCACTGCTCCTTCAATATTATCCGGACTTGATTTCATTACGTTTTTAAGGATAGTATGATTTTCAGCATTTAATTTATCAACAATAGCGTCATCATAAATTACAGACTTTGCTAATTCCGGATTTCCGTTGATGTAAGCATCAATTGCATTTTTCAACATCTTTTTTGCATTTTCAAACATCTCGGGAAGCTTTGTCTGATTGTAAAACTCTGGTTTCTTTTCAATCAATAAAAGATTTTCAACAATGTTTACAGCAATATCTCCAATTCTTTCCAAATCAGTATTCAGAGTCATTGAAGACATAATCAATCTTAAATCCATCGCTACTGGTTGAGTTAGAGCGAAAATTTTCTGGCATATTTTATCAATTTTCAAATCAAACTTATCAACCTTTTTATCTTGTTCAATTACATATTTAGCAAGTTCAAGATTATCTTCATCAACTGCCTTACTGGCAAGCTGCACTTGTTCATCAACCAGGCTGCACATTTTAATGACTCTGGTTTTTAATTTGTCTAAATGTTCATCTAATAATCTTTCCATTTTCTCTCCTTAAAAAATTTTAACCAAATCTACCCGTAATATAATCTTCTGTTTGTTTGTTTGAAGGGTTGGTAAAAATTTTTGAAGTTTTATCATATTCTACCAAACGTCCCAAATAGAAGAATGCAGTATAATTGCTAACACGAGCAGCCTGCTGAAGATTATGTGTTACAATTACAATAGTATATTGTTTTCTTAATTCGTGAATTAGTTCTTCAATTTTTGCAGTTGAAATCGGGTCAAGAGCACTTGCAGGTTCATCCATCAAAAGAATTTCTGGTTTAATAGCCAGAGCGCGAGCAATACAAAGTCTCTGCTGTTGTCCACCTGATAAACCTAAAGCAGATTCGTGTAATCTGTCTTTTACTTCATCCCACAGAGCGGCTTGATTCAAACTGTATTCAACAATTTCATCTAACTCAGATTTTGACTTATTTCCAAGCCCTCCAATCCTTAAACCAAATGCCACATTCTCATAAATAGATTTTGGGAAAGGATTAGATTTTTGAAAAATCATCCCGACCTTTTTTCTTAGTTCAACTACATCAATACCTGATTTATAAATATCCTTACCATCAATTATTATTTCGCCCTCAACTCTTACATCGTCAATTAAATCATTCATACGATTTAATGTTCTTAAAAAAGTAGATTTACCACATCCCGATGGACCAATCAGAGCAGTAACCTGATGCGAAGGAATAGTCATAGAAATTTTTTCCAATGCAAGAGAATCACCATAATAAAAATCCAGATTTTTTACTTCTACTTTTAACTTAGATTTTTTTTCTGAATTTCCGTTCGCTTTTTCTACAATATCTTTATTAACTAATTCCATAATAACTCCAATTCTAAAATGCAGAAGTTTTATATTTTTTTCTTAATCTTGCGCGAATAATCATTGCAGTTATGTTCAGCAATACTACAATAAGAATAAGAAGTAAAGTTGTTGTAAAAACCATAGGAAGTGCAGCTTCAATATTCGGAGATTGAAAACCAACATCATAAATATGAAATCCCAGATGCATAAATTTTCTATCTAGATGGAAAAATGGGAAATAAGAATCAAAAGGAAGCGTTGGAGCAAGTTTTACAACACCAGTGATCATCAAAGGAGCAACTTCACCGGCGGCACGAGCCATAGCCAAAATAAGACCTGTCAAAATGCCGGGCATTGCTGCAGGGATAATTATTCTGCTGGTAACCTGCCATTTGGTAGCACCCAAAGCTAAAGCTGCCTCTCGCATTCCACGAGGTATTTGAGTCAAAGCTTCCTCGGTTGCAACTATAACTACCGGCATAGTAAGCAAAGAAAGTGTTAACGATGCCCATAAAATTCCACCTGTTCCCCACGTTGGAGCTGGAAGTCTTTCTGGATAAAAAAATTGGTCAATAGAACCACCAATGAAATAAATAAAAAATCCAAGTCCAAAGACACCAAAAACAATTGAAGGAACTCCTGCAAGATTATTAACTGCAATTCTTACTAATCGAACCAAAGTACCTTGTCTTGCATACTCTCTTAAATAAAGTGCTGCAAGAACTCCAAAAGGAACTGTAAAAATGCTCATTATTAAAACCATCATCACAGTGCCGAAAATTGCAGGGAAAACTCCCCCTTCAGTGTTTGACTCTCTTGGTTCATCAAAAATAAATTCAAAAATTTTGGTGAAAGTGAATTCTAATTTGCTGGCAAAATTCATCTGATTAGGCTGATAGAACCTTACCACATTAAGAACTGAAATGGTTTTTGGTCTTTTGTTAACATCTTCACAATAGAAAGAATATGATCTTGCTTTATTTCTTAAAGAGTCAACCTTGGATTTCAATACTTCATATTTAATATTTTCCTGTTCAATTTGTTTATTCAAGTTTGCGACTAATTGCTCAGCTTTTAATTTATCCTTTTCCTGATATTGAATTTTCTTTATCTGAAGTCTTAGTTTTTCAATGTTATAGTTAATCTCGCCTATTTCTGATTTTTCGATATTCTTAATTTTATCTCTGTATTCTGAAACATCGTCGGAAACTTCTTTTATTTTATTTAGAAAATCGGGATGATCAGATTTAATAATAAAATCATCAATAATTAATTCTTTAATAAACCCATAAAAATTTCCGAACTCGGTTCTTTCAATTGTGAATGCTTCAGGAGGGTAATTTATTGATTCTATGTTTCGTTCGTCAATCCATTGAAAATCAAAACCATAAATATCTCTGTTCCCAATTTTTAACTGAACTCTTTTTAAGCCAGTATTTTTGAGTGAATCGGGTAAATTAAAATTAGGTATCAGCTCTTCTTTTACAACTTCGCCTAAAATTTTTCTACCATCGTTCAATCTTATTTCTTTTAATTCAGAAGCCCAGAAATAATCTTTCCCATTAAGAAGGATTAAAAACAGTAATCCCGAAATCATTATAAGACTTACAGCAAGTCCCATCCCAGTGAACCAAATAAAAATTTCGCCTGATTTATAATGATTCTTCATAAGGATTAAAGCTCTGCGTATTTTTTTCTTAATCTTTGTCGCACGATTTCAGCAACAGTATTTATTAAAAAAGTAAAGATGAAAAGTATAGTTGCAGATAGAAAAAGAATTCTGTAGAGAGTTCCTCCGTATGGAGCTTCTGGGATTTCTACTGCAATGTTGGCTGAGAGTGTCCTCATTCCATTAAATGGACTGAAAGATAGAATTGGAGTATTTCCCGTAGCCATAAGAACTATCATTGTTTCACCTACAGCTCTGCCAAAACCAATCATTATTGCTGAAAAAATTCCAGGACTGGCAGTTGGTAAAACCACTCTGGTAGCTGTCTGCCACTTCGATGCACCAAGAGCAAGAGATGCAGAAATCAAACTGGAAGGAACACTTGAAAGTGCATCTTCACAAATTGTAAAAATAATTGGAATAACGGCAAATCCCATCGCAAAGCCAACAACTAAACTATTTCTTTGATCATATTGTTGATTGAAAACATCGGATATCCAAATTCTGTAATCTCCACCAAGAAGATAAAGCTCAACTAAAGGACCTAACCACTGAGCGATAAAAAATCCGATAATAATCAGCGGAATAATTGCAATCAACTCTGATCCTGATTTTAACTTATGAATAATTTTCTCAGGAAGTCTATTCCACAAAAACAGACCAATTATTATCATAATTGGAGTAATGATAAAAATTAACATCACTCCTACAAATATTTTTTCAAGAAGAGGAGCTAACCACAACCCTGCAATAAATCCTATAACCACGCTTGGAAGTGCTGCCATTATTTCAACAGTTGGTTTAATAAAATTTTTAATACTTGGATGAGAAAACTGAGAAGTATATAATGCTCCCATTAAAGCCAAAGGTATAGCAAAAAGCATTGCATATAATGTACCTTTTAAGGTTCCTAAAATCAAAGGGATTAAACTAAACTTAGGTTCAAAATCATCTGTACCGCCAGTGGACTGCCAAACAAAAGTTGGTTCAGCATATCCTTCATACCAGACTTTCCCAAAAAGTGTTTTAAATGATGTTTCTGGATGAGGATTATCAATTTCGAAGAGAACAATTTTCAAATCATTAAAAAGAATAGCAACTGCATCGCCCTTTGGAGAATATGAAATGTCTTTAACACCAGAGTCATTTCCTGAAAACTCTAAAAGAGTTCTTTCGCTTGTAAGATGATGTAAATAAGAATTCCCTTTTGAATCACCTGTAATAAAAGTTTTGTTTCTTGAAGAAGCTGAAAAACTATTCACGCTGCTATTATGCGGCTTAAAGTTATGAGGATTCACTAATTTCCATCCATAATCAGATTTCTCATCCAATATTCTCATATATGAAGCAAGTTTACCATTTGAATTTCCAACAATTACAGACTGATCACCAATAACATAGCCAAGTTTTGTAATTGGTACTGATTCATCAAAAGGTTTAATCGTTTGAATTAAAAGAGGTTTATCATCATCTTTAACAGAGATATAAAATAATTTCCCGTCAAAAGTCCCAACCATAAGTTTTTCGCAAAAATTATCCAATTCTATGGAGGTGATTTTACCATCAACTAATTGGTCTAATTTGGTTGTAAAAATTTTTATTTGTTCTTCCCCTGAAAAATCTGTTGTTTTGGAAAAACTATATTGGAGAAGGTTGTTGTTTGAATTAACTGCGATTACAGTGTAAGAGTTATTACTTTTTAATCTGAATGATAAATGTTGAATTGAATTTTGCAATGAATCAATTTGAACTAAATCAATGAAATTGTATTTAGGAATTATTTCTCGAATATTATTTTCTGTAAAGTTAACTTCAAAGCCGATTTGAAAAAGAATTACTTTACCCTTGTCTGTTCCTAAAGCAATATAATTATTAGATAATGTTTTTGAAAAAGCAGTAACTTTTTCATCTTTAAGACCATCAATATTAATTGATTTAATAATAGAGTCTTTTTTTAAGTTAATGAAATCAATTCTTCCTGAGTTTGTAACAGCAAATAGAACTTCTTTATATTCATCTAAACCAATTAAAACAGGAGTGTTTGAATCATTGAAGTTACTGTATTCAAGATTTAATGATTCTTCAGATTCAGCGCCAAACCATAATGGCAAAGCTTCAGAGAAGATAAAAAATAGAATAGCTATTACTGAAACAATAGTAGCGATTCCCCCGAAATAAATCACTACTTTCGAAAGTTTATCAAAGAATAATGCTTTCCTATGTTTTTTATTCATTACTTAATTTTATTCATTTCTGAAATTTTTAAAGTAACCTCAAATTGGAAAAACTTTTATTCAAGTTTTTTTAATTCTTTATCAACTAATTCTTTGGTTAGCGGTAAATAACCATCTTTTACTACTACTTCCTGTCCTTCGTAACTTAATACAAACTTTAGGAATTCTTTTAAAAGTGGATCTAATGGTTTATTAGGCACTTTATTTATGTAAATGTTTAATGTTCTTGCCAAAGGATAAGTTTTATTCAGACAATTTTCATAATCAGGTAAATGAAATTCATCTTTATCAGAAAGAGCAATTGGTAAAGCTTTAACGCCGGAGGTTTTATAACCAAATCCGGAATATCCTATGCCAAATCTATCTTCGGTAACACCTTGAACAACTGAAGCACTACCTGGTTGTTCTTTAACTTTATCCTTAAAGTCTCCTTTGAACAATGCGTGTTCTTTGAAATAACCATAGGTACCCGAAGCAGAATTTCTACCATAAAGACTAATTGGTCTATTAAACCAATCTCCAGTTAAACCTAAATCACCCCAAGTAGCGATATCAGATTTAAATCCACCTCTTCTTGTCTTTGAAAAGATAGCATCAACCTGAGGAAGGGTTAAACCATTTAATGGATTATCCTTATTAACGTAAACAGCAAGTGCATCAATAGCTACTCTTAATTCGGTGGGCTTATAACCAAACTTTTTTTCAAAAGCGTCAATTTCTTCTTGCTTCATATCTCTTGACATTGGTCCTAATTGTGCGGTACCACTGATAAGTGCAGGAGGAGCAGTGCTTGAGCCTTTACCTTCAACCTGAATATTTACATTTGGATAATATCTCTTAAACCCTTCTAACCAAAGGGTCAAAAGATTATTCATTGTATCTGAACCTATACTTGAAAGATTGCCAGAAATACCTGAGGTTTTTTCATAATGAGGAATGTTCTCATCAACTTTAACTGCCGTAGCATCACTTTGGGATTGAACTGTGTTATCAATTACTGCTTCATTTTGTTTTGCAGTTTCCTGAATGTTTGACTGATTGTCGGATTTATCTCCACAAGAATAAAAAGTTATTAAAACCAAGAATAGAAAAAAGACTTTTAGTAAGTTAAACATTATTCTCTCCTTTATAATTTTGGCTGGAAAATTAAAAAAAAATATCGTTCTATCCTTAATAATAATGTTAATAAATTATTAATTTCATTAAAATAGGTGAAGTTTTACTGAGAATATTTACAAATTTATAGTGAAGATTTAATTAATTGTTCAAATGGTTTAGTATGTATATTTTTAAGCAACAATTATAAAGCAATATGATTTTACAATCTTTTTTTCAAACCTGGTTACCTTTTATTTACCTTTATGGAGTTGGAGGTCTTTTTTTCTTTACTGGAATTTATATTATAGTTAAAAGCGGTTCTTTGAATGTAAAGAAAAAAAGACATCGCTTCTGGTTGTTAACTTTATTAAGTGGATTTTTTTTCTTTATGGTGCTTCATGGTTTTTTAATAATAGCAGCATTATATCTTTAATTTATGAAAGTTTTTTATGCCTTCAATTTATAACACCTGGATACCCTACATATACCTTTACGGTGTAGGTGGTATATTTTTTTTAAGTGGACTAATAATAGTAAAAAAAGCCGGCGCATATAACCCTTCAAACAAAAGACACCGTCTTTGGTGGAAAGTTACAATATTTGGTTTTTTTTACTTTATGGTTCTTCACGCACTAATAATTTTGGCAGCATTATACCTTTAACTAATAAAAGAGAATTATGGAATCACATCACAGCTTAGGTACTTCAAGTGACTGGATTGTAATGGTAGTTTACTTTATTGCAATTTTAGCATTTGGAGCTTATTTCAGTAAATATAACCGAACAACTACTGACTTCTTTTTTGGAGGGCGAAGGTTTGCCTGGTGGTTAATAGCAATGAGCATTGTTGCTACAGGAGTTGGCAGTCATAGTTTTATAAAATATTCTGCAAAAGGTTTCGAAGCAGGTTTTTCATCAACTATGACTTACATTAACGACTGGTTCTTTGTTCCATTTTTCATTTTTGGTTGGTTACCCATAATTGTATATACGAAAATTCGTTCAATCCCAGAATATTTTGAAAAAAGATTTTCTCCAATTACAAGATTCTTTGCCACATTCTTGTTATTACTTTATATGATAGGATACGTCGGAATAGGATTTCTAACAATGGGAAAAGCTATCCTTCCTTTACTTCCACCAGAGTTTACAATTTTAGGAATTCATTTTAACGTTACCCTAATGGGTTTGGTAGTTGTGATTGCATTAGTAATTGGAATATACATTACTTATGGTGGTCAGACAGCCGTGATATTTACTGACTTACTTCAAGGTTTTATTTTATTATTCACGGGATTTTTAGTATTTCTATTAGGCATTGATTACTTAGGAGGGTTTGGAGTTTTTTGGAATTTATTACCTACTGAATGGAAATTACCTTTTGCACATTTCAATGATCCACCAGGGTTTAACTTTGTAGGAATATTTTGGCAGGATGGAGTTGCCGGTTCTGTTGGATTTTTATTTATGAATATGGGCTTAGTAATGAGATTTATGGCTTGCAAAAGTGTTGATGAAGGAAGAAAAGCAGCTACATTCAATATACTTTTTATGCTTCCATTATCAGCAATAGTTGTAGGAAATGCGGGCTGGATTGGGAAAGCAATCTCCGTTGCTAATCCTTCAGTTGTTCCGCCTGATACAAATCCTGATGCAATATTCGTTGTTGTAGCAAATATTATTTCTCATCCTGGAGTTTTTGGTTTCATTATGGCAGCATTGACAGCCGCTCTGATGTCAACTGTTGATACTTTACTTAATGCTACAGCAGCAGTATATATAAATGATATTCACCGACCTATCAAAAAATGGTTAACTAAAAAAATCCAATCGTGGAAAGAAGAAGATAGAGAAGAATTATTCTCAGCGAGAATTGCAACTGCGGTTTTTACTTTTCTCGGTGTTTTGACTGTGATTCCGTTTAGTAAATTCCCTACTGTATATGAAGCACACGGTTATTTTCATTCTACTTTAACTCCACCTTTAGTTGTAGCTATATTTCTTGGAGTTTTCTGGAAAAAATTCAGTAACTCTTCTGTTATTGGAACTCTTGTTGGAGGTGTGTCGTTAATGATTTTAGGTATGTATTATCCCCGACCTTTGATTGAATTTTTTGATCACGGGACAGCTTTTGATCCAAAACATCCCTATACATACATTGGTGCTCTTTACAATTTATTTGTATGTGTGTTCTTTGCATTATTAACTACTCTTACTATCAAACAGCAACTTAAAATTGTAGAACTTATTAAAAAGAGTACAAATCATAAACTTATAATGGCTTTGATGGTTTTGGTTTCTGTAATAATATTTTTATTAATTGCTTTTAATCTTTTGCCATTGATGGTTCTTCTTATTTTATCTTTTGTTATGGTGTTCTTTGTAGTGCTTGCAGCTAATTATTATATAGATTATGATGAAGATGAAAAAACAAATGGTTTAACCGTTTGGTCAATCAACAAAGCAAAAGAATACTTCAAGGGTTCAAAAGTTAATGATCGTGAGGGTGAAAAGATCAAAGTTGATTGGAAAATTAAAGAAGGAGATGATGATACTATTCATTTTTCAAAAAATGATATGAAACGAATGGCTGCTGAAGTTGGCGATCTTGTGTATATATCTGATTCAAGGAAATATCTTGGTGGATTAAAATCCTGTCATTCAATCTATGGCGAACCACACGATGAGGATGGCGTAGTTTATATTAGTAAAGAACATTTTGAGCAGGGTCAATTCGTAAAAGGTCAAAAACTTACTGCAGAAAAAGAAATGTAAAATAATTTTTTAACATATTATGAAAAAAACTTTTTTATTTATTTTGTTAGTTTTTTGGGGTCATTTAAATCTTTCTTTTAGCCAAAAACTTGGAGAGGTTGAACCCGAAAAACCATTAGAAAAATTTCCTAACGGAGCTTGGGGAATTGATATAATGTTCGGAGAATCAGGTTTCGGACTTGGTACTTTCATCCGACATCAGTTAAGTCAGGACTTAACCGGTTATTTTGATATTTCCTTTTCCGAAGCAAAAGATGAGCGTGAAATTGAATATTTCGATTATTGGGGAAATTCTTTTGTAGTTGGTAAAAAAAACAGAGTATTTCAAATTCCTATGTTTTTCGGATTACAATATAGAATCTTCCAACATTCTGTTGCTGAAAATCTAAGACCTTACGTTAATTTTGGCACAGGTCCAAGTTTGATTGTAACTACTCCTTACAACGAAGAATTTTTTAGCGCATTCGGTAGTGCCAGCTCACAATGGGCTTATGGTGGTTATTTGGGTTTAGGGGCAAATTTCGGACTTGATAAATCAAATCTGGTTGGAATAAATGTACGTTATTATTATTTAAGATTATTCGGCGATGGCGTCGAAAGTTTAGTTGGTAGATATCAAAAAAATCTTCAAGGGATTTTTATTACATTGAACTTAGGAATAATGTACTAAAACTAATCTGGCTTAGGAATGAGACCAATAATCTGTTTTTTCATTTTATTTGTCTTTGCGACAAATCTTAGCATCTCACAAGTTAATATTAAAAATAGACCTGATAATTTTGTAAATGTTAAAGAAATAATTCCAGATTTGATTGTGGAATTAAGATATTTTGGTGAGCATAATTTTGTCGGGCGAAGAATTGATGGTTATAATGCAAATATTTGTTATTTAACCAAAACTGCTGCTGACTCACTTGCAAAAGTACAGGAGGAGTTAAGAAAGTTTAATTTAACTCTAAAAATTTATGATGGGTATCGTCCTCAAAGGGCGGTAAATCATTTTGTTGAGTGGGCAAAAGATTTATCTGACACTTTAATGCGTAAAGAGTTTTACCCGACTGTTGACAAAAAGAATTTATTTAAGGATGGTTACATAGCCGATAAATCATCTCATTCAAGAGGTAGCACAGTTGATTTAACTATTGTCCCAATACCCATACCAGAACAAGAAACTTTTAACAAAGACTCTGAACTTTGTGAATGTTTTCTGCCTCGTGAACTTAGATTTAAAGATAATTCCATAGATATGGGCTCAGGGTTTGACTGTTTTCACCCTATTTCAAACACAATTAACAATGATTTAGAATTGAATCAGAGAATTAACAGATTGCTCTTAAAAACTCTGATGGAAAAATATGGTTTTAAGAATTATCCTTTAGAATGGTGGCATTATACCTTTAAGAACGAACCTTATCCTGATACTTACTTCGATTTCGTTATTGAATAAAATCCCTCTGAAAAATCCTAATTCTAAAAATTACTTTCTCAGAGATTAGAATTTTACAAATAATCACATTAGCTAAAGTCATTTAAAATGTTAAAAACCAATTTTAACAATTCAGTTTGTGGCATTTACTTTGCAAACGTGGGACATCTAAAAACAAAAATAACAGGAATTATATGAATATTTCTCATATAGAACATATAGGTATTGCAGTAAAAAATTTACAAGAAGCTATTGACTACTATGAAAAAATTCTAAACCTGAAATGTTATAAAATTGAAGAAGTCGAAGACCAAAAAGTAAAGACTGCTTTTTTTCAGGTTGGTCAAACAAAAATTGAATTATTAGAATCAACTTCTCCGGAAGGACCAATAGGAAAATTTATTGAAAAGAAAGGTGAAGGTATCCACCATCTTGCTTTTGCGGTTGAGGGATTACAAGAATCTCTTGATTTAGTTAGTTCAAAAGGCGTTCAGCTTATTGATTCAAAACCCAGAGCTGGGGCTGAAGGTTTGAATATTGCCTTTCTTCATCCAAAATCAACTTTTGGTGTATTAACTGAATTTTGTGAAAAGCCAAAACAATAGAAAGAATTAAAATGAACCAGAAAGATAAAATTAAAGAATTACTCGAGCTCAGAGAAAAAGCAAGAATTGGCGGAGGAACTAAAAGAATTGAAGCACAGCATAAAAAAGGTAAATTAACAGCTCGTGAAAGAATAGATTTATTATTAGATGAAGGCAGCTTTGAAGAGTTTGATATGTTTGTCTCTCACAGATGTATTGATTTTGGTTTAGCTGAAGAGACCTATTTATCAGATGGAGTTGTAACAGGATACGGCACGATTGACGGAAGAGTAGTTTATGTTTTCTCACAAGATTTCACCGTATTTGGAGGCTCTTTGTCAGAAATGTATGCTGCTAAAATTTGTAAAATTATGGATAAAGCAATGAAAGTTGGTGCTCCAATAATTGGAATAAACGACAGCGGCGGTGCAAGAATTCAAGAAGGTGTGAAAAGTTTGGGCGGTTACGCAGAGATATTTCAAAGAAATATAATGGCTTCAGGAGTTGTTCCTCAGATTTCGGCTGTTTTTGGTCCTTGTGCAGGTGGGGCAGTTTATTCCCCCGCTCTGACAGATTTTATACTGATGTCAAAAGATACAAGTTATATGTTTGTTACAGGTCCTAAAGTTGTGAAAACAGTTACCGGTGAAACGGTAACAGAAGATCAACTCGGCGGAGCTATGATTCACGGAGCAAAATCAGG
>Ga0073932_1003198_pt1 | contig 22704 bp, 17 predicted proteins | sample DewCreD2012metaG_FD_76967 | JGI IMG/M metagenome (GOLD analysis project Ga0073932, IMG submission 76967) | Hot spring sediment bacterial and archeal communities from British Columbia, Canada, to study Microbial Dark Matter (Phase II) - Dewar... ...
AAGTGGGGCACCAGCCGCAAGCAGTTTATGTTGTTGGACGGCTTGCCTATCATCGTCCATACGATCCGGAAATTCGTGAAGTGCGCAGCGGTCAGCGAAATCATCGTCGCCCTTCGCCCCGAAGATCTGGATTGGGCGCGGGACTTGCTTGCCCGCGAGGCAGCCGGCAAGACTCTGAAACTGGTAACCGGCGGCGACACCCGCCAGGAATCGGTCGAGAACGCCTTGCGCGAAGTGGCGCCGGATACTCAACTCGTGGCGGTCCACGACGCCGTCCGTCCTTTCGTGGATGAGGCCATCATCGAAGCGGTTATCGCCGAAGCTGCGGCTTGCGGCGCCGCCATCGTAGGAATTGTTCCGGTGGACACGGTGAAGCAGGTTCAGAGGAACAAAATCCGCGCCACCATCCCCCGCGACAAGCTGGTCCTTACCCAGACACCTCAGGTCTTCCGCCTGGAGTTGCTGCGCGAGGCGTTTCAGAAGGCCCGCGAAGACGGCTTTGTCGGCACGGACGAGTCGAGCCTCGTCGAGCGGCTCGAGCGCGTGGAAGTGAGCGTAGTCCCTGGCAGCGACCGCAACATCAAGATCACCAAGCCATCGGATATGGACCTGGCGCGACTCTTCCTGGCTGAGCAGCAAGCGCGCCAGGCTCCCGGGTGAGGGCCATGGAGGAGATTCGCGTCGGCCAAGGTTGGGACATCCACAGGACCGGTCCGGGACGGGACTTGATCCTCGCAGGCATCGTCATCCCTTCCGAATTCGGGCTGGAGGGGCACTCTGACGCCGACGTCCTTGCGCACGCCATCACGGACGCCATCCTGGGCGCTCTGGCGTTGGGCGACATCGGAATGCACTTCCCTGACGATGACCCCAGATGGAAGGGCGCTGGCAGTCTTCCATTCCTCCGCCACGCGCGGGACTTGGCCGCCGGGCGCGGTTACAGCATCGCCAACGTGGACTCGACGGTGATTCTCGAGCGCCCCAAACTCAAGGACTACCGTCAAGCTATCCGGCAGAAACTCGCCGAGACTCTGGGCATCGAAATGGATCGTGTTTCAGTGAAATTCAAAACCTCGGAGCGGGTCGGTCCGGTAGGCGAGGGGCGCGCCGCCGAAGCGCAAGCCGTCGCCACGCTGGTCCGCAACAAGTAACGCCCCACCTTCCCCGCTGAGCTTCGCGGTGTTGATATCATAAATTCCGGGGATTTTAGCGAGGTTGTTTAGATGATCGCTCAGCATAGAGGCGGCGCGTGCGCCGCAGTGTTTCTTCTGTTTGTCTCAACCCTATTCGCGCAGAACTACAATGGCAGAATCTCCGGGACCGTGGCCGACAGCACCGGTGCGGTCATCCCCGGCGCCACTGTGGTCATCACCAACACCGGAACCAATTTGAGCTGGAAAGCCACCACGGATTCCAGCGGATTCTATCAAGTCGTCAATTTGCCGCCCGGCGTCTATAACGTCGAGGCGGAAGCCAGCGGTTTCCGCAAAGCCTTGAAGACCGGCTATGACATGCCGGATGCGGGCCGCATCACCGCCGATTTCAAGCTCGAAGTGGGCGCCGTAACGGAGTCCGTAGTCGTCAGCGAAGTGCTCGGCGAAACCGTGAACACCGTGTCGGGCGAAGTGGCTCGCACGATCGACTCTTCGCAAGTCGAGGACCTCGCCCTAAACGGGCGCAACTACCTGCAACTGGTTTCGCTGATCCCGGGCGTAGCCTTGCTTGACGAAGATCAGATGGCCACCACCACCAGCCTCAGCGTGACCAATCAGAGCGTCAACGGCACGCGCGGCGGCAGCAACCACCTCATGGTGGACGGCGGGATGAATCTGGACTCCGGGAGCAACGGGAGCCAGAACAATAACGTCGGCGTGGACTTCATCCGCGAGATGCGGGTGCAAACATCGGCATTCTCGGCCGAGTACGGACGCAACTCCGGCGCTTCGATCAATGTCGTCACCAAGGGCGGAACGGAGCGTTTCCACGGCAGCCTGTTTGAAGCCATCCGCAACGACAAGGTGGATGCGAACAACTACTTCTCGCCAGAGAAGCCTTCCTTCCGCTTCAACGATTTCGGCTGGAGCCTCGGCGGACCCATCGCTTTCGGTCCGTTGAAGAAGGGCAAGCTGTTCTTTTTCGGCGGGCAGGAGTGGAAGAAGATCCGGCGCTACACCAACCCCACCCGCCGCACGCTTCCCACCCGCGCCGAACGGGAAGGCGATTTCTCACGCCGCACGAACGCCATCTACTACCCTGGAACGCGCACGCCGGTCCCGAACAAGGACCTGCGCCCGCTGATGACCGTCGACGGGCGGGCCATCATGAAAGTCTATGACGCCATGGAGAAGTACACCGCCAGCTATGTGGACACGCCGACGGCGAACAACGCCATTTTCCAGGTGTTGAATCCATTCAACTGGCGGCAGGACATCGCGCGCATCGACTGGAAGGCGAGCGACCGGCATTCTGTCTATTTCCGCTGGATTCACGATCACTACGATTTGATCGACCCGTTCGGAACGTTCAATTCTTCGCAGCTTCCGACAACGCCGACGGCGCGAAACCGCCCGGGCTATGGCCCGCAACTCGGCTTTCTGTGGAGCGTCAGCCCGCGCATCTTTAATGAAGCCCGCATTAACGCAAGCTGGAACGGGCAGCGCACGCCGCTGCGCGGCGAAAACTGGCTGCGCAGCACATACGGATTCCAGTTTCCGCTGGTGTTCGGCGGGAACGGTCCGTATGGAAATGGCATCCCCGACGTTTCGATCAGCGGCTTTGCTTCTTTCAATGGGCCGGCGCGAGTCTACTTGCTCTCGCCTACCACCGACATCGCCATCTCGGACAATCTGTCCTTCATGTATGGCAAACACGCCCTCAAAGGCGGTGTGCTGATCATCCGCAACCGGAAGGATCAAAATGGACGGTCGGTTTACGACGGCAGCGTGAACTTCACCACTTCCGCCAATAACGGCACGACGAATTACGCCTTAGCGGATGCGGCGCTCGGACAGTTCCAGATGTACACGGAAGCCGCGAGCGACCCAGTGGGTTTCTTCCGCTTCTCGCAGTACGACGCGTATATTCAGGATTCGTGGAAGATCGCCAGCCGGTTCAGCATCGAGATCGGCTTGCGCTTCAGCCACTACATCCCGACTTATACGGCGGCCAACAATATCGCCAATTTCGTCCCGGCGCTCTATGATCCGGCGAAAGCCGTGCAAGTTACCTCGAACGGCCTGATCGTCCCCGGTTCGGGCAATCCGTGGAACGGCTTGGTCAGGGCGGGCGACGGCGTGCCGGACAAGCATGTGGGGCGCGTGGCGGGCGCCAGGAGTCCGGAGGTGCTCTCGGTTCCCGCGGGAGCGCCGCGCGGCTTCTATAACACCTATGACCTGTTCATGCCGCGCTTCAGCTTCGCTTGGGCGCCCTTCCGCACCAGCCGCATGGCGGTGCGCGGCGGCTTCGGCGCTTACCACGACCGTATTCAGGGCAACTTGATCTTCTCGCAACTCAACCTGCCGCCGTTCTCCAAGCAGGTGTCTTACGAGAGCGGCAACCTGGCGAACCCGCTCGGCGGCACCGCCTCGGCGTTAGCGGTGATGGGCAGCATCAACTCGATCGATCAAAATCTGAAGATCCCGACCGTGTACAGCTACAACTTCGGCATCCAGCGCGAGCTGAAGTACGGCTTCTTCCTCGACTTGACGTACGCCGGCAACGTGGGGCATCACCTGCTGCGGCAGCCGGACATCAACTTCCCGCCGTTCACCGTGCTGGCCGCCAACTACCAGATCCCCAGCGCTCAGCGCCCGGTGACCAACGCCATACGCCCCTACAAAGGCTACTCGGCGATCCGCATGTTCATCAGCGACGCCAATTCCAGTTACAACTCGCTCCAAACCTATCTGACGCGGCGCAAGGGCAATCTTATTCTGACCGTCAGCCACACGTGGTCCCATGCGATTGCCGACGCCAGCAGCGACACCGAGAACGCCGATAGCGGCCTGGAATACACCAACCGGCGTTTCTTCCGCGGCTCGACCACGTTCGACCGGCGCCACATTTTCGTGACTACTTACACCTACCGCATTCCCTTCCTCCGCACGCGCCGCGGCTTCCTCGGCAACGCTTTCGGGCGCTGGGAGATCAGCGGCATTACGCGGCGGCAGGCGGGACCCGCGCTCACCCCGGTGGGCAGCGCGACCGGCGTGACGCGGCGGGCGGACTACATTGAAGGCGAAGTGAGCTTGCCTTCGAGCGAGCGCGGACCCAACCGCTGGTTCAACACCGCGGCGTTCCGCACCGCGCCGAACGACCGGCTTGGCACGGCGGGCGTGGGCATCATCCGCGGACCGGGCTTGTACCTGTGGGATGTGTCGTTGAGGAAAGAGTTCCGCATCCGCGAGGGGTGGCGTCTCCAGTTCCGGGCGGACGCCTTCAACCTGATGAATCACGTCAACTTCCGGAGCCTGAACGTCACCACCACCAGCGCAGACTTCGGAACGGTGTCCGCCGCCGGGCCTTCGCGCAACTTGCAGTTCAGCGTCCGTATTACATTCTGAACCGGCAAGCCCAAATTCAACGGCGCGCACTTGCCGGGCCGTAAGAAACTGAGGCCCGGCGCCGACCGCCACCCGAAGTGGCGCCGCTGCGTGCGTGTACGCTTTTTGTCTGGGGTGTCGCAAGTCTGGGTGAATGACAGCCCCTGAAACGATCTGAGAAGTATACTCCAGTTACCGGCTGAGCGCTTTGCCAGCGGGGCTGGGATATAATCCCCTTCAAGGACACGTCATGAAGAAACTCGTGCTGCTTGCGGCCGCGGCCGCGTGGTGTATTACTGCGATTGCCCAGCAACACCAGCCACAGAAGATTCAGACCCTCATCATCACCGGCCAGAACGGCCACGATTGGCGCGGCGTTACCCCGCTTTTGCGGAAAGCGCTCGAGGACACAGGGCGCTTTGAGGTTCGCATCACCGAGGAGTTCCGAGGCGCCGGTCCCGAAACCCTCGCGCCCTACGACCTGGTGGTGTTGAATTACTTCGAACGCCGGCAAAAGCCGCTGTGGTGGGGCGAGCGCGCTCAAAACGCCCTGCTCGATTTCGTAAAGTCCGGCAAGGGCGTGGTGGTTTATCACTTCTCGGTAGCCGCCTTCGATGGCTGGGAAGAATATGAGAAGATGTGCGGGGCCAACTGGCGCCCCGGTCAGGGGCATCACTCTCCATCCCACGATTTCGTCGTCGACATCAAAGATGCGGACCACCCCATCACCAAGGGCTTAAAAAAGAAGCTCCCGCAGCCCAACGACGAACTCTACGCCAACCTGAAATGGCAGCCGGCAGGCCCATACCGCGTGTTGGCCACCGCTTGGGACGACCATTCCCGTTACAAGAACCCCAAGCAGCCGACCCCCGGTCCCGGTCTGCACCAACCCATGCTGTGGGTGTCGAATTACGGCAAAGGACGAGTCTTCACCACGGTGCTGGGGCATGACGTTCCCGCCGTGCAGACGCCGACTTTCGTCGTAACCTTCACTCGCGGCGCCGAATGGGCCGCCACCGGACAGGTGACGCTGCCCATCCCGCCGGATGTGCGCGAATAAGCCCTGCTCCCTGGCCGCCTGCCGGGGAGGCCGGCGTTACAGAAACTCCACCACGGAGGCGTGACGGACGGCTTTGTTCTCGCGCAATTGAGCTAATACGGACTCAGGCACCTGACTGTCGGTCTCGACGACGGCCACCGCCGCCAGCGGTTCGCCCGCACGCGCCGGAGCTTCCTGCCGCCCCAACGAGAAGTTGGCGATGTTGATGCCGTTTTTGCCCAGCACGGTGCCCACATGACCGATGACGCCGGGCACGTCGTCGTTGCGCATGTAAACCAAGTGTCCGGACAGAGCGACTTCCGCCGGAATGCCATCCACCTGGATCAGGCGCGGGCGGTCCAACACCACGGCGCCTTCCACGCTGGTTACGCCCGAATCCGTTTCCAGCTCCAAGCGGATGGAATCCACCCGCCCACAACGCGTCTCGCGCGTCTCGGTGATTTCCAGACCTCTTTGTTGCGCGATCTGCAAAGCGTTTACCAAATTCGCCCGCGAAGAAAGCCAGCGGTTCAGCACTCCCGCCAGCCCGGCGTTCCGCAGCAGATTCGTGTTTCCTTCGCCGATCTTGCCGCAATAGATGAGGCGAACCGCGCGGGGGTTGCCCACCGCCACGTGGGACGCGAAATTACCCAGCCTTTCAGCCAAAGTGATATAGGGCTCTATCGCCTTGAACTCGTCCGGCGACAGCGCGGGCATGTTCACGGCGTTGATCGCCACTCCATGTTTCAGGTATTCGACGAGCTGCTCCACGATGCGGATGCCGACAATCTCCTGCGCCTCTTCGGTCGAACCGCCGATGTGCGGCGAGGCGATCACATTGTCGAAGGCGAACAGCGGGCAATCCGGCGGCGGCGGCTCCGGTGAAAAGACATCCAGCGCCGCGCCTCCCACTTGACCGCTTTCAAGCGCCGCGCGGAGCGCCTCGGGATCGATCAGTTCACCCCGCGCGCAGTTGACGATGTACACCCCGCGCTTCATCTTGGCGAAAGCCTCGGCGGACACCAGATTCCTGGTCTCCGGCGTCAGCGCCAGGTGCAAGGCGATGACATCGCTCTCGGCGTACAGCCGGTCCAAGCTGACCAACTCGATGCTGAGATCCGACGCCGTTTCCGGCGTGACGTAAGGATCGCACGCCAGAATGTGCATCTCGAAAGCCCGCGCCCGCCGGACCGTTTCCCGCCCGATGCTTCCCAGACCGATCACGCCGAGGGTCTTGCCCCGCAGTTCGTGCCCGAGAAATTTTTTCTTCTCCCACTTGCCGCTCTTGGTCGAATTGCTCGCCTGGACCACCGAGCGCGCCAGCGCGAGCATGAGCGCCATGGTGTGCTCCGCCACCGAAACGGCGTTGCCGCCCGGCGTGTTCATCACCAACACCCCCGCCGCTGTCGCCGCCGGGAGGTCCACGTTGTCCACTCCCACGCCCGCGCGGCCAATCACGCGCAGCTTCGGCGCCTGCGCGAGAACGTCTTTGGTCACCTTCACCGCACTGCGCACCACCAGCGCGTCGCAGCCGGCCAGATGCTGGGTGAATTCCTTGGGGTTCGAGACTACAATCTCCCATCCCGGCTGCGCTTTCAGCAACTCGATGGCGGCGGGAGATACCGATTCAGCAACTAGAACTCTCACCATGTGGCCCCCGTTCCTCACTTCTTCAAGCCGGCGGCTTCCGCATACACGCGCTGCACGGCGGCTACGCCCGAGCCGAACGTCACCGGCACGCCATTAGCCGCCAGAATCAGCTCCAGTTCGGCAATGACTCCGAACAAATCAGCGAAGTCGAAATACCCTAAGTGCGCGATACGGAAGATTTGGCCCTTCATCGACCCTTGCCCGTTGGCGATGATCGAATTAAAGCGGGTGCGGAACTCCTTCACAATCACCCCGGAATCCATCCCCTTGGGCGCGCGCACCGCCGTCACGGAAGCCCCAGGCGACTTCGGAGCGAATAACTCCAATCCCAGCACCTGCACCGCCTCCCGAGTGGCTCGCGCCAAAAGCTGCGCGTTCTCCACCAGGTTCGCCATCCCGACTTTTTTGATGTAGCGGAGCGCTTCAGCCAGCGCCAGAATCAGGCTGGTGTTCGGCGTCCAACTCGATTCGCCGTTGGCGGCGTTCTTCTTCTCCTTCTTGACGTCGAAATAGTAGTGAGGCAGGTCGCTCGTCTCCGCAAGCTTCCACGCCTTGGGACTGATGGCCAGGAACGCCAGGCCGGGCGGAATCATGAACGCTTTCTGCGAACCGCCCACGACCAGATCGAGCCCCCAGCCGTCGATGTCCAGCGGCATGGTGCCGATGCCGGTGATGGCGTCCACTACAAAAACGGCGTCCGTGCCGGCGATGATCTTGCCCATGGCTTCCACGTTGTGGACGGCGCCGGTGGATGTCTCCGAAGCTTGCGCGAAAACCGCCTTGGCCGCGGGTTCGGCCTTGAGCGCGGCTTCCACGGCTTCCGGCTGCACTACGTCGCCGTATTCGGCTTTCAACACCGTGGCTTCCAAACCGTACGCCTTGGCGATTTCCACCCACCTTTCGCCGAACTTGCCAGCCGAACAGACAATCACTTTGTCTCCACGGCGCAGGAAATTCGACGCCGCGGTTTCCATCGCGCCGGTGCCCGAAGCCACAAAAATCAGCACGTCGTGGGAGGTGCCGAGCACTTCTTTGAGGTCTGCGAGGGCGGCGCGGTATACGTTTCGGAAATCCTCGGTTCGATGATGCAGATCGGAGGCCATCATCGCATGCAACGCCGCTGGATACAAAGGCGTTGGGCCAGGTGTAAGAAGACGCTGTTTCCTAATATGCATGGCGGTAGAGTTATTTTAGAACAAACCAGCCGTGACGACGAAAAGATTCGCGCCCCGGCGTTACTTCCACGTTACGCCGCGCATGTCGCCGGCGCGCATGAACTGCTCGTGCATTTTGAACGCCGCCGACAGTGTTTGAGGCGTGTGCCCGCTTTCCACCAGATCCAGGTAGCCGTTAAGCTGCTCCCGGAAGTCGGGATGCGCGCAGTGGTTGATGATCAGTTGAGCCCGTTCGAGCGGCGCGCGCCCGCGCAGATCCGCCACACCGTGCTCGGTGGCTACAATCTGCACCGAGTGCTCGCTGTGGTCCATGTGGCTCACAAGGGGAACGATGGTCGAAATCTTCCCGCCTTTGGCCGTCGACGGACAAGTGAAGATCGAAAGGTAGGCGTTGCGGGTGAAGTCGCCCGAACCGCCGATGCCGTTCATCATTTGCCGCCCCATGACGTGCGTGGAATTCACGTTGCCGAAGATGTCCACTTCAATCGCGGTATTGATCGAAATGATGCCCAGCCGCCTCACCACTTCCGGGTGGTTCGTGATTTCCTGGGGACGCAATAAAATGCGCCGCCGGAACCATTCCAGGTTGCCATACACCGACTTCAGAGCCTCCGGACTCACCGTCAGCGAACAACTCGAGGCGAACCGCACTCTCTCGTCCTGCATCAGCCTGATCACGGAGTCCTGCAACACTTCGGTATACATCTCAAACGCGGGAATCTCGCGGTGCGCTCCGAGCGCTCCCAAAACCGCGTTAGCGATATTGCCGACGCCGCTCTGAATGGGCAAGAAGCACGAAGGAATGCGCCCGGCTGCCATCTCCGCCGCCAGGAACTCCGCCACGTAGTTGCCGATCGTGTCCGTCACGGGATCCGGAGGATCGAATCCGCCGGTTTCGTCCGGCAGGTCGGTCTCCACCACGCCCACGATCTGCGCCGGATCCACCTTGATCACCGGCGAGCCGATGCGGTCGGACGCCGCGAAGATGGGGATTTCCCGCCGTCCCGGGGGATTGGCGGGCTCATAGATATCGTGCATGCCGAGCAGCGTCGGGGGGTGTCTCCGGTTCAACTCGATGACAATCTTCTCCGCCTTGTGGCAGAACGTGGGAGCGGCGCCTACCGAGGAAGTCAGCACGATGCCACCGCCTGCCGTGACGTCCGCCGCCTCGACCACCGCCCAGTGCACCGGTCCCAAAAAGCCATAGCGCACCGCCTGAGGCATCATCGACAGGTGCATGTCGAAAAAGCGCGTCTCTCCCGCGTTGATGCGCTTTCGAAGCTCCGGGCTCGACTGATACGGCGTGCGGAAGCTGATGGCGTCCGCCTGCGCCAGCGCGCCGTCAAGCGATGGACCCGTGGAAGCGCCCGTCAAGACGCCGATTTGAAATTCCCGCCCCGCGGCGTGCTCCCGCTTCGCCTTTTCGGCGATGGCCAGCGGGATGGCTTTGGGCGCTCCGGCAGGCGTAAATCCGCTGAAGCCCACCGTCTGGCCGTGTTGAATCATCTCCGCGGCTTCCGCCGCGGTCAGTAAAGGATAACCAAATATCATGACTTATTCTCCCGGTAAACCTTTAAGAGTCTTCCTGCGGCGCGGAACGAGCTGATGCGCCCGTTCAGCACATCCTCCTCCAGCTTTGGCATCAGAGCGCGCACCTGCGCGTGATTCCGAAACTCCTGCCGCAGTTCGTTGTCAATCACTTCGTACATCCACTTCCTTACCTGTTCGCGCCGCAGTTTCTCGAAGTAGCCTGTCTGCTTGAGCCAGGCATTGTGTTCGGTGACCGCCTCCCACAATCCGGCGATTCCGTCGCCCGTTTTCGCCGAGCAGGTGAGCACGCGGGGGCGCCATCCCGAAGGGCTCGGCGGAAAAAGGTGCAGGGCGCTTTCATATTCCCGCCGCGCCGCCTGCGCCGCGCGCACATTGGCGCCGTCGGCTTTGTTGATGGCGATGAGATTGGCCATTTCCATGATGCCGCGCTTCATGCCCTGCAATTCATCGCCCGCCCCCGCCAGCATCAGCAGCAAAAAGAAATCCACCATCGATCGCACGGCGGTTTCCGACTGCCCCACGCCAACGGTCTCGATGATGATGTTGCGGTAGCCCGCCGCTTCGCACAAGAGCATCGTTTCGCGCGTCCGGCGCGCCACTCCGCCGAGCGATCCGCCGGTAGGCGACGGGCGGATGAACGCCTTCTCGTCCGCGGCCAAACGCTCCATGCGCGTCTTATCGCCGAGAATCGACCCGCCGGAGAACTCGCTCGAGGGGTCGATCGCCAGCACAGCCACCTTGGCTCCCCGCTGCCGCGTGAGGTAGGAGCCCAAAGCGTCGATGACGCTGCTTTTCCCGACCCCCGGCACGCCAGTGATCCCCACCCGTATCGAGTTGCCCGTGTGCGGCAGGCAATGCTCCAGAATGTCCTGCGCCAGTTCCGCATCGTCGGGGCGGGAACTCTCGATGAGGGTGATGGTGCGCCCCAGGATCACGCGGTCCCCTCGCAGCACGCCATCCACGTATTCGCTGAGCGAAAGGCGGCGGCGCCGCGCCCGCGCCCACGCGCCGGGGCGAACGTGCGGCGCCGCGGTTGCGCCTTTCTGAATGCTCAGCGCGGTGCCTTCCAGGTCCAAAGGCAGTTCCGGCAAGTTACCCCTTCGCCCCCACCGGCTCGCCGAGGAGGATGCTCAAAATCTCTTGGGCGCAGGCCGAAATCACCGTTCCCGGCCCAAAGACGCCCACCGCGCCCGCTTCGTACAGGAAATCGTAATCTTGCGGAGGGATGACGCCGCCCACAATCACCAGGATATCTTCCCGGCCAAGCTTCTTTAATTCCTCGATCAACTGCGGAACCAGCGTCTTGTGACCCGCCGCCAGTGACGAAGCGCCCACCACGTGGACGTCGTTTTCCACCGCATGCCGCGCCACTTCCTTCGGCGTCTGGAACAGCGGTCCGATGTCCACGTCGAAGCCCAGGTCGGCGAACGCCGTGGCGACCACCTTCGCGCCCCGGTCGTGCCCGTCCTGCCCCATCTTGGCGATCAGGATGCGCGGGCGCCGTCCTTCGACCCGCGCGAATTCGTCCGCCATGGCGCGCGCTCTGATGAAGTTCTCATCGCCGGCGCTTTCCGAGGAGTAGACGCCGCTGACCGACCGCACCACTGCCTGGTAGCGCCCCCACACCTTCTCCAAAGCGCTTGAAATCTCGCCCAGCGTGGCGCGCTTCCGGGCAGCGTTCACCGCCAGTTCGAGCAAGTTGCCCTCGCCTGTTTCCGCGCAGCGCGCCAGCGCTTCGAGCGCCGCTTCCACCTCGGCGGAATGACGCGACCTTTTCAGCGCTTCCAGCCGCTTGATCTGCGCGTTCCGCACCGCCGTGTTATCCACTTCCAATACGTCGATGGGAGGCTCCTGCTCCAACTGGTAGGCGTTGACGCCGACGATAATGTCCTTGCCGGCGTCGATGCGCGCCTGCTTGCGCGCCGCCGCCTCCTCGATGCGCATCTTCGGCAGCCCCGTCTCGATGGCTTTCGCCATTCCTCCCAGCTCTTCCACTTCCTGGATCAGACCCCAGGCGCGGTGAGCCAGTTCGTGCGTCAGCCGTTCGACGTAATACGAACCTCCCCACGGATCCACCACGTGCGTGATGCCAGTTTCTTCCTGAAGGTAGATCTGCGTATTCCGCGCGATGCGCGCGGAAAAGTCCGTCGGCAGCGCCAGCGCCTCGTCGAGCGCGTTGGTGTGCAGAGACTGCGTGTGCCCCATCGCCGCAGCCAGAGCCTCAACGCACGTCCGCGCCACGTTGTTGAACGGGTCCTGCGCGGTGAGACTCCAGCCGGAGGTCTGCGAGTGCGTCCGCAAGGCCATCGACTTCGGGTTCTTGGGCTGGAATTGCTTCACGATCTTCGCCCACAGCAAGCGTCCCGCCCGCATCTTGGCGATCTCCATGAAGTGGTTCATGCCGATGTCCCAGAAAAAGGAAATGCGCGGCGCGAAGTCGTCCACGCTCAATCCCGCGTTAATGCCGCAGCGCAGATACTCCAGCCCGTCGGCGAGCGTGTAAGCCAGTTCCAGGTCCGCCGTGGCGCCCGCTTCCTGCATGTGATAGCCCGACACGCTAATGCAGTTAAACTTGGGCATCTTCTCCGCGCAGTACCGGAAGATGTCGCCGATGATGCGCATCGAAGCCGCGGGCGGATAAATGTACGTGTTGCGAACCATGAACTCCTTCAGAATGTCGTTCTGAATGGTTCCGGTAAGCTTCTCCGGCGGGACGCCCTGCTCTTCAGCCGCCACAATGTAGAAGGCCATGACAGGCAGCACGGCGCCGTTCATGGTCATCGACACGGACATCTGATCCAGCGGGATCTGGTCGAACAGAATCTTCATGTCCAAGACGCTGTCGATCGCCACGCCGGCTTTGCCCACGTCCCCCACGACGCGCTCGTGATCGGAGTCGTAGCCCCGGTGCGTGGCGAGGTCGAAAGCTACGGACAGGCCCTTCTGCCCCGCCGCTAGGTTGCGCCGGTAAAAGGCGTTCGATTCCTCGGCCGTCGAAAAGCCCGCATACTGCCGGATGGTCCACGGCTGCATGGCGTACATGGTCGAATAAGGACCGCGCAAGTACGGAGGAATGCCCGCGGCGTACTCCAAATGCTCCAATCCTTCCAGAGCCTTCCGCGTATACACCGGAGCGATGGCGATATGTTCGGGCGACAGCCACTCGCTCCCTTGCTGCGCAGCCGGCGCGGCCGCCGGGCGCAGTTGATAATCAATTTTCGAGAAATCCGGCCGCATGGCTTATCCTTTCACCCCCACTCTTTCCTGCCAGGAGGCCAGCGTCTGAGCCGCGTTCGAGCGGATGTGGACAAAGTCGGCCACCCCGGCTTTCTTAAGTTCTTCCACGCTATCCGCCGGGTAGCCGGCGATGATCACCGGCGTGGGACCCAGCAGGCGGCACAACGGCGCCGCCAGCGCCGGGTACTCCGGATCGGACGAGCAGAGCACCACGGCGTCGGCCTGCTCCTTCTGCGCCGCCGCTGCGGCGGCTTCGACGGTCTCAAAATGCCGGGTGATGATTTCGAATCCGGCGCAGCCGAAAAAGTTGGTGCAGAAGCCGGACCGCGCCTTTCTCATCTTCAGGTCGCCCATTTCCGCCAGCAGGAACTTGGGCGTTTTGCCTCCCGCCGCCGCGTGCCGCTCTGTCCGCAGGCGGATCTCCTCGAACAGCCGCGCGGCGCGCAGAGGAAACTTGCCGGGTTGTTGAATTTCGCTCAGCATCTTCTCCTGAAGATTGGGGTACTGGTTTGTGCCGACCAGGATCCGCCGCCGCGAAGCCACCGCGGCCTCCCGGGCTTGGCGCGCTTTCTCAATCTCTTCGAACACCCACGTTTCGGCCTTTCGGAACCCGCCCGCGCCTTCCACCTGTTGCAACAGCTTCCAGGCTTCGCGCGCCACGGCGTCGGTGAGCCACTCGATGTAATAGGAGCCCGCCGCCGGGTCAGCCACCCGGTCAAGCATCGCCTCTTTCTTGAGGATGATTTGCGTGTTGCGCGCCAGACGGCGGGAGAAATCTTCGGGCTGGCGGTACGTCTCGTCGAAGGGGCCGGCCAGGATCGAGTCGGCGCCCCCAAGCGCGGCCGACATGGCCTCGGTCGCCACACGCAGCAGGTTCACATACGGGTCGTAAATGGTCTTGTTCCAAATCGCCGTGCGGCAGTGGATCAGCGGGCGCCGTAATTCCTCGTCCGCGACGCCCCAGGCTTCCATCATCTGCGCCCAGGTTGCCCGCGCCGCGCGCAGTTTGGCGATCTCGAAGAAGTAATTCGAACCGGTGGAGAAGGAAAGGTAAAGTGAGCCGGCCGCTTCTTCCGCCGAAAGCCCGGCTGACGTCAGCGCACCCATCGACTCGGCGGCCTCCGCCAACCCGAACCCCAGTTCCTGAACCGTCGTCCCGCCTTTCTCGGCGAACCGCCAACACGGGACGGCGAAAGGACGGAACCCCGGCGAAGCTTCCAGAATCCGCCGCGCGAGGGGAGCGGCTTCTTTCGCCCACAAGACCGGCGAGAGGTCGAGCGTGCCCGCAAGCGGCCGGGTCCGGACGAAGTCCGCAATCGCGCGCAAGACTGCAAGACCATGGCCGCCGGCCCGGAAATGCGTGCGCACGCCCTCCAACCCGGCCGTCAATACGTCCACTTCCGGCTCCGCGCCTACCGCGAAGATCACCTCTTCGGCGCCCCTGGCGACACCAGCCCGCGCGGCGGCGTTGGCGGCCGCGGGGTCCTGCTCCTCGATTTCTTCGCAGATGCCCCAGCCGGCCGAAGGGCGGGCCGCCGTGAACTCCAGGTGAGCCGCGTCTTCGGAGCGGTAGTATGGCTTGACAGTGATTCCCTCGTCGGTTTTCCAGAGGAGTTTCTTGGCGTAGTCTGCGCCCTTGAGATCCTTTTGGATGGCCGCTTCCCACTCAGCGGTCGTTACGGGGGGAAATTCCGCAAACAGCTTTTCACCTGTTGCGCTCATACGGCCTCCTTAGTGCGCCGCCGGGTCTTCGACCACCTCAATCAACATCCCGAACGGTGCGTCTTCACGCGACTTGGGATGCATAAAAAAGATGGCCGTGCCGCGCGAACCCTTGCGCGGCGCCTTGTCGATCAGCTTGAAACCAGCCGACGCCAGGTATTCGTAAGCCGCCTGCGCGTTCTTCACGCGATAAGCGATATGCGCGAAACCGCCGCGCCCGCCGTTCTTCTCGATCAGCTTCTGCACCGGCGAATCCACGCTCAGGGGCTCCAGCAATTGGATTAGGTTCGGCCCCTCGCCGATTCGGAGCAGCACTTCCCGCACTTGATCCGCGCCATACACTTCCTCGCGGTGGATCTCCTTGAAACCCAGCAACTCATAGGCTTTCACTTGCGCTTCCAATTGGCCCTGCGGAACCGCAATGGCTATATGGTCCACAAACTGAAAGCCGGCTACATTCGCAACTTCTTCCGGCATAAAAATGAGTCCTCTTCTTTGGCTATGAAATCAACTTCGATCAGCGGCGGGAAGGCGGACCTCATGCCCGGCGGAAGCCGGCCCGGCGCCCGCCTTCCCCCGGATTATTCAAATTCGACCAGCACCTGGCCCGGCTGCACCGCGTCGCCCACGTTGGCGTTAATGGCTTTAATCTTGCCGGACACAGGCGCCGTGATGTTCGTCTCCATCTTCATGGCTTCGAGCACCAGGATCGGATCGTTCACCTGTATCTGCTGGCCCGCCTGTACGTTTACGCGGACCACAATTCCCGCGATGGGGCTGCGGCAGACTTTATCCTCGTTCACGTCCCCTGCGGGCGCCGGCGCGGCTGCCGCGGGCGGAGGAACGGCAACGGAGGGCACAGCCGCCGGAGCGGCCGGATAGTACGGGACGGGACCGAGCGAAGGACCGCGGTCTTCTTCCGCTACTTCCACGTCCACTTCATAGGCTTTGCCGTCAATGGTGATCTTCAGTTTCAAAGCGACACTCCTTCCTGCTTGCGTTCTCTGTTAACGGCCCCGGTACGGCAGATTGCGCGCGGCTTGAACAAAGACGCGGCCTTGCTGCGCCCACGCGCTCGTGGACGCCACGGGGCGGATCGGACGTGCGCTGCGGACGCGAGCCTTTTTGCCAAGGAACGCAGCCACAGCCGCGGAGATAACCATGAGAATCTCGGGTGAGATCTCTTGTTCAGCGGGCGGCGTAGGGGCCGCGGCCGGCTTGGGAGCGGCCGAGGCTGGGGCGGGCTGCGCCGGAGCAGCAGAGGGCGGCCCGGCAACCTGCGCCCCACGAGCGGCGATGAGCGACTTGATCTCTTCGATTTCCCGGCGCACCGTCCGGCGCGCCGTTACAGCCCCGGCCAGGTAAGCGGCAGCCACCGATAAGGGCAATAGCAATAACAAGGGACCCATAGCGATCTCCCTTCCTTAGAGTGGAATCAGGCCGTGCTTTTTGGCCGGCCGCAACTCGCGCTTGGTTTGCAAATACTCGAGCGCCTGCGCCACGTGCCGCCGCGTTTCGGCCGGCTCGATGATGTCGTCCACCAGCCGGCGCGCCCCGGCCACGTAAGGCGTGGAGAATGTCTTGCGGTACAACTCGATCAGCTCTTTGCGCTTGGCCGCCTTGTCCTCGGCTTTGTTGATCTCCTGCCGGAAGACGATCTCAGCGGCGCCTTCGGCGCCCATCACCGCCACCTCCGCCGTCGGAAAGGCCAGCGTGCGGTCCGCCCCCAGGTCCTTCGAACACATCGCCAGATAGGCGCCGCCGAACGCCTTGCGCGCGATTACCGTGATCTTGGGCACCGTCGCCGCCGAGTAGGCAAAAAGCATCTTGGCCCCGTGCCGGATGATGCCGCCGTACTCCTGCTGTACGCCCGGCATGAATCCGGGCACGTCGACGAACGTCACCAGCGGGATATTGAACGCGTTGCAGAACCGTATGAAGCGTGAGGCCTTGTCGCTGGCGTTGATGTCCAGCGCGCCCGCCAGTACGGAGGGCTGGTTCGCCACCACTCCGACCGTACGGCCCACGATCCGCCCAAAGCCGATGACGATGTTTTGCGCGAAGGTCGGCTGCACTTCCAGAAAGTCGCCGTAATCGAGCACCCGGACGATCAGGTTCCTCATATCGTAGGAAGCCTTCGGATCTTCGGGCACGACCGAATTCAGCGCCTCGTCGTACTCCGGCGCTTGATCAAACGGCAGCCGCGGCGGATCCTCCAGGTTGTTCGAGGGCAGAAAACTTAACAGACGCCGGCAGGTGTAAACCGCTTCCTCGTCGTTTTCGGCGACAAAATGCACGACGCCGGAGTAGCTCATTTGCGCCGCCGGTCCGCCCAACTGCTCGGGCGTCACCACTTCGCCGGTCACCTGCTTGATGACGCTCGGACCGGTGATGAACATCTGCGCCGCCTTGGTCTGAATGATGAAGTCGGTCAACGCCGGGCTGTACGCCGCGCCGCCCGCGCAAGGGCCGCAAATCAGCGAAATCTGCGGCACCACCCCGGACAGCATAACGTTGTTGTAAAACACCCGCCCGTAGCCGGCCAGGCTGTCGATGCCCTCCTGGACCCTCGCCCCGCCTGAGTCGTTGATCATCACGAACGGAGTGCCCGTCTTGAGCGAGAGCTGCATCATGTCTACCACCTTGTTGGCGTGAATTTCGCCAACCGATCCGCCGCTCACCGTGAAGTCCTGGCTGGCCAGGTGGATCAGCCTGCCGTCCACCTGCCCGGCGCCGGCCACCACTCCGTCGGCGGGCAGCTCCTTGTCCGCCATCCCGAAGTGGGTGCAGCGATGCTGCGCAAACAGCCCGGACTCCTGGAACGAACCGGGATCGACCAATTTCTCAATCCGCTCCCGCGCCGTCAGCTTTCCGCCCGCGCGCTGCTTTTCGAGTTTCTCCCTGCCCCCGCCTTCCATCAAGCGGGCGCGTTTCTCTTTGAGTTCCTGGATACGATCTTCGATGGCCATGATATGAATGAGATGACCGCTTCTTGAGCGGCTGGTTAAGATTTATAAAGACTCCGGTCCCTTTGCTCTCCGAGACCGGCTAAGAAAAGACGCTACTCCGCCGGGGCGACGGTGACCGTGTGCGACTTGCCGCCGACGGTGACAATGTACGAAACAGGCGAACTGATGCCGGGCTTTGCGCCATTGCCGGCCTTGGCCGCTTTCGGCGCTTGGGGCGCCGCCTTAGCCGGCGCCGGGTCCTGCCCCACGTTCTTCGGGCCTTCGTGGCGCGTGGCGAAGAATTTGGGCGCCACTTGGGGGAACATGGCGTAGGTCAGCACGTCTTCATCCGACCCGTTGCAGCCATTCAGAGCCAGCGCGTCGGCGCGCAACTTGTCCCACTCCGGCTTCAAAAGGTCCGCCGGACGGCACGAGATGGGGTCCTTTTTCGCCTGCGCCGCGCACTTCTGCACCACCTCGTGGTTCTTTACGCCCATGGTTGCTCCATAGTAGCCGAGCATCAGGTCTGCGAACTCGCCGGTGATGACCTTGTAACGGCCCATCAGAACGTTGAAAACAGCCTGGGTGCCTACGATCTGGCTGGAAGGAGTCACCAGCGGCGGATAGCCCGCGTCCTTGCGCACGCGCGGAACTTCTTCGAGAACTTCCTGTACCTTATCTCCGGCGCCCTGCTGTTTGAGCTGGCTCTCCATGTTCGAGATCATCCCGCCGGGAATCTGGCTTTGGAAGATCTGGCTCTCGACCCCGGAGAAATTCGTCAGAAAGCTCGCGTACCGCGGCCGGACCTTGTCGAAGTGCGACTTGACCTTCAGAATGCGCTTCATGTCCAGCCGGGTCTTGTAGCCGGTGCCTTCCAGCATCTCAACGAGCGCTTCGGTCGGATTGTGGCCCGGACCGAGGCTCAGGCTGCTGATGGAAGTATCGACGATGTCGCAGCCCGCCTCGATGGCGTACATCAGACTCACCAAGGTGACGCCCGTCGTGGCGTGCGTATGGACGTGGACTAACGTTTCGTCGCCGCAGGCTTCCTTGATTCCTTTCACCAGGTTATAGGCCGCCTGGGGCTTCAGCAGCCCGGCCATGTCCTTGATGCAGATTGAATCGCAGCCCAGGTCGACGAGTTGTTCGGCCATGTCCACGAAATCCCGGGTAGTGTGCTCCGGGCTGATGGTGTAACAGATGGTTCCTTGGGCGTGTTTGCCCGTCGCCCGCACGGCTTTGAGCGCCACGCGGACGTTGCGGATATCGTTGAGCGCGTCGAAAACGCGGAAGACGTCGATGCCGTTTTCCGCCGACCTCTCCACAAACCGCTCCACCACTCCATCTTCGTAGTGGCGGTAGCCGAGCAGGTTTTGCCCGCGCAGCAACATTTGCAGGCGGGATTTGGGCATCAGTTTCCGGAACGTGCGGAGCCGTTCCCACGGGTCTTCGTTCAGAAACCGGATGCAGGCGTCAAAGGTTGCGCCGCCCCAGCACTCGATGGACCAATAACCCGCGTTGTCCAGATCCTCGCAAGCGGGGATCATTTCTTCGGTGGACATCCGGGTGGCCATCAGGCTCTGGTGGCCGTCGCGAAGTATGAGTTCGGTTACTTCTACTAGCCGGTCGGCCATTGCTTATTAACCTCCACGAGGGGGTGCATTAAAGGGACTAAAAAGTATGAAACCTAACTACTATTATATCTACTTATAATATGGCGTGCAGGGCCTCGCGGCCCCGACCTGCTAGAGGAGGGCGGTGTCGAGCGTCTCTTCGGAGGCGCGTTGATCCGGAACCTGGTCCGGTTTAGCGGCCGGAGGGGGCGACACTTCTAAGTAGCGCAGCAATTCGTCGATTGAGCCGTCGAAAAAGCCTTCCAGGATCTCCCGCACTGCCGCGCCCCTCAGCGTCTCCCGGCTCACCACCGGAGAATACACGAAGAACCGTCCCACCTTGCGCCGCGTGGCGCTGCCGCGGCGCACCAGGCGGTCGAGCAGCGTCATCACCGTCGTGTAGGCTAGCGTCTTACGCTGCGCCAGCGCTTCCTGAACCTGTTTTACATTGGCTTCCCCGGTCTTCCACAAGACCTTAAGACATTCCAACTCGAGCGGGGGCGGGATGTCGCGGGGCGGGGCGGGTCTTCGCATTTCACTCCTTGATCAACGCTTGTTGTAGCTTATCGCCGAACATCGAATTTTGCACCGGGGCGGCGCGGCGCGCGGGAGCGGCCTTGACCGGGGGCGCAGCCGCCGCCGGAGCCTTCTCTCCATTCGCCAGGTACCTGGATTTCTTGAGCACCGAGCGGTCCAGCGCGGCGCTGTAGGCCGTCCAGCTCCCCTCCACATAATTGTCCCTCTCCACCGCGTTGCGCATGCACTCCATCTTCGAGTCTAAATTGTCGAGGTGATGCAGCAGGAGCGCTTCGGCGAACAGCGGCACTTTCGGCGACCCGAATTCCAGCTCGCCGTGGTGGCTGAGGATCATATGCTCAATCAGTTTACGCTTCTTGGGCGGGAAGGCGGGGAACTTGCGGAAGTGCTCGGCTAAAAGGAGGATGGCTATGTGGATGTGCCCCAATAGCTGTCCGTCGTCGCTGTAGCTGAATCCGCGCTCGTAGTTCAGCTCATCGATCTTTCCGATGTCATGCAGGATCACTCCGGCGAGCAACAGGTCGCGGTCCACGTTCTTGTAATGCGCGGCCGCGAACTCCGCCAGCCTGCACAGAGACAGCACGTGCTCGATCAATCCTCCCAGCCACGCATGGTGAATGGCCTTCGCCGCCGGCGCCGTCTTGAACTTCGCCGCCACCGTTTCGTCCGCAAAAACGCTCTCCAGCAGCGCCCGAATGTCGTCGTCGCTGATCGATGCTATGACGCCACGCAGTTCGGCGAGCATCTCCTCCGTGTTTCGTTCGGAGGCGGGAAAGAAATCGGCGAAGTTGATCTCCCTCTGGTCCGCGGGCACAATCCGGTGCACCGTGATTTGCAGGCGGTTTTGATACACCTGCGTCACGCCCTTGACGATGACGAAGTCGTCGCGGTCAAACGTGTCCATCGTCTCAGCGACGTTGTCCCACATCTTCGCTTCGACGTCGCCGCTCTTATCGGCAAGCTGCAAGGACAGATAGGGCTCGCCCGACTTTTTCTGCCGCACCTCTTTGGCCTGAACCAAAAAAACGCCGTTCACCTGCTGATTCGGCTGGAGGTCGCCGATGTATTGGGATTTCATCTTTGAGCCTATTTTTTCTTCGCCGTGGCTTCCACCGTCTGCACGCCCTTAGGCTTCTGTTTCGTTCCCGGGACCGGAACCAGCCACAGCAGGCGCTTGCGGCGCGTTTGGGCCAGCACGTCCACCTTCGACACGGTCTCCGGCTTGAGCTGCGCCGGGTCGCTCCAGCGGGTGTCCTTGCCGGGCGCCGCGCCCGAATCGATAAAACCGTCCTTGATCTCCAAAAACGCGCTCATGCGCAGTTGCGTCAGGTACTCGCGGATCTTTGGCTGGAACAGCGGGCGCGAGAGGATATCCATAATCTCGGGCTCCGCCTCTTCCAAAGTCGCCTGCCCCGCTTTCTGGTGCTCTTCCTTCTTCAAAATCAAGAAACCGTTGGGACGGCGGATGGGATCCGTGACATGGTTCTTCGGTTGGTCCCAGATCAACTGTTCGATCACCGGATCGAGTTCGCCTTTCTTGAAGCCGCCGATGTCGCCACCCTGCGCCGATGAAGCCGCATCCGAATTGTCGCGCGCCAGTTCATGGAACCTTTCTCCCTTGCGCGCCCGCGCCACCAGGTCTTTGGCTTTCCGTTCGGCGGCGGCCACGCCGGCGGCGTCCTTTCCTTCGGTGCTCACCAGAATCTCGCGCAAGAAAACCCGTTCTTCACGGATGAACTGGCTTTTGTTCGCCTCGTAGTATTTCTGGACCTCCGCCTTCGGGATGCGCAGCTTCTCGCCCACTTCCTGGCGGATCACCCGCTGCGTCAGCATGTTATTCTTCACCTCCGCCTTGAAGTCCTCGAAAGACATGCCGGACTGCTCGCGTATCCAGGCTTGAAACTTATCCGGATCGGCGATCTTATTCTGCAACTGGATCTCCGCCAGGTACTTGCTTAACTCGGTATCCACGTTGACGTTGAGATCCTTCGCCCTCCCCACCAGCAAAATCTGGTCAATCCGGTCCCGGAGCACGTCCACCTGGCGCTCTTTCAAAGCCTGCTCCAAAGCCGCGCCGCGCACCCCCCGCTGTTGAAGTTCCAGTTCCGCCTGCTTGAGCGTGCGGGCCAGCTCCGAACGGGTGATGATCTCACCATTCACCTTAGCCACGATTTCGTCCACCACCGTTACGTCGGTCGCGGCGAGCGGCAAGGCAGCCAGAAACGCAAACACGACAGAAATCGGAAACCTCATACATCTTCATTATCGCCAAACCATCCGGGCATCGCAGACGCTCACTTAGAACGCGCCGCGGGTATCGTCCAAAGGTAAATCCTGTGGCCCTCGATTTGAATTTCTTTCTCGGGCGGCCAGTCGCCCATGTCGTGGAAATGCGACACCACCCGTGTGCCGGGCTTCAATTCGCTCAAAAGCTTGGGACGAAGCTTGAGGTTGATCCACGGCCACAGGTAGAGCGTCACCACCGTCGCTTCGCGGATGTCGGCTTCGAACAAATCCTCGTTGCGGAACTGCACCCGCCTGGCGACGCCGGCTTTGCGGGCGTTTTCCGCCGATTCCTTGATCCGCTCCGGGTCGATATCGATGCCCACGCCCCGCGCGCCGAAATGCTTCGCCGCGGCAATGACCACCCGCCCGTCGCCGCATCCGAGGTCGTATACGACGTCCCTGCGG
>Ga0073932_1003199_pt1 | contig 22704 bp, 17 predicted proteins | sample DewCreD2012metaG_FD_76967 | JGI IMG/M metagenome (GOLD analysis project Ga0073932, IMG submission 76967) | Hot spring sediment bacterial and archeal communities from British Columbia, Canada, to study Microbial Dark Matter (Phase II) - Dewar... ...
AGCTTGAACCGGGGAACCGTCCCTCCGCCGAGGGAGCGGCAGGGCGACTTTTCCCAGACACGGAACGGCTTGGGCCAGTTCATCCCGATTTACGATCCGGCGACGACGCGGGCGAACCCGAGCGGCTCCGGGTGGGTGCGCGATCCGATTCCGGGTAACATCATTCCACCGAACCGGTGGGATCCGCTCGCCATGCGGGTGCTGGAATTCATGCCCCAGCCCAATGTGCCGCCCATTAATATTTACACGAACACGAACAATTTTCTGTCGCTGGCGGCGGCGCCGGTGGTGCAGGGCGCCTTAAACGTCAAGATCGACCACCGGTTTGGACCGAAGGACAGCATGTTCGCGCGCTATTCGCGCAACCGCAACGACCGCGGCGGCGGCGGTTATGGAATGGGACCGGCGGATCCGGCGCTTTTTGCGCGCAACGACAAGCGGGACAACCACAATTTCATCGTGAGCTACACGCGGGTGTTCACGCCGCGCATGGTCAATGAATTCCGCGGCAATTTGACGCGGCAACATCTGGACTTCCGCCAAATCAGCGCGGGCGGCAACTGGCCGCAGAAGCTGGGCTATCCGCCCATCATTCCGCAGGACCTGTTCCCCCGGGTGGACATCGCCGGATATCTTTCCCTGGGCGCGGGGTCGACTTCCTACGGCAAGCGGGCGCAGCACAACGTGCAGTTCACCAACAGCCTCACCATCATTCGCGGCGCGCATCAGATTAAAATCGGAACCGACCAGCGCTGGGTGCGGCTGAACTACCTCACGCGCGGCTATGCGTCGGGGCAGTTCAGCTTCACGGCGACCCTGACCTCGAACCCGCAGCAATCGGCGGGGACGGGTTTCGGGCTGGCGTCGTTTCTGTTGGGAGAGGTCGGCGGGGGCACATTGGACATCCGTCCCGCCTTCTCGTTTCACGCCTGGATGAACGGCAGCTATGTGCAGGACGACTGGAAAATCACGCCGCGGCTGACGCTGAACCTGGGCTTGCGGTATGACTTCTCTTCCGAACCGGTGGAGCGGCACAATCGCTATTCGAATTTCGATCCGTTCTTGATCAATCCGGAGACGGGCCTGCGGGGGGTGATGCAATACGCCGGACTCGACCGCCCGCGGCACTTCGTGCGGCAAGACTATAACAATTGGGGGCCGCGGTTCGGCTTCGCCTATGCGCTTACCAGGGACAATAAGACGGCGGTGAGGAGCGCGTTCGGGGTCTTGTATCTGAACGATCTTTCGGGCAACACGTCGGGGGACGCATCCAATTCGCTGGGCTTTTCGGCCTCGACTCCGTTTACGGCGCCCGGAGGGGGTCCGTTCCGCGCCTTTCTGTTCAGCGAAGGTCCGCCGCGCATTGTCCAGCCGGCTGGGGCGTCCGGGGGCCCGACCGCATACCGGGGCCTGAGCGTGCGCTTTCAGGATCCTTACAACCGCGCGCCCTACCAGTTGCAGTGGAACTTCACCATCGACCGGGCGCTGGCCGGAAAGTGGTCGGTGTCGGCGGGCTACGCCGGAAACCGCGGCATCAAGCTTTTCGGCGGCAACTACGACCTCAATCAGTTGGATCCGGACTACTTCACGCTCGGCAACGCGCTTCAGAATTCCGTTCCCAATCCCTTCGCCGGGAAGATCCCTGGGACGACGTTGAACACGAGCACCATTTCGCGTTCGCAGAGCTTGAGACCCCTGCCCGACTACTTGTCGGTAACGACGTTCGCCAACCACGGCGCGTCGAGCGTGTACCATTCCTTGCAACTTACCGTGCAGCGGCGCTACTCAAACGGGCTGAGCGCCCTGGTTTCCTACACCAACTCCAAGCTGATCAACGATTGCACGTCCAACGCCGGCGGCGGTTCGAATTCGTTGGGGGATTTCCGCATCGGGGCGTATAACCGGCGGCTGGAGCGGGGGCTGGATCCGAACGACATCTCGCAACGGTTGGTCATCAGCAGCGTTTACGAGCTGCCGTTTCTGAAAAAGTCGCGGTCCAGAAGCTGGCAGGCTCGCATCATCCGGGGCTGGCAGTTGAATTCGATTACCACCATGCAGACCGGCGATCCCCTGGAGGTGCGGGGCGCGAGCAACCTCACGGGCATCAACTGGCCGGACGTGCTCTTCGACCCGACGCTTTACGGGGAAGAGCGCGGCGTGCTGCGCTGGTTCAACACGGATGCTTTCCGCAACCCGGCGGACTGGACCATCGGCAACGTGGCGCGCAGCCTTCCGAACACGCGCGGTCCGGGAATGTTCACCATGAACCTGTCGCTGTTCAAGACGTTCCGCTGGCGGGAACGGGTGCGGACCGAAGTGCGGGCGGAAGCCTTCAACGCGCTGAACCATGTGAATCTGAATAATCCGAACCTGTCGTTCTCTCCCAACCGGCAGGGCGTGAGCACGAATCCAAGTTTCGGGAGGATCACCACCGCGGGACCGGCGAGACGGCTGCAATTCGGGCTGCGCCTGTCCTGGTAGAGCGCCGCGGGGCGAATGGCGGGCGCGGCGCAGGCGGGAGCGCGGGCGCCGGTCACCATCCGGCGGGCTTGCCGCGGTTTTGCTCGTCGAGCCACTTCTTGAGAGGAGCGAAGTAGTCGTTGATGGCGGTGGCGTCCATTTGGCGCTGGCCGGTGAGCGTCTCCAGAGCATCCTGCCACGGACGGCTTTGGCCCATTTCGAGCATGGCGATCAATTTCCTGCCCGCTTCCTTGCTTCCGTAAATGGAACAGCGGTGCAAAGGACCGCGGCGCCCGGCAGACTGCGCCAAGGCGCGATGGAACTGAAACTGCAATATGTGAGCCAGGAAGTAGCGCGTGTAGGGAACGTTAGCCGGAACGTGATACTTTGCGCCGGGGTCGAAGTCGGCTTCCGAACGCGGGGCGGGCGGGGCGATGCCTTGATACTTGAGGATCAAGTCCCACCACGCCTGATTGTACTTCTCCGGCGGAATCTCGCCGGAGAAGACCTTCCAACGCCATTGATCGATGAGCAAGCCGAAGGGCAGGAAGGCGACTTTTTCCAGGGCGCGGGCAAGGAGCAAGCCGGTGTCTTTCGAGGGATCCGGGGCGCTCGGAAGGAAGCCGAGCTGGACCAGGTATTCCGGCGTCATCGACAGCGCGATGGTATCGCCGATGGCTTCGTGAAAGCCGTCGTTGGCGCTGTCGCGGAAAAGCATGGGCTGCTTGTTGTAAGCACGCTGATAGAAATTGTGGCCAAGCTCGTGATGGATGGTGATGAAATCTTCGGCTGTCGGCTCGATGCACATTTTGATGCGCAGGTCGTCGACGTTGTCGATGTTCCAGGCGCTGGCGTGACACACCACTTCGCGGTCGCGCGGCTTCAGGAACAGGCTGCGCTCCCAGAAGGTCTTGGGGAGCGGTTCGAAGCCCAAAGAGAGGAAAAAGTTCTCGCCATATTTGACCATGGCGAGGTGGCCGGTCTTGCGTTCCTTGAGGATCTTGGTGAGGTCGTAGCCCGGGTCGGCGCCCGCGGGGGCTAGCAGGGGGTACAGGTTCTCCCAACTCTGCGCCCATACGTTGCCCAGCAGGTGCGCCGGGATGGGACCCGCGGCGGGGACGATGTCGCCGTACTTTTCGCGCAGCTTCCAGCGCACATAGGCGTGGAGCGAAACGTAGAGCGGCTTGACCTGCTCCCAGAGGCGGTCGAGTTCGCGGGCGAATTCCTCGGGCGGCATGTCGTATTTGGAGCGCCACATGGCGCCGGTGTCGCGGAAGCCAAGCTCGCGCGCCCCCTCGTTGGACAACTCGACAAAGCGGCGGTAATCCTGCCGCATAGGCGGGGAAATCGTCCGCCATCCGCGCCAAAGATCGAGCAACTGCCTGGGATCCCGGCTTTCGGCGTTGATGCGGGTGATGTCCTGCAAGTCCAGGCAGCGGCCCGGTTCGGGGCAGTATTTGCCCTTGCCATAGGCGCTCTCCAGCCCGGTGGCCAATCGCGTCAGTTCGGCGCTCTTGGCGGGGTCGCGGGGCGTCACCATGGTGAGTGAAAGCTTCAGCAGCTTCATCTTGCGCGCCAGATCGGGCGGCAGCGTCACGCCGTCGAAGCGTTTCGCCTCCTGCGCAAAGCGCACCGTCGCGTTAATGAGCCGCTCGCTGGCGGCGGCGGCCAACAGTTCCGTGTCGTAAGTGATGTAAGTGGCCTGAACCCAGGAGGCGCGCCCCGATTCGGCGCTGAGATCAAAAAGCGCAGCTTCCACACGGTCCAAAAAGGCGCGGGCTTCTTCCACCGTAGGAGCGCCCTGCGCGGCGGCAAGGCTGAAGGGCAACAAGGCCAGAAGGAATCTCACAGCAGTTTGCGGATCTCCGATTCGAGAACTTTGAAATCAGCTTCGCCGACGAAGGAGCGCACCTTGCGGCCGGTCTTGTCGTAAAGAAACAGAGCCGGCAGAGCGCCGCTCCATTGAGCGTCGACGGCGGTGATGAACTTGTCGTCGTTGGCGGCGCGTTTGAGGTAGGCGGGCGCCGGAACCTTCATCTTCTGGAGGAACTCGAGCGCCTGGCGGGCATCCTCCGGTTCGTCCGCCGAGATGGTGACCAGGCGGAAGCCCCGCTCCCGGTAGGCCGCCTCCAGCTTGACCAGCAAAGGCATCTCCTCGCGGCAAGGGGCGCACCAGGTGGCCCAAAAATTGACCAGCAGAACTTTGCCCTTGGAAGAGGCTACCACTTGCCGGTACGTGGCCTCATCCAAAGGGTCCAGCCGCGCTGGGCCGGCAGGCCACAGCGCGGCGGACGCAAATAGCAGCAGAAAGAGCAGTCGCCTCACGTCGTTTTCTTGGAGCGCTTGATCGTGCAGCCGAAGGCTTTGGTCTGAGCTGTGGGAACCGGGCTGCCGGCGATCATGGCATCGAGGGCGCTGCGCAGGGTCTTGCTCGTCACCTTCGACTCGTTGCGGCTGTCGTCGATGGAGCCATGGTAGCGGAGAATCCCGTCCTTGTCGAAGACGAACACTTCGGGCGTCACCTGCGCCCCGAACATGTCGGCGACGACGTTGTCGGGATCCTTGTAAACGCTGAAGCTGAAATTCGCCTTGGCGTGCTCAGCTACCTCAGCCGCCGGCTCGGTTGAGTTCGAGTTGATAAAAACGAACTTCACCCCCTTGCCTTTGTAATCCTTGTACAAGGCGTCCATGCGGGGGTTGTAGTCGTTCGAAATGGGGCACTTGGTGGCGACGAAGGTCACCACGGTGATGTCGCCCTTGAGCGACTTGAAGTCCACAGGGTTGCCGGAAACATCGCGCAGAGTGAAACTAGGCGCTTTGGCTCCCGGCTGAAGGGTTTGCGCAAACGCGAGGCTGGCTCCCAACAACAGCAGCCCCCCAGTCAACAGATGCTTCATCGAAATCCTCCCAGATACCGGCGCAGGCCGGTCACTTCTTCAATTCTACCTTGAGATTGACGATTGCGCGGCGGCGGGAGTCAAAAGTGCTGAGAATTTTCGCGCCGCTGGTCTTGCCCTTGTACTGGGCGCGGACTTCGAAATCGACGTTGGTGCTCAGCCCCTGGAAGTGGTACTTGCCGTCCTTCTGGGTGATGAAAGAGCGAACCTGAAGCGTCTTGAGGTTTTTTAACTGCACGACCGCGCCTTCGAGCGGCGAGTCGAAATCGTCCACCACCGTGCCTTCGATGCTGCGGACCGAAGGGTCTTCTTTCTTGTCCTTCTGAGCCCAAACCACCCCGGCCAGAAGACCGGAGTAAAGAACGAGGAGCATCATCCGTCGTGTCATTTCTTGTCCGCCTTTTTGTCTTGTCCTGGCGCGGGCTCGAGCAGAAAAGTCAGGTCCACGCGCTCTTCCCCTTGGATTTCGATGGTTTGCTCCGCCATCTGGTAGCCGCGCGCCACTGCGCCCACGCGATACCGGGCTGGACCGGCGGGCACGCGCACCACAAATTCTCCCCGGGCATCGCTCACGGCCTGGATGGGGCGCGATTTCGCCTTTGCTTCGGCCCCTGACAGAGGCGTGATAGTGATCGTGGCGCCCGGAAGCGATAATCCGGTGTTGCGGAAAACGGTGCCCGCGATCACGGCGCCCGGCGCCGGCTGGCTGCGCTTCCGCTCGGCGGGAAGCGCTGACAGAACCGAGCCAAGCAGGAAAGCGGCGGCTGCCCAGCGGAGCGCTCTAACGCCAATCCTCTTCGTCTTCTTCTTCGTCCTCGTCCTCCTCCTCATCAAACTCGTCGAAGTCCTCGTCTTCCTCTTCCTCCTCATCCTCCTCAGGTTCGAGTTCGACCGGATCGACACCCACGACATGGACGGTTGCGCCGCATTCGTCGCAACTCAACACGTCGCCTTCGTCGAGTTCGTCTTCTTCCACGTCGAGGACTGCGTCGCAAACCGGGCAGTTCAGCATATCGAATCCTCCATCGGACGCCAAAGAACCGTTGTAACGAAATCCGCGCGTCCCTGTATACAGCGAATGATTCCAGCCAAAGACATTCTAACCCGCAACATCCTCTACCAGTATTGCCAACGCCCGGTGGCAATGACAAAACCGGACAGACAGGCGTTCGTCACGCCATGAGCCAGGATACAATCTCCCAAGCTGCGGGTTCTCACTATCCACCAGTTATAAGCGATTCCCGCCGCCAAGCCAACATCCCATAAAGGCCCATGCTCGGTGGCGAACAGGAGCGCGGTAATCCAGAAAGCGCCGCGGGCATAGGATCCCAAGGGAACTTTCTCAAAATCCGGATTGATGATCCACCGCATGAGCCATGCGCGCCAGAAAAGCTCCTCCAAAACTGGCACAAGCAGCGCGGCGCGGGCGAAGCGGAGCGCGAGAATCCAGGGTGCGCCGCGCATGTCTTCCGGCAGACTGCTCTGCAAGGAACCGAACAGCACGTTCTGGAAGAGCCAGTGAGAACGGTAAGAGGGCCACAAGAGATCCGGCGCCACCCAAATGGCGAACACCGCCACTCCCAGCAGGACGCTGCTCAACGGGCGCGCGCAGCGCAGGCTGATCACCTTGCGCGAGTAAAACAGAGCCGCGGAGAGGACGATCAGCCAGACCGGATACTCGGCGGCGCCCAGGGGCAGGCGCGGGCGCAAAGCGAGCAGGCCGATGAAAACGGCGAACGGGAGCACATAAGGCAGCGAGCGTGACCGAACCATGGCCGGGCTTCCGAGTGCGGGCGCGATCTTCTTTCCTACCCCAAACGGGCCATGAGTTCGCGAATCTTCGCTTCCTCCTCGCGCGTGGGTTTGTTGCGCAGGCAGGTTTCGAGTTCGCGCCGTGCGGCGAGCTTGTCGCCCTTTTGGTATAGCGCCATGGCAAGGTGGTAACGCCACGTGACGTGATTGGGATTCTTCTGAACCAGATCGCGGTAGATTTGAACCGCCTGTTCGCTGAGGTTCTTCTTGATGTAGATCCAACCCAGGGTGTCGGCCACGTTGGGGTCGTTCGGCATCCTCTGCTTGGCTCTTTGCGCCAGGGTCAAAGCGTGATCCAGATCCTGTCCGGATTCGGCCAAAAGATAGGCGAGATTGTTCAACGCCACGGCATTGTCCGGCTGAAGCTTGAGCACCTCCTCATAGATGGGTCTGGACAGCGCGCTCTGGCCGGTGGCTTCCAGCATCAGAGCGTAGTAAAGATTGGCTCCGGGGTCCTTCGGCGCAAGCTCGCGCGCCCGCCGGAAGGATTCGAGCGCCGAGCGGTAGTCGCCCTTCAGGCGCTGTGTTTCGCCTAGCCGGACGTGCAAGCCGGCGTCTTTCGGATTCTGCTGAATGAGCGCCGAGAGTTCCCGAATGGCGGTGGCGTGGTCGCCGGACTGAGCGGCGAGAGCGGCGAGGCTGAGGCGGAATTCCCGGCGTTCCGGCTGCTTGGCGATTTCCGATTGCAGCACGCCCATGGCCTGCGCCGATCGCCCTTGGCCGCGGTAGGTGTCAACCAGAGCGAGAGAAGGCCGGATGTCTTCCGGGTGGCCTTCGCGGAGCTTCAAAAAGATCGCTTCGGCCTCGGCGTATTTCTTTTCTTGGAGGTTCAGCACTCCCAACTGGAATTGCGCCTCGCGCGAGCCCGGATAGATGCGGTTGATCTCAGCCAATTCTTTGCGAGTTTGGGCGGAGTCGCCCAAGGCGGCGAGAGCGCTGGTGCGCATGAGGCGCGCCGCGATGTTGGCGGGGGCGAACTTAAGGGTTTCGTTGGCCATGTTCAAGGCGCCCGTAAAATCGCCTTTCAGGAGCAACAGGCGCGCCAGGGCGAGCCGGGCGGGGATGAAGTCGGCGCGCTGCTTAATGGCGTCCTGAAACTGGATCCTGGCCTGCTCGATGTCGCCCTTGGCCAGGTACGCACGTCCAAGGTCGTACCGGACGACGGGATTGCCCTGAGAAGTGCTGAGAACGGATTGGAGGTCCGCAATGGCTTTGTCGACCAATTCGCGGCGCCCGCTGTCAAGAACGAGGGAGGCGCGCATGGCTGTCGCCTCGCTGTCTTTCGGGTTGGCGCTCAGGATGGAATCGACCAGTTGCGCCGCCTCGGCGCGCTTGCCTTGCTGGACGAGCACTCCCACGATGCGCTTCTGGTATTCGGTCTTGTGCGCCGCGTCCTTCTGCGCACCCTCGGTGTAATACCGCAAGGCCTGGCCGGACAGGTTGCGGCGGACATAGAAGTCTCCCACGTCGCGGTTGGCCATGGGGAAATCCTGGGGGCGGTCGAGCATCTGTTGCAGCACCGCCTCCATGTCGGCTTGACGCTGCGCGCGGGCGTAATGATCCGCCAACTGTAGCCGCGGGCGGGCGTCCTTGGGGTTGTTCTCGACTTTGGCTTTCAGCACCGCCTCGGCTTCGGCGGCTTGTTTCCGGCGGACGTACTCGATGTAGAGGATGTCGTAAATCTGGCCGTAGCTCTTGTCGCGCTCGAGAGTCTCTTTGGCGAGCCGCTCGGCGTCCGGGAAGCGGCCCTGCGAGGCCAGCACCTGAATCAGGGTGAGCACGACGTCGCGCTGAAAGGGCTGCACCGCTTGAGCCTGCTCGAAGAACTTGAGGGCTTCTTGCGGCTGGTTGTCGACGAGCGCAAGATAGCCTTTGATCCTCAGGCCGGCGAATGCCTTGGGGTCCGCCTTCAGAATCTCGTCGGCCTGCTTGCGCGCCTCATCGAGCAGATGTTTGGGACGCCGCCGCGGGTCGCCCATATAGCCCAACAGACAGAGGTCGGCCAGTTTCACACGGGCGTCCAACTTGGCTGGGTCGGCTTCGGGAATGAGTTCGACCGCGCGCAGCAGCGAGCGCCAGGCTCCAGGCAACTGGCCCAATTTCATCTCGGTCAACGCCAGGCGATAGTAGGCTTGCCCGTTCTTGCGGTCCTTGGAGATCGCCTGCCGGTACATGAGAGAGGCTTCTTTGAACTTTTGCCTCTCGAAGTATTTGTTCCCCGATTGGACGTACCGCTCACTGACCGCTTTAGGGTCGCGCCGGCAGCCCCCGGCGGCCAGCGCAAGCGCAGCCAGAAGGACGCAAAAAGAAATTCGAAGCATCGCGGCTCTCGACATGATTCTGGATTCTACTTCAACACAAATTCGAAAGAGCCGCAATGAACGCGGCGGCGGTCAATCCACCCAGATCTTGGGTATCGCGGGCCCCTCGCCGGGACTGTCCACTCCGCCGACGCGAATGGTGACCGGAAGAGGCGCGCCACGCGAGGATATGTGTGCGCCGGGCACCCGCACGTCTACACGGTAAATGCCCACTAAGCCAGGCACCAGTCCCGCCCACTCCACGATCATGGCGGCCTCTTTGTACAGCGGGTTTCCGAAGAACACCGAGACGTTGTCGATCTCCGATATGGGATCTTCGGGCGTCGGACGTCCGGCGGTAATGCGCGGACCCTTCACCGGCCCTAAACCGACCGCATAGATGACCACGGACTTGTCGCGCTTCGCGGGGTCTTTCTGCGTGACGGGCTTGCCGCCCTCCTTGTGGTAGATGGAGGGTTGCCTGTCGCCGTCCACCAGCACGGCGGGAGCGTACTTGGTGAGCGTGATGTTCTGCGGGGTAGACGCGATCTTGTTGTCGATTGAGCGGACCAGGATGGAGTAGCGAGTGGCCGTGAAATCGGGCGGCAACTGAGCATTGATCTGGCCGGGAGAGACCATCATCAGAGGCAGCGGCGTATTGTTGGCCGTTACGCAGGTTCCGCCCAGGATGGTGGGCAGCGGGTAGCCGGACGCTTGCTCCTCGCGCCCGAGGTTCGTGCCAAAGATCGAGATCAGACCGTTGGGCGCGAAGCTGGGCAGATAGCTGGCGAAATTCACGATGCCGTTGCGATTCACCGCCGGGCGGTCGCGCGGCGTCGCGCGCTCGAGCGGAACGATGCTGAGACCCGTGCTTGTCAGCACGTAAGCCGTGGTCAAGTTATTGTCGACGGCCATCGCCCGCGCTATGGTGTTGATGCGCTGGTTGCCCACCAGCGTCGAGATGGGTCCTTCGAGCGCGGGTGCGGTGACCACCGGGAGACCAGTGTTGACATCGACCACCTCGACGGTGGGCGTCTCGGTCACCTGCACATTGGCGTTGGCCCGGGCGGGCAGAGAGAAGCGGGCGAAGGTCGTGTTGCCGGCAGCCGCCACGGTGTAAATAGGCCGGACCACCGTCTGCGTCACGGAGGTCCCGCGGCCGGGGGTGACCACGGTCGTCGTGCCGGCGGACTGAATCGGAGTGAGCGCCTCATTAAGGACCAAGCCGTTCACCAAGTAATAACGGCCGCGCGGTCCGGCGGCGACGGGTCCGTAATAGCCCTGGATGGGCGCCGTCACCACTTGGCGCCGGATCACATATTCGTCTGTCGCGGCATCATACAAGTACGCATAGCCTTGCCCGTCCAGCAGCAGCGCGTATTCTCCGTTGGGGGTGGCGGTCATGGTGCGTGGCGCGGGCACGGTGTTGGTCTGGATCGCCGGGCTGACGCGCCGGGGGATCGCTTCGTCCCCGATGACGCTCCACAAGGTGCCGTTGGACATCACCACTTGCAGACCCCGCTGGGTGGCGGCGATGGCGCTGGGGGTAATGATGGCCAAGTTGCCGTTAAAAGGAATCGGCGGGAACTTCACCCGCCCGACGGTCTGCATCTTGTTCAGGTCTACGATGCTGATAGACTCTCCGCCGGTGTTGGCCACGAACAGGGTATTGCCGTCCGGAGTCAGAGCAAGGGCGCGGGGCAGTTGACCGACCTTAATGGGAGGCAGAAACTGTTTGCTGCGGGTGTCAAACACTTCCACCCGGTTCAAGCCCGAGTTGGCGATGTACAGCCGCTGGCGGGCTTGGTCCATCACCATGTCCACCAAACCTTCGTTCGGCGAATAATTCACCGGGATGGGCAGGATGTCGCCTTTCGCCTCCGGGTCCCGCTGATTTTGGAAGATGCGGACCATGGGCGGGATATTGATGGCTTCAGAGGACTGGACGAGGAAGTCGTGATAAACGGTTCCGGGCTGTCTTCCGGCGGCGGGGTTAAATTGCGCCCGCAGCACGGGCCCGTCCGGCGTGTTCACCACTTGGACCCGGGGGGCCGAAAGGAGAAACTGCGCCTGCTGGGAGGTGACGTTGCCAATGCCTGCGGGGAGTTGCCCCGGGAGTCCCGCGCCGGGCTGGGGAGGCAGTACGATCGCCGGACCTTGAACCGTCCCTCCGCCGAGGGGGGCAGGCGTGGTGCCGATGGCCTGAAGCAGCGTCGCCGTGGCGGTCATGCGCCCGCGGCCCGCATTGCGCACCGGAATGTTCTGGGTATTCAGGTCGGCCAGCACCCCGCACTGGTCGTTGGCCAGGAGCACGGCGGTGGTGTCCGGAACGGCAATGGGGTTGGATTGCACCTGCGCTAAGGGGAGAATCGTGAAGCCGGAATCCGAAAGCGCATAGACGGCGCTGCCATCGGAAGCCGCCACCATCTTGCCGGCGAGGTTCTCAGGCAATTGAAGTCCATAAAGGATCAGTAGGTTATCCGGATCGCAGACGAAGAATTGCGTGACATTGGCGCGCGCGGGCGGATTCTGGATGGGGGCGATGTTAAACGCCCCGAAAATCATCGAGCCGTCCGGGGCAAAGGCGCTCCCGCCCTGGTTCTGCTGGAGATTGAACTGCTGCGCCACCTGGTTGAAGCCCTGCTGCGCCAAGTTGGTGGAGAGCGGAAACGGCGCATTGGCGGCGTTCATCTGAGCCAGCACGGTCAAGGTTTCCGTGTCGAACAACCGCAAGCCCATCATGAACTTAGAACCGTCGGGCGAAACCGAGAGAACAGTCGAAGTGTCGCCCACATAGCGGCTGCGCAGCACCGCGGCGGATGGCACGTCGTACACGAAGACCACCCGCTGTGTCTGATTGAACGCGTTCACGCCGATGATCTTGCTGCCATCCTGCGTGGCGATGAGCTGGCTGCGGTTGGCCAGGAAGATCCGTCCGGCAAGCGGCGGCAGCACGGGCGGTTGGGGCGCGGGCGGCGTGATCAGGACGTTAGCCACCGGAATTGGCGCCGAGGGACTCGGGTCGTAAACCAAGAACGTGTTCTGAGCGTTGTTCGCCCCGGTTCCGATGGTCGTGATCAAAACCCGCTCGTCGGCGCCTACGGCGACGCCTTCGGGGCGCGCCGGCAAACTCACCCGGGTGCGCAAATCAAGGCGCTCCAGGTCGATGACGTTGAGCGACGCGCCGTTGTGGCAAGTCACATAAAGAAAACGCCTGTCCCGGGACATCGCCGCCGCCAGAGGCAGCGCGTCCGTACGCACCGAAGACAGAAACCTGCGCTGGAGGACCGAGTAGACCTCCACCCGGTCCTGGCTGGAGTTCACCAGATAGAGGCGGTTGCGCCCCTCGTCGAGCACAATGTCGGAGGCGCCGCCCACTAATGTGACGACGCTACCTACGGTGCTCCCATAAGACGCTAAGGCAAAGACCGCGAAAAGGAAGACTCGTAACAACACACTTTCACCCTTCCCGAGTATAACCCCCCAGCAAAGGGTAAGTTTCGCGGCCGGGGGCTAGCGGAGAGCGGCCACCAGGTCGCCCGTCTCTTTCAGCAAAGCGTACTTGGCGCGCTCCAGAGCATAGCGGCTGTCAACCCAAACCTGCCACTTTTCGTTTTCGGCGTACCGCGCTTCTTCAAGCTGGCGCAACGTTACTTTCCCTTCTTCCATGCGGGCGAGGAGTACGGAGACTTGCTCGCGGGCGACTTCGAGGTCCAACCGGGCAACCTCCACCGCCGATTCGGCGCGCTTCACTTCGAAAAAGAAGCGGCGGGCGGTTTGCGAGATCTGGTCGCGGGTCTTCTGGATTTCGATCCTCAAGCGGGTCACTTCGATATCGGACTGCGCCGCCCGGGCGGCGGCGCTTTGGCTCGGGGTGATGGGGACGCGCACGGACACTCCCAACTGCCCGTTGTGGCGTTGGAAGCGGTTGAAAAAGTCCTCATAATTGTTGTACTTGGCGAACAATCCGTACTGCGCCACCAAGTCCACCACGGGCAGGCGCTCGGCGCGGCTTGCTTTGGCGTCCAGATTTCTCGCCGCCAAGGCGGAATGAAGGCGCCGGAGGTCGCGGTTGGTTTCAAGCGCACCCCGGACCGCCGCTTCTTCCGTTTCCGGGACCAGAGGAACAAGGCGGTCCTGCGCCGCGGGGCGGACGCGATCGCTGGCGCCAAAACCAAGCAGGACAGCCAGGGCAGTCTCCGCCATCTCCATCTCGGCTTCCAACGACAGGATGCGGTGACGGTGAGCGGCAAGGTTGAATCTGGCCCGCTTCAGGTCCACCTCCAAGGCTCTGCCCTCCTTTACTTGCAGGGCTACTTCTTCTGCCACTTTCTCCAGGTTTATCAACTGCTTCCGGGCCAAGTCGAGGTTCCGGGCGGCTCGCTCCGCATCCAGAAACAGGTTGGCCGCCCGCAAAGCCACGTCCTCGCGCCGCGCGGCGGTTTCAAGCTGTGCGCCGCGGGCGTTTTCCTTGGCTTGGGCGATGCGGTAGGTTTGCGCACGGTCGAAGACCGTTCCCACGGCTTGCGCCCGGAAGACCGTGGGCGCGGAGCCTTCGATGGACATAGGAAAACCGTTGCTGTAAGCCGCCCCGCTGCCCACCACCACTTTGGGCACGAAGGGGTCCCGGGCGGCGCGCACGTCGAGCCAGCCTTTTTGTTCGTCCAACCGGCTCATGGCCAAGTCGGGGTTCTGGCGAACCGCGAGGTCCACGGTTTCCCTGAGCGTCAGGGTTCGCACTTCCGCCTGCAATCCCCAAGCGCAGGCAAAGAAAAGGCAAACAAGCAACCGCATCAAAACCTCCCAAAGGTATCGGCGCCCTGCTCATTCATACCGCAGCGCTTCGGTAGGGTTGAGTCTAGAGGCGCGGTTGGCTGGTAGGAGACCAAAAATCAGTCCCACAGCCAAAGAAACTATCAAAGAAATCACGACCGATGTCTTCGAGATAGGGATATCCACCCCTTCAGCCAGAAACCGCACGCTCAGCGGGAGCGCCAACCCCGCCAGCATGCCCACCAACCCGCCGCCCAGGCTGATCAGGACGGCTTCCACCAGGAACTGAGTGAGCACGTCGCGGCGCGACGCGCCTACAGCCATGCGGATGCCGATTTCACGCGTGCGCTCGGTGACGGTCACCAACATGATGTTCATGATGCCGATTCCGGAGATAATGAGGGCAATCGTCGAGACCAGAATCAGTACGATGGTGAGGACGAGGGCGATCTGCCGGGCTGCTTCGAGGATCGGGGTGAGAGTTTTCACCACGTACTTGGCGCCCGGGCGGTGGCGTCTTTCGAGGATTTCGCGAACCAGCGTCGCCACAGCCTCGACGTCCGACGCGTCGCGCACTTGAACGTACATGGGGTCGACGCGCTCGAAGGCGGTGAAGTAGCGAATGACGGTCCAGGGAATCAGAATCGTCTCCTCGCTAAGCTCGGAAAGCCCGAAAGTCTGCGTACGTTCCCTGAATGTGCCCACAACGGTGAACTGAATGTCGTGGATTTTCACGATGCGTCCGATAGCGGCGTTCTGCCCGCCATATAACTTCCGGGCTAGCTGTTCCGTGAGCAGAGCCACTTTCTGGCGGGTGGCGAGATCGCGCCCGTCGAGGAAGCGCCCGGCGAGGAGCACCATGTTGCGAACTTGGGCGTAGTGCTCGTCGGAGCCGATGACGGCGACGTCGCGCTCCTTGCCCTCGATGAGCATGCGGTCGTAGCTGGTGATGACGCCCGTGGCGGCGACGATGCGGGGGCCCAGGGCGCGCCGCACGGCGTCGACGTCGGCCATTTTCACATAGTCGGCCTGGACTTTCGTTTGTTCCTGATGGCCAGCGTCATAGTATGCGTAAATCAGGTTGGACCCGATGCCGCGGATTTGGTCCAGGATGTAGTCCCGCCCCGTCATTGAGATGGTCACAACCAGGATGACCGAGGCGTTCCCAATGACCAGTCCGAGCGCCGTGAGAAGGGTGCGCACCCGGTTGGCCCGCAAGGCGTGGAGGCTGAAGCGGAACGCTTCGCCGATGTGCATTGGACTCGGTTACCCGCCTTGAGCCTGACGCAGCAACTTCAGCGCTTCCGAGCGCGGCGGATCTCCGGGAGAGAGCGGCGCTTCCAGGTACCGTTTCAGAAGTTCTTGAGCCAAAGCGAGGTTTCGCTTGGACTTGACGTAGGTCTGAGCCTCCTCAAACAAGACTTTGGGACTCTCGGGCGCGAGCTTCCGGGCTTGCTCGAAGACCGCATCGCTTTCCTGGTATCTGCCCTGCTTGGCGAGGAACTTAGCCAGATCGACAATCCGCCCCGCCTGACGCGGCGCCAATTCCACGGCGCGGCGGAGCTGCTCTTCCGCCTGGGCGTACTCCTTGCGCTTTTCGGCAAGGCGGGCTTGCGCGTAATGGTACTCGACAGGGTCCAAGGCGCGGATTCGCTCGATCAGCTTGGACGCCTTGTCCAAACCGCCTCCGAGGAAGCCCGGCGCTTCCAGATAGTACTCGAACAGATCATTCACCGCTTCGGCGTTGGCGGGGTTCAGATCCACCGCTCTTTCGAAAGCGTCGCGCGTCTTGCGGGCGTATTGGATGGCGGTAAACCAGCTTGAGGTTTCGGCGCGCCGTCCCCACGCGCGCCCCAACCAATGGTAGGCGTTGGAATCGTTGGGGTTCAGAGCCACAGCCTTCTCAAGGCACTCGGTGGCTTTCTTGAACTCGCCGGCCATGTAATAGGCGCGCCCCATCAACTCCCAAACGGCGGCGGTTTTGGGCTCGACGTCGCGCAGGATCTGCACTGCGCCTTGGTAGTCAGTCCGCTCATAGAGTGCGCGGGCACGGTCCAATCCTGGTGGCGCGGCGAAAGCCGCGGCAGCCGCGAAGATGAACAGGAGCAGGCGGACCATACCTCGTTTCTCACCCAAGAACCGTTGTCTTACAGCTTACTCGTTCTTATAGATGCAAGCAATAGGGAATTCGGTACATTCGGTGGGCGCTGAACTCGTGGGCGTCCGGAGCCGCCTGCGCCCAGTGTCCGAACGCGCCGCCCGTGCGTCGCTGCCCCCCCTCCCGCAGGGTGGGTTAGGATAAAGGGAATCCGGGACGATGTTTAACGACTTTCGGTTTGCCGCGCGGACGTTTCTGAAAACACCGGGATTTTTTTTGACAGCCGTCGTGGCTCTAGCGGTGGGAATCGGCGCGAATTCGTCGATTTTCAGCCTGGCGAACGCAATTTTATTCCGCCCGCTGCCGTATCCCCAATCCGAACGGATCGTGATGGTGTGGGATTCGAACGTAAAGCGCACATGGGACACCGCGCCCGCAGCGTTCGGAAATTTCAACGACTGGCGCACGCGCCAGACAACGTTCGAATGGCTGGCTGCGAGCCGCAGCGCGGCTTTCCATCTTACGGGAGGCGAGGAGCCGGAGAGAGCGCCCGGCGGGCTGGTTACAGAAGGTTTCTTTCGCGTGTTCGGTGTACAGCCGGCTTGGGGGCGCGATTTTCAACCTCAGGAGTTTACGCCCGGAAATGAAAGGGTGGCGATTCTCAGCCACGGATTATGGATGAGGCGGTTTGGCGGAGACCCGGCGGTATTGGGGAGTCCCATTCGCATTAACGACGTGGATTACTTGATCGCCGGGATCATGCCAGCGGGATTCGAAACGCCGGCCAAACATCAGATTTGGGCGCCGCTAGCGCTGAATGCGCAAGCCGCCGCCAACCGGGACCGGCATATTTACCTGGTTTACGGGCGGCTCAAGCCGGGCGTTTCGATCGAGCAGGCACGAGCGGAACTGGCGGGCTTGGCGCAGCAAGCCGAAGCAGCCTATCCCGAGACGAACGCCGGGTTCTCGGTCGTTGTCCGCAGCCTCACCGACGAAGTGGTGGGCGCGCTGAGACCGGCGCTGTTCGTGCTTTTCGGCGCCACAGCGGCTCTGCTGTTGGTGGCGTGCGCCAATGTCGCCAACCTGCAACTGGCTCGGGCGGCGGCGCGGGGTAAAGAAATCGCCGTGCGCTGCGCCCTGGGCGCGAGCGGGTGGCGAATCATGCGGCAGATGCTGGCCGAAAGCCTTACTTTGGCGGCTGTGGGCGGCGCGGCGGGGCTGCTGCTGGCCTACTGGGCGGTACGGTTGGTGGTAAGCCTTCCCGTGGCCGCATCGGTTCCGCGGCTTCAGGAGGCCGGCCTCGACCCCCGTGTGGCGGTTTTTACATTGGCCGTAAGCGCGGCGACAGGAGTATTGTTCGGGACGGCGCCCGCCCTGTATGCGGTCAGGCTGAACTTGAACGACGTTCTGAAGCAGGGCGGGCGCTCGGGTTCCGGGGGCGGGCAGAGGGCGCGGAATACCTTGGTGGTGGCGGAAATCGCACTGGCGGTGGTGTTGCTTTCGGTCGCCGGCTTGTTGGGAAGGAGCTTCTTAGCGCTGACGGCGGTGAACCCCGGCTTTCAGCCCGCGGGCGTGCTGCTTATGGAGACCTCTCTGCCACGCGGACGGTATACGGAACCGGCGCGGCAGGAGCAGACCTACCGCCGGGTGCTGGAACGCATCTCCCAACTTCCGGGCGTGCAGGTGGCCGCCGGCGCGACAACGGTTCCGTTCGGCAAAGCGGACATCGTTTTCACATATTACGCCTCCGGCCAAGTGAAGCCGCCGCCGCAAGAGATGCCCGCTGCCAATTATTACGGCATCGCGCCGGAATACTTCCGCGCCTTGCGAATCCCGCTGAAACGCGGGAGAGCTTTTACGGAAAGGGACGGGGAGGGAGAACCACGCGTGGCCATCGTCAATGAGACACTGGCGCGGAAGCTATGGCCGGACCGGGATCCGGTGGGGCAGTTCCTCATCGTGGAACATAGCGACCCGGCGCCTCGGCAGGTGGTGGGCGTCGTCGGGGACATCAAGCATTACGGTCTGGACAAGGAGCCGTCGGCCGAGATTTATGAACCATTGCGGCAGCGTCCCTATCCGCTGCTGACGCTGACGCTGCGGTCGGAGATGCCTCCCGAAAGCCTGAGCCGGACGGTGGCGCGGGCGGCGAGGGAGATCGAGCCGGAACTGGCCGTTTACAACGTCCGGACCATGGAAAAGCAAATACACGAATCCATCCTCGCGCGCCGCCTTTCGGTGACGATGGCGCTGGGCTTCGCCTTAATGGCTTTGTTGATCGCCGCCATCGGCGTTTACGGGGTCCTGTCTTACTCCGTGACGCGGCGCACGCAAGAGATGGGCGTTCGCATGGCCTTGGGGGCGGGACCGGCGCAAATCCTGGGCCTCGTGCTCCTCCAGGGCTTGAAACTGGCGGTGGCGGGCGCCGCCGCCGGCGTGGCGGTGTCGCTGCTCGCGGGGAAGGTCCTGGCGAGCCAACTGTACGGCGTGAGTCCGTCAGACCCGGTCACGATCGCCGCGGTCGTAGCGGTTCTGCTCGTCACGGCAGCAGCCGCCTGCCTTGCTCCCGCCGCGCGCGCGGCGCGGGTCGAGCCCACCGTGGCGCTGCGCTATGAATAGCCCCAGCAAGACGACCCGGCGGCGATTGTTGCGCGGTTCGCAGTTGCGGGTGCAGACCTTGCGCACCTCTTTCAACGTATCCCCATGATTTAGAAGGGCCGATACGGCGGCTCGGCAATTGCACCCGGCTATGCCGGGAGCACTGGCCATGAAGAACTTGAACCGAGCATACATTGCGGGCGCAATCTTGCTCGTGAGCGGGGTGGCGTGGGCGGGAGAGGCGTCCCCTGCGGAAACCGTCCGGCGCATCGAGCAGCGGGTGCACCGTGAACTCTCTCGTTTGCCGTATTACAGCGTTTTTGACTATCTCGAATACCGCGTGGAAGGAACCACGGTAGTCCTCTCCGGCTACGCCGCCCGCCAGTCGCTAAAGAGCGACGCCGGGCGCGTGGTGGCAGAGGTGGCGGGCGTTTCCGAGGTCGTCAACGAGATTGAGATTCTGCCGCTGTCTCTCATGGATGACCGCATCCGGCTGGCGGCTTACCGGGCGATTTACCTGGAGGGTCCGTTGAGCCGCTACGGCTTGCATACGGCGCCACCGATCCGGATCATTGTGAGAGACGGCGGCATTTTGCTCGAAGGCGTTGTGCCGAGCGAGATTGAGCGGAATTTGGCCCATATGGCGGCAATGTCGATTCCGGGCGTTTTCGAGGTGATCAACCAGCTTCGCGTGGCGGCGGGGGCGGGACGATGAGGGGGCCGCTGCCGGTCCTGCTCTGCGCCTACGGAATGCTCGCGGCGCAGCAGCCTCCGCGGTTTGCGGATCCTTTAGTGTGCGCCGCTTGCCATTCCTCTCTTCCGGGGGCGCCCGCCGGAGCGGGAGCGGAAGCGCTTGGCAATCCCGGCTCCGTAGCCCCTTACGCCTTATGGCGGGGCAGCATGATGGCGCATTCGGCTCGGGATCCATATTGGCGGGCGCGGGTCAGCTTTGAAGCCGCAACTACGCCCGCCGCAAAGGAAGTGATTGAGGACACCTGCCTGCGCTGCCACGCGCCCATGCAGCAGTATGAGAAACGGGAAACGGGAACCCCAATGCCGGTCTCCGAAGTGAACGCCTTCGGCGAGAACAGCGTCAGTTGCACGGTGTGCCACCAGATTCAAGCCGAAGGATTGGGGAAAAAGGAGTCCTTCGAGGGCGGCTTCAAAATCGGAGATCTTCGCCAGATTTTCGGTCCGCACGCAAACCCGTTTGGGAACCCCATGACGGCGCAGTCCGGCTACACTCCGGTGGAAAGCCGGCACATCATGGAGTCCTCGCTGTGCGGAACTTGCCATACGGTGATCACTCCGGTGCTGGACGAAAAAGGCAAAGTTCATGGCGAGTTCATCGAACAGGCGCCGTTTTTGGAGTGGCTGGCTTCGGACAAGCCCGCCTCCGGAGCGAGTTGCCAATCGTGCCATATGCCGGTTTTGAAGGACCAAGCGGGGGCTCCGATAGGGGCGCACATCGCGCATCAGCCCAATGGATTCCGTTTCTTTCCGCCGACGTTCCCGCGAAGCCCGTTCGGCTTGCACTGGCTGGCAGGCGGCAACGTTCCGATGTTGCGGCTTTTGGCGGAGGTTTTCCCGAGTGAGTCCGGATATCTTAAGTCCACGCTGCAACGAACCGAGGCATCGCTTGAAAGCTCGATGGACCTCGAAACGGAAGCGAAGTTCGACGGCGGCCGGATTGCATTGCGCGTGAAGGCCATAAACAAGACCGGGCACAAGTTGCCCACAGGGTTCCCGAGCCGCCGCGTGTGGCTGCACGTCGCCATCCAAGACCGCGAAGGCAAAACTGTCTTCGAATCCGGGGGATGGAACCCGGCGACGGGCGAGATTCGGGGATCGAAGGATTTGGAGCCCCACCGCAACGTGATATCCGACCCGCGGGAGACAATCATCTGGGAGGCTGAAGCCGAAGATATCGAGGGCAACGTGGTCATATCGCTCGTGCGCTCAGCCCGCAACCGGAAAGACAACCGCATTCTGCCGTCCGGCTTCGATGCCGGGAAAATCCGCATCACCGGATTGGACCCTTCGGGTATCGCGCCAGTAGGGGTCGAGGGGGACGGCGATTTCACACCCGGTTCCGATACTGTGCTGTATCTGGCGGAGGCGGAACCCCAGCGGGGTCCATTCCGAATCGCGATTCAAGCGTTGTACCAGAGCGTCAAGCCCAGCCACGCGGCTGCCTTGGACGGGGAGCGGTCGGCGGACGAAAAACGGTTCCTGGACCTGTTTTCGAGGCATAACGCCCCGGCGGTGATCGTGAAGCGGGAGGTCACGCTAGCGCCCTGAAGGGGACCGGAGAGTGTGGGAACGAAGCGTTCGGGTCTCTTCCGAGTCCGGCCAGCCGCCCGCTTGTGGCAAACTGATGGGGATAAACCGTGACGAGCGAGAAGGCCGGCATTTCCAAGACGCCAAAGGCCAATGATCCGATTCTGGCTGAGGTGGTGCGCCGTCTCGTTGAGGCTTACAAACCAGAGCGAATCTATTTGTTTGGCTCTGTCGCCAGGGGAGATGCTGGGCCGGACAGCGACTACGACCTCCTGGTGGTGGTGCCGGACGGCGCACCACTGGAACGGCGACGGAGTCGGCTGGCGTATGAAGTCCTCCGTGGCACGGGGGCAGCCGCCGACGTGCTCGTATGCACCCACTCATACTTTGAGCGGCGCCGCTGGCTGAAGGCTTCGCTCCCGGGGACGGTGTTGCGCGAAGGGAGAGCGTTGCATGGAACCTGAAGATGCTCGCATCGAGGACGTCCGTGCTTGGCTTTGCAAGGCGGAACTCGACCTCCGCGCAGCCGTGCATGATCTTTCGGCCCCGGAGGAGCGCCTATGGGGAGACGTGATGTTCCATGAGGAAGCCGGACCGGCGCTGGCGGCTGCTCAGAGCCTTTATGAGGCGATCCTGGCCCGAGTGCCCCGAGAGGCGCAACCGTGAAGTTTGAGGAAGCCTCTGCCGCCACGATGTTGCTCACCTCTCGACGCCGGTTTCTGGCGGGCGCCGCCGCTCTGGCCGCGCCGTCGCCCGTGCGGATCATCGATACGCACACGCATTTCTATGACCCCTCACGCCCGCAGGGCGTCCCTTGGCCTTCACCCACTGACAAACTGCTCTACCGGACCGTGCTGCCGCCTGAGTTCAAGAAGATGGTTCAGCCCTTGGGAGTGGTGGGCACAGTGGTGGTGGAAGCAAGCCCGTGGGTGGAAGATAACCAATGGATCCTGGACTTGGCTGCCAAGGACCCGTTCCTGCTGGGACTGGTGGGCAACTTGCAACCTGGGCAGCCGGAGTTCGGCGCGCAACTGGCCCGGTTCGCGAAGAATCCCAAATTCGTCGGAATACGCGTAAACGCGGGGGCGCTCCGCAAAGGGCTGGAGAGCGCCGGGTTTTTGGAGGACTTGAGACGGCTGAAGGACTCGGACCGGGAACTCGACGTCGTGGGCGGCGGCTCGCTGCTCGCCGACACCGCTGCGCTCGCAGCGAAGCTGCCGGACTTGCGAATCGTCATCGACCATCTGCCGTTCGATTCCGCGCCGGACCTCAACGAGTTGGCGGGAGCGAACAACGTGTACGCCAAAATATCGAACGTGCTGCGGAAAGGCGGGTCGTGGAGCCGGGAGGCGGTGGATCACGTTTGGACGGTCTTCGGCGAGCGGCGGGTCATCTACGGCAGCAACTGGCCGGTCAGCGACCGGGTGGCGCCCTATGCGGACGTTCTGCGGGTGGTGCAGGAGTATTGTGCATCCAAGAGCGCTGA
>Ga0073932_1003206_pt1 | contig 22638 bp, 18 predicted proteins | sample DewCreD2012metaG_FD_76967 | JGI IMG/M metagenome (GOLD analysis project Ga0073932, IMG submission 76967) | Hot spring sediment bacterial and archeal communities from British Columbia, Canada, to study Microbial Dark Matter (Phase II) - Dewar... ...
AAAAATCGCAGTTCAACCACGGATAAACACTGATGGACACGGATAACAAAGATTTGCCAAAGCAGAGGCTGGCACCTGGCGGGTGAAGGCCATTCCTGCTTCAGCATCGGTGTTCATTGTTGTGGTTTACAACTTCCCCGCTCGCTTCTAACTGCGGAATCCAGGCTGAAAAAAAAGGCCATCGCTGTGCGGCGCTCGATCCAACGCAGCGTGAGATTGGGAATTACGTGAATTGGTGGTTGGCGAGGGAAAAATGAAGCTGGGGAATCAGCCGCCAGTCCGCTGGAACAATCCCGCGATCGCCGCGCTACCACTCGATGACCGCCGCCGCCCAGGTAAAGCCGGCGCCGAAAACCACCAGCAGCACCAAATCGCCGCGCTGCACGCGCCCCAGCGCGACAGCTTCATCCAAGGCAATGGCCACGGAAGCGGCCGAGGTGTTGCCGTATTTGTCCAGGTTCATGAAAACCTGCTCCGGCTTGACCCCCAGCCGGCTCCCCACCGCGTCCACGATGCGCTGGTTGGCCTGGTGGGAAATGACGCATTTGATTTGCGAGATGTCCAGCCCGCAGCGCCGCAGCGCCTCTTGACCCGCGTTCGTCATCGCGGTGACGGCATTCTTGAAGGTTTCCTTGCCGTCCATCCGCAGGAAATGCAGGCGGTCGGCGACGGTTTGCGCGGACGCCGGGTGACGGCTGCCGCCGCCGGGCTGGCAAAGCAGCGCGCTCTTGCTTCCATCGGCGCCCATGCAGGTGGTCAGGAGGCCGTGGCTGTTCGCGCGGTTTTGCAGAATGGCCGCGCCCGCGCCGTCGCCAAACAGGACGCAGGTGTTGCGGTCCTGCCAGTCGGTGATCGTGGAAAGTTTTTCGGCGCCGATGACCAGCACGGTTTCATAGGTGCGGGACATGATGAACTGCTGCCCGATTTCCAACGCGTAAATAAAGCCGGAGCAGGCCGCCTCGATGTCAAAGGCGGCAGCGCGCGTGGCGCCGATTTTCTGCTGCACCAGGCAGGCGGTGTTGGGAAACGGCATGTCCGGCGTGATGGTGGCCACAATGATGAGATCAATGTCCTGGGCCTTCACCCCGGCTTGGGACATGGCCCGCGCGGCCGCTTTGGCGGCCAGGTCGGAAGTGAACTCGTCCGGCGCGGCGAGACGCCGCTGGCGGATGCCCGTTCGCGTTACGATCCACTCATCGCTGGTTTCCACCATCCGCTCCAACTCGGCGTTGGTCAGAATCCGCTCGGGCACATAAGACCCGATCCCGGTGATCGAGCAAGTGCGCCCGACGAAATTGTGACGCGCCCGCGGGTTGACCAGGGTTTTCTTGCTTTCAGGGCTCATGCCAATAGAAGGAAGGCGCGGGGAACCGTACCGGCCGTCCGCGCCCGCCTAAAAAGCGATCACTCTCCCGCCTTGACCGTCACCACTTGGCGGCCGCGATAAAAGCCGCAGGCCGGACAGACGCGATGCGGCACATAAGGTTCGGCGCACTGCGGGCAGGTGGTCAACTGCGGCAGCTTCAGCACGCTGTTATACGCCCGGCGCATGCGCTGCCGGCTGGTCGAAGGTTTGCGCTTCGGAACACCCATAATCGTTTTCTACTCTTTCTTCAACTTTAACTGATCCAGCGCCGTCCATACCGAACCGGCGCCTTGTTTTTCGGTTTTTTCTTTCCCGGACGCGGGCGGCCAGGTCAGCCCCCCGCATCCCGGCTCGCACAACGGATGTTGCGGAAAGCTGAGCAGCATATCTTCCCGCACCACCGGCGTCAAGTCCACAATATCGTTGGTGACGGGCACCGCCTCCTCCCCCTCCAAAGCCAAGTGGCAGCTCCAGTCTGCCAGTTCGATACGCCGCTCAAAAATTTTAAGACACCGAACACAGGTGCATTGCAGGGACATGGCTAACCGACCCCGCAAGAGTATGCTGTTTCCAAGTCGTTCAATTTCAATGTCATAAGACAGCGGATGGCGGGCTTGAATCACGGTGGCGTCAACCTGCATGTCCAGCGCCTCCGGCGAGGCCTCCCCTTGCAGCCGGAGGCTCTTTTTTTCCAAATGCCGCAGGTTAAAATAGATGATCATAGGCAAAATTTAATTTTCAAACCCTGGTTTTTTCGGTCGCCACGCTTTTGAACGGCTTCGCCCATTGTCACTTGCGACGTTTGATCTGCCGCAATTTCCGGCCCAAAGCCGCCTTGACCGGTGCGGGCACGAAGCCGCTGACATCCCCTCCCAATTGGGCGATTTCCTTGACCAGGCGGGAGCTAAGAAAGGTGTAGGCCTCCTTGGGCATCATGAAAATAGTTTCCACCCGCGGATTCAGCTTCCGGTTCATCAGCGCGAGTTGAAACTCGAATTCAAAGTCCGAAACCGCCCGCAAGCCCCGGATGACCGCCTCGCCCTGGTGTTTCTCCACGTAATCCACCAGCAATCCCGTGAACGAGTCCACCTCCACATTCGGCACGGTCATCACCACCCGGCGCAGCAGCGCGATGCGCTCGTCCAAGCTAAAAAGCGGGTTTTTCCCCTCGCTCGCCGCCACGGCAACGATAACCCGGTCAAAAAGCCGGGCGGCCCGATAGATCAAGTCCAGGTGGCCATTGGTCAGGGGGTCGAAGCTCCCGGGATAAATTGCCGTTCGCATACCGGGCATCATCCCGCCCGGCGCGGCCCTTTTCAAGGCAAAAACAAGGGCCGACCGGACGCAAAAATTCTCAAAAATTTAGTTGCCAAAACTCGGTCGCAATGGTAGATAACCGCCAGTGATTGGGAGAAAGACAGGTTGGCTTGGTGTCGTGGCGCTGCTTTTTGCGGGAGCGCAAGGGCCTGCCTTGGCGCAGGAAACCACCGTCCAAGCGTTGGTAATTCCTTCAACCACCAGCTATCGGCCCTGTTTGGTGAAGCCCCTTTTCGAGCGTCCGGATTTTGTAAAACCGCAGATGGTGCGTCCGTTGGTGGATCGCGAGGACATTGAAAAACCCGACAAATATCGGGCTGATTTCATCAAGCCGGACTTCGTTAAACCTCAATTTGTGCGGACCGAATTTGTCGCGCCGACGTTTCAGGGCTGTCCCAACGTCGTTTTTGTGCCCGCCGGCTACAAAATGATGCCGGTGGAGGTGGCGGCGACAAACCAGGCGCCGGTTAATTTGCTCTCGGCATCCGCCATGCCTGAGCCCGCGCGGGTTGAGCCGTCCGCTCCGGCAACTCCGGCCAATCCTAATGTTGCCTACCACTATCAGCCGCCCAAGCCTCGCCCGGCGGCGGATGATTGCTGCGGCGGCAATGTGAAAGTGCCGACGCTGGGTTCGCCGACCGATTCGGTCAGCCAGCCTTGATTTTTCGGACCCTCTCCGTTTTCGGTGGAATCTATCAGAGCCTTCTTGCGTTAGCTCCTACGCGGTTCAGGGGGCAAAGCGCGAAATCATTTTGGATTCTTCGCTGTTTTCGGTGGAATTGCCGGAAGCGAATTACGGTGTATAACGCCCGGCCTGGGGTTTTCGATAGCGCAGTTTCCCCTCACCCCGTCCCTCTCCCTGGGGTAGAGGGAGACCCGTTCGCCAGTGCTCGAAGTGGTCAAGAACTGCGGTTTCACCATGCGCCGCCAGCGATGTTTCCCTCTCCCTGGGGGAGAGGGACCAAGGGTGAGGGGAAAAGGCGCCAACGAATACGAAGGTTTTCCGTTGTCAAACAGCGGGCTGACCGATGCTCCTTGCCCCGCCTTTACCCACTGGAAACGTCGAGGAACTTCATTTATCGGGGTGACCGTTTCGCATCAGATCCGCCGCCGGCAGGCGGCGATTGCCGCGCGGAGGGCACATTGAAGTTGCGCGCGGGCGGTGTCGAAGGGGCCGAGGGAGCCACGCTCGGCATGGACGGCGCCACCTGGCGAACCGCGGGCGGCGTGTAACTCGGAACTGACGGAGTGGTCTTTGGCGTCGCCGGCGTGTAACTGGGCAAGGAAGGAGCGGTTTGTCGCACCGCCGGAGGATTAAAGCTGGGAGCGGAAGGGGTGACCTTCGGCGTGGGCGGCGTATAGCTCGGAGTAGCGGGGGTGACCTCTCGAACCGACGGCGGAGTGTAACTGGGAACTGAGGGCGTTAATTTCGGCGTGGGCGGAGCGTAGCTTGGCGTGGCGGGGGCAACCTCTCGGACCGACGGCGGGGTATGACTGGGAACTGAGGGCGTTAATTTCGGCGTGGGCGGCGTATAGCTCGGAGTAGCGGGGGTGACCTCTCGAACCGACGGCGGAGTGTAACTTGGCTTTGCCGGCACGGTCTTGGGCGAAGAGGGGGTGATGGTGGGGGCGGCCGGAACTGTGGGGGCGGCTGATGGCGGAGCCGGCGCCATTGGCATCGGTTTTGTCTCCGATGGCCGGCTCAAAGCCGGGGATTCTTTGGCCAAGGGCGCTGCCGACCGGGCTGCGGATGAAGAGAGACCGCCCGAGCCGGAAATCGGCGCGGTTGGTGCGGCGGGCGATTCTTTGGCGGGCGCACTCGGGCGTTGAAACAGATGGTTCGGCAAAGGCGTCAAGACAGGGCTTTCATTCCTTTTGGTTGCGGGCGGCTCGATTTTTGAACGCGCGCCGGTATCCAGGGAAGGCGGCGTGTAGGAACGCGCGCCGACGGATTCCTTGGGGGTTTTGACGGGAGCAGCGGGATGTCCCAAATCAACCTTCCGTTCGCCGGTTGCCGCGGGCGCCGTCCTTGGCGCCGGCTCCGCGGCGCCGGTGGATTTGGCCACCGGGATCATCTTCCCAGGCAAAGACGCATCATCAGTTCGGACAGTGGTGCCGGCGGTGCCGGGCGCAGTTTCCTTGTTCGCGACCGGGGTTTGCGGCGGCGGCAGCTTGAAACGGCTGGCGCCCGAGAAATCGGAACCGCCCGCCGTCAGACTGGCCACTGACGTCGAGCCGGGAATGGCGGTTTGCTTGGCTGGCAGGCCTTTGCCGTCTTTGGCCAGAGTGGCGACGGCGGGCGCCACCGCCGGCGCGGCGCCACTGGGAGTCTGCGGCAACACCGGCCGATAAACCACCTGCTTCTCGCCCTGACGCTCGATCCGGTCCGGGCGCGCGTTGGCGGCGGAGTTTGCGGGCAGGTCGCGCACCATCACTGTGGGAATGGCCTGCTTGGTGACGTTGGCAACGTAATCGCGGCCCACGCCATTGTTGATGATGGTGTTATTGTCGCCGGTGATGTAGTTATTGATGACCTTGGTTTCGTTATAGATTGTTTGCGCCTGTTGTCCGACCACGCCATGCTGATGGGCATAGTGGCCGTGGAAACGGTGGTAAGGCACAAAAGCGTAGTCCGAGTAACCAAGGCCGAAACCGAAGTGGAGGTCCACCTTGCTGCCGTGGTAGGTGAAGCCAAAGCCGGCGCGGTAATGGGCGCCGGGCGGCAGGGGCGCCCAACCGCAATAAGACGGCGAATAACGCCAGCTCACCCAGGCCGGCCCCCAGCAGGTGTCGGGCATCCACAGCCACCCGTAGTGGTGATGCCGGTGCCATCGGCCGTAGTGAAAAGGCGCCCAGCCCCAGGTGTAATCCGAATGCCAATACCAGCCCCAATCGCTCCACAGCCAGCGGCCGTTGTGGTAATAGGGCCGCCAACTGGTGTTAACGACCGCCACCGTGGGCTGCCAGCAATAGCCGTAGTCGCTGATGTATATCCAACTGCCGTAAGGGGCCAGGCTGTCATAAAAATACTGATAGGTTACGACCGTTTGCGCCGGTGGCGCGCTTTGCACATAGACCGGTTGCTGCACCACGGTGGTCGCTGCCTCGGCTGATTGCTGAGGCGCGGCTGTTGGCGGCGGCGCGGGCGCGGGCTGCACCGGGGCGGGCTGCACGGGCGCCGGCGCCTCGGGCTGCGCGGGGGGCGCGGGCGGGGTTGGCGCGGCGGCGGCCGTGGCGTTTGTGGGCGACGCTAGCCCGGCGGCGGCCGCAGGCGCGGTCGCGCCCTCTTTTTTAAGCATGCCGCTGATGACCGCCGACGGCACTCCGATATCGTTCAGATAAATGATTTCGTCCGCCGTCAGGTTATAGGCAAACGGTGATTTGACGACGTAATCGCGCATGACCTCCTCGCTCACGCCGGACTGGGCCAGTTTGATGATGTCCACCAGGCCCGGGGAAAGATTGAGCGTTGAAGGATCAAAAACTTTTTTAACCACCGGATCGGCTTTGCCCTCAACCGGCTTCACGGGCTCGGGCGGCGCCGGGGCGGGGGGCGGCGCGGGCAATGGACCCGGCACTTGCGGCGCGGGCGGCGCTTGCGGCGCTGGTGCTGCCATCGGCGCGTTGGCGATGGTGTTGGTTGGCGTGGCGGGCGCCGCATTCGTGCTCGCTTCCTCGTAGCAGGCGGTCAGCAAAGGTATCCCGGCCAGGATGGCGACCCATTGGGTTCGGCGAAAAATTTGTTTTTTCATATTCTCAGGGCAGGTTCACCTGCCGGCTGTGGCTGCCTGTGGGAACTATACCCCGTTCTAGCTGGCTTTGCCAGTTTGAGCGTTCGCAACAGACACCCTGTTTTCTCATACACCGGATTAGACTCCCCGGCGATTATGCCTATTCATGGCGCCACCAGATCGCCACCAAGGCCAACCTTCGAGGCTTGGAAATCACCATCATGAGCAGGCGGGGGAGAGACCGGTCCTCGCCCCGAGTCAAATAGACTAAACAATTGATGGCCAACACTATCCGCCGGGCTGGCTGTTTTTGTAGCGTCTATAGGCATCCTCACCGAGAATTTGGCGGATAGCTGCTTCGCTCTGGCGGCGGGCGGCCTCCAAAGCGGCCGCCTGCTCCTCCGGGGTCAGGGCGGAATTCGCGCGGATTTTTGCCTCTTCCGCCGCGGTGGCCTTGCGAATTTCATAAAGGGGAAGCACCGCTTCCGGTTCGGCGCCCGAGTCGGCGGTGAGCGAGCGGGTTTCGCGATAAATCGGGTCCACATTGAGTTTGTATTCGCGGTAGCGTTCCGGGCCCAAGGCGCGCTCCAGCGCGGCCTCGGTTTGTTTGGCCAATTGGGCCTGCTGCTGCTGATAGGATTCCAGGGAGGTGACGGTGGCATACATTAACTGGCGGTCCGCGGCATCCTTGGCGCGGAAGATGGCCCTGAACTCCTCGGGCGTGGTGTTGAACCCCTCGAGGTTCCGCCGCAGATCGTCGCTGATGGCCGAATTGCGCAGCAGGAATTCCTCCAGTTGCGGCGCGGTCAGCAGACGTTCCAGTTGCTCACGGTATTCGCGGCGCATTTGGGCGACACGCAAAGGGTCCGGGGGTTCGCCGGCGGCGCGCTTTTCCTTCATGTATTGATTGTATTCATCGTGCAGGCGGGTCCAGCCTTCCACAACTTGCCGGGCGGTTTCAGGGCGGAGTTCCGAGAGCACCGGCCCCGTCAAGGCCGGCCCGCGTTTGCCGGGCCGGTCCTGGGCGGTTTGCTCCTGCGCGTCCCAGTTTGGGCCAAGTAATTGCGCCAGCAGCAGGCGCCGCTCGCGGTCCAACTCCTCGACCTGCCGGAGGGCGGTGTCCAAGGCATCCAGGTCCGGCTCCGAACGCCACCACTCATCGTGTTCGGTCCGCACCAACTGGGCTCGCTTTCGGGCGTAAAGCGCGTCCACATCCGCGATAATGATGTCGCGAATCGTTTGCTCGGGACAACCAATGGCCCGCAAGTTGGCGACGTATTGGAAATAATCCGGAGACTCGATTTCCCGCCAAGTCAGGCTTTGGGCGCGCACGATGATGTTGGTGCGCACGACGCGCACGGGCCCGTGGACCAGTTGGGTGCGCACGACGGGCTCGGCGCCCGGCGCGGACGGCGCGCCGGGCCGCGACGATCCGAGCCAGTAAAGCCCCAAGGCCACGTTCAACGCCACCGACAGCCAAATCCAAGGAGGCGCGCGCATGACCTTAATTTGAGCTTTTTCAGGCCCGGCCGCAACCGATTTCCCGGCCCGGCGCGAAAGGCATTTCGCTATTGACGCAAGCCGTCCGCCGGCATAGACAGTGGCCCATGAGAACGCGCGAAAAAATCCTCGCCGGCCTGCTGCTGGTGGGCGCGGGGCTGACTTGCGGCGCCGCCGGCAAATTGAAAATCCTGATTGTGGACGGCCAGAACAATCACGATTGGAAGGGCGGCACCGCCGCCATGAAAACGATTCTGGAGCGCAGTGATCGTTTTACCGTGACGGTTACCACCACTCCCGGCCCGGCGCCGGCCGCGCCCCGGGCGCCCAAAGGCAGCCCCACCGCCGAGCAAAAGGCCGCCCAAGAGGCCGCCCTGGCCAAATGGAAGGAGCAAAAAGCGGAACACCAAAAGGCCCAGGCCGCCGCTTGGGACAATTGGCGGCCAAGGTTTGCCGACTTTGATGTGGTGCTGATGAATTACACCGGGGACCGGTGGCCCGAGGCCGTGCGCGCCGATTTCAACAAGTATGTGCGGGAAGGCGGCGGCCTCGTCATTGTGCATGCCGCGGACAACGCCTTTCCCGATTGGCCCGAATACAATGAGATGATTGCGGTGGGCGGCTGGGGCGGGCGCAACGAAAAATCCGGGCCGATGGTGCGCTGGCGCGGCGGCCAGGTGGTGCTGGACACCAGTCCCGGGCCCGGCGGCACTCATGGGCCCCAGCACGAGTTTGTGGTCGAAACCCGCGAACCGGAGCATCCGATCATGAAAGGGCTTCCCATGAAATGGCGCCATGTCGCCGACGAGTTATATTCCAAACTGCGTGGTCCCGCCAAAAACCTGACGGTGCTGGCCACCGCCTACGCGGACCCCGCCCAAAAAGGCACCGGCGAACACGAGCCCATCCTGATGACCATCAGCTACGGGAAAGGCCGCGTTTTTCACACCGTCCTTGGCCACAGCGCCAAACAGATGGAGGGATTGGGCTTCCAAATCACTTTGCTGCGCGGCGCCGAATGGGCCGCCACCGGCAAGGTCACCCTCCCGCCGCCCACCGCTGATGAACTCCCGGCTGACCGGGCCGCCGTTCGCCCTTTGGCCGGCGGATTTGCCAAATGACGCGAGAGCGGGCAATTTCAGGTCATGGCGAAGACGCTGTCAACGATGCTGCCGCTGGGAACCCCGGCGCCGGATTTCACCCTGCCGGACACCGAAGGCCGGCTGGTGGCGCTCAAACAATTGGCCGGCGCGCCGGCCTTGCTGGTGGTGTTCCTTTGCAATCATTGCCCCTATGTGAAACACCTGCGGTTGGAGCTGGCGCGCTTGGCGCGCGAATACCAGGCGCGGGGGGTGGCGGTGGTGGGCATTAATTCCAATGATGTCCAGGCCTACCCGGAGGACAGTCCGGCGAAAATGGCCGAGGAGGTCAAACTGGCTGGTTACACCTTCCCCTACTTGTTTGATGAAACCCAGGCGGTGGCCAAGGCCTACCGGGCCGCTTGCACGCCGGATTTTTTTCTGTTCGACCAACAGCAGCGGCTGGTTTATCGGGGGCAATTCGATGACAGCCGCCCGCGCGTCGAGCCTCTGGCGCCGGCGACCGGGCGCGACTTGCGGGCCGCGCTGGAGGCGGTTTTGGCCGGCCAGCCGGTCCCGCCCACGCAAAAGCCGAGCCTGGGCTGCAACATCAAATGGAAACCGGGCAACGAACCGGATTATTACGCCTGAATTGACGCGCCGGGCCTCGAACTGAATCGGCCTCCACCACCGCCAATGAAAAAATCCTCCCGTGAGACGATCTTCGCCGGGCTGGAGATCGGCGGCAGCAAATTGCAATTGGTGGCGGGCGACGGCCAGGGGCGCATCCTCGAGCGGCGGCGGCTTAAAGTGGCGGCGGAAAAAGGCGGGGCCGAAATCCGCGCGCAAATCGAGGCCAGCCTGGCGGAAATGACGCGGCGCCATCGTCCGCGGGCGATGGGAGTGGGATTTGGCGGACCGGTGGATTGGCGCACCGGCAAGGTCTGGCGTTCGCATCAGGTCGAAGGCTGGTCGGGCTTCGAATTGGGCTCCTGGCTGAGTGAATTGACCGGCCTGCCGGCGCGCGTGGACAATGACGCCAACGTGGCCGCGTTGGGGGAGGCCCTGTTCGGAGCGGGCCGGGGTCGCGATCCTTTTTTTTACGTCACCTTGGGCAGCGGCGTGGGAGGCGGGTTGGTGATTGAAGGTCGCATCTATCATGGCATCTGTCCGGGCGAATCGGAGATTGGCCATCTGCGGCTTAATCGGCGGGGGACGCTGGTGGAATCGCGATGCTCGGGGTGGGCGGTGGATCGGCGGATACGAATGGCGGCGCGGCGGCGCAAAAACGGCGCTTTGGCCCGGCTGGCGGCGCGGCATCCCGGCGCGGAGGCCGCGTGTCTTCCCCAGGCGTTGGCGGCGGGCGACCCGGACGCGCGGCGCATCCTCGAGGAAACGGCGGAAGATTTGGCCTTTGCCCTTTCTCATGTGGCGCATTTGTTTCACCCGGCGGCGATGGTGCTGGGCGGCGGTCTGTCGCTTATCGGCCAACCCTTGCGCCGGGCGGTGGCGCAGCGTTTGCCGGGTTTCCTGATGGAGGTATTCCAGCCGGGCCCCCAAATCCTGCTGTCGGAGCTGCGCGAGGACGCGGTGCCTATGGGAGCGCTGGCTTTGGCGGCTTCGGCTGGCGCGCCAGCACGATAGCGTTGGCGGCGGGGCGTTCCTGGCCATTCGATGGCCGGCTGATCACCCGGCCCTCAAGCCACATCTCCGCCGAGCCGCCGCCGTCCAGGTTCAAAGCATAATCACAACCCAATTTGGCCATGAAACGCGCCAGTTCCCCATAAGACATGCCCATGGAATGTTTGGGCTGCCGGCCATCCACGGTGACCAGGAAAAAGTAGTTTTCGTTCCAGCCAAAGGCGCTGCGCGGATGGCGCGCCCCTTCGGCATCCCACACGCGCGGTTTGCCGGCCTGAACCAAGGACGGGCCGCCGCCGATGGCCAAAGTCGCGTCTTTGACTTCCGGGCTGACTTCCAGCAGGAACTTGAGGGTGTCCCCGACCACCGGCGGCGGATGCTCCGCCGCCAACTTGCCGCCAATGGCCAACACCAGCCCCTGGTTTCCCAAGGGCGTTTGGCCGGCCGGATTCACCTGGCGCACCCGGGCCTTGAACACTTGCCCGAGACGCAACGGCAGCCACGGGCCGTCCTCCGCGGGGCCGAGCAACAATTCGAAAAAGCCCGGCTGGCGCGTCGCGGGGCCGGCGGCGCGATTGTACAGCACCGCCTTGTTGGGGGCGCAGATTTCGTTGAGGCCGATCGGCACCTCTTTTCCCGAAGGCCAGACCGCGCGAAACCGCGAAATAAAATTGGTCAGGCGCCCCGCGCCTGCGGCATCGAAATACGCGCAGGCCCGGTCCAAGCAGGGGCCGCTCACCAGTTCCCCATCGATGATTTGAAGCCCCATCGGATCGCCGACGTAGGGCGGATTCACCAGGAAATAATCGCCGTTGATGGCCGCCACCGCGCGGCCCTTTTCCGGCGGAAGGAATTTGACCTGTTGCGACACCAGCGCCATGCCAATGGCCTCGCCGCCGCCCAGGGTGGTATGCAGGCGCAGGTCTTTTTGCGCGCGGTCCACCTTTACCACGTGCGCCACCGAGGGAATTTTCGGGTCAGTTTCGCAAAAATAAGCGTAGCCGGTTCGATCCCAGGCATTGGTGGCGGCGGCGGCCGGCGGTTGGTCCGCCGCCCGCAGCACGGCGCCCGCCATGCCGGCCAGCAGCCAGACAAACCTCCGCCACCGGGGCCGCCTAACACGCAATGATTCATGGCAGTTTAGGAAACGCACTACGGTTGGACGGCCGGACCGGGAAAAAATTCGGCGCGCAGAAAGGCGCTGAGGCGGGCGGCATAAACGGCTTGGGTGCGGGCGCTGGGGTGGTCGTCATGCGGCAGGTTGCGCGCGCCCGGTTCGGAGAGGTTCACCGAAATATCCACGGTGGCGATGCCCGCCGCCGCGCAGGCCGCCAGCACCTGGGCGGCATCTTTGCCGCGGGTGATGCCGGCCACGGCGAACTTGATGTCCCGGGCGCGGCATTCGGCCGCGAATTGTTTGAGCAGGGCCACGGAAACATCCCGGCCGCGGGCGCGGTATTCCTCCCAATCGTTGTAGCGTTGCTCGATCAGGTGGATTAGGGCGGAGTGACGCTGCCAGGGCCACTCGCGGTAGGCCAGGGGGGTGCGGTCGAGGTGCAATTGGCCGGCGCGGTCCAGCCACGCCCACGGCAGGGGGCTCGATCCCAGCGCGCTATACGGCGCGACGGCTTTGCGAAAGTTGCGGGCCATCGTGTTGCGCGCGTTGTGGAAATAGGCGTAAGTGGCCACCACCGCCACCGGCTTAGGATGGGTTTTGAGAAATTCCCGGAATTGCAGCAGGCCATGCAGGGTGCCGTAGCCGTTGACGCCAAAGTTGTGAATATCCAACTCGGGCCATTCGCTCTGCAGCCGCCAGGGATAGGTGTTGGAATCGTCGAGCGACCAGCCGTGCGTAAAAGAGCAGCCCATGAGCCAAAGCGCGGGCCGGGGGGCGGTGTCGGCGGCGGGAGGGCGCGTTATCCGCAGGGTGTCGGCGCCGTGCGTCAGTCGAAAGGAATAGCCATCCATTTGCGTCACTTGGAAAGCGCCGGGCAAATGGGTGTAACCCAGTACTGGATGACTCTGGAACAGCCGGCCCCCGGGCTCGACGCGCAATTTCAGATTTTGCGGGCGATATGGACGGTAACCCAGCAGCCGCGCGCCGCCCTCCAAGGCGAGCGCCAGCCAAACCGCCAGCACCCCGCCATAGAGCAGCAGGGCGCCCCGCCGGCGCCGTTGCCGGCGCCGCTTTTGTTCCGCCTCATTCAAGCGCCCGGAAGGTTGGCCGTCGCCGCCGGAGGTGGAAAGCAAAAATTACCGCCGTCAGTGAGTAACCAGCCCGCTGCCGTCAACGTCCTTAAAAGCATGAACGCCAAGCGAAACTGGTTTTGGTCCATGCTGGTTCTCCCCCTGTTGGGGCCGGCGGTTTTCGGCGCCGTGACCGAGGCGGTCCGCCCCAATATTGTATTTATTTTGGCGGACGATGCCGGGCTGGGGGATTTCGGCTGCTATGGCGGCAAGGTGATTGCCACGCCCAATATTGACCGTTTGGCGGCCGAGGGGATGCGCTTCACCAACGCTTACAGCGGCAGCGCGGTCTGCGCGCCCACCCGTTGTGTGCTGATGACCGGCCAGCACACCGGTCACGGCACCCGCCGGGCCAATGCCAGCAAAAACGGGCTCATCCCCTTGCTGCCTGAACAAACGACCGTGGCCGAACTGCTGCAGCAGGCTGGTTACGCCACCGGCGGCTTTGGCAAATGGGGGCTCGGCAATCCCGGCACCACTGGTGTTCCCGAAAAACAGGGGTTCGACATTTTTTACGGCTATTACGACCAAACGCACGCGCATAATTACTTCCCGGCCTTCCTGATCCGCAACAGCGAGGAGGTGCCCATGCCTGGCGGCAATGGGGTTTCCGGCAAGCCGGGCAAAGGCAAGGCCTACTCGCCCGATCTGATCGTCGCCGAGAACTTGAAGTTTATCGAGGCCAACAAGGACCGGCCCTTTTTCGCCTATGCCGCCTGGACCCTGCCCCATGGCGATTTTGAAATCCCCAGCGACGCGCCCTTTACGGACAAACCGTGGCCGCAAAACGTGAAAAACCATGCGGCGATGCTTGCCCGTCTGGATGCGGACGTGGGGCGGGTGATGCAAAAACTGAAAGATTTGGGTCTGGACGAGAAGACCTTGGTAATTTTTTCCAGCGACAATGGCGCCGCGGGACCGGGCCTGAAAACCTTCAACAGCACCGCCGGCTTGCGCGGTCAAAAACGGTCCTTGTATGAAGGCGGTATCCGGGCGCCTTTCATTGCCCGCTGGCCCGGCAAGATCAAGCCCGGCGCCACCACCGGCCTGCTGGCCAGCCAGGTGGACTTCCTAGCCACCGCTTGCGAGCTCGCCGGCCTGCCCATCCCCAAGGACACCGACGGCCGAAGCCTCGTTCCCACCCTTTTAGGCGGGGAACAGCCAGGCGGCGATCGTTTTCTTTACTGGGAAATTTACGAAGGCCCCGCGCCGTTCCAGCAAGCGGCGCGCTGGGACAACTGGAAGGCTTATCGCCTGTCGCTCAAAGGACCGCTGGCCTTATACGACCTGAACCAGGACCCCTTCGAGCAAACCGACCTGGCCGCGCAGCGACCCGAAGTGGTCAAGCGATTGGACGCCTTCATGGCCGCCGCGCACGTCCGCAATCCCAATTGGGACCCCGTCGAGAACCCCGGCGACCGTCCCGCGAAAAAAAAGGCGAAGAAGTAACCGATCGGTTTTCCCCGGGCGATTGGAGAATCGCGGCGCGGCGGCCGCGGCGCTCACGGCAGCTCGAAAAAGGCGGTCAGCCGCGCCCGGTGCGGCTTGGCTGGCGCCGGGGGCGGTTGCTCGCCGCCCGAGCGGCCCATCAGCGCCCTGAGGCACCGCCACAGCCCTTCGAGCCGAAGGTGGAAAGAGGCTGTTTTCATGGAAACGAAAGGGCTTTGCGAACTTTGTCGCCCAATTTCACCCAGCGGGTCAGGGTGCCGCGGGGCCATTGCCGCACTTGCGCGTACCAGGCATTGGCCGTTTCAAAAAAATCCGCCAAGCCCCGCAGCCGCTCCAGCGTGTAGGCGTCGGTCTTTTTGTCCTGCTCGGCCTCGATCAGGCAATCCCGCAACAGGCTGAGCGTGGGGTCCAGTTCCCGCTTCTTGCGTTCGTCAAGGACCGTGCGGAACATCTCCCAAACATCCTTCATGGACTCGAAGTGATCCCGCTTGTCGCCCAGCACATGCACCAGCCGCACAATGCCCCAGCTTTGCAATTCGCGCAGGCTGGTGCTGACGTTCGACCGCGCCACCCCCAGCGTTTCGGCAATCGTCTCGGCGGGCACCGGATGCGGGGAGATGAAAAGCAGGGCGTGAATTTGGGCGACCGTGCGGTTGATGCCCCAGCGCGCCCCCATCTCCCCCCAGTGCAAAATGAATTTCTGCTGGACCGGACTTAATTTGCTCATATTTCAGTAATTTCTGTCCATACAGAAATTAATGGAATAGGCAAACGAACGCAAATGTTTTTTTGGCGCCGCGCCGCGCCGCTACTTGCCGTCCGGCTGGCGCTTCAGAATGAGCAGGAACTGGCCTTTTTTGGTCTCGAAGGTTTCCGGACGCGCTTTTTGGGGGCTGACGCACCATTTAAGGGTGTCGCCCTCGAGCGAATAAATGCCCACGTATTCCTGTTTGCGCCCCCGTTCGCTCGCTTTGGCGGCGTCGAGCCGCGCCGGATTTTGGGACAAGTCCAGCGTGTAGCCCCCTTTTCCGTGGTCCACGATATTGGTTCCCTTGAACTCCAGGCCGGCAATCTCCTGTTCGGTGATGCGCAGCTCCAACTTCACCGGGCCTCGGTTTGGATTTTCCCCGCGGCCTTCCACCGTGAAACCCTTCCACACGCCCGCCAGCTTTTGCCGAACGGCTTTTTCGTCGGTTTCCGCGCCCCACGCGATTTGGGTCAACAGCAGCGCGAAGGTCATCAGCATTGGTTTCGTCTTCATGGTGCGGTCTTTTTGGGAATTATGGCCGTTTTCGCCCTGCTCGCAAGCTTTCTTGGGCCGCAATTTGCCTGGCAGTAAAGCGGGACCACCAAAAACCAAGGGTTGAATGTGGGGGCTGGGCAATCCCTTGAATCTTGCGTTTGCACAGCGCGGACCTTTCGCGGCACTTGCGCCGAGCGCGCGTCGAGAAATGGGTAAAATCTTTGAAATTCCTTCCGGAGGCCAAAACGGGCGCAATGAGTCATTATGGCGCATTCGGGATGATGGCCGGAATTCAACGGTGTTGCCGCCATCATTGCAACTTGCTGATTCGCAACAAGAATAATTTTTCAGACCGTGATTTGCCTGCCCAACGGGTGCGGAACGGCAATTGCTGAGGGTTCAGTCATGCAGATGGATCGTTTTACCATCAAGGCGGCGGAAGCCATCCAGGCCGCACAACAGTTAGCGCACGAACGGCAGCACCAGGAGATTGACGGCGAGCATCTCCTGCTGGCGCTCGTGCGACAGGCGGAAAGCATTGTTCCGCCGTTGCTGCAAAAGGTTGGCGTGAGCCTGCCAAAACTGACGGAAGATTTGGAGCGAGATCTGGACCGGCGGGTAAAAGTGCGGGGAACCAGCTCGGTGGACGCTTTCCTGAGCCAGCCGCTGAAGCGGGCCTTGGACGCCGCAGAAGCGGAGGCGCGCAAGCTCAAGGACGATTACATCAGCGCGGAACACCTGCTGCTGGGATTGATCGAGGAAGGCGGGCCGGCGCTGAAAAAACTGCTGGCCGCCCACGGCCTCAAGACCGCCGAAGTCTTGAAGGCGATGGCCGACCTGCGCGGCAACCAGCGGGTGACCGACCAGAATCCCGAGGGCAAGTTCCAAGCACTGGAAAAATACGGGCGGGACCTGACCGCGCTGGCGCGGGCCGGGAAAATTGATCCGGTGATTGGCCGGGATGAGGAAATCCGGCGGGTGATGCAGGTTTTGACGCGACGCACCAAAAACAACCCGGTGCTGATCGGCGAGCCCGGGGTGGGCAAGACGGCGATTGTCGAAGGGCTGGCGCGGCGGATTGTCAGCGGTGATGTGCCGGAATCTCTCAAACACAAGCGGCTGATCGCGATGGACCTGGGCGCGATGGTTGCCGGGGCCAAGTTCCGCGGGGAATTCGAGGAGCGTCTCAAGGCCTTCGTCAAGGAAGTGGTCGCCAGTGAGGGGCGCATTGTGCTGTTCATTGACGAATTGCACACGTTGGTGGGGGCCGGCAAGGCGGAAGGCTCCGCCGACGCCGCCAACATGCTCAAGCCGTCCCTGGCCCGCGGCGAGCTGCGCTGCATCGGCGCCACCACCCTGGACGAATACCGCCAGCATGTGGAAAAGGACCCGGCGCTCGAGCGCCGCTTTCAACCGGTGCTGGTCGCCGAGCCAACCGTGGAGGCGACCATCGCCATCCTGCGCGGCCTGAAGGAGCGATACGAGGTGCATCATGGGATTCGCATTCAGGACGCCGCCCTGGTCGCCGCCGCCACGCTCTCGCACCGTTACATCGCCGACCGTTTTCTGCCGGACAAGGCCGTGGATTTGATGGACGAGGCCGCTTCGCGCCTGCGGATGGAGCTGGATTCGCTGCCGACCGAGATTGACCAGCTTGAGCGCCAGATCATGCAGATGGAGATCGAGCGCACCGCGCTGCAAAAGGAGAAGGACCAGGCCTCGAAGGCGCGCCTGAAAAAGCTCGAAGCCAGCCTCGCCAACGCGCACGAGCAATCGCGGCAGCTCAAAACCCGGTGGGAAAACGAGAAGGCCGCCATCAACGCCATCAGCATCCTCAACAGCCAGATCGAGGCCGCCAAAGGCGAGATGGAAAAGGCGCAGCGCGCCGGCGACCTCAACCAGGCCGCCCAACTGCAATACGGCCGGCTGCCGGACCTGCAAAAAAAGCTGGCCGCCGCGCAAAAGGCCCTGCAGGAGGTCTCGCAAGGCGACCGGCTGCTGAGCGAGGAGGTCACGGAGGAGGATGTGGCCCGGGTGGTGGCCTCGTGGACCGGCATCCCGGTCAGCCGCATGCTCGAAAGCGAACGGCAGAAGCTGCTTAAAATGGAGGAGCGCCTGCGCGAGCGGGTGGTCGGCCAGACCGAGGCGATCACCAGCGTCGCCAACGCCGTGCGCCGCGCCCGCAGCGGCATCCAGGACCCCAACCGCCCCATCGGTTCCTTCATTTTCCTGGGCCCGACCGGCGTGGGCAAAACGGAACTGGCGCGCGCCCTGGCGGCGTTCCTGTTTGACGACGAAAACGCCTTGGTGCGGCTCGACATGAGCGAATACATGGAAAAACACACCGTGTCGCGGTTGATCGGCGCGCCGCCCGGCTACGTCGGTTATGAGGAGGGCGGGCAGCTTAGCGAGGCCGTCCGGCGCCGGCCTTATTCGGTGGTGCTCTTTGATGAAATCGAGAAGGCGCACCACGATGTCTTCAACGTGCTGTTGCAGGTGCTCGACGACGGCCGCCTCACCGACGGCCAGGGGCGGACGGTGGATTTCAAGAACACCATCGTCATTATGACCAGCAACCTCGGCTCGCCGATCATCCAGGAGTATTTCATGGACGGCAAAGTCACTCCGGCGGCCCGCCGGGAGATGGAGCGGCGGGTCGAGGCCGAATTGAAGCGGGCCTTCCGGCCGGAGTTCCTCAATCGGGTGGACGACACGATCATCTTCCACAGCCTGGACGAGGAACAACTGGCGGCCATCGTCGAGATTCAGTTGGAGCGGCTGCGGCAGCGGCTGGCCGGGCAGCACCTGGCGCTGGAAGTGGACACCGCCGCCCGGGCGCTGATCGCCCGGGAAGGTTACGATCCGCAATTTGGCGCGCGCCCGCTCAAGCGGGCCATCCAGCAATTGCTGCTCGACCCGCTGGCGGTGAAACTGCTGGCGGGTGAATTCCAGCCCGGCAAACCGATCAAGGTGACGGCCAAAAACGACGCGCTGGTCTTTGCCGAAGGATAAGCAAGACGCGCCGGCCATCCAAGTGGTGAGACGCTCAGAGGTTCCAAGGGTGCGGCGCTTCGGCCACGCGCCGGTAATTCCGGTCTAATTCCGGCTGCAGCAGCAGCAATCCGGCCAGACGCCGGGCGGTATGGGTGATTTCCCCCGCCTCTTCCGGTGTCAGCGGACGGCCCAACAGGCCGTGCTCGCGATAGCTGAGCCATTTCTTGATCACCTGGTAACCGCCAATGGTGAATTCCCAAACCCGCTCGGGCACGTTGCGCCAATAAGTCGAGTCATTGAGATAAACATCGTTGGTGGTCCGGCCCAGGACTTTTTGCCCATCCGGCGCCGGTTTCTCTTGCGGGTGATAAGCGCGCGCCAGCAACCGGCCTTTGCCTGGCATGGTGACCCCTTCCTTGCCCGCGCGCCCCCAACCAGCGGTGAGCTTAAAGTCAGGGGCAGTGGCGGAATGCAACTCGGCCAGGTGGCGCAATTCGGAACGCACCGCGCCGGCGGTGACGCCGGGTACGGGCGTTTCCGTGTCCAGCAAAGCCGCCACCTGCCGGCCCAGCGCCGCCGAGGCCAGCAGGCTTTGGCGGTCGGCGGGCAGTGGAACGCGCGGCCAGTCCCCCCGCAGGCCATCGGCGTTGGCGCTCAAGTATTCCGGGGCGTAACCGATGGCCAGCGCGTGATGCCACAACAACGCGGCTTGGTCCTGGTCCTCATCCGGATGCTTGAAGCCAAGTTGGGCCAGATACGCCCGCGCGGCGGACGCCAGATTGGCGCTCCTTTTGCCCCCGACGCCGCCGTAAGCCGCCGCTGTCTCCCGCAAAATGCTCGCAAATTCGCCGTTCCCGTCGTCCCTTTTTTTGTGGCGGGTTGACCCGCCCGCCCGCAGCCAAAAGGGAAAATAGTAGGCGTGACCGCGCAAAAAATCGTTGTCGCCCAACAGGGGGGTGTAGGAGAAAGGCACGCCCTCGGGGCTGGCAACGCCGGCGGGCCGGCTCAGCAAAAAGGCATTCCCCGGCCAACATTGCGCCCAAAGTTGGGGACGGGAGCGATTCCATAACGGACTGATTTCACTATAGTAACACCACCGGATGTCAAAGGGCCGGAGCGCGTAACGACGCACGTGATCGGCGCGAAAACAATCCTTTGCCAGAAGTTTTTCCCGGACTTTTCCGGCTTCAAATCCAGCGGCATTTTTAGTGAGACCGGTTTTTAACGCGGCCAAGCTATCCCAACTTGCTTGCGGATCGAAATACTGCCGCATCCGTTGTTCCAATTTTTGCCGGCAATAATCCATCAATCCGCCCCCGCGCTTTTCCATCAATCCATTGATCGGCGGCTCCGCGCAAAGATCGGTCAAGCGGGGCCATTTGAGGTATCGGCGAGTCACGCGGGAGGGGCGAAAGGAAAACCGGTCCTCCCTTGCCGGCTTAACGATTTCATATTTGGCGTTAAAGTTTTTGACCCCCAGGCTCGCCACAAGCTCAAGCCGTTTTTTGCCGCCCCAAAACTCCCGATAACGCACGACCGGTTTCTGGCGGCGCGTCTCTTTGCGCACCAACAACCCCACCGCTGTGCCAACGCGTATCCCCTCTCGGTTTAGTTCCGTCGAAAATATGGATGGATCAGGTTTGCCGTCGGGCGTCAATTTTCCCGTTTCGCGGCTGTCACCGTTCAGGCAGTCAAACCAAAGGGCGTCAAACTCCTTCAGCAACCTTTGTCGCATGATGACAAAGGAGGCATCCTCCAAGTATGAAAAATTGGAAATGAAACACACGACGCCCCGCTTTGTTCTCTCGGCAATCTTGCGCTCAGCAATGCGGAAAAACCGCACATAAAGTTCGTCCAGGTTGAATTTCCTGATTCCCCAGCCCCCCTCCGAAACGGGATCGTTGAGAAGATACCGTTTGATTTTTTTGATTGATGGCATCCCCTTTGGCGCTTTTTTCCCGCCCAGGATTTTCTCTCTTTGGTAAGCGCCTTTATAGACCTCCACGAGGCCATTCTCTTCTTCCGGGCTCACCCCGGCATAGGCGTTATAGGGAGGGTTCCCCATGATGACGAGTATGGGCTGGTCCTTTTTTACAGTTGCGGCTCCCATCGCTTCCGCCGCCAACTCGGGCCATTGGGCCAAAAATGGATTTTCGCCGGTAAAATCCCAGCCGGTAAGGGAATTGGTGAGGAATATGCCGGCGCGCTCGCCCTTGTTTTCGTCCAATCCCACGCCCAGACTTTGCAGCAGCAGGCCCATTTGCAGGTGCGCCACTACGAACGGGGCGGGCATTAACTCAAAGCCGAAAACCCGCCGCATCGCCGCCTGCTTGGCCTCCGCCAGGGCGACCGCCCCCAGTCTTTTTTCCTCCCGCATGATGGCCACAATGCGGCGCAGGGTTTCCACCAAATACGCGCCGGTGCCGCAACAAGGGTCGAGCACGAATACCCGCGGGTCGGCCAGGCCATCCGGCAGGTCCAGCTCCTCCCGCAGCACAGCGTCCACCCGCGCCACCTGGTATTGCACGATTTCGGGCGGGGTATACCAGACGCCCAGTTCTTTGCGCAGCTCCGGATCAAAGGCCTCGAGAAACGGCTCGTAAAAATACTGGACGGCGTGAGTTTCCAGGAATTTTTGGAAAAACACCGGCCGGTCCACCCGGTTGAGCGCGGCGGCGGTCCAATCCAGCGGCTCGACCAACCCGAGCGGCCCGAGCTTGGTGGGGGTGGCCACCTGCTCGAACAGCGCCTTGATCATCGGGACATGCAGCGTCCAAGCGGCGGCGCGCCAATCAAATTCGTCCTGGCGAAGGGGGTTCTCCTTGTGCCACAGCACCCACGCGGAAAAGACGCCGTAAAAAAGCGTTTGCACCAGGGTGGAGCGGAAAAAGTGCTCGCCTTTTTGGGCGTCGAATTTCATCCCGAGGCTTTCCTCGAGCGCAGCTCGAATGGCGGCCAGCGCCGGCAGTTCGCCCGCGTGTTCGACGCGGGCCCGGGCATCCCGCGCGTAAGACGCCAGGAAGAAGGCCAGATCGTCAGGATTATTGAGCGGCGCGGCGTGCAGCAACACCCGCTTAAGATACTCATGGAAACGCTCGCCCAAAAGTTCAACCGTCTGGCGCGGGCGCGCCGCAGCGTTCCAGAAGGCGGCTTCGCTTTCGGCCAGGCGAAAGGCTTCCAGTTTCCGGAGCGCGCCCCCCGGCCCGCGTTGCACCAGCAAAAAGTCCCGGTAATTCGTCAGCAGCGCCTGCCCGTAAAGGCCGAGGTAATCCTGAACCTGCCGGGTCAAAGCCACCGCCTCGAGTTCCTCACCAGGGCCTTTGACTTCGAGCACCCCGCGGGCGGGATTAGGCACCCCGTGCAACGGCGCCTGCTCATCGGCGTTCTTTAGTTGATCGGGGGTGAAGAATCCGCCATCGGGCATGCCGGCCCCCGCATTCTTAAGCTGGATCAGGCAGCGCACCTTGGGTTTGAGCGCGCCGCCGGCAGTGTTCAGCAGGCTCTGCAAAACCCCGTAACCGGAGGTCTCCTTCACGCCCGCCCCGGAGTCGTGAAGCTCCTTGAGTTCGGCCAAATATGTCGCCAACGGATGCATTGGCGCGATTAAGGCAGGGCGGGCGCGGGCTGCCAAGTCTTATTCGTGCGGCGGCCCGGCCTCGCGCCGAAGTTCCCGGCTCAGGGCATCCACCAGCGCCGTCGTAGCGCGCGCCCCGCTTGGCGGCGGGCAACAAAAACGGTTCTTCGGTGTTTTCAGTGGAATTGCCGGAAGCGAATTACGGTGTATAACGTCAGGCCTGGGGTTTTCGATAGCGCGGTTTCCCCTCACCCCCTGCCTGCGCCGCGGGCGCGGCAGGCAGGCGTCCCTCTCCCTTGGGGAGAGGGAGCCCCGTTCGCCAGTGCTCGAAGTCATCGGGAGCCGCGGTTTCACCAAGCGCCGCCAGCGTGATTTCCCTCCCCATGAACCCTCTGGTTGTAGGAGCCGACGTAAGGAGGCTCAAATTGGTCCCCGGGCGTGATGGCCATGAAATCAGAGCCTCCTTACGTCGGCTCCTACGCGGTTCAGGGGTGGCA
>Ga0073932_1003207_pt1 | contig 22625 bp, 17 predicted proteins | sample DewCreD2012metaG_FD_76967 | JGI IMG/M metagenome (GOLD analysis project Ga0073932, IMG submission 76967) | Hot spring sediment bacterial and archeal communities from British Columbia, Canada, to study Microbial Dark Matter (Phase II) - Dewar... ...
AAGGAGGTCGGCAAGGGAACGGGCTTGGGACTGGCCTCGGTCTACGGGGCGGTGAAGAACCATCGCGGCGCCATTCGCGTCTACAGCGAACCGGGCAAAGGCAGCACGTTCAACATCTACCTGCCGCTGATCGAGACCGCGCCCGAACCGGAATCTTCGGACCCGTCTTCGGCCGCAAAAGGACACGGACGGATACTGCTCGTAGACGACGAAACGACCATCCTGGAGGTGGGCGGGGAAATGCTCCGCGCCATGGGCTACGAGGTCCTGACCTGCGGCGATCCCTCTGAAGCGCTGGTACGCTATCGGCAGGAATGGCCGTCCATCGACTTGGTGATTCTCGACATGGTGATGCCCAGGCTCGGGGGCCGGGATCTGTTCCTGGCCATGCGCGGGATCAACCCGCAGATCAAGGCGATCCTTTCGTCGGGCTTCAGCCTGAACGGCGAGGCGCAGGGCATCCTCGATGAAGGCGTATTGGCCTTCGTGCAGAAGCCGTTCGGCACGACGGAACTCGCCCGGAAGGTAGCCGACGCGCTGAGATGCGCGTGAAATCCGAACGGTTTAGGCGCCCAGGTGCTGCGACGTGAAGCGGCGCACTCGTGCAAGATCAAATTCGAACATCACTTGGTCAACGTCCGACATCCGGACCATCGCACATGGGGTGTATGCTGGAAACGGGGTCCGACGTTGGCGGGAGGATCAATTCATGACATCGGTAAGTCGCCGCGGCTTTCTGAAAAGCGGACTGGCCCTGACCGCCCTCGGCATGGGGCCTTTCCATATTCTCAAGGCCGGAGCGCCGGCCAGCACCAAGCTGAACATCGCGGTCATCGGCCTCGGCGGCCAGGGCACCGACAATGCCCGCCAACTGGCGCAGACGGACCAGGTCATCGCCCTCTGCGACGTGGACGAAGCCTGGTGCGGGAAGCACGCCGGGCAGGTCAAGGAGCTGAAGGATCTCCCGCTCTACCGCGACTACCGCGTGATGTACGACAAGATCGGCAAGGACATCGACGCGGTCTGTGTCGCGACGCCCGACCACAACCACTACGCGATCTCGGCCTTTTTCATCCGGCGCGGCAAGCACGTCTACTGTCAGAAGCCGCTCTGCCATACCGTCGACGAAGTGCGGATGCTGGTGGCGGAGGCGGCCAGGCAGCCCAAGGTCGTCACGCAGATGGGGCATCAGGGCCATTCGAGCGAAAGCACCGCCATCATGCGCGACTGGGGCCTGGCCGACACGATCGGCCCGATCCGCGAGGTCCATGCCTACAGCCGGAAGAACTACTGGACCGACAAACCCATCGATCCGCCGTCCGAACCGCCGAAGACGATCAGTTGGGATCTGTTCCTGAACCGGGCCGAGGAGATCCCCTTCAGCACGAGCTACATGAACCGCAACTGGATCCGCTACATGCATTTCAGCGGAGCGGTGGGCGACATGGGCGCGCACATCCTGGACCCCGCCTACTACACGCTCGACCTGCGGGTACCACTCAGCGTCCACGCGGATGTGAAAACGCCCGCCTTCCCCGGCTCGCTCCCGAAAGCCGCCGTCATCACCTGGGAATTCGCCGCACGCGGCAACAAACCGCCCGTCACGATGAAGTACTACCTGGGCCCCGGCATCGAGTTCCCCTGGCCGCGCGACCTCGAGAAAGGCCGGCGCGAGATCGACAGCGGGTCGGTGATGGTCGGCGAGAAATGCTCGATCATGGCCGGCAGCCACAGCCAGGGTGCGCGGATCATCCCCGAGGCAATGATGAGGGAGTTGCCGCGTCCGCCCAAGGTCGCGCCGCGCTGCAAGGGGAAGAACCACTTCGAAAACTTCACGCTCGCGTGCAAGGGCGAAGACCAGGCGATGTCATCGTTCGACTACGCCGGGCCGCTTTCCGAGATCATCGCGCTGGGCAGCGTGGCGCTGATGAACCCGAACCGGAAACTACTCTGGGATTCGGAGAAGATGAAGATCACCAACGACGAAGAAGCGGACCAGAGCCACTTCATGAAACGCCCGGCGCCGCGGGATCACCTGAACTGGATTTGACCCTTCACCATGAAGTCACGGAGACACGGAGCAGGCATTTTCTTTTCGACACGGTTCATGAGCCGATGATGGCCGGTGTCTTTGCCCGGCAAGGTACGGGCGCTCGGGCGCTGGAGGAATAAGCCGAGCACCCACGCCCGGACACCTTCCCATCTTTCAGTTCTCCGCATCTCCGTGGCGAAAATCCGTCCTATTCCCCGTTGACCACCAACTGCATCGCCCGCATCGCCGTGCCTTTGCTCGCCGGGTTCTTCTCGGCCAGGAGTCTCAATTCCAGCGTGTGCCTGCCCGGCGTCAGCGCATCGCCGAACATCACCGTTCGCGGGTAGTGCAACCCGGCACTGAACCCGTGATAAAGGTCCACCGTCTTTGGCGCGCCGCCGTCGAGGCGGACTTCGACCCGACCCGCATCCGGACCCGCCACGATGTACGCGCCGATCGCCGTGCCCGTGAACTCGCAGGTGAATGACGCGCCGGGTTCGGTGGCCTCCAGCATCTCGATCTTGGCGAAGCGGTCGCGTTTGCTGCCCGGCAGTTTGCCCCATTCGGGGATGTGAATCTTCCACTGCGGCGAGGTCTTCGCTTCGGAAAGCGGCAGGAAGCGGCCGAATTCGTAGTTGGCCGCATCGAGCGGCTGGGGCGGAAGCGTATAGTCCTTCATCGCCGCACTCGCAGGCAGTTCCCCGCCCCAGCAGGCATCGAAGAGCTGGCCGATCAGGTCGGCTGCGATGCGGTTCCCGAACGGCGCCGGATGCACACCGCCGAACTTCTTCCAGTCGAACTCGCCCGCGTCGATCCGCGCGGTAACTTCGCGCGCCAAATGGATCGCCGGGATCCGATAGAATTCCGCCACCTCTTCGTGAGCCGCGATGGGCAGCGGGACTTCCTTCTTGCGGTACTGCGCCATCATGTGCTCGTTGACGAAGTACGTGATGACAATCTCGGCGCGCGGGTTGTGGCGCCGCACGTGACGGACCAGGCCCTCCATGCCGCGAATGCACTCCTCGCGCGTGTGGTGCGCGTCCTGGTCGTCGTTGACGGCGAATTCGACGAAGAAGAGGTCCAGCGGCCCTTTGCTCAGCACGTCATCCTGCAGCCGAAAAGCGCCGGTCGTGGAACACGTGGAGGCGATGCCGGCGGCCGTGAAGGCGAACTGGCAATCGGGGAACCGCTCCCTGAGCATCTCGCAGACCATGGGCCGGTAGCCGTCCATTTCGGTGATCGAACCGCCGATGAAGGCGACGTGGCCCTTCTTCCGCACCTGAAATTGGATGCGAGCGTTTTCCAGGGTGCCGCGTTTCATGACGTTCGTCTCTCCGGCCAAGAGGGTTGTCGCGCCGAGCAGCAGGCCAAGACCGATCGGCCTCATGGCAGGTTCCTTTCGTCGCACGCGCGAAGGCCAAGAAGGGAACGTGACGTTTCAGGGCCCCACTACCGCGCCAGTCCCCCGCAATACAACGGGGCGCGGTTTTCCGCGCCCCCGAGTATTGCACTTCGATCCAAGCGCCGCGGAAGCGGCGCACGCCATCCTCACTTCATCCACTCCGTGTGGAAGACGCCTTCCTTGTCCACGCGGCGGTAGGTGTGCGCGCCGAAATAGTCGCGCTGCGCCTGCGTCAGATTCGCCGGCAGCCGGGCGCTGCGGTAGCCGTCGTAGTACGCCAGCGAATCGCCAAAGGCCGGCGCCGGGATGCCCAACTGCACTGCCGTGCTGACCACGAAGCGCCACTCGGGCAGCCGCTTGACGACCGCCTTCTTGAAGAACGGATCGAGCAGCAGGTTCGGCAATTCGGGGTTCCGCGCAAAGGCCTTGCGGATGTCTTCCAGGAAAACGCTGCGGATGATGCAGCCGCCGCGCCAGACCTTGGCGCAGTCGCCCAGGTTGACGCCCCACTTGTTCTCCTTGCTGGCCGCGCGGATCAGCGACATGCCCTGCGCGTACGAGCAGATCTTGCTGGCATAGAGCGCCGCACGGACGGCGTCGATCATCTTCTGCCTGGGGCCTTTGTACCTGGCCTTCGGACCGGGCAGCACCTTCGACGCCTTGACGCGCTCGTCCTTGATCGCCGAGAGCATGCGGGCGACGACGGCCGCGTTGATCGTCGGGATCGGGATGCCCAAGTCCAGCGCGTCCTGGCTGGTCCATTTGCCGGTACCCTTCTGCTGCGCCTCGTCCAGGATCGTGTCGACCTGCCACTTCCTGCCGCCCTGGTCGTCGCGCTTGGCGAAGATGTCGCGCGTGATCTCGATCAGGTAGCTGGACAGCTCCTTCGCGTTCCACTCCTTGAAGATCTCGTGAAGTTCCGGCGGTTTCAGGCCCAGCGTGCGTTGGAGGATGTCGTAAGCCTCGGCGATGAGCTGCATGTCGCCGTATTCGATGCCGTTGTGAACCATCTTGACGTAGTGGCCGGCGCCGCCCGGTCCGAAATACGTCACGCAAGGTTCGTTCTTCGGGCCGACCTTGGCCGAAATGGCCTCGAAGATCGGCTTCACGCCCGCGTAGGAGGACTCGCTGCCGCCGGGCATGATCGCCGGACCATGCCGCGCGCCTTCCTCGCCGCCCGAAACCCCCGTGCCGATGTAGCGGAAGCCTTCGGCTTCGAGCTGTCTCCATCGGCGCTCGGTGTTCTTGTAATACTCGTTGCCGCCGTCGATGAGCAGGTCGCCCTTTTCCAGGTACGGCTTGACCTGCGCGATCATGTCGTCGACCGGCTGACCGGCCTTGACCATGAACATCACCTGGCGTGGCTTGGCGAGCAGGTTGACGAACTCCTGCATCGTCTTGCCGGCGACGATGTTCTTGTACGGCTTGGCCGCACCGTTCATGAACTCTTCGGTCCGTTCCCACGTGCGGTTGAAGACCGCGACCTTGAACCCGTGGTCGGCCATGTTGAGGACCAGGTTCTGGCCCATCACCGCCAAACCGATCAAACCGATCTTTGCGTCACCCATGACTGTCTTTCTCCTTGTCTTCTGCTCACCCAAAATCCGCCGATGCGAACCATTTCAAAGTGTGTGGCGCACGCCTCCGGCTTGCGCGACGCAATCCGGCGGATTACGTTACTTCAGCCGGTACAGCATCTCGCCCGCCTTGGGCACCAGCAGGATGCCCTCCTTCTCCTTGCCCTTGAACTCGTCCAGGTTCATCGTCGCCGGGTCGCGGTAGCCCAGGTTCACCTTCCTGCAGCGCGACTCGGGGATCTTCGTCGCCAGTGTCACCCTGATGCGCGGCTTCTCGACGCCGTTCTCCCACGTGCCGGCGCCCTTCAGGTGCGTGCTGTGCGCCAGCACGCCCCACGGCTTGTCCTTGAACTTCGCCCACTGCTTGACGAAGTAGTCGCGACAGTGGTAACCGACCTCGTCGATCACCTTGCCGTGCGTGTAGCTGATCTCGTCGATGTGCGGTGCATAGATGATCACTTCGCCGCCGTCCGCAATCGCCGGCTCCATCTTGTACATGCCCTTCGCGGCCGTCCAGAGGTCGTCGTACATGTGCGGCATGACGCTGACGACCAGCTTGTACGGCTTCTCGACGTAGACGATGTGCTCGCGCGCCGAAACGTCCGCCGCCGCCGACCAGGCCTCCTCCGGCGTGCCGACAAAGACGCCCGCCAAATCGTGGCCTTTAACCACGAAGGCGATGCACGCCTTCTCGACCCGGATCAGGCTCGCCGCGCGGTCGATCACGGCGCGGACCGGCGTGTGCTTGGTGCCGATCATCGCCATGATCGTGATCAGCGCGCCGATCCAGTGCGTCATGTTGATCACGTCCGGGCCGGCGATGCCGGGGAAGAAGTACTTGTTGCCGCCGCTGAAGCCGACCACTTCGTGAGGGAAGACCGGGCCGCAGATCAGCACGCGGTCGTAATCGAAGAGCATCTTGTTAACCGTAACGTCGACGCCCTGCTTCATCAGGCCACCGCTGAGCTGTTCGATTTCGGCCGCGCTGATGTGGCCGATCTTCTTGAGGGTACCCGCCGAGTTCCACTCGTGGTTGAAGATGTGGACCTTGGCGTACTTTCCTTTGCGCTCTTCGGGCGTGACGCCGACCAGCTTGTTGATGGCCTCGTCGCTCATCGGCATGTGCGTGCCGAGGGCGATCAGGTAATCGAGCTGTTTGACGCGGCCGCCGAGGACCTCGTGGAGCAACTGGAAGAAGAGCGGCATCGGAGCGGTGCGGGTACTGTCGGGGATGATGACCAGCACGCGTTTGCCGTCCCACGCCTTGTCCTTCAGGCCTTCGGCCAGGACCTCGCGGACCTGGTCTTCAGTCAGCGCCTTGCCGTTTCCGTCCATGCCGGTGGACATTTCCAACTCCATTGCCGATGTGCGATTAGGGCTTGCCGATTGAACGGCATGCATCGCCACGATCCGCTATTCTCCCCGCGTTCGATCCGCCCGCGTAGGCCACTCCCTCGTTGAAGCGAGGACGTTCCGTGCCGCCGTTCTCGCTGCCTCCGCGTCTGTGGCGAAGAACTCAGACCCCTGTGAACGCGCTGAAGCCGCCGTCGATGGGCAGCACCACGCCGGTGACGAAGCCCGCGGCCGGCGAAAGCAGGAAGAGCACCGGGCCGGTCAGGTCCTCGGGTTCGCCATACCGGTTCATCGGCGTGTGGTAGATGATCTGCTCGCCACGCGCCGTCCGCTTGCCGGTTTCCTTGTCGGTCAGCAGGAAGCGGTTCTGGTCGGTCAGGAAGAAGCCCGGGGCGATCGCGTTCACGCGGATCTTCGGGGAATAGTTCTGAGCCATGTGCACGGCCAACCACTGCGTGAAGTTGCTCACCGCCGCCTTGGCCGCCGAATACGCCACGATGCGCGTCAACGGGCGGATCGCGTTCATCGAGGAGACGTTCAGGATCACACCTTCCTTCTGCTCCGCCATCACCTTGCCGAAGACCTGGCTGGGGATCACCGACCCGAGCAGGTTCAGACCCATGCACATCTCGATGGCTTCCTTCGGGATGTCAAAGAAGCTCTGCTCGGCCGACGCGGTGGCCTTGGGGTTGTTTCCGCCGGCGTAGTTGAGCAGGAAATCGATGCGGCCCCACTTTTTCAGGATGACGTCGCGTTCCTTCTCCAGCGCGGCCTTGTCCATCACGTTGCCGCCAAGGGCCAACGCTTCGCCGCCGGCCTTCCCAATCTCCTGCGCCAGCGCCTGCGTGGGCTCGGGGCGAATGTCCATCAGGGCGACTTTGACGCCGCACTGTCCGAGCGCCTTGGCGATGCAGGCGCCGAGCACGCCGCTGGCACCCGTCAGCACCGCGACTTTGCCGTCCATCCTGAAAAGCTGCTGCGTATCCTGACCCATGAATGCCTCTCGTCCTTTTCGGGAAAGTGATGACGAACGGAACGTCCGCCTTCAGAAGTACTCCTTGACCCGTCTGCCGCATACTCTTTTTCGCGGCTCTTGCCCTGGACGTCAACTGTAAGCATGCCCTTATCCCGACGAATGTTCAGATTGCCGCAAGGCGAATACGCGTCACGTCGCAAGGCAGCGGGTAAGACGGAAGTTCCGTCTGCCCTGAACGGGTCACGATAACGAACGCTGCCGGGGGACATCCCGGACATTCGTACGGCACGAAATTCTTCTGGATTGCCGTGTGAAACCGCCCACAATGGTTCGCCGTCACGGGTTCGAGATCACCTTCTCTGGGGGAAGACACCATGAGCAGCTCACGCAAAACCGACTCCAAGCCGTCCCAGCGTCTGGCGCGGATCTCTGCCCGCACGGGGAAACCGATCCATGACGAACAAGCGACGGCGAAGAACGTCTTCCAGGCCGCCGGTCGCGCGGCCGAATTCTTCGATCACCTCCGCACGCATTACCGCGAAACCCGCCGCACGCCGGTCGAAATCAAGGCCAGGATCAAACTCCTGCTGGCCAACGGCAGCGTCTTCGACAGCGGTACCGCGATCGTTAAAAACATCTCGCCCTCCGGCGCCCTGCTGTCGAACGTGAAACTGCCCAAAGGCAGCTATCCGATCGGTCCGTTCAAGCTGGAAGTGCTCATGGACGGCGGCGATTACGATGGCATCGGATTGGAGGCCATTCCGGTGCGTTTCGAACATCAAGTGAACGGACTCGGCGTGAAGTTCTCCGAGATTTTCGTGACGACATGATGTCGGAGTATGCCACGGAGGCGCGGTGACACGGAGAACGACTGACGAGCGTGCCGCATGACCGATGCCGATGGCAGGTCTCCGAGTGGCCGACCGCGTCGAGGCGGCACTTCGACATTCAACCTTCAGCGTCCTACACGCCCCGCTTCTCTACGTGATTCCGCGTCTCCGCGGCGAAGAAAACCAAATGAGGATCGTCCGATGGAAACGTTCGAAGTGCGCACCGCCAAACGAGCCGAGTTTCGCGATATCACCGATTCCGTGGCGTCCATGCTCCGGAGTTCGGGCGTGACCTCGGGCGTAGCCATCGTCTTCGTGCCGCACACCACCGCCGGCGTGACGATCAACGAGAACGCCGATCCCAGCGTTGTCGCCGACATCCTGGCCTCGCTGGAAAAACAGGTGCCGTGGGACGAACCGTTCTTCCGGCATGGCGAAGGCAATTCCGCCGCGCACATCAAGGCCTGCCTGGTGGGCAGTTCCGTCCAGATCCCGATCGACGACGGACATCTGGCGTTGGGAACGTGGCAGGCCATCTACCTCTGCGAATTCGACGGGCCACGGACACGGAAGGTGCACGTGAAGATCGTCAGCGCGTAGCTTTCGGCTGGCTTCCGGGGAAATGTCGTGAGCAAAAGCGACCACCCTCCCCCACCCTCCGCGCCCGTGCCCCTGCCGTCCTTCGAACTCTATCGCACGGCCCTGACAGACGTGCGACCTGACGCACCCGCATCCAATGCCGCCCGCCTCGCGCGAGCCGCCCGACAGCTCGTCGCCGGCGCCATCGATCTGGTCTATCCGTCGCACTGCATGGCCTGCGGCGAGGGGTTGGACGGAACCGCCGCCCTCTGCCTGTCCTGCGCGGCGAAGGTCCACTGGATCGGGCACGACCGGTGCCGGCGATGCGGTGCCGGCGTGGGGCTGCATCGCGGCGCGGTCGAATCCTGCCCGGAGTGCGCCACGCACCCGCCTGCGTTCGTGGAAGAAGCCTGCGCCGTGGCCAAATACGGCGGTCCGCTGCGTGCCGTGATCCTGGGGCTGAAATTCGGCGGCGGGTTGCAGGCGGTCCCGATGCTTGCGCGCCTGCTGGCCACACGCATTCGAGACACCCAGTTGCTTCAGAACGCGGCCGGCTGGGCCGTGGTTCCGGTGCCGCTGGCGCCGCCCGACGCCAGACAGCGCGGCTTCAACCAGGCGGAGGAACTGGCCCGGGCGCTGACACGCGACTTCCCCGTCCGTCCGGATGTTGGCCTGCTGCGGAAAACGCGCGCCACCCGGCCGCAGGCGACGCTCGACCACGCCGCACGCGCCCAGAACCTCCGCGGCGTCTTCGCCGTCGACCACAAACGCGCCAGGCGATACGCGGCCACCGGCGTGCTGCTGGTGGATGACGTGATGACCACCGGCGCGACGCTCGCCGAGTGCGCCCGCGCACTGCATGAAGCCGGCATCCGGCGCATCCGCGGCGCGGTCATCGCGCGCGGGTAGGCCGGGAAATGACCTACACGGCCTCGTAGCGCACCTCCACCACGCCCCTTTCTCCGCCGAGGCGCAGATCGCGTCGTACAGCGCCATCGTGCGATAGCTGTCCGCGGCGTCCGAACGGCAGGTCGTGCGATTCTCGCGGATCGCCTTCACGAATTCGAGCAGTTCCGACAGGTGGCCGGTGTCGTGACCGGAATCGCCCGCGCTGATGTAGTTCAGATGCAGACGATCACGTGCGTCTCTTCGTCGACCACCAGCCAACCGTCGTAGCCGACGTCGCGAAGCGCCCTCAGTACCGCGTCGCAGAAGGTCCTGGCCCAGTGCGCTGCGGATGCGGGACCGAATCGAGGCGTGAGCGAGGAGCCTATCCGGAGGAGATCTGTGACGAGCGAGCAACGAAGAGCCGGGCCCGCAGGGGCTGCTTCATGGGTCTCGAACTTATGCGGCACGGTACTCAAGGCGAGGGCGGCAGGGCGAGGCCGTGGAGATGCCGCAAAGTGCATGCCGGTTTGGCGCACCTTTCGCTTTGCGTCGGGGGTATTCCTAGGCAGACACTTTCGGGCGGAAGAGAAGGTTCCGCCTGCCGCGGGAGGATCGACCGCCATGTCCCACCCCAACCACCTGACGCGTCGTCGCTTCCTGGCCGGGATGGCCGCGGCGTCCACGGTGTGGATCGTTCCCGCCCGCGCCTTCGGCGCCAACGAGCGGCCGCAGATCGGCATGGTCGGTCTGGGCGGTCGGGGCAAGGCGCACATCAAATGGGTCATGGACAGCGGCGGCGAGGTCGTGGGCGTCTACGATCCCGACAAGTCGCACATGGACGGCGCGACCTTCAAGGACAAGGAAGGCAAGGTCCTGACCTTCAAGCCCTATCCGGACCTCCGCAAACTGCTGGAAGAGAAGAGTATCGACGCGGTCGTGATGGCCACCCCCAATCACTGGCATGCCTTGGGCACCATCTGGGCCTGCCAGGCCGGCAAGGACGTCTACGTGGAGAAGCCCGCCTGCCACTCGATCTGGGAAGGGCGCAAGATGGTCGAGGCGGCGCGGAAGTACAAACGCATCGTCCAGGTCGGCACCCAGCAGCGTTCCGACCCGGCCTTCATCGAAACGCGCCAACTGCTTGAGAAGAAGGAACTGGGCGAGATCCAGTGGACCCATTCGCTGTGGTACGAGGACCGGGGCTCGATCGGCAAGACGACCACCCCCACGCCGGTTCCGGACACGATCGACTATGACGCATGGTGCGGCCCGCGTCCCAAAGTGCCCCTGATGCGCAAGAAGCTGCACTACGACTGGCACTGGATCCGGGACTACGGCAATGGCGACATGGGCAACCGGGTGATCCACGTCATCGACGACATCCACCACGTGCTGCAGATGAACGGGGATGTGCCCACGAGGATGATGGCGGTCGGCGGGCGATTCAAGTACGACGACGATGCGAACACGCCCAATTCCGAATTCATCGTCATGCAGTGGAAATTCCCGATCGTCTTCAGCAGCCAGAACCTGCCGAACATCGACGCCAAGACCGGAAAACCCGCGGGCTCGGCCGTGTACCGCCGCTTCGGCAAGGGGCACCGGTTCACCAACCTGATCAAGTGCGAGAAGGGGTTCTTCGCCGTTTCGCGCGGGGGAGGCGCCCTTTTCGACAACGACGGCAACCGCATCCGGCAGATCAAGGGCGACGGCGGCGGAAACCACATGAAAAACTTCTTCGACGCCATGCGCTCACGCAGACACGAAGATCTCCGCGCCGATGTCGAACAGAGTTACCTGGGCTGCCTGCTGCTCCACACCGGCGATATCAGCTGCATGATCGGCAAGCCGGCCAGCGTGGACGAGGTGAGCAAGGCCGTCGAGGGAACCGAGGAAGGCCGGGAGGTCTGGAAGCAGACGGTCGAACTCCTCAAGGCCAACGGCGTCGATCCGAACGTGGAGAAACCGACGCTCGGTCCGCTGCTGACCTTCGACCCCAAGACCGAGAAGTTCACCGGCGACTTCGCCGACGAGGCGAACAAGCGGGTCCGGGAAGAGTACCGCGAGCCCTACACGATCCCGGATCGGGTCTAGCAGCCTACTTTTTCTCGCCTTCGGCATTCAGCGGGGCCAGGCGGCTGCTTTCGGTCGAACTGGAGAAGACCTGTCCTGAACGGCGTTTCTCTTCCAGGATTTCCAGCATCAAGTCCACCAGTTCGGGATCGAACTGCGTCCCGCGGTTGCGGCGGAACTCGTTCATCACCTGTTCGGGCGTCATCGGTTCCTTGTAGGTTCGCCGGCTGGCCATGGTGTCATAGGCGTCCGCGATGCCGATGATGCGGGCCCACAGCGGGATGTCCCCGCCTTTCAGGTGCTTCGGATAGCCCGACCCGTCCCAGCGTTCGTGATGGTGGGTGATCGCCGGAAGCAAGTCCGCGAGCAGGTCGATCGAGGAAAGCAGGTCCCGGGCGATCAGCGGATGCTGCATCATCACCGCGAATTCTTCGTCCGTGAGACGCACCGGCTTGTTCAAGATGTCTTCGGGAATACCGATCTTGCCGAAGTCGTGGAAAACCGCAGCCAGCCCCAGGCGCAGCAGCTCCTCCTCGCTCAGACCCTTTTTGCGCCCCAACATGCGCGACCACATGGCCACCGAATGGCTGTGAAACCGCGTGTACGGATCCTTGGATTCCAGGATCTTGACCATCACCGTCAAGATGTTGACGAAGAGGCGCTGCATGCGGTGATCGTTGTCGTCGATCAGGTGTTCGACCCGATGGATCGCCAGCATCGTCTCGATCTTGAGATCCAGCCCCAGCTCGCCGGCTTCGCTCCACGGAAAATACTCGGGCCCGCCCAGCTTCAGAATGCGCTGGCGCACGGACTCCTCGAAAACCTCGCTCACCACCAGCACGGGGCCGCCAAACACACCGCACGCTCGCTCCAGATTCAACCAACTCTCGTCACTCTCGGGATGCACCCCGAAGATCAGCAGATCGGGCCGCCGCGAGCGCGTCTCCGCCAGGCGCTCGGATAACACCGAGGGACGCGCAGGCCCCGACCAGCAGGTGGTGAAACCGCGGTTCGTCAAGGCCTGCTGGATCGTCTCCCTGCGCGATGGATCGTCTTCCAGGAATATCACTTGGACCAGCGCCCGGTCGAGAGGATTGGCTTGCACCGTGTCTTGCTCCCTAAAACCTCCATAGTACTAATCCCACAAGTCTTTAATATACTCAAGATCATGCGAAAAAGTCAATCGTTCGATTCGCATATTTGCACATCGGTGAAAAAAGGGACCCGGCCATCCATCACGGGAATGGCCGGGCCCGTTCGCCTGCACTGGACGATCATTTCACCTTTTCGAAGAACTCCTTGGATCCCACGGGGTCGGGTTTCATCGTTGCCGAACCCTTGCGCCAATTGGCCGGACAGACCTCGCCGTGCCTGGCCACATACTGGAACGCCTCGATCGTGCGCAGGATTTCGTCCACATTCCTTCCGACGCCCAGGTTATTCACGGAGGCCGATTGCAGAATGCCCTTGTCGTCGATGACGAAGGTGCCGCGAGCGGCGATGCCGCCATCCAGCAGCACGCCATACGCCCGCGACGCCTTGCGCGACAAGTCCGAGAACAGCGGGAAACCGATTTCGCCCAAACCGCCCTGTCTGCGCGGGGTGTTCCTCCACGCCAAATGCGTGTACTGGCTGTCCACGGAAGCCCCGATCACGTTCGCCCCCAATCGCTCGAACTCGCCCAGCTTCTCGTGAAACGCCAGGATCTCGGTCGGGCAGACGAACGTGAAGTCCAGCGGGTAGAAAAAGAGCACGGTGTACTTGCCCTGATGGGATTTATCGCCGATCTTCAAGACGCCTTTTTCGTAGCTCAGATCGACGATCTGTTGACCGACCACCGCCTTGCCGGAAAAGGCGGGCGCCTCCTGTCCGACCTTGGGTCCGCAATCGCAATCTTCGCAGCAATCGCAACTCATGTTCTTTCTCCTTTCGCCCCGTCACGGGCCTTATGCGCCTGAACGGTCGCTACCCGGTTCCATCCTCGGTATTTGGACAAGACGGGACGCTATTCCGGAAAAGAGCGACGGGGAAGCCGGGCGCGTTACGCGGGGACGCTGGCGGTCACGCGCCAGGCCGGATGGGTTAACAACGCCGGTTCGATCGTGGCACTACAGGCAGCGGGCCTCGGCGGACAGTCCGTGCACGCGCCAAGAGCAAGCTCACTCGCGATGCTCGTTGCGGTCCGTTTCTTCCGTCGCCGCGGGCGGTTCGGCCCCATCCGTATCGGCGCCGCTTTCCGCCCGCTTCAAGAGTTCCTGCACCTGCGGGGGCTGGCTGGGGGCGTCCGGCGAAGGGGCCGCTCCGTTTTCAAGCTTCGGCGATTCGCCCGCCGGCGCGGTCTGGACGGCCTTCTGGACGCCGCTCTTCGATTTCCCTTCGCGCTCGGCCTGTTCGCGCGCCTCGGCCTGCAGCGCCTCCCGCTGCTCCTGCGCGGCGGCGGCGTCTTCCCTGGCGATGCGGGCAACGGCCGTCACCTTGTCGCCTTCGTCCAGATCGACCAACCGCACCCCGACCGCGGCACGACCGGTTTCGCGCACGTCCTCGATGGGGCAGCGAATCACCTTGCCGCTCTCCGTCATCACCATCAGTTCGTCGCCTTCCTTCACGGGGCGCACCGCCACCACCGGACCGTTCTTTTCGGTGATCTTGATGTTGATGACGCCCTTGGAACGCTGCGAGCCGACCTTGCGATACACGTCGATCTGGGTGCGCTTCCCGATGCCCTTCTCGCAGACGGAAAGCAGGTAGTCGCCCGGTGCACCGACGACCACGCTGACCAAGCGGTCGTCCTTTTCCAGGTTCGGGCCATGCACGCCCCGGGCCGAACGCCCCATGTCGCGCACGACGCTCTCGTCGAAGCGGATCGCCATGCCCTGCCGGGTGGCGAGCACGATCTCCTGGCCGCGCTTGACCAGGCGCGCAGCCAACACCTCATCGCCCTCTTCCAAGCCCATCGTGATGATGCCGCCGCGCCGCGGGTTGGCGTACTCCGAAAGCCGGCATTTCTTCAGGTAGCCCTGCCTCGAGGCGATGAAGACACTGGCATCCGCCTCGAAGTTCTCGACCGGGACGATCGAGACCACCCGTTGCTCGCCCGTCAATTCGAGCAGATTCACCATCGCGCGGCCCTGCGACATGCGCCCCAATTGCGGCAGGTCGTAGACGCGCTGCCAGTAGACCTTGCCGTCGTTGGAGTAGAAGAGCAGGTAATCGTGCGTGCTGGCGATGAAGAGCTGCTCGGGAAAATCGTCGTCGTCCTTGCTGCGCGACCCAATGATGCCCTTGCCGCCGCGCGCCTGCACGCGATAGCTGCTGAGCGGTTCGCGCTTGATGTAGCCTTTGTGCGTCACCGTCACCGCCATGACCTCGTCGGCCACGAGGTCTTCCATGGTCAACTCTTCGGCGTCCCCGACGATCAGCGTGCGCCGCGGGTCGCCATACTTTTCCTTCGCCTCGTACAGGTCCTCCTTCAGGATGTCGTACACGCGCGCCTCGTTGGTCAGGATGTCCTGGTAGTCGCGGATTTCGTCCTGCACCTCGGCGTAACGGGCTTTCAGTTTCTCGCGCTCGAGCCCGGTAAGCTGCCGCAGCGGCATGTTCAGGATGGCATTCGCCTGCCGCGTACTGAATTCGTACTTCTCCATCAGGCTGTCGCGCGCAGAATCGGTGTCCTTGCTGGCCCGAATGATCCGGATGATGTCGTCGATGTGATCGATGGCGATCAGGAAGCCTTCCAGCAGGTGCGCCTCCGCCTCGGCCTTCGCCAGCAGCCATCGGGTGCGCCGGGTGACCACCTCCTTGCGGTGTTCGACATACTGCTGCAGGAGCTGTTTCAGGTCCAGCAGGCGAGGACGCCCGCGCACCAGCGCCAGCAGGATGATCCCGAAACCGGTCTCCAGCGGCGTGTACTTGAAAAGCTGATTGACGACGACGTCGCGGTTTTCGCCGCGCTTCAGCTCGATGACGATCCGTATGCCTTCCTTGCTGGTACTGTCGATGACGTCGGAGATGCCGGTGACGCGCCCGCTCTTGGCCACCTCGACGATCTTCTCCACCAGGCGCTGAATGCCAACCTGGTACGGAATCTCGTCGATCACGATCTTCTCGCGGTCGCGCTCCTCCTCGAAATGATACTTCGCGCGCAACGTCAGATGCCCGCGACCGGTCAGGTAAGCGTCCTGAATGCCCTTGCGCCCGCAAATCAAGCCGCCCGTGGGAAAATCGGGGCCCTTGATGTGCTTCATCAAGTCCGCCACCGTGCAGTCGGGATTCTCGATCAGGTGCACCAGCCCGTCGCACACCTCGTTCAAATTGTGCGGCGGAATGTTCGTCGCCATGCCGACGGCAATGCCCTGCCCGCCGTTGACCAGCAAGTTGGGGAACTTGGCCGGCAGGATCGTCGGCTCTTCGCGGGTTTCATCGTAGTTCTTGGTGAAGTCGACGGTGTCCTTCTCCAAGTCCTCCAGCATGTCCGTCGCCACACCGGTCATGCGCGCCTCGGTGTAACGCATGGCCGCCGGCGGGTCGGGATTGATGGAGCCGAAGTTGCCCTGCCCCTGGATCAGCGGATAACGCATGTTCCAGTCCTGGGCCATGCGCACCAACGTCGGATAGACCACCGCCTCGCCGTGCGGGTGATAGTTGCCGGAGGTGTCGCCGGCGATCTTGGCGCACTTGCGGAACTTGGCCCGCGGACCGAGTCCCAAGTCGTTCATGGCCACCAGGATACGGCGCTGGCTGGGCTTCAGGCCGTCGCGCGCATCGGGCAAGGCGCGGGCGACGATCACCGACATCGCATAGGTCAGATAGGATTGCTTGAGGTCCTCCTCGATAAGCATGTCGCGGACAACGCCGCCATGAAAATCGGCCTTGCCCTCCGCAGTCGCATCGGGCTTCGCGCTTTCCGGAGACGCCACCGGTCCGGAGCCTTCCGGCGGAACCTCGTTCTCGGGAGTCTCTGTTTCGTCTGGACCGTCAACCATAGTAACGTTTCGCTGCTTTCCTCGAATGGACCCCAAACCGCACAGGTGAAGTGCCGGATTATACGGATCTTTTCGCGGCGCGCCAATGCCGAGCGAAGTTTGCGGTCGCCGGGTCGCCTGGCGTCAACCCCGCGTCACTCCTCATCCGCCTTGCGGACTTCGCGTTCGCTCGCCTCCACCTCACGCCATCGCTTCATCCGCTGCGCAACCCAGTCCGCCTCGGCCTGCAAGCCGTGACGTCGATAGAACGAATGCAATGCGTCGTAACGCTTCGCGGCGTTCCAGTTCAGCGCCCAACGCAGTTTGCGGTGACAAACGGGGCAGAGGTGAATCGGAGCCGCGTCCAGTTCCGAACGGCCCTTGCAGCCGTTCATCGTGCAGCGATGCGTAGACCCGCGCCTTGTCCTGTTCGACCCGCCATTCTTCAGCCGGTGTCCGTGGGCTGGCACGCTTGACCGCCGGTTGGCCCGACGCGACGCCCGCCGCCTCATCGCCATAAATCTCGACGATCAAGAAGAGAGGAAACACGACCCGCATAGCCAACAGCCATCGAGGAGACCGGAGCGCACGGCAGCGCGGTGCCATGGATGCCAATTCCAATACCCCGAACCGAAGACCACTTCCCGATTATTGAACGATGCCAGAGGCCAACGGTTCCCGAACTTTTCGATCTCGGCCAGCTCGATCGCAACATGCTGTTTTGAAAACAAGTTGCGCCAGATTGACGGAAGCAGTGTGCCACGTCGCCCAACGCATGCTGCAATTTGTCCGCATTTCATCCGCACTCGCGTCGCCGTCTTGTGTGGGCAGCCACCGGCAACCGAAGCCGAGAACCGACCCCATTCTGCAATCGACATCCGCACCGCGGTGTGGATAAATGGTCTGCCCACGCAGGGGCACGGCGTCGCCCATGCCGCGCGGCATCGCGCAGCGCCACCTGGATCGAGAGGAGACCGAATCGTGAAGAGTTCCGTCAAACATTCGATCGCGCATTGGTGTTTCGCGCCGTACTGGGACCTCGACAAGACCTGCCGCATCGCCAAACAGCTCGGTTGCGGAAGCGTCGAACTGCTCGACCCCAAGGACTTCCCGACGCTGCTCAAACACGGTCTGGAGTGCGCGCTCACCAACAGCCACCTCTTCGTCCAGGGCATGAACAACCCGCGTTACCAGGACGCTTGCGTCGAGTTGGTCAAACAGCGCATCGACGAATGCGCCGCCGTCGGATTCAAGACGGTCATCACCTTCCCCGGTTTTCTCGAAGAGACCGGTCCGTGGTGCGGCGGCGGGATACCGGACTTCACGAAACTCCCCAAGAAGCGCAAGGTGCTCGACCCTGACGTCGCCGTGAGGAACAGCATCAAGGGCTTCAAACGCGTCGTGGGCTACGCGGAGAAGAAGAAGGTCAACCTGACGCTGGAGATCCTGAACACGCGCGTCAGCGACCATCCCATGAAGGGCCACCCCGGCTATCAGGGCAACGGTATCGATATCTGCATGGAGATGGTCAACAAGGTCGGCTCGCCCCGCTTCGGGATCCTCTTCGATGTCTATCACGTCCAGATCATGAACGGCGACCTGATCAAGCGCGTCGAACAGTGCGGTTCGGCGATCAATCACGTGCATGTAGCCGGGGTACCGGGCCGTGGCGAACTGGACGAAAACCAGGAAGTGAACTTCCCACCGGTGATCCGCGCGATCATGAAGACCGGCTACAAGGGATACGTCGGCCACGAGTTCATCCCGACGCGCGATCCGCTCAAGGGATTGAAACAGGCGATCAAGGTCTGCAGCGTGTAGCTGCTGGACCTTGGCTGCTGGCTGTCTGCTACTGGCCACTGGAGGACGGCGACTCGCTCTTCGCCTCCGTGCCGCCCAGCACGTATTGCCGCACCAGCGCCACACACTCCTCGGGATGCGACCAGGGCAGCGCGTGGCCCGCGCCGGCGACTTTGAGCGCGTCATCCGGACAGGGTATCACCCCGTCGTGCGTGCCGTGGATGCGCACGATGCGGAACTTCGCGTCCGGCACGCCGGGCCACTCGCCGATGGCATGACACATCGCGCGCAGGAACGCTTCATCGGCCTTGGCAGACGACTGCGGCAACCGGCCGTGCGACATCTTCGCCACGATCTTCGCGAACTTCCACGGCGTCAGTTCGGCCAACGGTTCGGCGGCGCGCAGCAGCGGGTTGACCTCTTCTTTCGCAACCGCACTGCCGAGCAGACAGACCGTACGGCATTCCAGTTCCGCGGCGATCTCCAGCGCCACCATGCCGCCCAGCGACGAACCGCCCGGGATGTCCGCGGACACGATGCCGTGCTCGCGGATCAGACGCTGCGCGACCTGCGCCAGCGTGGTCTCGCCGCGGTATTCCGGCCAGTTGACGAAGCGAACGCCCGGCAACTGGCGCCACGGACCAGGATAGATCGCATCGTCGGCTCCCATGCCGGGAAGGAGGATCAGGCTCATCGGTGGCGCATCGCTCCGATTGGTGCCCTTGTGCAGGGCGCGATCCGCCGCGCGTCGCGCCCATGGCACGGACCGTCCCGTCACGTTCACGTCCGTGAAAGGAGGGGGTCACGCATCCGTCTGTCTCCGCAACATCCGGCTGGGCGGATGGCCGCGGTGCTTGCGATAGAGCCTGGAAAAGTAGTACGGATCGCCGAAGCCCAGCTCGAAGGCCACCTGCCGGACCGTGACGCCCTCCCGCGTCCGGAAGATCTCGTCCGCCAGATCCAGCTTGGACTCGATCTGGTACTGCAGAAAACTGCTCCCCATGGCTTCCTTGAAGAGGTGCGAGAGACTGGACGGGCTGCGATGCAGCAACCGCGCGGCGTCGCCGGTCGTCAGCGTTTCCCTGGGGTGCTCCGCCATGTAGCTTAACAGCGGTTGAAGCGAGTCGAGACCCCGGACGGCGATCAGCCGTTGCGAGACGATGAACTTCACCAGCACCTCGAAAACGCCCATGATGTCCCGGACTTGCGCCCGGGTGTAGTACGGTGTCTCCTCGAAAAACTTCTGCAGGTCGTCGTTCCCGAATTCCTTCCGCCAGCGCGACCGGAGGGCCGGCGTGCAGGTGCGGCGCGTCCGGAATTGGCCGATCATCATGTAGCCGATCACCCGCTCCCCGCTCTTGACGGTCATGCATCCGTCGGTCATGCCGGCGAAACACGGGTACCAGACGGCTTCGCCCGACTGCGCGGCCTGGTGCCAGCCGTCGCGGTCGTTGGCCAGGCAGCGGTCCAGCAGACCCAGTTTGAACCGTACCATCCGGCAGAAGCGGCAATGCGATTTGCCTTCGCCGACCTGCAGTTCCTGACCGTCCGGCGAGAGGAAGCAGAAGCGCACGCGCAACAACCGCGAAAAGTGGTCCAGGACCTTGCGGATATCGCCCTGGAAGAGGAAGCGGAGTTCGTGGGTGGACATGGCGCGATTATGGCGCACATTTGCAGTTATGTCCATCATTCTTGCGCAGAAATCCATCGCGTCGGACTACGGGGAAGGGGTAGAACAGGATGGACCGGATGGCGTCCGTCCTGGCGAGCGCGAAGATCGGGGCTTGAGCAAGCCCCTCGGATGCATCATCCTGTCGGGAAGCCGCCGGATCGGTCCGTGAAAAAGGGAGAGAACGATGAGCGCAAAGAGCTTGGCTGCACGGGCGTTGGAACAGGGCAAAGGCATCCTGCGGCTGACGCCGACATGGGTGCCGCGCGTTTTCTGCGTGCCGGGCCGACGGATCAAACTGCATCCCGATGACTACTACGCGCTGGGCGGCGAGCGCGGCGGCATCGACGAACGCTGGTTCGCCTCGACGACGCCCGCCGACAACGGCCCGCTGACCAGCAAGAACGAAGGCCTGAGCCACATCGTCTTCGAAGACAAGGGCAAGACCGAGTTGTTCCTGCTGCGCGATGCCGTCGAAGAACTCAAAGGCGACCTGATCGGCAAGCTCTGGAACAAGTACAAACGCTGGCCGATGTACTCGAAGTTCTTCGACAACCTCGGCGCCCTACCCTTCCACATTCACCACGACGACGCGCACGCGGCCAGGGTGAAACAGCTGGGCAAGCCCGAGGCCTACTACTTCCCGCCGCAGGCGAACAACCACGGCGGCGAGTTCCCCTACACCTTCTTCGGCTTCAGCCCGGGTGTCACGAAGGACCAGGTCCGCGAAGTGCTGAAGAAGTTCACCCAGGGCGACAACCACATCACCGACCTCTCCGCCGCCTACCGCCTGACGCCGGGCACCGGGTGGAACGTTCCGCCAGGCGTGCTTCATGCGCCGGGCAGCATGTGCACCTACGAACCGCAGAAGGCCTCCGACGTCTTCGCCATGTACCAGTCGCTCACCGGCAACAAGGTGATCCCCGAGGAGTTGCTTTGGAAAGACTGCCCCAAGAGCGAGCGGGGCAACTACGACTACCTGATCGACGTGATCGACTGGGAACAGAACACGGACCCCGAGTTCTACAAAAACCACTTCATGGCGCCCATCCCCGTAAGCCCGCTGGAACAGATGAGGGACGAGGGGTATGAGGAGCGCTGGATCTGCTACCTTTCGGACGATTTCAGCGCCAAGGAGTTGACGGTCCTGCCGGGCCGGACGGTGACGATCAAGGACGGCGGCGCGTACGGCATGATCATGATGCAGGGGCACGGGACCATGGGCGTCTGGGACATCGAGACCCCCGCGCTGATCCGCTACGGCCAACTTACCCACGACGAGTATTTCGTCAGCGAATCGGCGGCCAAGGCTGGCGTGAAGATCGTCAACCCCAGCAAGACCGACCCCATCGTGATGTTGAAGCATTTCGGGCCGGATGCGAATCCGGGGATGCCGAAGCGCAGGTAGCGTGGAGATCGAGCGCCCGCCACGAACCGCATCCGTGGCGGGCCTTCGGTGACCGCAATCATCGTCGTACTCGCCATCGCCGCCGGACCCTGCCGGAGCGAGGACCGGGTAGCGAATGGCGAGGATTCCGGAGAGCGGGCGAACGCCCGCAGTCGGGGAGCGCGGCCATCTTGACCGCACGGTGCGGGCAGGATGCCCGCGGTCGACACTAGAGGAGAAACCGATGGCCAGCCATCCGAACAACTATCCGAAACTGCACAACGCCGCGTGGCCAGGCGTGGTGGGCAAAGGCTCGCCGGGTGCCGAGCCGATCATCGGACTCGACGAGATGCTCGACCTGACCGCCGCCGCGGAAGTGGACGGCGTCAAATTCGACGGCATCGACCTGTTCCTCTTTGCACCCCACGTCGACATCGACTCCAGCGACGACGAACTGAAACGGCTGGCCGACAAGGTCCGCGCGAGGAAGCTGTCCATCGGTTCGGTCGTCGCGCCCGTCTGGCCGCCGACCGGCGGCGGTTCGGCGATGGGCGATGCGGCCGACCGCGAAAAGTTCCTCACCCAGGTCCGCAAAGGCTGCGGGATCGCGAAGAAGCTTCGCGCGTTGGGCGTGCGGCCGCACGGTCTGGTTCGCATCGATTCGGCCGTCGATCCGGCTTCCTGGGCCAAGGACCCCGAAGGAAACCAGAAGAAGATTGCCGAAACCTTCCGCAAGGCCTGCGACATCGCGCAGGACCACGGCGAACGGCTCGCCGCCGAAGGCGAAATCTGCTGGGGCGGCATGCATAGCTGGAAACGCATGGTCCAGTTGCTCGAACTGGTGGACCGCCCGAACGTGCTGGGCTTCCAAGCCGACATGGCCCACACGCTGCTCTATCTGTTGGGCTACAACGCGCCCGAAGACGCGCTGCTGCCGCAGCACTTCGACTGGAAGGACACGGCCCGATTCGACGAGGCGTACAGGAAACTGACCGACGCGCTGCGGCCTTGGACGATCGACCTTCACATCGCCCAGAACGACGCGACCGTGCACGGTTCGGGCACTCACGACAAGACCGGCCGGCATTGCCTGCCCAA
>Ga0073932_1003208_pt1 | contig 22615 bp, 12 predicted proteins | sample DewCreD2012metaG_FD_76967 | JGI IMG/M metagenome (GOLD analysis project Ga0073932, IMG submission 76967) | Hot spring sediment bacterial and archeal communities from British Columbia, Canada, to study Microbial Dark Matter (Phase II) - Dewar... ...
CCGGAAAGATTGACGCCGTCGAGTTTCCACTCGGGCCGCGCGGACATTCCGGCGGCGGCCAGGGCGGTCGGAACAATATCCAGCGAGATGACGGGCCGGTCCTCAATCTTTCCGGCGGGGATGTGGCCTTTCCACTGCATGAGGAACGGGATGCGGATGCCGCCTTCGAGGACCTGGGCTTTGCGGCCGCTCAGGGGGAGATTGCTTGAGGTCGTCTGGGGAGTGGGGCCGCCGTTGTCGCTGAGGAAGAAAATCAGCGTGCGCTCTTCGAGGTTGTGTTGGCGCAGGGCCGACAGGACGCGGCCGACGTTGTCGTCCATGGCGGCGAGCATCGCCGCATAAACGCGCCGCTTGGAGTCTGGGATGGCGGCGCACCGGCTGAGATACGCCTCGCCGGCCTCCAGCGGCGCATGCACGGCGTTGAAGGGCAGATACAGGAAGAAGGGCCTGTCGCGATTTTTTTCGATGAAGGCGGCCGCCTCGCGCCCACAGGCGTCGGTGAGGTATTCGCTTTCTTCGGCGGGCTGCGTTCCGCGCAGGAGGGGATTGAGGCGGGCGGCGCGGCGGGAATTCGGCAGGTAATTGGCGGCGCCGCTGAGGAAGCCGAAGAACTCATCGAAGCCGCGGGCCGTGGGCTGCAGCTCGGGTTTGTAGCCGAGGTGCCACTTGCCGAACATGCCCGTGGTGTAGCCGGCGGGCTTGAGGCGTTCGGCCAGCGTTGGCTCGGAGCGCGGCAGGCCGAAGCGGTCGTCGGCGTAGGCTTCGGGGCCGGGATTGGTTTCGAAGCCGAAGCGCTGCTGATAGCGCCCGGTAAGCAGTCCGGCGCGCGTGGGCGAACACAGCGGGGCGGTGACGTAGCCGCTGGTGAAGCGGACGCCGTTGCGGGCGAGCGAGTCAATGTGGGGCGTGGGAATGTCGCGGCAGCCCTGGCAGCCGAGGTCGGCGTAGCCCAGATCGTCGGCCAGGATGACGATGATATTGGGCAGACGCGAATCGCCGGCTGCCGCCCGGGCCGCGCGCGCCAGCATCGGCGCCACGGTGGCGGCGGCGGCCAGACACGAGCCGGCGGACTTGAGAAAGCGTTTGCGGTTCATTGCGTGGCCTCCTGGGCCGGCACGGTCTCGATGCGTTTGTTCGCGAGGTTCAGATCGAGAAATCGGTCCGCGCTTACGCCGCTGAACTTCACGCTCGCGCCATTGGGGAGCGCGACGGCAATGTCTATGGCCGTAAGTTTGCCGAGGCCGAAATGGGCTTCGAGGGCGCCACCACTTTTGTAGCTGTGGCTGGCGTGAATCCAGCGATATTGTTTCATTGCGGGCGCAACCGCCTCGACGCGCGCGCCGATGAGGTCCGCGTCTTTGACGCCGCTGAAGCGCAAGCGCAGCCAATGGTTTTCCCGTGCGCCTTGCAGGCCGGTGTTCCAATACACACGGCTTTCGTAGCGCGCCAGACTCAGCGCGAGACCGGAGTTGTCCGGGTCGGAGGCGATGACGAGGTCGAGCCGGCCGTCGTTATTCAAATCGGTGGCCTCGCCGCTGATGCCGCCGGCGTCCAGGCCGCTGAAGGTGGTTGGCTTTGGTTCGAACGCGCCGTTGCCGCGGTTCATGAACAGGATCGCGCGCGCCTCCAGGTTCGGCGATTCGTGGCGGTCCAAGACGACGAGGTCCTGCCAGCCGTCGTTGTCGAAGTCGCCAAAGACCGCATCGGCGAAATAGGGGTGGCGCTCGGCGGGCTGCATCGGCGCGCCGGGGCGGCCCAATGGGATGGGCGCGTCGAAGAACTTCAGCCAGTCGTGATAGACCCCGTTCAACGCGGACAGGCCGGCGGCTTCGGTCGCCTCCTCGAAGAGAAAGCCCCCTTTGTTGCGCCAGAAGCGGCCGCTCACGTATTCGGCGCGCGGCGCCCAGCCCGGACTGGCCGGGCCGACCGCCAACACGTCCTGCAGGCCGTCATTGTCCACATCCGCGAACGAAACGTAAGGCAGTCCGGGCGCCTTGCCGACGGCTTCATAGTCCTGCGTGGCGCGATTCCATTTCAACCGCGCCTCGCACGCCAGACCGTTGCCCGTGATTTTTTCGAATCGCAGCGTCCCCGTTTCGGCCCGCAGGTTTTTCCAGCAGAAGACGCCCTGCCGGTATTCGGCCGGCGAATACGGCGACGTGGGATCGAGCACGTCGCAATGGCAGGACTGGATGAGATCGAGGTCGCCGTCATTGTCGAGATCGCGCAGGTTGACGTCGGGTCCGGCCTTGTCCTTCGAGCGATCGTGATAAAAGCCGCCGAAATCCGGGACGAGGTCTGTTCCGCCGATATCCTGGAACAGGCCTTCGGCAAACTGGGCGCCGTTGGGCTGAAAGACGTAGAGCCGGCTATGGGGAACGCCGCCATAGGCGTCCTTGATATTGTCACAGCCAACGGCAATGTCCAGCCAGCCATCCCGGTTGACGTCGCCGAAACAGGGCTGGCGGTTGTAGGCCTTCTCGTTTTGAATTCCCATCCGGGCCGACACATCCCGGAGGCGGTCCCAGACGCCGTCGCTGAGATACAGGCCGTTGCCGATCTTCTGATCATTGGGATTTGAAACGCCGCCGGACATCTGCGCATGGCGCGTGACGAACAGGTCGAGAAAGCCGTCGCCGTTGAAATCGGCCAGCTGGGGAACCTGCCCGCGTCCAAAACTCTCCGGCGTCACTTTGGATTCGAGAATCCTGACCGTGTGCGGGCGGAATCGGAAGCCGCCTTCGTTGACGAAGACGCGCAGTTTCTCGCCGCTGCCCCAGCGCCCGCCCGTGCCGCGCACGGCCGAATAGGTCGCCACGATGTCGGACAGGCCATCTTTATTTAGGTCCGCGATGGCCAGTCCGTTCATCCCCTCCTGAATCCCCGTGAAACCTTCGATGACGATGCTCTCGAAGAGCTGGCCGCGCCCCGCCGCGTCGCGCGCCGGGTCGCCGTCCGGCATCTTCTTGAGGGGCGGCTCGCCAGGCCGCTGCTCCGCGATTTCTTCAGTGTGCGGGGCCGGCTCGAAATCGCCGTATTGCTGCCGGATTCGGTCCAGCGGCCGCAGCCGCTTCCGAGCGTCCACGTCCATCGGAGATTTGGGCGAGGCGTTTCGGGACGGAGAGACGCCGGGGGCCTGGTTGGCCGCCTGGTCTGCGCGCGCGGGCGCTTGGGCAATGCAGATGCGGTTGCCGTCAGGATCGGCCACAAGTAGCCGCTCCTTCCCTTCCTCAAACGGGACGCCTCTTTCGGCCAGATGCGTGCGCGCGGCGTTCAGGTCCGCGACGCGCAAGGTGACGCTGCGCAGGCCCGGCGCGTCCGGCCCCAAGCTGGCTTCGCGCGGACGCTGTCCCGATGGCTGGGAGAACTTGACGCGCCCCGCGCCGGTGGCGAACAGATACATCTTCATGTTGAACGGCGGCGGCAGGTTCCATGGATCGAACTCAGGCAGACCCAGCGTTTCTCCATAGAACCGCCGCGCGGCCGCTTCATCGCTGACCGCCATGCCCCAGGTGAACGTCTCGCCCGAAGCCTCGCGCGGAATCCCCATGATCTCGACGACGTTGCCCTCGGGATCGAACGTCATGCTGACGTTGCGGCCCTGCTGGGGCGCCGGATAGCCCGCCTTGACGAGGCGCTCGCCGATCGCCGCCGGATCGTCAAACCACAGCGAGAACCAGCGGAAGCCGTTGGAGGCGAGCATCTTGCGCATCGGGTTGCCCAAGGACGCCGTGGCCGGTTTTGGCCCCGCAACCTTGCGCAGGCGCAGCTGGCATCCCGCCCATTCCAGGAGCGCGCCCCTGGCCGCATCCGGCGGCTCAATCTCGCGCATCCCGATGCCGTCGCGATAGAACCGGGCGCACGCCTCCACGTCGGTGACACACGCCTCGAACACGGCGTCCACGACCTGCAGTCCGCCGCCGGCTTGCGGCGAAGCGGAACGCGGCTGCTCCAGCGCCACAGGAGGCGTGGTTGACGTTTCAGCGGCGCGCGCTCCTGAGGCGGCTTCTTCCGCGCCCCGGGCTGCGCGGCGCTGCCCATAGTAATTCCGCGCTTCTTCGACGGTGACCGATCCGTCCTTATCCATGTCCATTTGCTGAAAGAGCGGACCGGGGAACTCCTCGGCGGTGATCTTGCCGTCGTTGTTGCGGTCAAACTGCGCGAAGCGTTCGGCGATTCCCGTGCCGCAGCCCGTGGAGCGCGAGGGGCCTGAGCGAGCGGGCCGGGTCTGGGCCGGAATGAGGGAAGGAATCGTCAACAATATTACGACCGCAAAAACAGGCGCTTTCATGGAAGGCTCCCTTTCTGCAAAACTTCGAAACCATCCCTCGATCCTGAAGTCAGGCTTTGTTTCCTATTGTTCCCGCTGACAATCCAAACCGGATGGAGATGTTTTCACAATAAAGATTTCTCGCCGGCCAATTCTCAGTAGAGCAGCCACATTGCGCCCGTGGAGTTGCCCCTCGATGCGCCCAGTATCTTGCCGAGAAGGACGTGATCGCTCCACAGGGGATTCTGCAAAGTCCTCCCGAAGCGGACGATGACCAACTGGCGCGAAGGAATGACGTAGAGGCGTTGTTTGCCGGTGCCGGCGGCCATGAACATGTCGGCCGGCGCATTGGTTGCGATCTGGGTTCCGTCGCCGCGCCCATCTTCCGGAATCTGGTCCATTTCGGGATCGTAGGTGTCGCCCGTCGGACGGTTGAGCCACCAGGTCAGTCCGTAACCCCGAAACGCTGGATTGTCGAAGGTGACGGCCAATTGCGTCAGCGCCGGATCGAGAAGCTGGGAACCATCCCAACGGCCGTTCTGAATCCAGAGTTTCCCGTAGTTGGCCCAGGCGCGGGCGGCGAAACGCGCCCCACCGGCCATTTGGGGCTTTCCCTCCCGGTCGCGCGTCCAAAGCGCGAGATGCTGTTGGGAAAAGCCGAGGTCCTCCAGCAGGTTGTCATAGAGGAACTGCGCGGGATCCTGGCCGCCGGTTTTTCGCTCGAACATGGCCGCGAGGACCTGGAAGTTGGAGGGGGCATAGATGCAGGCTTGGCCAGGCGGATAGGAGGTTGTCGAATCGTTGATGGCCAGCGAGTAGGTATCCAGGTTCTGGACGTTGCCGGCGTCGTATTCGGGCGAATCCACCAATCCGCTGGTGAGGCTGAGGAGGTGGCGGATGCGAATCTGGGATTTGAAGGGATGACTGGCCCACTCGGTGATGGTCTGAGAGCAGGCCTCGTCGAGCGTCCAGAGGCCGCGGTCGTGTCCCAAAGCGAACAGTGCGGCGCTGAAACTCTTCGTTCCGGAGGCCAGCATGTGGGCCGTCTGTGTGGTCATGGGCGATACATAGTCTTCGAAAACCACCTCGCCATCCTTCATGATGAGAAGGGCGTCGCCGTTGAGTCCCGCCGACCACTGCGCCGCGTCCTGATAGCGCGCCAGTTCTTCAGGCGGCAAATCGGCCGCCGCCGCATACCCAGCCGTTGCCACCACAAGAACGGCCGTCAGAATGTGACCGAGATTGGCTGCAAGCCGTCTGAGCCTGACGATGACACTCTGTTTCATGGCAGTTGTCTCCGTTTCAGGTTCTGGCCGTGACGCGGTTTGTGGGGGCGCCTCCAACGCCATCGGGACATCCCTCACGAAAGAGCCAGTTGCATAATTGGGGAGCGCGGGCGTCCCGCCCGTGAAAGTCACTGAAATGCCCGGGAAATCAGCGGGCGGGACGCCCGCGCTCCCCTCACCTTCCGCATTCTGCAACTGGCTCGAGACCATCACTTTGCATCCAGGCGAGCGGCGCCGTTGCTTGACTTGCCGAGCGCGTCGGATTGCAGCCATGCCTTGGCCGCCGCGTTTCCTTTGAGCGACGCCTCCCAGAAGGCGGTGGTGGCCTGCTTGACCCAGCCGAAGATCGCGGTTTGCTCGGCGTAAGGGCCGCTGGCGATCGGCGCCGTCGTGCCGTGTTCTTCAGAGCCTTTGATGATCCGCTGGCCGATGCGGCGGATTTCGTCGTCACTGAGTTTGCGCCCCAGGCGCTGCTCCAGGCGACGGCGCATTTCAGGCGAGGGATTCTCCAGCCAGCCGGCAAGCCCTTTGCCGCCTGGGCCGCCGTCGCCCTCGGCCATCTTGCCGGTGAACGATCCGTGGTGGGCGCCTTGGATGAAAACGAAGTATTTGTCGCCGGGCGGGGCATATTCGTAAGGCTCGCGGCGCCACAGCGGGTCCTGCCCTTGGGCGGCGCGGTCGAGGGAGCCGGTGACGCACATCATGGGGATGCGGATGTCCTTCCAGGAGCCTTTGTGGAGGCCCTGCTGGCCGGTTCCCTGTCCGGAGAGTTGAAGGACGGCCTTGATGCGCGGATCGGCAAAGCTCTGGGGGCCGTCCCTGCCGGGGATCAAAACGGAGGCGCCGGCGGCGACCTGGGCGGTATAGGCGCCGAGGGAATGTCCACCGACGCCGATGCGATTGCGGTCAAGGCGTCCGCGCAAATCCGGAACGCGGCGTTCGATTTCGTCCAGTGAATCGAGGACGAACGACACGTCGCGCGGACGCTGGGTCCAGTTGTCGTCCCATCCGCTGCGACCGCGTCCACTGTCGCGAATGCGCGAAATCGTCTCGGCGCCGCCCGCAGCCTGGCCTTGCTCGCGCCGCAGTTTGATCGAATCGGCATGCGTCGGGCACAAGATGATGTAGCCGTGGCTGGTCCAGTGGCGGACGATGGGGAAGCCATTATCGCCCGACCCCATGGCGCCGTGCGAAAAGACAATGACGGGAAACGGCCCGGCGCCCTTGGGATAACTCACGAAAACATGCAGGTCTTTGCCGCGCGCGGCGTCATGCAGGGTGACGCGCTCGACCGTCTGGACCGCGAAAGGCCCGGCCCCAGCGGCAGGGACTGCGATGCGGGTTGCGTCATCGGACGCCGCGCCCCCGACGGCTTCGGCCGCAAGCCACAGCGCGGCGCAGGCAAGGCTTCGAAGTCCGCTCATCGCCCTTCCTCCTGACCGCCAGCCCACTTGGAGCCTATCCGAAAACCTCGAAAACTGCGCGACCTATGGGCAGGGGAGCCTGGCGCCCGCAGGAAGCGCGACGGATAGCCTCCGAAGGAGGCGTTCGAAAGCCTTCGAGCGCCCCCGCTGTGGGCTTGAAACAAAGGGCGCCAGTTGCAGAATGTCAATTGGGAAGGGAGCGGGGGCGTCTCGCCCCCGGAATTCGGCATGAAAAACCGCACGAACGGGGGCGAGACACCCCCGCTCCCTTCATTATGCAACTGGCTCAAAGAAAGACTCGCTTTCCTGGACAGGCTCTTCGAGATAACACGCCGCCACACAACAACCTTCGAGAAGCCGCGGCATGATGCCCTTGTTTAAACCATTATAAAGCAATTTACAGGCCAGCCCCGTTTCAGCCACGCCGCGCAGAAGACGGCGGCCAGCAGGCGAGCAGATAACGCACGACGCTGTCAGCGCCATGCGGCTCAATGACGGCGTGAGCAGCCGCCTTCAGCCGGGGATGGGCGTTGCCAACGGCGACGGCCCGCCCTGCGGCCTCAAACATGGGGATGTCGTTGACCTCGTCGCCGAAAACGGTGACATCGGCCATTGCGATCCCCAGGTCCGCCGCGAGCGTCTCGATCGCGCGCGCCTTGGTCGCCTCGCGGTCATGGACGGTCATCCACAGCCAGCCCGGGTTATACATGTTCGGCATCACCGTCAGCCGGACGCGATCCAGAAACCGCTCCTCGACCAGGGCGCACAGCGGCTCGATGGCGTCAGACAGTCCGATAAACGTCAGGCAGACAATCTGTTCGCCCAGATAAGGCCGCAGATCGCGCACCGGATTGACGCGAGCGTCCCTTGCCCGCGTCCGGTCCTCCACATACCAGCGCCAGCCCTCATTGACCGGCGGCAGAAAGTGCAGACGGTCCGCCGCGCCGTCGAAGGCTGACAGAAACGGAGGCAGCCCCCGGCGCGTCCCCTCCTCCACCAGCGCTTCCACAATCGCGGGCGCCAGCGCGCGGCACAGCAGATGCCGCCCGCTGGCCAGATCGGTCAGGAAGGCGCCGTTGAACTCGATGACGGGCAGACGCAGTGGCAGACCGTCAAAGATGGGTCGGATCGAGGCGGCGCTGCGGGCGCTGGCTACAGTGAAGGGCAGGTCCCGTTCGAGCAGGCGCTCCAACTCGCGTCGCGCAAACGCCGATAGTCGGCCCGATCCGTCCAGTAGCGTGCCATCCAAATCAGAAACAAATAATCGCATGGTGGAAAGGCGTCCGCGCGGCGCCGCGCTGAAGCGCTTATGCGGGCAGACGCAGGCGGAATTCGGTCCCTTCGGCCGCCGACGTGGTGAAATCGACCGTGCCGCCGAGCATGTCTTCGCCCAGCAGTTTCATGCTGAACGTCCCCAGGCCGCGACCGTCCCCCGGTTTGGTGCTGAAATGGCGCTGAAAGATGCGCGGGATAACGGCCTCCGGGATCGCCTTGTCATTCCAGACGCGAAAGACCACCCACCCGGCCTCCAGGTCCGCGCGGAGCAACACTTCGCCGCCAGGCCGGGTGGCCTCCAGCGCGTTGAGCATCATGTTGGTCAACACGCGCACCGCCAGCGACGGATCGGTCTGAATCCATCGCTCGGGGATTTGCGTCGGCCAGACGATCCGCTTGCCATGCGCTTCGGGATGCGACGCCAGCAGTCCGCGCAGGTCATGAATCAGACGCTTGAGCGGCGCCGGACGGATATGGGCCTGATAGGCCGCAAGATCCTCCTGCAACAGCGCCTTGTGCAGCGCCACATCGCGCCCCAACTGGAACACGCCCTCTTGAATCGATCGGACCAGGTCGCGCCGCTCCGCCTCGTCCTTGGTTCCGCCCGCCAGCAGATCAACCGCGCCCTGCAGGCTGCCGATGGCGTTGAGCAGGTCATGGAAGAACACCCGCTCGATCTCGGCCCATCGATGCGACGCCGTCACATCCTGCAGGAACAACAGGACGAACCGCCGGCCGTTGAACTGGATCAAAGACGAGCGCACGCGCAGCGACAGGTCCACCTTGCGCCCGCGCCGCATCACCGTCGCCACGCACAGCCGCTCTTCGGGCCGTTCGGACGCCAGCGTCGCCACGATGGCCATGGCCGCGCCGCAGGTCGGACAGAACCGGCTCGCGCCGCATCCGCCGGCCAGTTCATGGGCGTGGACGCACTGCAGGGCTTCGCCGGGCCTCAGCCCCAGCGCCTCGCGGGCGTCGGCGATGCCCAGCGCCTCCAGGAAGGCTTGGTTGACCAGCAGAATCTGACGCTGCTCGTTCAGAACGGCCAGCAATCCGCTGGCGGCATGCAGCAGGCCGCGGATGACCGGGTTGTTCGCGGCATAATCCATCGCCTCGCGAAGGTCTTCCTCGCTGGCGCGTTCGGCAGGCGCAAAGCGCGTGTCCATTCGCTTCCTCCACGAAAAGTCCGCCGCAATCCTCAAATAACGCCGGCGACCGCGGGCGAACTTTCCTCACACACTGGACGGACCGTTTATCAGAATCGCCGCCTCGCTGTCAACCCATCTGATTTCTCTCATCGACGCGGCTCCAATCCGTCAGCCTGCGGGGGCCATGTCCTGTTTGCAGCGCAGACTGTTCCGCCTGATCAAGCAGAGGCTTGTTTTGCAGCCTCCATTGCCTGCAACTCCTCCGAGGCCTGCTCCCAGCGCGCCAGCGTCTGGGCCAGTCCGGCCTCCAGGGTCTTCTTCTCGCGGCCCAGCTCCGCGGCGCGCGCCGGATTGGCGTAGGTGGCCGGATCGGACAACAGGCGCTCGACTTCGGCCTGCCGCGCCTCGATGCGCTCGATCTCCTTCTCCAAGCTCTTGACGCGGTCACGCAACGGGCGCGTCTTCTTTGCCAGTTCGCGGCGTTCTTCGGCGACGCGCTTGCGCTCGCCCTGGCGCTGCTGGCGGTTGTAACGGGTCGGGACCGAGTTGATCTGGTCCAGCAGCCGCTGCTCTTCGGGCGAAACCTGCGGCGAGGCGGCGGCAGTCGCCCGGCCATCCCCATCCCCCGCGTCCTTCAGTTCCCGTTTGTTCTTCCCATCGGGGCCCCCCGGCGTCGTTCCATGGTGATGTCCCTCAGGAAACTCGCGGGCGGCCAGGCCCATCTCGGCGCGGTGGCGTTTGAGATAGTCGCGATACGAGCCCCAGAACTCGCTGACGCGCCCGTCGCGGATGTCGATGATGCGCGTGGCGACCTTGTCCACGAAGGTCCGGTCGTGCGAAACCATGACGACCGTGCCGTCATAGCGGGCCAGCGCGTCTTCGAGGGGGCGGCGCGAGCCGACGTCGAGGTGGTTGGTCGGCTCGTCCAGCAGCAGGAGGTTGGCGGGGGAAAACAGCATCATCGCCAGCCGCAGTCGCGTCCGCTCGCCGCCCGACAGGACGGTGACGGGCTTTTCGACGTCGTCGCCCGAAAACAGGAACGCGCCGGCCACGTCGCGCGCCTTCTGCGCCTCGCCGATCGGCGCGACGGCGCGCAACGCCGTTTCGACGGTCCACGACGGGTGCAGCGTGTCGTGCTCGTATTGGGCAAAGTATTGCAACGAGACGTTCGAGCCCAGCTCGCGCGTCCCTTCCGTCGGCTCCAGCAGTCCCGCAATAATCTTCATCAGCGTCGATTTGCCCGCGCCGTTGAGGCCCACCAAGGCCACCTTCTGCCCGCGATAGATCGTCAAATCCACGCCCTGGAAAACCGTCAACGCGCCGTAGCGCTGCGTCACGCCCTCGAGCTTGACCACCTCCTTGCCCGAACGCGGCGGCTGCGGGAAACTGAAGTGGATCGTTCCCTGGTCGGGCGTCGGCGGCTGCAACCGCTCGATCTTTTCGAGCATCTTGATGCGGCTCTGAACCCCGGCGGCCTTGTTGGCCTGATACCGGAACCGGCTGATGAACAGCTCGGCTTTCTCGATCTCGCGCTGCTGGTTCTCGAAGGCCCGCTGCTGGATTTCGCGCCGCGCGTCGCGTTGTTCAAGATAGTCGCTGTAGTTGCCCTTGTAGATCGACAGCCGTCCGCGGTCGATCTCGAAGATGCGGTCGGCCAGACGGTCCATGAACGAACGTTCATGCGACACGAACAGAACCGATGAGGGAACCGACAGCAGCCAGTCCTCCAGCCATGTGATTGATTCGAGGTCCAGGTGGTTGGTCGGCTCGTCCAGCAGGAACACGTCGGGCCGCGCCAGCAGCACCTTGGCCAGCTCGACGCGCATTTGCCAGCCGCCCGAAAACTCGCCGCATGGCCGGTCCAGGTCCGACGCCGCAAAGCCCAGGCCCGCCGACACCACCCCGATGTGCGAATCCAGCGCATACGCGTCCAGCCGGTGCACCTCGGCCTGACAATGGTCATAGCGCCGGGCAATCTGGCGAAACTCCTCGGAGTCGTGATCCACCTCGCCCATCCGATGCTCCAACTGGCTCATTTCATCCAGCGCCGACAGCGCCGGCGCGAACACCGAGCGCATCTCCTCCCGGATCGTGCGCGAACTGTCCAGCTGCGCGATCTGCGGCAGATAGCCGATGACCGTCCCCTTGGGCAGAGACAATTCGCCCGATTCGGCGCTCACCATGCCGTTGATCGCCTTGAGCAGCGTGGACTTGCCCGCCCCGTTGGGGCCGACAATCGCCGCCCGCTCGCCGTCGCCCAGGCGGAACGTCGCCCCGTCCACGATCTTCTTGCCCGACAGATATACCGTGATGTCTGAAAGCGAAATCACAACTGCTCCTTATGCGTCGTCCGAAACAGCCGCCGCGTCATGAACGGCCGTCGCCAAATCCCGCGAGGCCCGGCCGCCCGCCTCATTCGACTCCGGAGACCTGCTTCGGCGGCCCGGAACCCGGCTGGCCAGCGCCGATGTCACCAGCGCCAGCACGGCCGCCGAGACAAACAGCCGCTGATATCCGAAACCCACCCACACCGCCCCGGCGATCGCCGGGATCGTCATCGAGGAAACATGATTGATTGACACGCCCAGCGACAGCGTCGAGGTCAAATCCTGCGGCGAATCGGCCAGGCGCGACACATACACCGCCCGGGCCGAACTCAGCGAAAACAGCAGATGATCCAGAATGAAGCACGCGCTGGCGATCCCCAACCCCAGCCCGGCCGCGTCGCCGGTCCAGCCCGCCGCCTCGGCGGCCGCCCCCAGCGTCCCCGCAAAGCCGTATCCCAGACACACCCCCGCCAGAATCAACCCGTCCGCAATAAGCACGGCCCGTTCACCGAACCGGTCGATGGCCCATCCCACCAGCGGCTTGACCACGATGCCCGATGTATTCGAGATCACATATAATCCGGCTATGTAGGCCGCCGGGCGGTCGTATATCTTGATTAAAACCCACGGCCCGAACGTCAGGAATATCTGTTTGCGCGCTCCGGCAAACAACTCCAGCACGTAATACAGGCTGTATTGGCGCCGGGCGACAAACCGCGCCCGCGGCTGATGCAGATGCGGCATCTGCAAGCGGTGGTAGATCACGGCGGCCGCCAGCGCCGCCCCCGCCGCGCACAAAAAACCCATCGGATACCACGGCTTCGCGCGGTCAAAGGCCAGCCAGACAAATCCGCTGCCCACGATCATCCCCACCGTCCCGATGGCCCCGGCCTGGCCCATCCGCTTGCCGCGCGTCTCCGATTCGCTCAGCCCGGTGGCGATCGACGCCTCGACCGGCTGCATCAGATGCATCCCGGCGCTGGCCACCAGCATCATCGCGATCATGCCCGCCCACTGCGTCCCCACAATGGCCATTCCCGCCAGCCCGCCCGCCAGGGTCAGGCAGGCCACCAGCCCCAGGCGGGTCACCGTCAGGGCCGACAGCGCCCCGGCCATCACGACGACCAGAAAACCCGGCAATTCGCGCGGAAACTCCAGCCAGCCCCGCTGATTGGCCTTCAGGCCGAACGAGTCGGAAAGGAAGTTGTTAAAAATCGACTCATGAACCCCCGACGAGGCCGCCAGACACGCCGTGGCAATAAAAAACAAAACGATCTGTCGGTTGCGCGGCATCGTCGTGGCGCGCGGGCCTCACTGCCGCGCGAAGCGCGTGAGCGTAACGCCGGCCCGGACTCAAGTCACACGAAAAAAACGCTGCCCGAAGGATCATGGGCCATGAGCGCGCCGATTACGTCCGCGTTCGCAGGGGCCGCAGATCGCCGATCGGGCGCTTCTTGCGCCGGATGCCGAAGCCGGGCCGCGTGACAATCTCCCGGACCTGCCGTTGCAGTTCCTCCGGCGTGAACGGCTTGGTCAGATACGCCGCGGCGCCCAGCCGGAAGCCATAGTCTATCTGGCGCGGCTCGCTGCGCGACGTGACGAACATCACGGCGATCCGGCTGAGGACCGGGTTGAGTTTCAGCATCTGGCTGAGCTGATAGCCCGTGAGATTGGGCATTTCAATGTCCAGCAGGATCAAGTCCGGCTCAGCCTGAATGATCTTTTCCATGGCGTCGGCGGCGCGAATGGCCGTGACCACTTCGTAGTCGCGTTCCAGGAACGACTCGATCAGCTGGACGACGTCCGGCTCATCATCAACCACCAGGATGCGCGGCTGGGTCGGGGTGGCATACAGGACGGCCTGTGTGCCGTGGGTCTCCCCGGGCTGCGCCCCGGCCTCGGCGCCGCCCTGGGGAAGCGGCGTCAGATCGACGCCTTCGCGTTCAGCCGCCAGGATTTCATCGACGGCATAGGCCTTGTCGCGCGGGACGATCCGCTCGGTGTCGGCGTATTCGAGCAGCTGCGCCAGCAATCGCTCGGCGTCGAAGGGCTTGGTGACATACAGGGCCGCCTGCAGGCGGCGTCCGGTCTCCAACGAACGGGCATCGTCGGCGGCTGTGAGGAAGCACAGGGGAATCTCGCGGAAACTGGCGTTCTTGCGGATGGACAGCGCCGTGTCAAAGCCATTAAGGCACGGCATGGCCACGTCCATGACAATCAGATCCGGCTCGACGCGTTCGAGTTTTTCAAGCGCGTCCAGGCCATTGTGCGCCGACACGACCTCGAACGCCCGCCGCAGGACGGTCTCGAGCGTCGTCACCACATCCACATCATCATCGACAACCAGTAAACGCAGCATGGCCGGCACGGCGGCGCCCGGCCGCCCGTTTCTGTCGTTGTCCCCCGCGCCGGCCGCTTTACTTGTTCCGGCGCCCCTTGCTCTTGGATTCGGGCGTCTCGAGCCCCAACCCTTCCCGCGTCAGGTTCAGCAGCCCCCCGGCCAGCACAATCTCGATCTGCTTGGGGGTCAGCAGATGCTGGATGGCATAGTTTTTGTGCGAGCGCGTGTTTTTGACCACCAGCGGCTTGTCATCGGCCAGAAAGATGCGCGCGAACGGAATCTCGATCACGTCGCCCAGCTGAATGTCGTCATAGGACGTCGGATCGGCAAACAGCAGCGGCAGAATCCCGCAGTTGATCAGATTCTGCCGGTGAATGCGGGCGAACGACTTCGCCAGGACGGCCTTGATGCCAAGGAACATCGGGACCAGCGCGGCGTGTTCGCGGGCCGAGCCCTGGCCATAGTTTTCGCCCGCGATAATGAATCCGCCGCCGACCGACTTGGCGCGGTTGACAAACGTCGGATCAACATTGCGGAAACAGAACTCCGACAACCGGGGGATGTTCGAGCGCAGCGCCAGCGCCGCCGGACTGGTCGGCAGGATGTCGTCGGTCGTGATATTGTCGCCGACGCGGATCAGGACCGAGCCGATCAGGTCCTGGCTCAGGGCCTTCTTCATCGGCACCGGCTTGATGTTCGGGCCGCGATGCACATCGACGCGCTCGGGTTTGTCGGTCGGAGGAACAATCAGCGAGTCGTCGGTCTCGAACTGCGCCGGCATCGTGATCGTCGGCGCACGGCCCTTGCGTTCGGCCGGGTCCTCGATTTTGCCCGTCAGGGCCGACAGGGCCGCCACGACCGGGCCGCACAGATACACCTGGCAGTCGCGCGTCCCCGCCGTCCCGGGATAGTTGCGATTGAACGTGCGCAGCGACACGCCGCCGGTCTCGGGCGCTTGGCCGATGCCCGCGCTGGGGCCATAGCCCGGCTCCAAAATGCGGGCGCCGGCCTTCATCAGATCATACAGCGTTCCGTTCTTGATCATGTTCAGCACCACTTGGCGCGAACCGGGCGTGATGGTCAGGTTGACGCTGGGGTGCACGGTCTGACCTTTGAGGAGCGCCGCGACGGTCATCAGATTGCGCAGGGTCGAATTGGTCGATCCCCCGATGCAGATTTGCGTCACCGCCGTCCCGGCCACCTCGCTCACGCCCACGACCGAGTCGGGGCTGGGCGGTTTGGCCACCAGCGGCTGCAGGTCTTTGAGGTCAATGACAAGTTCCTCGTCATACGTGGCGCCCTTGTCCGGCCCCAGCGGCTTGTAGGCGTTGAGTCGGCGCTGACGCTTCAGATACGACTTGGCCATCTCATCAGCCGGAAAGACCGCGGCCGTCGCCCCCAATTCCGCGCACATGTTGGCGATGATCGCCCGCTCCGAAAGCGGCAGGCTCTTCAGTCCGTCTCCGGAAAACTCAAACGCCTTTCCCACACCGCCCTTGACCGTCAAACGGCGCAGCAGCTCCAGGCTGATATCCTTTGCGCCAACCCAGGGTCCCGGCTTGCCTTTGAGCACAACATTCACCACCCGCGGCATCTCCATCCGGTAGGGCTGGCCCGCCATGGCCAGGGCGACATCCATCGCGCCGGCCCCCATCGCCAACATGCCCAGCGCCCCGGCCGTCGTGCAGTGAACGTCTGTCCCCAGCAGCGTTTCGCCCGGAACGCCGAACCGTTCGAGATGCACGCGGTGGCCGATGCCATTGCCCGGACGCGAGAAGTGGGCCCCCAACTTCGACGCGATCGTCTGAAGATAGCGATGGTCGTCGGCGCTTTCGAAGGACAGCTGCAACAGATTGTGGTCCACGTAGGAGACCGAGATTCTGGTCTGGACTTTTTTGATCCCCAGCGCTTCGAGTTGCAGAAACGCCAGAGTCCCGTTGGAGTCCTGCGTCATGGTCTGGTCGATGCGCAGGGCGATTTCCTTGCCCGGGGATGGGTCGCCGTCCACCAGATGTTCGGCGATGAGTCTGCGCGTCAAATTGTCATGCGATGCAGCGGGCCGCTTGCCCATGGAAGGTTCCCTCCCGAAAGGAGAAGAAGAGTCTTGCCTTAAAAATCAAAACGACAGCCGTTTCACGTTTTCGTGAGCAACGGCGATGACGTATAATGGCTCCGGAGGGCAACGTCAATCACTTTCGCTCCGAAGGCCCATAAAACTGGTATTGGCATCTCAAAATCTTTTAAGATTATACATTTTTAACGTTTGATTTTCGCTTGACGCGCGGCCAAACCTCCGAAATCATCAACCCGTTGCGCGTTTTGGGCGCGTTATGCCTCCAAAACGGCGGTTGTGATATATTAACAACGGCAGGCGGCCCGCAGGAACGCCGAAAACGCAGGTTGTGTCCGTGGACGGGCGGATGCTCGCCACAACTATTCCAGCCTTGTGGATCGTCGCTTTACGAGCGAAGCAAGGCCAAGCGAGGTTCAACATGCCCCTCAATCTGACCGGAAGGCACGTGGAAATCACCGAACCTCTCCGCGAGTGGATCGAGAGCAAAACAGAACGATACGCCAAGTATCATGACCGCATCTCCCTCATTGAAGTCACCCTGACAAAGGAAAAGGCCTACTACCTGGCCGATATCGTCGTCAAAGCCGGCCGTTCCGAATACAACGCCAAGACCAAGCACCCGGAACTGCGCGTTGCCTTTGACGAGGCCAACGACAAGATCATCAAACAAATGGACAAGAAGAAAGGCCGGATCATCGGGCGCAAAAAAGGCTCTCCGGCCATGGGCTCGGCAATCCTTCCTGAAGACGCCGAGGCATTCGTTCAGCCCGCAGGTCTGCCCGCATGGGTTCAGCTCGAAACGATCGAAATCCAGACCTGCACGGTCGAGGAAGCCTTCGAGAAACTCAAACTGCTTGATGAGCGCGAGTTTTTCGTTTTTCGCAACGTCCTGAACGATTCGCTCAGCATCCTCTATCGCCGAAAAGATGGCGCGATTCGGCTGATACAGCCCTGAAATCCTTTACGCCAGCGCCAAATCCCTGCTGTCGCACCCTGTGGGCCGGTTGCCCGCTCCAGAAATGTACGCTTTGGGACGCTTACTGGCCGTCCCAACCGAAGCTTTCCGCCCCGCCACCTTCATAAGATATTTATTTTCAACAGTCCTGTCGGTAATCATAATCCGTGGAGCGCTATTTGCTCCTGTCCGTCGCCAGGTGGGCGTGACTCAGAACCCACACTGGCAAAACCAAAGAAAAGGAGCTGAACCATGAACAAGGCGCGGATTTACTGTCTCACCGGTCTTTTTGCCCTCGCGTCGATCCTCACGTTCGGCGCTCAGGACGACAAGCCACGCGGTGACAAGGAACGAAAGGGCGGCGTCGAAGGCGAACGCCGCGAAGAAATGCGTAAACGGATCGAAGAAGGCCGGGGCGATCCGGCCCGGCGCGGTGAAGCGCTTCGCTCCATGATAGGAGGCGAAGGCGGCGAACGGATGAGGGAGTTCATGAAGCAGCAGGCTGGCCGGCGCCTGAACATGATGGATGAAAACAAGGACGGCAAGGTCACCGAAGACGAATACGTCAAAGCGCAGAAAAAGGCCTTTTTCATCTACGATGCCAACAACGACGGCGCCCTGACCCTCGAGGAACTCGAAAACGTCGGTGGCATGGCCGCCATGGAAGGCATGGCGTTTGGCGCCGGCGCGGGCGGGCCAAGAGCCGCGGGCGCGGCAGGCGAACGCCCCGATCCTTCCCGACGCATCGAGGAACTGATCAAACAGCGCGATAAAGACGGCGACGGCCTCCTGTCCAAGGATGAATTCGCCGGGCCGGAAGACCTGTTTGCCGACGCGGACGCCAATAAGGACGAATTCCTCAACTCTCAGGAGTTGATCAACGCCGTCCGCGACAACCCGCGCGCCATGTTCGCCCTGGGCGGACCGGGCGCCGGCCTCATGGGCCGCCCCGGCGCCGAAGGCCTGCGCGAAGGCATCCGCCAGGACCCCTCCAAACTGATCGAAGCCAAGGACAAGGACCATGACGGAAAACTCACCCGACAGGAACTCGAAGGACGCGAAGAAATGTTCGACCGTCTCGACAAAAATCAGGACGGATTCGTGGACAAGATCGAAATCGAACAGGGCATTCAAAGAATGCGCGAGGCCGTTGGCCCCCCGCGCCGGCCGGCCGGAGATGAGACCGGGCCGGATGGTCCGCCTCCCGCCGGGCCTGGAGCGCCACCGCCCGCCCAATAACGACCGTTGGAATCAGGGAATCGCCTCCCGACAACGCGGCCAAGTCAACGCGGCGCCGCTCTCTCGACGGAAAAAGGGTCAATAGGACCCTTCCGGCATCGAGAGCGGCGCCGCGCGTTTTCAGGTAATGCTGCTCACTTGGCTGGGTCAGCAGGTCCCAGCCGCCGGACTTGTCATTACCCACATCTCGGATGATTGGATCAGCCCCCATGAGCGAGACCCGATCTTTTGGGGTGGACGGCGGCTGGGAGCGTCTGTGCGAAAACTCCGAAGCGTTGGGACTTGCATGATTGGGGTCTGACCTGTCGGACGTGCGCCAGCGATTTGGAGTGCGGCGGCGAGGGCGGTTGCGAGCCGCCGCCTTATACGGCCATCGCCCGCTCATTATCCGGAATCCGGCAGTTGACAGCCATTTGAGGGATCAACGGTCGTATCTGCGCGAAGCGCTTTGGAGTGTGGAGGCTTGCCTCCGCTTTGAACCACGCTGCCAAGCCCTTCATAGCGGAGGCAAGCCTCCACACTCCAAAGCGCTTCGCGACGATAGGTCGAACGCTTCGATGGTTCCGCCAAGGTCTTCGCCGCAGTTGGAAGACGCTTCTGTGACATAATCAACGGACCGTTGCGCAAAACTTTGTGAAGAACCGAAAAAATGGATAATCGCTTATTCCCCAAGGCTTGTTTCGCTGCGCCTTGGGCTACACTCGGACGCCTCCTTCGGAGGCTGGAAGATGGCCTACGCGTGGCGATTCGGGTAATGACAAATCCGGCGGCCGAGACCCACTGACCTTATCTGAACAGTATTGAACTCAAGAAGGTTTCCAAGTCCGGCCCAAGACCCTCAACCAGTTCTCATGCGCGATCTTACGCAGCGCCGACCCCGTATAGCCGGCCGCCCGCAGGGCCTCCATAAGACGGGGCAGCCCGGCCGCGTCGCCCAGCGCATTGGGCATGGTTGCCCCGTCAAAATCCGATCCCAGCGCGACGCCTTCAATACCGATACGCCCGGCAATGTAGTCGATCTGCCGGACAATGGCGGTCAACGGCGTGTCGGGGTCGGGGCGCCCGTCTTCGCGAAGAAAGCCGGTGTGAAAGTTGACGCCGATCAGCCCTCCCGAGGCGCTGATGGCGTCAATCTGCCGGTCGGTCAGATTGCGTGGCGCGGGACACAGCGCATGGGCGCATGAATGCGTCGCCACAAGCGGGGCGTCCGACGTGACGGCCACGTCCCGGAAGCCCTTCTCGTTCAGATGCGAAACATCGATGAGGATGCCCAGTTCGTTGCAGGCGCGAACCAGCGCGCGGCCGGCGTCCGTCAGGCCGGGGCCGCAGTCGGGCGAGCCGGGAAAATCAAACGAGACCCCGTGGCCGAAGGCGTTGGGCCGGCTCCAGGCAATGCCCAACGACCGCAGCCCCGCGCGATGAAAGACAACCAAGGCGTCCAGATCGGGATCGATCGGCTCGGCGCCTTCAAAATGAATCACGGCCGCAAGCGTCTTTGCCCGAAGGCATCTTTTCAGTTCGGCGACGGACCGCACGACTTTCAGTTGGCCGCCGGATTCGACTTCCTGGCTGAATAGATCGGCCATCTTCTGGATGACAAAGTCCTGCGCATCGCGCCGGTCCACCGGCGCAAACGGCGTTGCCACGAAGTCTGCCGGCGCGGACGCCTTGCGAGCGGAGGGCGGTCGCTTTCGCGCTGACTGGCGTGAGGGCGGATTGACCATCGGCCGGGCCGGCGCCATGACCGCAAACAGCCCTCCGGCAAAGCCTCCCTCGCGCCCCCGCGGCAGGTCCAGATGCCCCTCTGCCCGCCGTTCAAGGAACGACCGCCCCGTCGGGCCCGTGGGTTCGCGCGCGGTCAGCCAGTCGTTGTGTCCATCGAAAACCGGGGGATATGTCATGACGCGGGGTCCTCCGGCTCGCTCGCGGTCGGCCAGGCCCACGTTTCGGCCTTCACGCGCTCATAGTTGGCGTCCAGTTCGGGCTGGAGGAGAATCAGAGCGGCGATGCGGCGGACCATTTCGGTGACGTAATCGGCCTCCTCCATTGTCAGGCCGCGCCCGATAATGGCCTTCTCACGGTAACTCAGCCACTTCTTGATCACCTGATAACCGCCGATGGTGTAGTCCCACACCGCGCGCGGCACATTCTCCCAATACGCCAGGTCATTGAGATAGACGTCCAGCGCCGCGTCGCCGAGAACGGCGCCGGCGTCGCCTTTTACAGCCTCGCGCTCGACCAACTTCCCGCGTCCCGGCATACAGACGCCGCCCTTGCCGCCATGTCCCCAGCCGGCCGTCAGGTCCAGTTCACCCTTCTCAAGAACCAGCGCTCCGCCGCCGACTTTTTGGATCAGCCCAAGGGACTTCAGACCGGGTTCGAGATTGCCCTCGGTCACGCCCTTGACAGACTTTTCTGTGTCGAGCAGCGCAGCCACGCGGCGGCCAAGGTCGGCCGAGGCAAGCAGCGCCTTCTTGGCCGCGGGGATCGGAATGCGTGGCCAGTCCTGACGGATGCCGTCGGCATTCTCCTCGAGATAGGCCGGGCTGTAGCCGATGGCCAGCGCGTGCATCCAGATCAAGGCCGCGTCTTTCTCATTGCTGTCGGGATCGGCAATGCCGAGACGCTGCAGATACAAACGGGCCGTCTCCGAGAGATTAGCGCGCGTGCAGCGATAGGCGGCAACCTCCTCAAAGACGGACTGCTGATGATGGTTCTTCCCGTTTCCATCGTCGCTGTCCATCCGGAGCCGGATTGGGAAACAGGAGTTATCCGGCATGATGTAGTGATCATCACTCAACCCCGTTACAAAAGCAAATGGCGCTCCTTCGGGTGTTGCCGAGGAATGAAATCGAGTCATGAAGAACGCGTTCCCTTCCCAGCATTGCTCGAAGTAAGAAGGGCGGGCGCGGTTCCAGAGATTGGGGATGGCCGAATAGTAGCACCACACATTGTCAAAGGGCCTGATCGCATAGCGTTTGATGCGATCAAGATCGAAGTGTTCTTCCCTGTTTGCGCGTATTCTCGTCTTCTTCGGATCATAGCCGGCCGCCGCCTGGGCCAGACTTCCGATCAGAGGCTCTGCCTCTTGCCAATCCAACCTCCGGTCAAAGTAGGCGCGCATTCTTGTTTCCAGCGCCTTGCGGTCTATGTCAATCAGGGCGCCGCCGCGTTTCTCCATCAATCCGTTGGAAGGTGGCGCTTCGGAGAAGTCAATGACGCGAGGCCATTCCTGGTAGTGCCGTTCGACAGAGGAAGGGCGGAATGAATATCGATTCGCCGGCACAGGCTTTGCCGTTTGGTACTTGCGGTCGAAATGCTTGAGTTTGAGGCTGGCGAGGATATCGTGGCGTTTCGTGACGCCCCAGTAATGCTTGAAACGCACTGCCGGAGCCTTCGACCGTTGCGCCTTTCGCACCATGAGGGCGACGGCCGTGCCCACGCGAATACCCACAGGGCTTTGCTCTGTTGAAAAGACGCTGGGATCGGGCCTTCCGTCGGGTGTCTGTTTGCCCGTCTCGCGGCTGTCGCCGTTCATGCAGTCGAACCACAGCTTATCGAATTCGGTGAGGAAGCGCTGGCGCATGACGACGAACGAGGGATCGCCAAGGTAGGAGAAGTTCGAAATATAACAGACAATGCCCTTGCCGCTCTTGGTGATGCGGTGCTCGGCAATGCGGAAGAAACGGACGTAGAGGTCATCGAGGTTAAACTTCTTGATTCCCCAGCCGCCTTTGCTGGCCGGCGTCGTCAGGCCTTCCTTGTACGGCTCGACGAGGCCGCCTTCCTCTTCGGGACTCGTTCCAGCGAAAGCGTTGTAGGGTGGATTGCCGAGGATGACGAGGATTCGTTTGTCACGCTTTATTTCTGTGGCCTTTTCGAGTTCCTCCGCAAGTTCGGCTTGTCCTCGCGCTCGGAGCTGCTCCGCCTGCTGTTCAATCACGCTTTCGCCTGTGAATTTCGGAGCCCCTTTTACCGGCGCGCCTCCGACAGCTCTGTGGATTGTAGTTTTCGGGTCTTTGAGCGGTTCCCATCCGGTCAGGGCATTGGTAAGGAAGACCCCCGCGCGCTGGTCGCTGTCGTGATCGAGCGGCGCGCCGAGCTGGCGCAGCATCAAACCCAATTGCAGGTGGGCGACAACGAACGGAGCGGGGAGAATCTCGAAGCCGAAGACGCGCTCCATCGCCGCTTTCTTCAGTTTCTGCGCGGTCAGGGCGCTGCCGCCTTTTTCGTTAAGCGTCTTGTGGATGCGCTTGAGCGTTTCGACCAGATAGGC
>Ga0073932_1003219_pt1 | contig 22540 bp, 18 predicted proteins | sample DewCreD2012metaG_FD_76967 | JGI IMG/M metagenome (GOLD analysis project Ga0073932, IMG submission 76967) | Hot spring sediment bacterial and archeal communities from British Columbia, Canada, to study Microbial Dark Matter (Phase II) - Dewar... ...
CCGGCCCCGGCACCGCCTGCCGTCCGGCCATGGAGGAACGGCATGTACCCGAGTCCATCCATCCGCCCTACCGTTCGGTAATTTCAACAGATCCCCCACTCACCCGAACGCGCGAAGACCCCTATTTCCGTGGGCTCGCTGTCTGGTGGCAAGTCGTCGGCACGGACTTTGCCGACTGCAGCCCGCGTGGATTCAGCTCAAGTTGGGTCCTGTTTTGAGGGGTGAGCGTGACAAACGCACCTATGCCGGCCTGTTCCGCGCCGCGCCGGACGAGATTGTCGGATGGCGTAAGGCGGCATTGCTGGCAACACTGGTGTGGGTTGACGAATCGAGACTGGAGGCGGTACTGGCAACCGCCAATCCTGAAAGCTGCGTGGTAGTCTTTCGAGGAATGGAGGGGTTCTTCGAGCCGATCCTGACGGCCCACCGAGATATTCTGGAAGGCTTGCGCGAGGTTGTACAACCCAGTCACTGGAACATGGCCAGCACGCTGGAAAGAAAGTCGATCATGGTGCATGTGCGCCGCGGGGATTTTCCCACAGCGACCGCGCCGGACCAAGTACGGCATGCGACGCGCGTGCCTCTACCCTGGTATGTGAAGACGGTACAGAAGCTGCGCAATGTTCTGGGCAGGTTCGTTCCCGTGTACGTTTTCTCGGACGGAACGGCGGAGGAGTTGCGGTTGCTCTTGGGGCTGGAAGGTACGAGACTCGTCCGGTTTGGTTCGAGTATCGCCGAACTGTTGGCCTTGTCGCGTGGTTCGGCGCTGGTTGCCTCCGCCTCTACGTTCAGCATGTGGGCGTCGTACTTGGGTCGCAGACCGGTCGTGCATCATCCGGGAACGCTGGTGCAACGGCTGTACTACGATGACCCAGCTGCGGAGTTGGAAAGCGCGGCGGAGGGCGACTTTCCGGCGGCATTCGCGTATTCTCTCCGTCGATCGTTCGAGCACTCCACGTCCGGCGGGTGGGCAGAGTTCGAGGGGGAAGGATCGCGGGCAAACACGGCAAAGACTACGGAGTGATGGCGCGTTGGGGGAAGCCGCGAGGGCGTGGCCGTCAGGCAGGGAAGCAGGAGGATGGTGGTGTTGGTGCTGTCGCGCGAAGGCTGGCGCAGGTTGGTGCGGGTGGGGCATGGTTGTTCGACCGGGTGGACGTGGTTGCGGCGTTGTTGTTGTCACGATCGGCCGGGTGAGCCGTGCGCGGAGGGGTTGGGCAACCGGGGTTGCTACGGCCGCGTGGCGACCAGCTCATCGGTCTTGTCGGGTGGACCGCCGCCGAGGGCGAGGACGTGAAAGCCGAGACCACAGAGAATCGTCAGGCATTCTTGGTGTTGCGCGGGCCCGTGCGTCGCGAGGAAGACCGTAGGACGGCAGGTCGCGAGGAGGCGGCGGGCACCTTTGAGGACGGCGGCCTCCGCGCCCTCGACGTCGATCTTCATGACGTCGGGCGGACGAAGGACACCGGCGGCCTCCAAGGCGTCGAGAGCGACGACGGCAACCGGCAATCGGCCCCCGTCGTGTAGTCGGCCCTGGCTGTCGCCGAGAGTATCGTCGAACATCGCTCGAGCGGCACGCTCGCCGACCGCGAGTTCGAGCACATCGACATTCTTCAGGTCGTTCAGCACGACGTGTCGGCGGAGAAGCGCGGCATTCCGCGGGACGGGCTCGAAGGCGTACACCCTGCCCTGCGAACCGACGAGGATCGAGGAAAGCAGGGTGTAGAAACCGACGTTGGCGCCGATGTCATAGACGACGGCACCGGGACGGAGCGCAGCGGCAAACTCGAGCTGCTTTGGACGCTCATACCAGCCGAGCCAGCAGCCGTGGACGGAGGAGCCGACAACCCACCGTCGGCCGCGCAAGGGACCCTGGAGGATCGGGACGACGAGATTCTTCGGAATCAGGCGGAGCGGAGTGCGGACCAACTTGCCCAACGGTCGGTCGCTGCGCAGAAGACCCAGGTCAACAATGGGCATCGGTGGAACCTCTCTCGGCGAGGAGGCGGAGGGGGGAGTGCGGCGGCCGTGCGGGCCGGCGGCGCTCTGCCCTACCGGGAGTTGTTCGGGCGTCCATGTTCACGCCACCAGGCGACGGTGTTGCGGAGGCCTTCGTCGAAGGGGGTGGAGGCGACGAAGCCGAAGCGCTCGCGGGCGCGGGTGGTGTCGAGCATCCGGCGGGGTTGGCCGTCGGGGTAGGCGGGGTTGAAGCGGAGCGCGCCACGGAAGCCGCAGAGGGCGGCGATCTTGCGGGCCAGGTCGGCGATCTTGATCTCGAAGCCGGCGCCGAGGTTGACCGGGTCGGGGTCGTCGTAGTGTTCGGTGGCGAGGAGGATGCCCTCGGCGGCGTCCTCGACGTAGAGGAACTCCCGGGATGCCTGTCCGGTGCCCCAGATCTCGACTTCGGGGGCGCCGGAGTCGGCGGCCTCGACGAACTTGCGGATCAGGGCGGGGATGACGTGGGAGCTCTGTAGGTCGAAGTTGTCGCCGGGGCCGTAGAGGTTGACGGGGAGAAGGAAGATGCCGTTGAAACCGTACTGCTGCCGGTAGGCCTGGCACTGGACGAGGAGCATCTTCTTGGCGAGGCCGTAGGGGGCGTTGGTTTCCTCGGGGTAGCCGTTCCAGAGGTCGTCTTCCTTGAACGGGACGGGGGTGAACTTGGGGTAGGCGCAGATGGTGCCGAGGGCGACGAATTTCTCGAGGCGGCGGAGGTGGGCTTCGTGGATGAGTTGTACGCCCATCATGAGGTTGTCGTAGAAGTATTTTCCCGGGTTCTCGCGGTTGGCGCCGATACCGCCGACGACGGCGGCGAGGTGAAGGACGACGTCGGGGCGGCCGTCGTCGTACATGCGGCGGACGTCCTCGATGCGGGTGAGGTCGTAGTCGGGGAGGTCGGCGACGTGAACGTGCCTTGCGCCGCGGGCCTCGAGCCTGCGGAGCAGGTGTTTCCCAAAAAAACCGTTGCCGCCGGTGACGGTGAAGCGTTTTTCGGCGAAGAAGTTGGACACGGCTAGAGTTGCTGGGGCGGCGCGGAGGGCGGGGTCACGGCCGGTGACCAAACAGCCGGGCCAGAAGGTCGTCGCGGGCCATGCCCAGGTGCATCGCGACGTCCGAGAGGATGCCGGAGAGGGTACCGAGTCGAAGGGCGCGGTGGCGCGCGATGGTCACGTGGTGTTCTCCGTTCGTGGCGGTCGTCAGGCGCAGGCGCCGGTCTGACGGGTCACGACGTAGGCGAAGGCTGCGAGGAGGCGAACGAGGTCGTCGCCGGAAAGGTGCCGAGGGATCCTCAAGCGGCGAACACCTCGTCGCGGACGAAGTGGAGACGGATCACGGCGGGACGACGCGCCTCGTCGTAGTGACACCGAACGGCGTCACGGACCTGGCTGCGCAGTTCGTCCAGGGTGTCGGCCTCGGTGAAGATCGAGTCCCCGACGGCGCGGGAGGTGTAGCCGCCTTCCGGCGCCTGTTCGACCACGAAGACGAGTTCGGTCATCTCGACGACCTCTGATGGGCGCCGGGTGGGCCGCCGGGCGCTGCGAGTCGATCGTAGCACGGGCGGGGCACTACCGCTCTTCCTTGCCGGAATCGACGGGGCCGTCGTGGCCGATGCCGTCGACGAGGCGGCGGGTGTGTTCGAGGTCGGAGTGGACCATGAGTTTGACGAGGTCGGGGAAGGCGACGGTCGGTTTCCAGCCGAGGGTGCGGCGGGCCTTGGAGGCGTCGCCGAGGAGGGAGTCGACCTCGGTGGGTCGGAAGTATCGTGGGTCGACGGAGACGAGGACGCGGCCGTCGGCGGCGGAGAGTCCCTGTTCGTCGAGTCCGGCGCCGCGCCATTCGAGGGGGAGGCCGGCTTCGGCGAAGGCGAGGGAGCAGAATTCGCGGACGGAGTGTTGTTCGCCGGTGGCGACGACGTAGTCGTCGGGTTCGGGTTGCTGAAGCATGCGCCACATGGCCTCGACGTAGTCGCCGGCGAAGCCCCAGTCGCGGAGGGCGGAGAGGTTGCCGAGGTAGAGGCGTTCCTGGAGGCCGAAGCGGATGCGGGCGGCGGCGCGGGTGATCTTGCGGGTGACGAAGGTTTCGCCGCGGCGGGGGGACTCGTGGTTGAAGAGGATGCCGTTGACGGCGAAGATGCCGTAGGCCTCGCGGTAGTTCTGGGTGATGTAGAAGGCGTAGGCCTTGGCGGCGGCGTAGGGGGAACGGGGGTAGAAGGGGGTGGTTTCGCGTTGGGGGGTTTCGCGGACCTTGCCGAAGAGTTCGGAGGAGGAGGCCTGGTAGAACCTGGTGTGTTTTTCGGCGCCGGATTCGCGGATCGCCTCGAGGAGGCGGACGGCGCCGAGGGCATCGATGTCGGCGGTGTACTCGGGGATTTCGAACGAGACCTGGACGTGGCTCTGGGCGGCGAGGTTGTAGATCTCGTCGGGTCGGACGTCGCGGACGATGCGGGCGAGGGCGGAGGCGTCGCCGAGGTCGCCGTAGAGCATGGTGAAGCGGCGCTGGTCGACGTGGGGATCCTGGTAGATGTGGTCGACGCGTTCGGTATTGAAGGACGAGGAGCGGCGCTTGATGCCGAAGACCTCGTAGCCCTTGGCGAGGAGGAGTTCGGCGAGGTAGGAGCCGTCCTGTCCGGTGATGCCGGTGACGAGGGCGCGGGGGGTCATCGGGGCACCTTCGGGCGGGGGCGCGGGGAAGCCGGCCGGGGAACCCGGGGGTGAGGGGCCTTCGGCGCCGGGATATTGGCGCGGGCGCGGCGGCGGGGGGTGGGCGACGCGGCCGCACCGGACGATTCGGGGGACGCGAGGCGACGGGACCATTTCGCGCGGGGTTCGCGAACCTTGGAGGATCCTCCGGGGGCGCGGGAGGGAATGTCGCCGGGCGGCGGGGGGTCGCCGAAGCACAGGCGGAGTCCCTCGAAGGCGCGGCGCATGGCCGGGGCGTAGTCGCGGATGCGGAGGTAGATCTCGCGGGCGGTGGCGTCGTCGTAGGCGTGGGCGGTGCGGTTGCGGTCGGCGACGATGCCGCACCAGAGCGGTTCGTCGTCTTCGAGCCAGCCGGTCTGCCAGGCGGCGGCGAAGACCTCGCGGGGGGTGGCGGGCGCGGTGCGTCCGGAGTCTTCGAGCGCGCGTTTCAAGGTCTTCCAGAGCAGCTCGACGGTGAACTCGAAGCGTTGGATGGTCGCGTCGAGGATGGGGCCTTGGCCCGGCAGGGCGAGGACCTCGTCGAGGCGGTCGAGGGCGCGGGCGAGCCGCTCCAGGGAGAGATCGAGCCGTGCGGTGCTCATGCGGCGGAAAGCCGGGGAGGCTACGGGCAACGGGTCGAATCCGGGGAGAGCTCAAGCCGCCTGGTGCTCATGCAGCAACTTTCCTTCGCCTTCGACGCGCCGGCGGAGCGCGGGGCCGACCTGGTCGAGGAAGACGATGTCGATGTCGAGCAGGGTTGGGGGATCGCGGTCGAAGTCGTCGAGCAGGTCGAAGTAGGCGCGCGGATCATGCGCCGGGGCATCGACGGCGAGGTCGATGTCGGACTTGGGCATGTGGTCGCCGCGGGCGCGGGAGCCGAACAGGATGACCCGGCGAGGGTGGAGGAAGCGGACGATCCGCCGGACGACCTCGGCGATGCGGGGGTCGAGGGGCGGGTGGCGGGGGTGGTTGCGCGGAATCATCGTTTTCCGCGGGTTTGGCGGCGCGACGGGCTCGGCGCGGGGCGCGACCGTGCAGCGGGGGCGCTCGGCCGGAGCCGTGTGCGGGCCGGGGCGGTGGTCGTGGGGGTCCGGTTCGGGGACGAGGCGGCACGGGACGGGGTGGTGCCGCGGTATCTGGGGGCGCGTTCGCGGGCCGCGGAGGGGGGTCCTTTCGGGGTGGGGGCGGCGAGGAAGTCGGCGAGGTGGTCTGCGGCGTGTTCGAGGAAGGAGCGGGACCAGGCGACCCAGGCGGCGGCCTGGTCGCGGGTGAAGCGGACGCCGACGCCGTAGGTGGCCTGCATGCGGGCCTGGAACGCGGCTCCGAGTTGTTTCGCGGTGCCCTGGGGAACCAGGCCGGGACGTTCGAAGTGGCGGGCGAGGAGGGTGCGGAGGGCCTGGTGGCTGCGGACTTCGATGCCGAGGGAGAACAGGAGGGCGCGGGCCGCGTGGTGGGCGGCGTAGTAGGCGCTGGAGGCGGCGTCCTCGTAGCACTCGGCGCCGAAAGCGAGGTCCGCGACCTGGATCATCCGGCGGGCGCGGTCGAGGTCGCCGGCGGCGTTGAGCTGTTTGTTGCGGTCGTTCACAGGGGGAGGCCCTGTTCGAGGACTTCGCGGGCGAAGAGTCGTTCGCGGTCGACGAGGCGTTGCCATTCGGACTTGGAGAGGACGACTTCGGCGAGGCCGCCTTGGACGGGCCAGTCTTCGGCTTCCATCATGTCGTCGGAGAGGTCGTGGATGCGGCGGCGGTAGCGGGGGGCCCAGCGAACGACGACGAGGACGTCGAGATCGGATTCGGCGTGGCCTTCGCCGCGGGCGCGCGAGCCGTAGAGGCAGATTTTGGCGAGGTCGGGGCCGGCGATGCGGCGGACGGCTCGGGCGAAGCGGCGCAAGCGGGAGCGCTCGGCGTTGGAGAGCCAGGGGGCGGAGAGGGCGTTTGCGGGCGGCGGGGCGATGCCGAGGCGGCCGCGGCCGGCCGCGGGGGCCGGTGTTTGCCGGCGCGGGCGGGGAGTTTGCGGGGTGTGTCGGGTCGCTCGGGGGGCGGCGGCGGTGGTGGTGCCGGTGGTGCGGGTCATCGAGACGGTGGTGGTCGCTTCAGGCACGGTGGAGGTAGTTTTCGGGGACGAAGACGTTGCGGACGCGGAAGGGGGCCGGGGATTCGAGCATCAGCCGCACGCGGAGCGCGAACGAGCGTGCGGGGAAGGCGAAGAACGGGTGCGGGCTGCCGACGCGGGCCACCCAATCGGGCGGGGGCGTGGCGGTCTCTCGGCAGAGGGCGCTGGCGACGGCCGCGACGAGGCCTTCGAGGGGGCCGGAGGAGGCGATGGGGTCAGCGACGAGGCGGCGGCGGGTGTCGGGCGAGGCGCGGCGGAAGTCATCGATGAACTGGTTGACCGGCCGCTGGAACTGCGGGGCTTTGGCGCGGGCTTCGGCCAGGCATTCAGCGGCCGTCATCGAACAGTTCCTCGAGCAGCAGGCGGGAGCGGACGGGCAGGTGGTCGGTCGGGTAGTACGCCGCGAGCGCCTCGAGGACGGCGGCGGAGGTGCGGAGGCCGAGACGGCGGGCGAGGAAGCGGATGTCGCCGGCGTCTTCGGTGGTGCGGGCGGCGGCGCATTTCATGGCGAGGAGGGTGCGGTCGTCGGCGACGAGGACGGCGAGGTGCTGGAATTCGCGCCAGGCCTCGAAGCCCGCGCCGGGGGGGACGAAGGCCTTGGCGGCATCGTTGAGCCGGTCGTCGGGCAGGTCGAGTTCGCGAGCGACCTCTGCGGCGGCCGTGCGGACAGCGGCCGGCTCGGTGAACCAGGCATCCACGTCTTTGGTCGACTCGCGGGCTTCGTGGACGACGCACATGACGGCGCCGCCGACGAGGTAGAGTTGGGCCTGGTGTCCGGCGCGGCCGAGTGCGGCGTCAAGGAGTTCGAGCGCCTGTTCGATGCGGGCTCGGGAGAGGCAGCTCACGGGGAGCCTCGATGTCCGGGCGGTGTTGGCCGGCGCGGGCGGGGAGTTTGCGGGGTGTGCCGGGTCGCGCGGGGGGCGGCGGCGTTGGGCGGCCTCCGGCCCCTTCGGTCGGCGCGCGGCCCCGTTTCGAGGACGGCTGATTCGTTTTTCGTCACGGGGTCTTGGGACCCTCGTGGGCCCGGCGATCTTGCGCCGGGGCCGCTGCAACTTCCCCGCCCGTCGTTCAGCCTTTCACGGGCGAGGGAGACTAGCGCCCCGGCGGGATTTCCGTCAAGGGCGCCGGTGGGTTTGGGTGTCGGGAGAGGGGGGTAAGGTTCAAGGGGGGCGGCGACGACCACGACCACGACGACGACCACGACTACGACCACGACGACGACCACGACCACGACTACGACTACGACCACGACCACGACTACGACCACGACCACGACGGGAAGGAGGGGAAGGATCAGACGAGGAGGCCGGCGATGGTGGCGGTCTGGTAGGCGGCGAGGGTGCCGGCGAGCATGGCGCGGAGGCCGACGCGGGCGAGGTCGGAGCGGCGGGCGGGGGCGATGCCGCCGATGCCTCCGAGCTGGATGGCGAGGGAGCCGAAGTTGGCGAAGCCGCAGAGGGCGTAGGAGACGATGACCGTGGAACGATAGGAGAGCGCGGCGGCGTCGCGGGTGAGGACGTTGGAGAGGTCGAGGTACGCGACGAACTCGGTGAGGATGAGTTTCTCGCCCATCAGGGTGCCGGCGAGGTGGGATTCGGACCACGGGACGCCCATGAGGAAGGCGAGCGGGCGATGGAGCTGGCCGAGGAGCCACTGGAGGGAGAGCTGGGGGACGTCGAAGAGGCCGCCGAGGAGGCCGAGGAAGAAGTTGAGCATGGCGAGCAGCGCGATGAAGGCGAGGAGCATCGCGCCGACGTTGGCGGCGAGGCGGAGGCCGTCGGAGGCGCCGCGGGCGGCGGCATCGATCACGTTGACGTCGAGGCGGGCGACGTCGAGGCGGACGGTGCCGCGGGTGAGCGGTTCGGAGTCTTCGGGGACGAGGAGCTTGGCGAAGACGAGGGCGGCGGGGGCGGACATGACGGAGGCGGCGATCATGTGTCCGGCGACGTCGGGGAAGACGTGCTGGAGCATGCCGACGTAGGCGGCCATGACGCCGCCGGCGATGGTGGCCATGCCGCCGGTCATGACGGCGTGGAGCTCGGAGAGGGTCATGCGGTCGATATAGGGTCGGACGACGAGGGGGGCCTCGGTCTGTCCGACGAAGATGTTGGCGGCGGCGGAGAGCGACTCGGCGCCGGAGGTGCCCATGGTGCGGGCCATGACCCAGGCGATGCCGCGGACGAGCCACTGGACGAGACCGAGGTGGTACAGGACGGTCATGAGGGAGGAGAAGAAGATGATGGTGGGGAGGATCTGGAAGACGAAGTTGGAAAGGGCGGGATGGACGGAGCCGGAGACGTAGGAGGCGAGGACGAACGAGACGCCGATGCGGGTGAACTCGAGGAGCCGGACGACGGCGTCGTTGGCGGCCTCGAAGGCGGTCCGCCCCCAGGGGGTCTTGAGGACGAGGAGGGCGAAGAGGAACTGGAGGCCGACGCCCCAGGCGACGAGGCGCCAGGCGATCCGCTTGCGGTCGGTGGAGCAGGCCCAGGCGATCGCCATGAGGGCGAGGGTGCCGAGGAGGGAGAGGAGGCGGAGGTACCACGGCGTGCCGGAGGCCTCGAGGCGGTGCAGCGCGACGGAGGCGGTGAAGGCGACGGAGACGGAGGCGGAGGCGGAGCAGGAGTCGGGGTGGGCGGGGCAGTCGAAGAGGTCGGCGAGCGGACCGGCGCCGAGTTTGACGAGGAGCGTGGCGTCGCCGGCGGCGAGGCCGAGGAGCCGGACGCGGGCTTCGACGGCGCCCGGGGGGATGGTGACTCCGGCGGAGACGTGGAGCTTGTCGGGGTGGAGGTTGACGACCTGGACGAGTTGGCCGGGGGGTGGGGACGGGACGGGGACGCGGACGAGGAGGTCGGCCTCGCCGTTGGCGGCGAGGGCGAGGGAAGTGGGGAAGAGGGAGAGGCGGGGGAGGTCGGGGGGGATCGGGGAAGCGTGGGAATCCTGGAGCTGCGTGGCGACGGCGCCGAGGGTGAGGAGGCCGATGCCGAGGGCGGCGACGGTGGCGGTGATGCGGTGGATGGTGGAGGTGGGCATCCCGGGGAGGTACGTAGCACAAGGGAGGGGGGAGCGACCACGACCACGACGACGACCACGACCACGACGACGACCACGACCACGACCACGACCACGACCACGACGACGGGAGGGGGAAGGGGGGTGGAGTTTGGGATGGGGGATGGCTAGATTGCGGGGCGATGAACGGCGTGGGGATGGCGATGGGGCGGGAGCTGTCGTTGGGGCGGCCGTTCGGGATCCCCCTGACGGTGAACTCGTGGTTGGCGATCCTGGTGGGGATCGTGTTCGGGTTCGCGCTGTTGACGAAGGAGCCGTTGGAGGGGGCGTGGGTGCTGGTGCTGTTCGCGTCGATCCTGCTGCACGAATGGGCCCACGCGTTGACGGCTCGGGCGGCGGGGGACACGGTGCACAAGGTGACGCTGCACCTGTTGGGCGGGGTGACGTACCGCGCGGGGCGGGGCGGTCCGCGGTGGGCGTGGCGGATCACGGCGGCGGGTCCGGCGGTGAACGTGCTGCTGGGGTTGGGGGCGTGGTTGGGACTGTATTTCGGCCGGGGGGTGTTGCCGTGGTGGGGGTTGGTGTTGTTGGCGCAGGCGTTCTGGGCGAACGTGATCCTGGCGGCGTTCAACCTGCTGCCGATCTACCCGATGGACGGGGGGCAGTTGGCGAGGATGTCGCTGTCGAAGCGGGTGGGCGCGGCGGCGGGAGCGCGGATCGGGTTGGGGTTATCGTTCCTGACGTTGCTGGGGGTGGGGATCTGGTTTGCGGCGAGCGGCAACTTCAACATCATCGTGGTGGTGATCCTGGTGCAGTTGTTCATGTTGAACGTGATGGAGATGCGGCAGGTCGGGGCGCCCTCGATGGAGGAGACGCGGTGGGCGTTGGGGCGGTGGTGGCGGGAGCGGCGGCGGCTGCGGGAGGAGCGGGAGGCGCGACGGCGGCAGGCGCGGGAGGAGGGCGAGTTGGAGCCGAGTCCGTTCCGGCGGGTGGAGCGGGGGGTTGGGGAGCGGGACGCGGAGGTGTTGCGGGACGGGAGGCGGGCGTTGGAGAAGGCGGTGGCGCGGGGGCTGGGGGCGCTCGGTCCGGACGAGCGGCGGCTGTTGATCCTGCACCGGCGGTTGATCGAGATCCGGATCGACACGGCGGCGGGGACGCCGGACCCGGAGGACCTGCGGCTCTTGGAGCAGCACGTGCGGTTGGGGGCGAGCGGCGAGGTGCACTAGGGGGCGGCGAGGACCACGACCACGACCACGACGATGACCGCGACCACGACCACGACCACGACCACGACCACGATTCTTGGGGGGTGACGAAGGATGGGGATGGGGAGTCGGCGCGGGGAGCGGCGATGTTGTTGACGGTGGTGAGTCCGCTGCGGAACGAGGCGCCGAACGTGGGGCGGCTGGTGGGGGCGTTGCGGGAGGCGTTGGGGGCGGCGGGGGTGGACTACGAGATCGTGCTCGTGGACGACGGGAGCACGGACGGGACGTGGCAGCGGATCCGGGAGGAGGGGGAGCGGGGACCGGTGCGCGGGGTGCGGCTGGCGCGGAGTTTCGGGCAGCAGGCGGCGATCCTGGCGGGGCTGGCGGCGGCGGGGGGGGAGTTGATCGCGGTGATGGACGCGGACCTGCAGGATCCGCCGGAGCTGGTGCCGCGGCTGGTGGAGGAGCAGCGGCGGACGGGGGCGGCGTTGGTGTTGGCGCGGCGGGGTTCGCAGCGGGAGGTGGGGTGGTTCAAGCGCTGGACGTCGGCGTGGTTCACGGGGCTGCTGGGTCGGATTGCGGAGCATCCGATCCACCGGAACGTGGGGGATTTCTACCTGATGCGGCGGGACGTGGCGGCGGCGTTGATCCGGGCGACGGAGCATGGGGGTCCGGCGTTTCTGCGGGGGGATCTGGGGTGGATCGGGGCGGAGGCGGTGGCGGTGACGTTCGACCGCGGGGGGCGGCCGGCGGGGCGGACGAAGTACGATCTGGGGCGGATGCGACGATTCGCGTGGGACGGGGTGACGAGCGCGAGTCTGTGGCCGTTGCGGGTGCCGTACCTGCTGGCGTGGGGGGCGTTGGGGGCGGCGGGGTTGTTCGCGGGGCTGGGGTGGTGGGGGGGATTGGGGTGGGGTGTAGCGGCGGTCGGGGTGATGCTGGGGTTGGGTTTCTGGGCGGTGTTGTTTTCGATCGGGGTGTTGGGGGAGTACGTGGGGCGGATGCACCGGATGGTGCGCGGGCGGCCGCCGTACTGGGTGGCGGCGACGACGAACCTGCCGGCGGAGCGCGAGGTGCGGCTGGCGGGTCGGGCGCGGGGGGAGTAGGGCCGGTCAGTGGAACTCGCCCTTGATTCCGAGGGCGGGGAGGATCGGCAATCCGGTGATGTCGCGGCGGCGGGTGTAGTCGTAGTTGTAGCCGAGCGCCTCGACGTTTTCGGCGTAGTAGACGTTCTGGACGTCGAGGTAGACGTCGAGGGCGAAGTGTCGCCATTCGAACTTCTTGTCGACGCGCAGGTCGAGCTGGTGGAACCAGGGGAGGCGGATGGAGTTGTCGGGTCCGGGAATGCGTTCGAACTCGTCGCAGTCGGCGTTGTAGATCGCGCCGGCGACGGGGGTGGTGGGGTAGCCTTGGGCGAGGCGGAAGCGGAGGCCGACGGACCAGCCGGCGCCGAGGTCGAAGGAGCCGAGGAGGGTGAGGTTGAGCAGTTGGTCGAAGGGGGCATCGCGCCAGCCTTCGCGGGGGTCCCACTCTTCGGACTGCATGAGGGTGAGGGCGAGCCAGCCGAAGAACAGGTCGTCCGGTTCGTAGCGCAGGAGGAGTTCGAGGCCGTAGGCGCGGTCGCGGCCGGTGTTTTCGAAGCGGATCGAGCGGGTGCGGCCGTCGCTTTCGACGGGGCGGTCGGAGGGGACGACGGCGTTGCCGACTTCGCGGTAGAAGGCATCGAGTTGGAGGCGGACGCGGTCCCAGAGCCGTTGTTCGAGTCCGAGGCCGTAGTGGACGGCGTGTTCGGGATCGAGGTCGGGGTTGCCGGTGCGGGGGTCGGTCTGGAAGAAGGGTGGGGGTTGGGAGTACTGGCCGAGGCCGGCTTTGAGGGTGGTTCCGTCGAGGACCTCGTAGCGGACGTTGAGGCGCGGGTCGAGGGCGGGTTTCTTGCCGTCGTCGAACAGGTCGATGCGGAGGCCCGGGATGAGGCGGAGACGCGGGATGGGGCGCAGTTCGGTTTCGGCGTAAAGCCCGGGGGTCCAGGACCAGCCGGAGTCGACGACTTCGAACGGTTCCAGGGCGCAGATCGACTGGCGGATGCCGGTGGAGTTGGCGAAGAAGTCGGGGATGCGGAAGCGGGTGCGGTTCCAGGTGACGGTGGTATCGAGGCCGAGGGTCAGTTGGAGGGTATCGGCGGCCTGCCAGGTCAGTTCGTCGCGGAGTTGGATCGGGACGAAGCCCTGGAGGGCGTCGAACGAGGTGCCGGCGCGGACGAGGAACTCGTTGTAGCCGGCGCCGAGGAGGGCGCGGTTTTCGAGGTCGCGGCCGAGGCGGCGGGTCCATTCGGCCTGGAAGCGGTAGAAGCTGGTGGCGAGGGTGCGTTCGCCGACGAGGGTGGGGCCGCCGGCGTCGAGGTCATCGATGAGGACGCTGAAGCGGTCGTCGGAGCCGTAGGCGAAGAAGCGCAGGTCGTCGTCGGGGGTGGGTTCCCAGTCGGCGAGGGCCTGGAAGTCCCAGTAGACGGGGGCCTGGAGGGTATCGAAGGGCACCATGTCCTGCACCGCGGCGAGGACGGCATCGATGTAGCTGCGGCGCAGGCCGAGGGCGATCGAGGCGTTGGGGGCGACGGGGCCTTCGGCGAAGGCGCCGGTATCGATCAGGTTGGCATCGACGTAGCCGTTCCAGGCGTCGCGGTCGGGGCGGCGGGGCGCGACGTCGACGATCCCGGCGGTGACGCCGCCGTAGCGGACCGAGTAGTTGCCGGGGTAGTAATCGATCCGTTCGAGGAAGTCGGCGGCGACGGCGGAGCGCAGGGCGCCGAAGTGGTAGAGGAGGGGGACCTGGATGCCATCGACGTAGAAGGCGGTGTTCTGGGGTGCGGAGCCGCGGACGACGACGAGGCCGGCGCCGAACTGGGGACGGGCGACGCCGGGGAGGTTTTCGACGACGCGGAGGGAGTCGCCGCCGGTGCCGGGCATGCGGACGATCTCGCGGGTTTCGATGGTCTGGCGGGTCATTTCGCGGGGTGGGCGGCGGGTGCGGACGACGGTTTCGAAGGCGGCGGCGGCGCGCTGGAGCCGGTAAACGACCAGGGTCACCTGGTCGGGGAGGATTTCCTCGCGGGTTTCGAGGGTAGCGAACTGGGGGGCGGAGACGCGGACCTGGTAGGCGCCTGGGGGGAGATCGAAGACGAAGAAGTCGCCGAGGGTGGAGGTGAAGGCGAGGACGGGTTGGTCGAGGGTTTCGCCTTCGATGGAGAGGACGGCTCCTTCGAGGGGGGTGTCGTTTTCGCCGAGCACCTGTCCTTCGAAGGTGACGACGGGGGGTGGAGGTTCGGGCGGGGGGGTGGGGGTCGGTTCGGGGGGCGGGGGTGGTTGGAAGACCCAGCGGAAGACGAAGCGGGCGGGGATGGGTCGATCGTCCTGGCGGGCGGGAGCGAAGCGGGAGGCGCGGATGGCGGCGACGGCGGCGGTGTCGAAGGCTGCGCCCTGGGATTCGAGCACCTGGACATCGAGGACGGCGCCGGTGTCGTCGAGGGTGACGCGGCAGGGGACTTCGACGCGGGTGTCGCGGGCGGGTTCGTCGGCCGGCCATGGTGTCTCGGCCGCTTCGAGCAGGGAGGGGGGCGTGAGGGCGCCGGCGGGCTGGGCCGTGGTGGAGCGGGTGGGTGCGAGGGTCAGGGCCAGGGCGGCGGCGGCGAGAGCGGCGGTGGTCGGGGTGGTGGGATTCCGGTCCTGGGGCAGTTCCGGGATGGACCGAGCCGTCGTCGAGCGAGACTTGGGAATCGCCGTCACCCGCGTGCTCCCGGCGCCGTCCGGGAGGCAGCGCGTCAGGCTGCCTGGGCCCGGGACGAGGCTCTGGTCATTCTAATCATGTTCGGGGGTGAATTGCAGGCGTCTCGGAACGGGCGGCGGGCGGTGCGAGGGTCTATCGGGCGATCGGCTTGGGCCGGGGTGCCGGGGGAGATGCGGTGCGGGGTGCGGGTGCGGGCCTGGGTTCAGCGCTTGAGGCGTTTGGCGATGGCGGCGAGGTGTCGTCCCTGGAAGCGGGCCACGGCGAGTTCGTCTTCGGTGGGGCGGCGCGAGCCGTCGCCGCCGGCGATTGTTCCCGCTCCGTAGGGCGAGCCGCCGATCATGGCGTTGATGTCCATCAGTTTCGTCTCGGAGTAGGGCACGCCGACCACGATCATGCCGTGGTGGAGGAGGGTGGTATGGAAGGAGAGCAGGGTCGACTCCTGGCCGCCGTGCTGGGTGGCGGTGGAGACGAAGACGCCGGCCGGCTTTCCGATCAGCGCGCCTTTCATCCACAGCGAGCCGGTCTGGTCGAGGAAGTTTCGCATCTGGCCCGACATGTTGCCGAAGCGGGTGCCGGTGCCGAAGAGGAACCCGTCGGCCTCGGCGAGTTTCTCGACGGTCGCTTCGGGCAGATGTTCGAACGTCTTGCGGGCCTCCGTGGCTCCGATCTTCGCCAGCACGTCGGCCGGCAGGGTTTCGGGGACGCGCAGCAATTCCGCCTCTACTCCTTCGACCTGTGCTGCGCCTTCGGCCTCGGCCTTGGCCAGTTCGTACACGTGGCCGTAGATGGAATGGAAGACGACCTGGATCTTGGTGATCATGTGGTTCCCTCCGTTCTCGCGATCCGACCGATCGTTCGGTATCGGAACGCTGTTGTTGCGCGGAGCCCGGTTGCCGGCGGTTCCGCGCCGACGTGCTTGCACGATAATCACGATGTGGGAATGTCAGGAGGCCGACCGGGCGGGCGAGGGGCGTAGGAGCCGGGGTGGGGGGGTGGGTCGCGGGGGGTGGGTCGAACTGGCGGGGAGGGGGGCGTGGGGGGCGAGCCGGTGGCGGTGGCGGCCGCGGGAGGGGCGAGCGTGGCCGGTCAGGCGGGGTCGAGCATCATGCCGCGGGCGACGTCGGCGGCCTTGGCGTGGCCGGCGAGGAGGCGGACGAGTTCGAGGGCGAACTCGACGGCGGTGCCGGCGCCCTGGGAGGTGACGAACTTGCCGTCGGTGACGACGGGGCGGTCGGGGACGAGTTCGGCGCCGGCGAGGGAGAGTTCGGCGCGGACGGAGGCGTGGGCGGTGGCGCGGCGCCCCTGGAGGAAGCCCATGGCGGCGAGGACGGTGGGGGCGGCGCAGATGGCGGCGATGGCGACGCCGCGTTGTTGGGCGACGCGCAGGACGTGGGAGACGAGGGAGCTGTTGCGGAGATTGAGGGTGCCGGGCATGCCGCCGGGGAGGACGACGAGGTCGAACGGCTGATCGGCGACCCATTCGAGGGGGGCGTCGGGGACGAAGGTGAGGCCGCGGGAGCCGCGGACCGGCTGGTCGTGGAGGCCGGCGACGGTGACTTCGACGCCGGCGCGGCGCAGGACGGTGATCGGTGCGGCGGCTTCGAGTTCTTCGAAGCCGTCGGCGAGAATGACGAGGGCTTTGGGCAAGGCGATACCTCCTGGGGCCCCCGGCTGGGGAGGAATAGCACGGGGAGGGAGTGGGGAACAGGAAGATGTGTCGACCGAAGCGGGAGGGGCATTTCGACCACGACCACGACGACGACGACGACCACGACGACGACGACGACCACGACCACGACCACGACCACGACGACGACCACGACGACGGGAGGATGAGCGAGGGAGAAGAGGTTGCGAGGGAAGGGAAGAAGCGGGTATGGGGGGATCAGGAGGCGAACATGGGACGACGGTGGGTGTTGGCGGTCGTGTGGGCGGTCGTGGCGGGGTGTACCGGGTCGAAGGCGAGCGGGACGGGGGAGGCGGCGACGGGAGGAGAGGGGACGGGAACAGCGGAGACGCCGACGCGGGAGGGGGCGACGGAGGGGGCGACCGCGGTGCGGGGGTTGGCGTTCCGGTTGAGCGAGGGAGACGGGGAAGGCCCGGCGCGGGAAGTGGTGCGGGTGGCGGCGGCGGAGCGGTTGGCGGACGACCGGGTGCGGGCGGTGCTGGAGCGGCTGCCGCCGATGGAGGGGGAGTCCGGGGAGGAGGTGGGGTTTGCGATGCGGGAGGGGTCGTTGCCGCCGCCGCGGGCGGGTGTGACGGTGCGGGATGTGTTTCCGCCGGCGGCGGAGCGTCCGGCGGTCGCGGCGCCTGCGGCGGGGCCGTTGGAGGTGTTGCGGCGGGCTCCGGAGGGGGAGGTGCCGTTGGCGCCGCACGTGGCGGTGACGTTCTCGCAGCCGATGGTGGCGGTGACGTCGCATGCGGAGTTGGGTCGGGAGGAGCGGCCGGTGCGTCTGGTTCCGGAGCCTGCGGGGCGGTGGCGATGGGTGGGGACGAAGACGCTGCTGTTCGAGCCGGACGGGCGATTGCCGATGGCGACGGAGTACGAGGTGGAGGTGCCGGCGGGGACGAGGTCGGCGACGGGGGGGAGTTTGGGGGAGGCGGTGAAGTGGCGGTTCTCGACGCCGCCTTTGAAGGTCGTGGGGTCGCATCCGGTGGAGGGGCCGGTCCGTCGCGACGCGGTGATGTTCCTGGAGTTCGACCAGCGGATCGATCCGGAGGCGGTGTTGGGGTCGGTGCGGGTGACGGCGGGGGGTCGCGTCTGGGCGGTGCGGCGGGCTTCGGCGGAGGAGGTGGCGGCGGACGAGGAGGTGCGGCGGCGGGCGGAGCGGGCGCCGGAGGGGCGATGGGTGGCGTTCCGGAGCGTGGAGCCGTTGCCGGCGGACGCGGCGATCGCGGTGGCGGTGGCGGCGGGGGCGCCGTCGGGGGAGGGGCCGCGGAAGACGACGGAGGCGCAGACGTTCGGGTTCCGGACGTACGGGCCGATGGCGGTGGTGGGGAACCGGTGCGGGTGGCAGAGCGACTGTCCGCCGGGGATGTCGTGGGAGATCGAGTTCACGAATCCGATCGATCGGCGGAGGTTCGACAAGGCGATGGTGCGGGTCGAGCCGGAGCTGCGGGGGATGCAGGCGACGATCTACGGGCGGCAGCTGTTCGTGCACGGGCGTTCGCGGGCGCGGACGGAGTACCGGGTGCGCTTGTCGAGCGGGCTGCCGGACGAGTTCGGCCAGCGGTTGGGGGAGGAGCGGACGGTGGTGTTCCGGACGACGGCGGCGGAGCGGAGGCTGCATGTCCAGGGGGGGCCGCTGGTGGTGCTGGACCCGTCGGGTCCGGCGCGGTTGCCGGTGTATTCGGCGGGGTATCGCGAGCTGCGGGTGCGGATCCAGGCGGTGGAGCCCGGGGACTGGGGGCCGTTCCTGGAGCTGGTGCGGCGGGTGAACCAGGGGGAGGCGGTGGAGGAGCTGCCGGGGCGGCGGGTCGTGGCGACGACGGTGGCGGTGGAGGGGGATCCGGACGAGATGGTGGAGACGGGCATCGATCTGTCTCCGGCGTTGCTCGGCGGGTTGGGGCAGGTGGTGGTGGTGGTGGAGCCGCCGGAGGGTCGGACGTGGGCTCGGCGGGCGGAGCGGGGGGTGGCGGTGTGGGTGGAGGCGACGCGGATCGGGTTGGACGCGTTCGCGGACGGTTCGGAGCTGCTGGTGTGGGCGACGTCGCTGGTCGACGGGGCGCCGGTGGAGGGGGTGGAGGTGTCGCTCCTGCCCGGTGGCGGTGGGGTGCAGACGGACGGGGGCGGGCTGGCGCGGATTCCGCTGGGGGAGCGGCCGGGCGTCGTGTTGGCGGCGCGGAAGGGGCGGGACGCGGCGGTGCTTCCCGAGAACACGTACTGGTGGTTGGCGAGCCGCGACCAAGCGGGGTGGCGGCGGGTCGATCCGGGGAAGCCGCTGCGGTTCTACGTGTTCGACGACCGGAAGATGTACCGGCCGGGGGAGGAGGCGCGGGTGAAGGGGTGGCTGCGCCGGGTCGGTCTGGGGAAGGGTGGTGACGTGGAGGGGGCGGGGAGCGGGGGGGAGAGGATCGGGTGGACGCTGTACGACTCGCGGTCGAACGAGCTGGCCGCGGGGGAGGCGGAGGTGGGGGTTTCGGGGGGGTTCGACTTCGCGGTGCGTTTTCCCGAGGCGGCGAACCTGGGGACGGCGCGGCTGGTGCTGGAGGTGGAGGGGGAGCGGTACGAGCATCGGCTGGAGGTGCAGGAGTTCCGGCGGCCGGAGTTCGAGGTGACGACGCGGGCGAGCGAGGGGCCGCATTTCGCGGGGGGGCGGATCGACGTGACGGCGGCGGCGAGCTACTACGCGGGGGGCGGGCTATCGAACGCGGAGGTGACTTGGCGGGTGACGTCGCGGCCGGGGTGGTTCGCTCCGCCGGGGCGGGATGATTTTTCGTTCGGGCCGTGGAGGCCGTGGTGGGCCTTCGGGGAGGAGGAGCAGGAGGGCGAGGCGGAGCGGACGCGGACGGAGGTGCAGGCGGGCCGGACGGACGCGGGGGGGAAGCACCGGTTGCGGATCGACCTCGGGGCGGTGGATCCGCCGCGGCCGACGCATCTGGCGGTCGAGGCGACGGTGATGGACGTGAACCGGCAGGCGTGGGCGTCGGCGACCGAGCTGCTGGTGCATCCGGGGGCGTTGTACGTGGGCTTGCGGGCGGGGCGTTCGTTCGTGCGGGAGGGGGAGCCGCTGGAGGTCGAGGCGATCGTGACCGACCTGGACGGCAAGGCGGCGAGCGGGCGCGAGGTGGTGGTGCGGGCGGTGCGGATGGAGTGGGAGCAGAAGGCGGACGGGTGGGAGGAGACGGAGCACGACCCGGCGGAGTGTCGGGTGCGGTCGGGGGACGCTCCGGTGGAGTGCACGTTCCGGCCGCGCGAGGGGGGTTCGTACAAGGTGACGGCGTCGGTGGCGGACGAGGCGGGGCGGAGGAACGAGACGGAGATCCGGCTGTGGGTGGCGGGGGGCGGGGCGCCGCCGCGGCGGGGGATCGAGGAGGACGTGGTGCGGTTGATCCCGGACCGCAAGGAGTACCGGGCGGGGGAGACGGCGGAGCTGTTGGTGGTGGCGCCGTTCGCTCCGGCGGAGGGGCTGGTGACGTTGCGGCGGTCGGGGATCGTGCGAACGGAGCGGTTTTCGATGAGCGGCGCGACGCAGGTGCTGCGGGTGCCGATCGAGGAGGGGTTCGTTCCGAACGTGCACGTGGAGGTGCACCTGGTGGGGGCGGCCGAGCGGGTGACGGCGGAGGGGGAGCGGGACTCGGGGTCGCCGCGGCGGCCGGCGCATGCGGCGGGGTCGGTGAACCTGCGGGTGCCGCCCTACGAGCGGACGCTGCGGGTGGGGGTGCGGCCGCGGGACGCGAAGCTGGAGCCGGGGGGCGGAACGGAGATCGTGGTGGAGGTGCGGGACGCGGCGGGGGTTCCGGCGGCGGACGCCGAGGTGGCGGTGGTGGTGGTGGACGAGGCGGTGTTGTCGTTGACGGGCTACCGCCTGCCGGACCCGCTGGAGGTGTTCTACGCGGCGCGGGAGGCGGGGGTGCGCGACTACCGGTTGCGGCGGAGCCTGTTGTTGACGGCGTCGCGCGCGGGCGAGAAGAGCGACGACGAGCAGGAGCGCGGGGCGGTGGAGCGGGGGCGCGGGGAGGAGGTGTCCGGCGCGATGCCGCCGCCGGCGGGGATGCTGGCGCAGGCGGAGGCGGCGGCGCCGAGCGGCGGGGGGGCGGCGCCGATCCGGATGCGGGCGGACTTCGCGCCACTGGCGTTGTTCGCGCCGGCGTTGCGGACGGACGGTGCGGGGACGGCGCGGGTGTCGTTGGTCTTGCCGGACAACCTGACGCGGTACCGGGTGATGGCGGTGGCGGCGGCGGGGGTGAAGCAGTTCGGCTCGGGGGAGTCGACGATCACGGCCCGGCTGCCGTTGATGGTGCGGCCGTCGCCGCCGCGGTTCCTGAACTTCGGGGATCGGTTCGAGCTGCCGGTGGTGTTGCAGAACCAGACGGAGGGGCCGCTGGAGGTGGAGGTGGCGGTGCGGGCGGCCAACGCGGCGTTGACGGCGGGGGCGGGGCGGCGGGTGACGGTTCCGGCGGACGACCGGGTGGAGGTGCGGTTCCCGGCGGCGACGGTGCGGGCGGGGGCGGCGCGGTTCCAGGTGGGGGCGGTGTCGGGGGCGTGGTCGGACGCGGCGGCGTTCCGGCTGCCGGTCTGGACGCCGGCGACGACGGAGGCGTTCGCGACGTACGGCGAGATCGACCGGGGCGCGATCGCGCAGCCGGTGCGGGCGCCGGAGGGGGTGTTTGCGGAGTTCGGCGGGCTGGAGGTGACGACGTCGTCGACGGCTCTGCAGGCGCTGACCGACGCGGTGTTGTACCTCACGGAGTATCCGTTCGACTGTGCCGAGCAACTGGCGTCGCGGGTGATGGCGCTGGCGGCGTTGCGGGACGTGCTGGAGGCGTTCCGGACACCGGAGTTGCCGCCGTCGGAGGAGATCGACGCGGCGATGCGGCGGGACATCGAGCGGCTGGTGCGGATGCAGAACGGCGACGGCGGATTCCCGATCTGGCAGCGGGGGGAACCGTCGTGGCCGTACATCAGCATCCACGCGGCGCACGCGTTGCGGCGGGCGGCGGAGAAGGGTTTCGCGGTGCCCGGGGAGGCGATCGGCCGGAGCCTGGGGTACCTGCGGGGCATCGAGAGTCAGATCCCGTCGTGGTACGGGGAAGAGGCGCGGCACACGCTGGTGGCCTATTCGTTGGCGGTGCGCAAGCGGCTGGGCGACGGGGATCCGGAGCGGGCGGAGCGGTTGTTCCGGGAGGTCGGGGTGGAGCGGCTGCCGCTGGAGGCGACGGGGTGGATCCTCCAGGCGTTGGCGGGGGAGGAGGGGCATGGGGAGGCGGCGGCGGCGATCCGGCGGGAGCTGGGGAACCGGGCGGTGGAGACGGCGGGGGCGGCGAACTTCGTCTCGTCGTACACGGACGGGGCGCATCTGTTGTTGCACTCGGACCGTCGCGCGGATGCGATCGTGTTGGAGGCGCTGCTGATGGATGCGCCGGAGAGCGACCTGGTGCCGAAGCTGGTGGCGGGTCTGCTGGCGCACCGCAAGCAGGGGCGGTGGCGGAACACGCAGGAGAACGTGTTCATCCTGCTGGCGTTGGGTTCGTATTTCCGGGCGCACGAGGCGACGACGCCGGACTTCGTGGCGCGGGCGTGGCTGGGGGAGCGGTACGCGGGGGAGCATGCGTTCCGGGGTCGGACGACGGAGCGGCACAGTCTCGAGGTGCCGATGGCGTTGTTGCGCGAGGCGGGGGCGGCGGAGCTGGTATTGGCGAAGGAGGGGACGGGGAGGTTGTACTACCGGGTGGGTTTGCGGTACGCGCCGACCGATCTGCGGCTGCCGCCGGCGGAGCACGGGTTCACGGTGGAGCGGACGTACGAGGCGGTGGACGATCCGGGGGACGTGCGGCGGGAGGCGGACGGGACGTGGCGGATCCGGGCGGGGGCGCGGGTGCGGGTGCGGCTGACGCTGGTGGCGCCGTCGCGGCGGTACCACGTGGCGCTGGTCGATCCGTTGCCGGCGGGGCTGGAGGCGCTGAACCCGGCGTTGGCGGTGACGGGGGCGGTGCCGAGGTTCTGGTAGGCGATGCAATACTCCAGGACCTCCCCGGGCTTCCCCTGAGCCGTGGTGCCGAAGGGAGTGTTCTGGGAAACGTTCCGCACCCGCTTGC
>Ga0073932_1003226_pt1 | contig 22492 bp, 16 predicted proteins | sample DewCreD2012metaG_FD_76967 | JGI IMG/M metagenome (GOLD analysis project Ga0073932, IMG submission 76967) | Hot spring sediment bacterial and archeal communities from British Columbia, Canada, to study Microbial Dark Matter (Phase II) - Dewar... ...
AACTATCCAGCCGCAAGGCTCGAGTCACTCGTGGTGGCTGCTCATGCAGCCGCTTTCCGTCCCAAGGAACTCACGCTGATATTTTCGTATCCCGCCAGCTCTGCAAAGCTGGTCTACATGTTTCTCACTAAAGGAGGGGGAGAGGAGCTCCGTGTTACCCCTCCGTTCTTCATTTACGAGCGGCCTGGAGAGTATTCCGTGGACATGAAAAAGCTCTACGAGGCCTGGGATTGAGCAAGCGGATGGCTTCAGCCTGCCTTGTATGGAGCCATGAACGACTCTGACCCGAAAGGAGGATGGACGGATGGATTTGGGATTGACGGGAAAGGTGGCATTGATTGCGGGTGGAAGCCAGGGACTGGGCAAGGCCGTGGCCATGGAAATGGGCAGGGAGGGCGCCAGGATCGCCATCTGCGCCCTGGATGATCCCGAGCTTCCCAGGGCTGTGGAGGAGATCAGGGTCGCGACGGGCGTGGAAGTGATCGGCATCCCCGCCGATGTCACCAGCTCGGAGCAGGCCAGGGAGTTCGTCAGAAAGGGAATCGAGCACTTCGGTACCGTGGATATCCTGGTGAACAACGCTGGGGGGCCGCCTTCGAAGACCTTCCTGGAAATCGACGACGATCTCTGGCTTTTCGGTGTTCGACTGAATCTCATGAGCACGATCATCATGACTCGCGAGGCGGTCCCCAAGATGATTGAGAAGCGTTGGGGGCGGGTCATCAACATGACGTCCATATCCGTGAAGCAGCCCATCGACGGTCTCATCCTGTCCAATACGGTCCGGTCCGGTGTCATCGGCATGGCCAAGACCCTTTCCAACGAACTGGCCCCTTACAACATAACCGTCAACAACGTGTGCCCCGGCTACACCATGACCGAGAGGGTTCGCTCCCTTGCCGTCGTGACCGCTGAAAAGGAGGGCACAACGCCTGAAGCCGTCATCAAGCGCTGGGAGTCATCCGTACCCATGGGACGACTGGGAACCCCGGAGGAATTCGCGGCCCTGGTCACCTTTCTCGCCTCCGAGCGCGCCAGTTACATCACCGGGGCTTCTATACAGATCGACGGGGGCTATTATAAAGGCATCATGTAGCATTGGAAACCAGGAACGAGAAACCAGAAACCAGCAATTTTTCAGAGCAGGCAGGAGGCAAGCCATGCCGGATCGAACTGCTTACATACGCTCTGTTGGGCGCTTTGTGCCGGAAAGACGCCTGACCAACCAGGAGCTCGAGAAAATGGTGGAAACCAGTGACGAGTGGATCGTGAGTCGCACGGGCATCCGCGAAAGACGCATCCTGGATCCGGGGTTGGGCAACTCCTACATGGCTGCGAGGGCCGCTCGGGAATGCCTGGAAAGGGCAGGGGTCAGCGCCGGGGAGGTGGACGCCATCATTGTCGGTACCGTGACTCCGGACATGTTCTTTCCGTCAACGGCCTGTCTCGTGCAAAAGGAGCTCGGCGCCACACGGGCCTGGGGGTTCGATCTTTCGGCCGGATGCTCGGGCTTTGTGTTCTCTCTGACTACCGGCGCGCAGATGATCGAGGCCGGCCGCTACGAAAAGGTGCTCGTCATCGGAAGTGATGTCATGAGCAGCATCATCGACTACCAGGACCGCAACACCTGCGTTCTTTTCGGTGATGGAGCCGGAGCCGTGCTGCTCGAGCCCTGCCCGGAGCCAGGGCATGGGATCTTGGATTTCATTCAGCATGTGAGCGGGGCGGGCGGAGAGTTCCTGCACATGAAAGCCGGAGGGAGCCTGAGGCCCGCCAGTCACGAGACCGTTCAGAACCGCTGGCATTACGCATACCAGGAGGGGAGACAGGTCTTTAAATTCGCCGTCACGGAAATGGCCAACGTTTCCGTCCAGATCCTCGAAAGAAACGGGCTGAAAGGGGAAGATATCGCGCTTTTCATCCCGCACCAGGCCAACCTCAGGATCATCGATGCCGCGGCCGGTCGAATGGGAATCGACATGAGCCGCGTGGTCATCAACATTGATCGGTATGCCAACACGACGGCCGGGACTATTCCCCTTTGCCTCTACGACGTAACGGTTGAGGATCGGAGGCTCAAAAGGGGCGATTATGTGGTGATGGCAGCTTTTGGAGCGGGCTTCACCTGGGGGAGCATCTTGCTTCGGTGGTGGGAATGAGAGCCGCTTGTCGGGTAGGGATCGAGGCCCCCATCCATGAATAGCCGCCCTTCCCCCATATCGGCGAGGTCGGAAGGGCGGCTTCCCTTCTTGTGCCCGACGCTTCAGAAGCCGGCACGCCGCATAAGCTGATCCCAGCGTTCGTCGACCTGCTTCTGAAAAGAAGCAATCGCATCCTCGTCCATCATCTTGAATCGGGATTGCGACGTGAGGTATTCCTCGACGGGGCGCTTCCGGCCGCTTCTCGCCATGTTGAGGCTCTTGCCCGTCAGCCTGAATTCACCTTCATCCACCTCGTAGAGAACCACAATGCCGGCCTCCACGGCCATCCTGCCAAGCTTCACCGTGTCCTTGGTGGCAAAGCCCCAGCCGGGCGGACAGGGAATGGCCAGATGGATGAAGCGAGTCCCTTTGACCTCCTTGGCGCGCACGAACTTGTTGTAGAGGTCCCCGGGATACGAGGAGCAGGTCGTCGCGAGATAGCGCGGGTGGTGAGCCTCCATGATCTGGATGAAATCCTTCTTGGGCTGTTCCTTGGGCACGACGGCAGTGGTTGTCGTCACGGCACCGGAGGGGGTCGCGCTCGATCGCTGAACCCCTGTGTTCATGTAGGCTTCGTTGTCGTAGCACACATAGATGAAGTCGGTGTCGCGCTCAGCGGCTCCGCTCAGGGCCTGGATGCCCATGTCGAAGGTTCCTCCGTCTCCGGCCATGGCCAGAACGGTGAAGTCGCCGCGCCCCGTCGCTCGAAGCCCCGCCACAAGGCCGGAGGCCGACGCAGCGGTGCTCGCGAACGTGTTGTTCACGGCATTGACGGCAATGGGAGTGCGAGGATAGATGCCGTGGAGAATCGTGAGGCAGCAGGCCGGGAGAGTCACGATGGTCTTCGGGCCGAGCGCTTTCAGAATGTAGCGGTAAGCGATGGGCAGTCCGCATCCGGCGCACGTTCGCGTTCCCGGCATGATGTATTCTTGGTCGGGGAGATCCATGATCGCGGTTGACATTGGATTCGTCATTCCTTTCCATTGGGCCTTATCGGTCGTCGTGCCCTATCAGATCCCGTGGCCATACCAGCGAGGTTTTGACTGCCGGAGTCCGCTGTCGGCCTGCTTCAGCGTCTCGTGCGCGGCCTCGAGCAAGTCCCGAGGCTTAACGTCCTTGCCTCCGAGACCCACGATGAAATTGGTCACCAGCGGCCGATGATGACCGTTGTGGGAGAAGAGGGCCGCCTTGAGCTCCGTCGCGAGTGCGCCTTCGTAACCATAACTGATGCCCTTCTCGAGGACTGCGATGGCCCGGGCCTTATCCACGGCCTCCGTCAGCTGGCGAGCGGGAAACGGGCGAAAAACCCTGAGTCCCAGCACTCCCGCCCGGACGCCCTCCTCCCGGAGAAGATCTACGGTTTCACTGGCCTCGCTGGCGAGGGACCCCATGGTCAGGAAGAGGAAGTCAGCGTCCTCGGCTTGATAGCGATAGAAGATGTCCTCATAAGATCGCCCGAAGAGCTCGCCGAACTGCCTGCCTGCTTCCGCCAGAACGGGAAATGCCCCTTCGAGGGTCTCCTGAAGCCGAAATCGAAATCCCATGTAGCTCGGACAAAGATTGCCCTCGCCGTCCGGAAGGGGATCTCCCATCACCACCGGGTTGATGTTGACGGGGCGCTCGGGGTCTATTGCGTATGGGGAGACGAAAGGTGGCAGGTATTCATCCACCAGGTTCTGGTCCGGAACTTCCACGGGCATCATGGTGTGTGAGAGCCGGAAGCCGTCGAAGCAGACCATGACGGGCACCAGCAGCTTTTCGGCCACCCGGTAGGCCAGGATCACCTGGTCCATGACCTGCTGGTTGTTCATGCAATACAGCTGCATCCAGCCGGTGTCCCGCTGCGAGATGGAGTCCTGCATGTCATTCAGTATGGTCCAGGGGGCCCCCACTCCCCGATTGGTGACGGGCATGACTATGGGGAGCCTCGCCCCGGCGGCCCAGTGCAGCTGTTCGTGCATGTAGGCCAGGCCGTTGGCCGCCGTGGCGGTGAAAACCCTGGCGCCCACCAGCGAGGCGGAGATGCACACCCCCATGGCCGAGTGCTCACTCTCTACCCGCACGAATTCAGCCTGGAGCTCTTTCCGCTCCACATATTCCGAGAGCACTTCAGGTATCTTGGACTGCGGTGTGATGGGATATGCGGCGATGACCTGCACGCGGCAAAGCTTGGCTGCCAGCGCCGCAGTTTGGTTACCTGTTAAAATCAGCGTTTCTGCCACGATCAAACGACCCTTTCTTCAACCGGCAAGATCCACGTTTCATGTCACCGGCTCAGGGAATCCCGGGCAGGCTCGCCGCCTCGGATCCCTGGCCCCTCTCGGCCATTTTCAAGTTTCAAATAACTCATTATCGGGGAAATACCCATCCCCATAGTCATGCGGGATAAAGAAGTCAAACGAAAACAGGGGACTGAGGCAGAGTCTTGCTCCCAGATTGAAGCCAGGGAGGAAAAGCTTCAAACCAGTTCCGCAAGACTCCTCATGGTGTTCGAAAGCCCCTTCTTGAATGCATTGAGCGGCAAGATGAAGGAGAAGGTGGAGGTGTGCCGGGGATGAGCCATGGGCCGTCCCGAGGGCTTCCATCACGCCGAAGCTCGGGAACGGCCCCGCTGTCCTGACTCTCTATTTCTTCTTGGAACCTCTCTTGGACGCCTTCAACGGGTTGATTTTCCCCTGGGCCTGGGCAGGCGTTTCAAGTTTGACATGCGTGGCGAAGTTGCAGTGATTGGTCTTCCACTTGATGATGGGATTCGGATAGCTTGTACAATAGCGACCCGCCGCGACCTCCATGATCCGCTGACAGCCTTCACACTGCTCCACGATGGGCAGACAGGCCCCACCGGTATACCCACAGCCAGTCTTGGTCATGAAACCGCATTCGTTTCCCGGCTTAACGGTCGTGCAAATCATCTCTGATACCTCCTCGAAAACATCGTCGTTTATTCCTCTGTTGAGACTGCGCGAATATTAACTGAGTTTTGCCTCGTGTCAAGATATGAACCAGATGCATTCCCGATTGCCTCGCCATGCCACGGCAGTCCGGCAAAGTCCGCATGGCATGGAGCTTGCTCGATGCTACCGGCACCGGCCCGCTCTTCATGCGCGGAGCACCTAAAAACTGCTCAAGGAACCTTTGACGCCGGTCGAAATGTGGGGTGACAGCTCAAGCAGATGTCAAAACTCCGTCTTTCTTTGTCAGCCATTGGAACTTCGATGAATCTCTCTGTCCCGCGAGCTGGTCTTGATGGTGTCGTTGGAATCGACAAGGTGAGGAAGCCATAAGTGTCAACGAAGAAGATCGGAGAGCTCTTACTCCAGGAAGGTTTGATCAGCCAGGAGCAACTCAGCCGTGCCCTCGAGGATCAGAACCAATCGGGAGAGCGAGTTGGAGCGGCGCTCATCAAACTGGGCTATATCGGCGAGGATGTCCTGGCTGAGTTCATCGCCAGGCAGTTTCACGTGCCCCAGGTCAATCTCTCGAAGCTCACCATCCCAAGGGAAGTCATCACCATCATCCCCCTGGATATCTCTCAGAAGTACCAGGCGGTCCCCTTCGGCCTCATGGGGAACACCCTCAATGTCGCCATGGCGGATCCGGGCAATCTCTTCGTGGTGGACGACATCCGCTTTCTCACCCGCAAGAGCATCCAGATCCATGTAGCTTCGGAAAGCATCATCAAGAAGACCATCGCTCAATTCTATGCCGCCGATGAGAGCATTGACGACGTTCTGGGAATGCTTCGGGACGAAGTCGACGTCGATGTGGTCGAGGCGGCGGAGGATGTGGATCTCTCCTTTTTGGAGGATGCCGCCGAACAGGCTCCGGTGGTCAAGCTGGTGAACCATATCCTCATGGACGCCATTCGCAAGCAAGCCAGCGATATCCATATCGAGCCCTACGAGAAAGCATTGCGGGTGCGTTTCCGCATCGACGGCGTTCTCTATGAAACCATGAAGCCCCCCTATGCACTGAAAAACGCACTGGTTTCCAGGCTGAAGATCATGAGCAGGCTTGACATCTCCGAGCGGCGCCTGCCTCAGGACGGACGCATCAAGCTGAAGGCCAAAGGCCGAGAGATGGATTTTCGCGTATCCGTCCTGCCCACCTTGTTTGGCGAAAAAGTCGTCCTCCGTCTGCTCGATAAGTCCAACCTGCAGCTGGATATGACCAAGCTTGGCTTCGAAACCAATCAGTACAAAGACTTTCGTGAAGCCATTTACTCACCCTACGGGATGGTCCTGGTCACGGGCCCTACGGGCAGCGGGAAGACAACGACGCTCTACAGCGCGCTCTCGGAGCTGAACAAGAGCAGTCACAACATCTCCACCGTCGAGGATCCCGTCGAATTCAACCTGCATGGGATCAACCAGGTCAACATTCATGAATCCATCGGGCTTAACTTTGCCGCTGCACTCCGCTCGTTCCTTCGCCAGGACCCCGACATCATCATGCTGGGTGAGATCCGTGACTTCGAGACGGCCGAGGTCGCCATCAAGGCTGCGTTGACGGGGCACCTTGTATTGAGCACCCTTCACACCAACGATGCCCCAAGCACCATCAACCGCATGCTCAACATGGGCGTTGAGTCCTTCCTCGTCGCGTCGGCGGTGAACCTGATCCTGGCCCAACGACTGGTGCGCAGAGTCTGTTCGGAGTGCAAGATGGAAGAGGATACCCCGCCGGAGGTGCTGCTGGACTTGGGTGTGACGGAAGATGAGCTGGGTACGTTCACGAATTTCGTTGGGAGGGGCTGTCCGGTCTGCAACGGCACAGGCTATCGGGGTCGCGTGGCGCTCTACGAGGTGATGCCCATGCACGAGCAGATCAGGGAGCTCGTCCTACTGGGGGCGTCGGCGGCGGAAATCAAGAAGGAGTCCATACGCCTCGGAATGCTCACCCTGCGCCGCAGCGGGATCAACAAGATGATGCAGGGGGTGACGACGGTTGAAGAGGTCATCCGCGCCTCGGCCAAGGACTAGTCGAAAGAAGGACACGGAGCGCTTCCAAGGCTGGGGGCGCCGGAAAGGGGAACAAAATGCCCGTTTATGTTTGGAAAGGGTTGGATCGAAACGGGAAGAAGCAGAACGGCGAAATCGAGGCGGACAATCCCACCATCGCGCGCCAGCTGCTCGTGCGTAAGGGGATCAACATCAAGAGCTTCAAGCCGAAGCCGAAGGATCTTTTGGAGTACTTCCCCGCGCTGCAGGGCGGGGTCAAGGAAAAGGACCTGGTCATCTTCGTGCGCCAGTTCTCGACCATGATCGATGCGGGACTGCCCCTGGTGCAGGCCCTGGAAATCCTTCAGGAGCAGCAGAGCAATCCCACCTTCAAGCGCATCATCGGACAGATCAAGCGGGACGTCGAGGAAGGCTCCACGCTGTCGGACGCGATCAAGAGACATCCTGGCACGTTCGACGGGCTTTTCGTCAACCTGGTGGCCGCGGGGGAGGTGGGCGGCATCCTCGACGTCATCCTCAATCGGCTCGCCACCTACATTGAAAAACTATCCGCCCTCAAAAAGAAGGTCAAGGGGGCCATGACCTATCCGGGCATCGTGATCTCGATCGCGATCATCGTCGTGGCTGTCATCCTCATCTACGTCATACCGGTTTTTGCGGGCCTGTTCAGGGATGCCGGGGCAAATCTGCCCGCACTGACCGTCATGGTCATGTCCGCGAGCGACTTCGCCCAGAGCTACTTCCACTGGATCATCCTGGGACTTGTCCTGGCCTTTGTCGGGCTCAAGCGATTTCGCAAGACGGCAAGGGGGCGGGACATCACGGATCGATTGATCCTGCGAAGTCCAGTCTTCGGCATGCTCATCAGGAAGGTCGCCGTGGCCCGTTTCACGAGGACTCTCGGGACCATGCTCTCGAGCGGAGTTCCCATTCTGGAGGGTCTGGACATCGTGGCCGCGACCTCTGGAAACACCGTGATCGAGAAGGCGATTCGGAAGGCGAGAAGCGCCATCGCCGAGGGGCGGCCCGTGGCCGAGCCCCTACATGAGACCAACGTCTTCCCCGTGATGGTCACTCAGATGATCGCCGTCGGCGAGGCCACCGGGGCGTTGGATACCATGCTGGGAAAGATCGCCGACTTCTATGACGAAGAAGTGAACGTGGCCGTCGAGTCTCTGACCTCCCTGCTGGAGCCCATGCTCATCGTGTTCCTGGGGGTCACCGTCGGGTTCCTGCTGGTCGCCATGTATCTGCCCATTTTCCAGATTGCCGATGTGGTCGCCCGCGGTGCCTAAGCCAATGGTGCCATCGGCTGTTGCCTGCCCGGTGCCGCTGGGAGCCCTCTCCCTCAGGCAAAAACTGCAGGGGGTTCTCTGGTTCCGGCTGCTCCTGGCCATCATTTTCCTGGTATTGACGATCGTGGTACAGAGCCGAAGGGAGGGGGACCTTCTTTCGGCTCAGCTTCAGCCTTTGTACCTGCTCTCCTGCATCCTGTTCGTTTTCACCATTGTCGCCGGCCTCAGTCTCCGGAAGACGAAAAAACTCCCCACCTTTGCCTATGTTCAGCTCCTGTTCGACGTAGGGGCGGTGACCTTTATCATTTACCTCTCCGGTGGTGTGGACAGCCCCTACCCGTTCCTCTACATGCCTGTCATCATCAGCGCGGGTCTTCTGCTGTTCAGACGCGGCGGTCTGCTCATCGCTTCCGCCTGCAGCCTGGCCTACGGTGCACTGCTTGATCTGCAGTACTTTGGATGGATTGAGCCGCTTCAGATCGTGCACGAAGCAATGCAGCCGAGGGACAGCGGCGCCTACTTCCACAGCATCCTGATGGCCGTCACGGTCTATTTCGTCATGGCTTACATCAGCGGATACGTCGCCGAGGAGCTGGAGCGCTCCAGCGCGCAGCTGGAGCTGCAGAGACGGGACCATCAGCAGCTCGAGATGCTGCACCAGAACATCGTCCACAGCATGAACAGCGGACTGCTCACCATCGACGGCGAAGGGCGCATCCGTTTTGCGAACCGCGCCGCGCAGGATATTCTGGGGATCCCTTCCGCCCAGCTGACGGGGGGACTGTTCGGGGAGCTCTTCCCGGACATCCAATGCGAGTCGTGGCCTCAGCTGCCGCCTTCATCCTTCCCGCCGGCTTCCTCGGAAATCGTCTCCAGGCAGGAAATCCACTGCAGTCGCCCATCGGGTGATCGGCTCTGCCTCGGTTACACCGTGTCGGCCCTCCAGCATGAACTGGAAGAGGGAGCGGGCTGGATCTTCATTTTTCAGGATCTGACCCGTCTGAAGGCGATGGAGGAGAGAGTCCAGCGCATGGAACGGGTGGATTTCGCCGGCAAGATCGCCGCCGAGATCGCCCATGAGATCAAGAATCCCCTCGCTGCCATGAGCGGCGCCGTCCAGATGCTCCAGATGAATATGCGCAGCGACTCGGTGGAAGGGCGACTGATGCAGATCGTCGAGCGCGAGATCCAAAGAATCAATGAACTGGTGATCGATTTCCTGTGGCTCGCCAAGGGGTCTCGCAAACCCGAGAAAACCGAGCCGATCGCCGTCTGCAGCGTGATTGACGAAATGCTCATGCTGCTCAAGACGCGGGAAAAGGTCAACCCCAGGCAGCGCCTGGACACCCGCTTCGAGTGCTCTCCGGTGGTGACCATGGACCCTCAGCATTTTCGCCAGATCTTGTGGAATCTCCTCGTGAATGCCCTGGAATCGATGCCAGACGGTGGAGATCTCACCATTTCGGTGGCTCCTTCCAATGGATCGGAATCGCAGGGAGTCAGGGAGACTCGGATCGATGTTCGGGACACGGGGTGCGGCATCCCGGAGGACGTGAGGAAGCGATTGTTCGAGCCGTTCTTCACCACCAAGAAGACCGGAACCGGCCTTGGGCTGAGCATTGTGTATCAGCTGGTCGAGACTGCGCACGGGAGGCTCCAGGTCTCCTCCAACCATCCCCAGGGAACCACCTTTTCGATTTTTTTTCCCACCAGTTGACCTTTTCCACTTGCAAAAGCGTGGGCAAGTGATTATAAGCACTCATCGGAAGCGAGTGCTAATAATCGGCGCGGCGCCAGGGTGAGTGGTCTGAACTGCACCCAAAGATCTCATCAGATCTCAATTGCTGGCGTTTCAAGGTTTTAATCATCGAGCCCGATTCGCCTCCGAGTCGTTCGAGTCAACCGCAAGGGGTTGAACCATGAGTACATTTTTCGTTTAATTCCATTCTGTATGGAGGAGTATGTCAAATGAAACTGAAACCTCTCAATGATCGTGTCGTGGTCAAACGAGTTGAGGAAGAAGAAAAGACTGCCGGCGGCATCATCATTCCGGATACGGCCAAAGAGAAGCCCATCCAGGGTGAAGTGCTGGCCGTCGGGTCCGGCAAGCTCATGGAGGACGGCTCGCGGCGTCCCCTCGACGTGAAAGCCGGTGACCGAGTCCTTTTCGGCAAATACGCCGGAACGGACATCAAGATCGAGGGAGAGGAGCTCCTCATCATGCGTGAGGACGATATTCTCGCCGTAATCGAGAGTTAGTCAGCTCTTTCTTATACTGGCGGCTGATTCATAACAGTTTCTCTCAGATTGACCATTTCACACAAGCGGAGGAAGCCTGATGGCTAAACAACTGATCTACGATGTCAAAGCGCGGGAAGCTTTGCTCAAGGGTGTGAACACTCTCGCCGACGCGGTCAAGGTTACTCTCGGACCCAAGGGTCGTAATGTGGTTCTCGAGAAGAGCTTTGGCGGCCCCAACGTGACCAAGGACGGCGTCACGGTGGCCAAGGAAATCGAGCTCGAAGACAAGTTCGAGAACATGGGCGCCCAAATGGTGCGTGAGGTAGCCAGCAAGACGAGCGATGTGGCCGGGGATGGAACCACCACCGCAACCATTCTTGCCCAGTCCATCTATTTCGAAGGCTCCAAACTGGTGGCGGCGGGAGCCAACCCCATGGCTTTGAAGCGTGGAATCGAGAAGGCCGTAACCGTGGTCATCGATGAGCTCAAGAAGATCAGCAAGCCCACCAAGGACCAGAAGGAAATCGCGCAGGTCGGAACGATTTCCGCCAACAACGACCCCACCATCGGCAACATCATCGCCGAAGCCATGAACAAGGTCGGCAAGGAAGGCGTCATCACGGTCGAGGAAGCCAAGGGCATGGAGACCACGCTGGAGGTGGTCGAGGGCATGCAGTTCGACCGCGGCTACATCTCCCCTTACTTCGTGACCGACCCCGAAAAAATGGAAGTCATCCTCAACGAGCCGCTCATCCTCATCAACGAGAAGAAGATCAGCAACATGAAGGACCTTCTGCCCATTCTCGAGCAGATCGCCAAGATGGGCAAGCCGCTGCTCATCATTGCCGAGGATGTGGAGGGCGAGGCCCTTGCCACCCTGGTGGTCAACAAGCTGCGGGGAACCCTGCAGGTCTGCGCCGTCAAGGCCCCCGGTTTCGGCGACAGAAGGAAGGCCATGCTCGAGGACATCGCGATCCTGACGGGTGGTCAGGTGGTGAGCGAGGAAAAGGGCATCAAGCTCGAGAGCGTCGGTCTCAATGACCTCGGCCGGGCCAAGACCATTCGGCTCGACAAGGACAATACCACCATCGTGGATGGCGCCGGCGACCGCAAGGCTCTCGAGGGCCGTGTGCGGCAGATCAGGACCCAGATCGAGGAGACGACCAGCGACTACGACCGTGAGAAGCTCCAGGAGCGGCTGGCCAAGCTGGTGGGAGGGGTTGCGGTCATCAGTGTTGGCGCCGCCACCGAGACCGAGATGAAGGAGAAGAAGGCGCGGGTCGAGGATGCCTTGAATGCCACCCGGGCGGCCGTGGAGGAAGGGATCGTTCCCGGCGGTGGCGTTGCCTACCTGCGCTGTATTCCCGCCCTGGCTGACCTGAAGCTTGACGGCGACGAGAAGCTGGGCCTCAACATCGTCAAGAGGGCCCTTGAGGAGCCCGCCCGCCAGATCGCCATGAACGCCGGCGAGGAAGGCTCCGTCATCGTCGAGAAGCTCAAGGGCGGTACCGGTGCCTTCGGCTTCAATGCCGAGCTCGGGGAATACGGCGATCTCATCGAGGCGGGGGTCATCGATCCCACCAAGGTTACCCGCTCCGCGCTCCAGAATGCGGCGAGTGTTTCGGCTCTCATGCTCACCACCGAGTGCATGATCGCCGAGCTTCCCAAGGAGAAGGAAGCCATGCCGCCCATGGGTGGCATGCCGCCCGGAGGTGGAATGGGTGGGATGTACTAAGCGAATGACAGTAAGTTCGGGAACGATTGGGGGCCCGGGACATTCCCGGCAACCCTGAATCGGCAGCCCGACGAGCCATGGAAAGCCCCTCCGTGCCGAGCGATCGGTCGGAGGGGCTTTTATTTCCGTTGAGCTCGACGGGTTAACCGCTTGACTTGCGGAAAGGGTGTGCTAAGAAAAAATCCTTTTTGCAACGGTCTCGCGAGGTTGCTCAACGGTCGAGGCAAGACCATTCGAAAGGGGGACGGAAAGCATGGATTACAAGGACACATTGAATCTGCCCCAAACAGCATTTCCCATGAAGGCCAGCCTTTCCAGGAAGGAGCCGGAAATCCTCAAGAAATGGGAAGAGACGGGGCTTTATGAGCAGCTGCGTGCGCAGAGCGCAAACCGACCGCTTTACATCCTCCACGACGGTCCTCCTTATGCCAACGGCCACATTCATCTCGGGACCGCCCTCAACAAGATTCTCAAGGACATGATCGTCAAGAGCCGCCAGATGAGCGGGTTCAATGCCGTTTACGTTCCGGGATGGGACTGCCACGGCCTACCCATCGAGCACCAGGTGGATAAGGAGCTCGGGGAGCGCAAGCGATCCATGACCCAGGTGGAGGTCCGTCGCCACTGCCGACGCTACGCCGAGCGTTTCATCGATATCCAGCGCAATGAATTCAAGCGCCTAGGGGTCCTGGGCGAGTGGGAGAACCCCTACCTGACCATGTCCTATGACTACGAGGCGTCCATAGCCCGGGAGCTCGGGCGGTTCTTCGAAACCGGAAGCGTGGTTCGCAGCAAAAAGCCCATCTACTGGTGCGCCAGCTGTCGAACGGCCCTGGCCGAAGCCGAAGTTGAATACCACGACCACGGGTCCCCCTCCATTTACGTCAAGTTCGCCATGGGCCAGGAGGGGAGGGCCCGCTTTCCCGAGCTGGGGTCGAAGCCCGTCCACGTTTTGATCTGGACGACAACTCCATGGACTCTCCCGGCAAACCTGGCCATCACGCTCCACCCCGACTTCGAGTACGTGGCCCTGGATGTGGGGGACGAAGTCTGGATAGTGGCGGAGGGGCTGGCTCAAAGCTGCATGGAAATTTTCGGGGTTTCCCGTTACAGCACGATCAGGACCTTTGGCGCCCACGAGCTCAAGTCCATTTCGTGCCGGCACCCGTTCATGGATCGCGATTCGGTGCTCATCCTCGGCTCCCACGTGACCCTGGACGTCGGGACGGGTTGTGTTCACACCGCTCCCGGCCACGGTCGCGAGGACTACGACATGGCCCTGGAATATGGCCTGGACGTGCTCTCCCCGGTGGATGACGACGGAAAATTTACGGACGAGGTGCCTCTTTTCGCCGGTCAGTTCGTCTTCGATGCCAACGCCTCCGTGAACGCCCATTTGAAGGAAGTCGGGGCCCTGGTGTCCGAAGGGCGCATCACCCACAGCTATCCTCACTGCTGGCGATGCAAGCAGCCCGTCATCTTTCGGGCCACCGAGCAGTGGTTCATCTCCATGGACAAGCAGGAGCTTCGTCGGCATGCTCTGGAATGGATCGAAAAGGTGGAGTGGGTGCCCGGCTGGGGGCGGGAGCGCATCCACAATATGATCGCCAACCGGCCCGACTGGTGCATTTCCCGCCAAAGGTCCTGGGGTGTTCCGATCTCGGTCTTCACCTGCCGGGATTGCGGGGAGGTCCTGGCCACCCCGGATGTGTTCGAGAAGGTGGTGTCTCTTTTCGAGAAGGATGGGGCTGACGTCTGGTTCGAGAAGCCGGCCGAGGATCTGCTGCCGGCCGGCGCCCAATGCGGCAAGTGCGGCGGATCTCGATTCGACAAGGAGATGGATATCCTCGACGTCTGGTTCGATTCGGGCGTCTCCCACGCGGCGGTTCTCGAGCGGAGATCGTACCTTCGGTCGCCGGCCGACCTCTACCTCGAGGGAAGCGATCAGCATCGCGGCTGGTTCCATTCGTCCCTGCTGGCCTCCGTTGGAACTCGGAACCGCGCCCCCTACAAGGCCGTTCTGACCCATGGCTTCGTGGTGGACGGTCAGGGCCACAAGATGTCCAAATCCCTCGGCAATGTCATAGCCCCCGAGGAGATCATCAAGCAGTACGGCGCGGAAATCCTGAGGCTCTGGGTTTCCGCCGAGGACTACCGGGACGACATTCGTATTTCGCCGGACATTTTGAAGCGCCTCAGCGAGGCTTACCGCAGGATCCGCAATACCTGCCGCTTCATCATGGGGAATCTCGGCGATTTCGACCCGGCAAAGGACTCCGTTGCGCTCGCCGAGATGCTGGAGCTGGATCGTTTCGCGCTGCACCAGCTTCAGGACCTCATTCAAAAGATCCGGGCCGCCTACGAGCGGTTCGAGTTTCACCGGGTCTATCACGCCCTTCACAACTACTGCGTGGTGGATCTGAGCGCCTTCTACCTGGATATCCTCAAGGACCGCCTCTACGCCTCAGCTCCCGACAGTATCCTGCGTCGGTCGGCCCAAACCGCCCTCTGGGAGATTCTGACCGCTCTCCTCAAGCTCATGGCTCCCATTCTCTCGTTTACGGCCGAGGAGGCCTGGGACCATCTCCCGCGTGTGGCAGGGAGCTCGGTGCACGCCCAGCCTTTTCCCGAAGTCGATGAAGCCCGTCGTGACGGCCGGCTGAGCGCGCGCTGGACTGAGATTCTGCTCCTCAAGGGCGAGGTGGCCCGGGCCCTTGAGACCGCAAGACAGGCCAAGGTCATAGGTCATGCTCTGGATGCCGAGGTTGAGCTGGCGCTGCCCGCCGAGGTTGGAGAGCGTTTGGCTGGCCAGGAAGACCTGCTTCGAACGGTTTTCATCGTTTCGGAGGTCAGGTTCGTGAAGGCTTCCGAACTGACGCAGCCCATCGAGGGGGTCGAGATGAACGGCCTGCTCATGGAAGTGCGTCCTGCGTCGGCGGAGAAGTGTGAGCGCTGCTGGATACGGGAGAAGTCGGTGGGGCAGTTCGAGCGTCATCCGAAGATCTGTCGGCGATGCCACGACGTCATCGCGTCGGCCCGGTGATGATCATGGGGCTCCGGCCTGAGCGGAGGGTATCGGGAACATGAAGTTTCTCCTGGCGGTTTCGGGAACCATCGTGGTCATGGATCAGATCACCAAACTCCTGGTGGACCGGCTCCTTCCCCTTTACAGCGTCAAGCCCGTCATACCGGGATTCTTCAACCTGGTGCACGCCCGAAACACCGGCGCCGCCTTCAGCCTTTTCGCCGGCAGCCCGTCGGGGCTGAGGACGGCGCTATTCGCCGGCTTGACGGTGCTGGTTCTGGCGGTGATCCTGTACGGGTATCTGAAGTTGAAGCCGGGAGATGTATGGACCCGGTCGGCCTTTGCGCTGATCTGCGGGGGCGCCGTCGGCAATCTGGTGGACCGGTTGAGACTGGGTGAGGTGATTGACTTTCTCGATTTTTACCTGGGCGCCTACCACTGGCCCGCCTTCAACGTGGCCGACAGCGCCATCACCGTCGGGGCCTGCCTCCTGGCCGTGAGCCTTTTCAAGACCCAGGAATCCTGAAACGAATCGAGGGAGCGGGTCCTGGCTGCGGGCCTTGGCACTGCAACGCCACTGCGCAAGGCCCCAAGGATTGAGATGTCCATGTCGCCACTCGTCATGCCGGCGGTTTTCAAGCCGGCATCCAGATGGTTTCCGTGCATTCGGGTTGAAGCTTGTCCCGGCGGGTTCCGAGCCGGGAGAATGCCGGCATGGCGACGCGAGAGATGGACCATCCATGGTGTTGAGCGGGTTTCATGATCCCTTGGGCCACCCTGAACAACGAGGAGTTGCCCGTGGCGGCTGGCGCGCAACCGATCCGGATGCGGGCAAAGCTCTCCGCATCATTCCCAGTCCGAGAAAACTTCACCCCTCCTCACTGCGTGGCCTTTTTGAGCTTCACCATGACGTTTTCCGGGATCATGCGTTTTTCCTTCCTGTCCCAGTTTTCCTGCTGAATCACCAGGTGGTCGTTGAAAATCTCGATGACCACCCCGTTGCGCTCACCCACCGGTGTCCCCACGCTGACGATGTAGCCCTTGCCCGACGCATCCTCAATGACCGCGCGGCGGCCGAGGGGGCCCCACATGATGGCCTTGAGTCCCGCCTCCACCTCGCTGATCCTCATTCGTTGGAGGGGAGTGAGCGGCCGTTGAGCCTCGGGCGGCGCCGGATCGATATCATCCTCGGTGATCAAGGCCACGGGAGCAGGAGTCTCCGCCGGTGCGATGAATGGCTTGAACGGGTCAAGGAGCAATCTGGGGTTGTAGGCGAATTGGGGCTGCAGCAGCTCTTTCTGGACCTGAAGCGATGCCTCCGACGGGCCGGTGTCCCTGCGGCTCGGAGTCGGGGGCGCGACGGCCTGGGGGGCTGTCATTTCCTCGACGGCCGGGGATTCCTCAGGTGTGACGGGGGCCGCGCCGGCGGCGGACTCCTCGGAAACGGCGGCCCATGAATACGGAGTGGCAACCAAACCCTGAAAGCCGAACGCAAAGCAAACCGCTATCGACACTTGGCACAGCTTGATGCACAGGCCCTTCATGACTGACTCCTCTGTGAGCGCTTTGACCATTTGGACTATCGCATTCCTTAGCTCATATTGCACCAATTGGCGAGAATCGCAAGGAATAAATGACGCCCTGATGAGAACTTTGATGCTCCGTGGTCATTTGTGGGACAACAAAATTGAATATATATTCCCACCCGATGGATGACTACCATAAGTTCGGAAGATCATCACAATGATCAGAAGGCTGGTGCGTTCATGCTGCTATTCATGGGCACGGTATTGAATGGATTCCAGGGTTGGCCGTAAACATGACGGCATTCCCACTACGCACTCTTCTTTAGTACGAAAACATAGGTTGGAATCAGCCAGTAGCATATGGAAGCCACGAAGGCAGCGAATCTTTGCTTCATGGAGCCTTTGGGACACACATCCGTGGCGGAGAATCGATCAGGGTTATCGATGATTCGCCTGGTGTAATCGATCACCTGAAAGCCCGACACAAGCTTCTTCAGCCCCCAATACGTGAGGTGCTTTTCGTAATAGCGATCACCCCTGCCCAGGCCACTTAAAAACCAGTTGGCGGCAGCCCTGGGCATCACGGATAGAAAGGGCAGCCGGTAATGGGGTTCCATGAGACTCAATCGGTTTCCCGCCGAGAAAAAGCACAGCCCGCCGGGTTTCAGCACACGGTGGATTTCGGACATCATGTGCCGCGCGGATGGCACATGCTCATAGACGTGGGCGCAAATGACCAGGTCAAAGGCTCTGTCTCTGAACGGGATGGACATGGCGTCGCATGCCAGAAAGGAGGAGATTCCCCCATCCTCGGCCTTCAGCCCTGAAGCGTATCGCAGCGCCTCAACGTCGATGTCGGCTCCCACGGTCAGTTTGAAGCGCTTTGCGATGTGATGGGTCATGATCCCGGTTGAGCATCCCACATCCAGGACCCTGAGGTCGCCTTGATGCCCTCGGATGCAGTCGGCGAGCACGGCAATGATCTTCTCGGCCTTGACGCGTCGCTGCGCCATAGCATACATGGCATCTGGCATCAACGCCGAGTAATTCCGCTGGTAAACGCATTCATCCTGCATGGTTTTCCTCTCCTGCTCCTCCAATTGGCTGTTGCTCCGCTTTGCGTTGAGTCTTCCGATTGGATTTCGCGTTTATGGCTTCCAGCATAACTCGTTCGAGGGTCTCTGCTAGGTCCGGCCAAGTGGGGGCTGGGGCATAGGCAGTCGATCGATCGGTGAGCCGGTCTTCGAGGACTCGAGCGAGAGACGTCGCGCAGCCTGGCTTGAAAAGCCATTCCGGATGAGGATGCAGCAGTTCCGACATGACCCCGGTGTCGGCCGCGATGACAGGCACGTCACAGGCCATGATCTCATGGGCTTTCTGAGGAAAGCAGTATCGCCCGAAATCGTTATCCAGGTTGCACACAACTGCAACATCCAGGGCATTGAGGAAAACTGGAACTTTCTCATGAGCCAAATCACCGAAATCGTGCACCCGTGGATCGACGGGAATGGCCAGCGATCGTTTTCGACGGCCCGCGACAGCCAGATGAAGGTCGGGGTGCGTGCTCCCGAGCCGCCGAAACGCTTCGAACAAAACCTTAATCCCGCGGTTGTCGTCCAGTGCCCCGGCCGTGCCCACGATGCGCGCCGTCGCGGGAAGTCCCAATTCGGCGCGGCATCGGTCTTTCTCGAGGGGTTTGAAAATGTCGTTTCTCACGGCGTTCTCGAGAACGTGCACAGCACGGACTCGGCCTCTCGTCTCGATCAGGGCGGCCAGGGGGCGGCTGACGCACGTGAGGGCCGCACAATGTCGCACAACATACCGGTAGAGCTGTTTCATGACAGGCAGCCTTGCAGCCAGGAAGGACTCAAAATTGTCATAAAGGTCGAACACCATGGGAACACCGATTCTCCGGCCGATCAGATAACCGATCACCCCATAGAACGAATCCGAGCCGGCCCAGATGACATCGCAGGAAGGGGCTAGAGATGCGGCCTCGCGAATGAACCGCACCAGTCCGGGGATTTTCATCGGCGTTGCGTTCAGGCTCTTCCACCAGACGGCCTCGTCCCGGATCCAGCCTTCCTCCCTGGCTTCGTAGCTCAGGCAAAGCCCCCGCACGTCGTGCCCGCGCCTGCCTAGACCGAGCGGCAGTTCTCGCAAACGCCCAAAGCGCTCGTCCAGCAGGTCCTTATTGGTGTACTGTCGTTTGGTTAAGACCAGCACACACATGAGCTCTCTATCATATTGATTCATTGCATCAGGCCATCGAAATAAGATGCAAGCTGACGAGTCAATTCGCAACGGTTGTAGTTTTTTCGATATGAATCTTGAATTTTTTTTAAATTCCCATTCAGTTTGTTCTCTTTCCAAAGACTGTACAATGAACGGATCTCTGAAGATGCATCTTTCATATTGTAGGTTGTTATTTCTCTGTAGGCTACAGCATAAGACCTAATGAGCTCCAGATTGTCTCCTGGGGGAGCAATAGCAAGTATGGGTTTGCCAATTCGTAAGTATTCATAGGTTTTCCCGGCGACGGGAGTGACCTTGGCATCCGAATCTTGCTGATAGAGAACCAGCACATCGCTCTCGGCCATCGTCTGAAGCGCGCAAGCATGGCTGACCGGTCCGGACAGAGTGAGGTGATTCTGGAGGCCAAGTCGCTCCCGCATTGCGAAGAGCTCCGGCCGGTCGTCCCCGAGTATGGTGAAGTGCAGATGGAGTCCCTGGTCTATCAATGTCTTGAGGGCTTCGAGCAGGAACTCCGGGTTCCTCGCCGCAACCCCGAAACGCCCCGTGTAGAGGAGCTTCATGGTGCCGGTCCCCGGGGCTGAGGTGATACCCGTGAAGTCCTCTTCGTCGAAGCCGTTGGGGAGGAGCTTTGATCTGGCCGCCAGTTGCGGATAGAGTTTTCCGTATTCGGCATGTGTGGATGGCGTGTTTGTGAGGAAGAGATCGGCATGCCGCAGGACGTGGCGTTCCAGGGGCCGGAAGACGTGGCGGTGAAACAGCTTGTTGATCCCGCTCACTTTGGCGGAATAGGGGTCTAGGGACCAGGCGTCCCTGAAATCCACGACCAGGGGCAGGCCCGAGCAGCGCTTCAGCAGCACTGCGCCCAGGCTGGGGGGGAAAGGGGGACAGGTGACGTAGAGAAGGTCGATCTGCCCCTGTTTGAGCAGCCGCCGTCCAGCCTGGTAGAGTGCCGGAATCCAGCCATAAGGCGAAACCCGGTAGGGGGACTCGAAGGGCAGAAGGGAGGAGGCACGATGGACGTTCGGGAAGAGCTCGGGCCGCGCAAAGCCCTTGTAGGAACAACTCACGACCACGGCGGTCCACCCGTGCCTCCCGAGGTACTTCACGAACTTCTCGGAGCGAATGGCACCCCCGCGCTGGGGAGAGGGAGGAAAATCATAGGCTATAAAGAGCACCGTTCGTTGTTCTTTCATGGGCTATCTCTTCTGTGAGGAGCGAAGCAGCCTGCCATAGCCATTGGAATACCATTCGGGCGCCTCCGGAGGGGGGGAGCCCCCCACATCGACGATCTCGACGGCCTCCCGGTGCAGCCGGACAAGGCGAATCACCGGATGCCCGAACCCCATGTGTCGGCCCACGAAGCCGTCCGGTGCAAAATAGAGGCATGTGGCCCGGGCACGGTCGGGGAGCCGGAACAGTTGCGCGGAATCCGCCGGCCAGTCGTTCATTTCCTTCCCGGCCACCTGCGGGGTGAAATGATACGCCGTCGAGCGGAACGCATTGCGCCGGTCCGGGAGCGGCGTGTAGAGATAGGCTCCCGGATCCTGAAAGATGGGCTTGCCGTCGAGAAGCAGCTCGACGCTCAACTGGTCGTTGTGCGCATGCCCGCCGTTTCCATTCTGGCCGACATTGCCGCAGCGTATGCCCAGGTAGAGGCGGTGAGACCGGAACAGGTAATAGCCGAAATCGGGGTAGGCGCAGAGCGTGAGGCCATCGCGCAGATCCTGACCAGGGGCCGGAATCATGAGGGAATGCTGGAGAGTCGCGACGGTCCCCAGGTGATCTTCGGGGACGTCACGCAATCTTCCGGCTGACGCCGTTTTCGCCAGCAAGGACTTGAAGCAGCTCTCGGCGGAGGAGCCCGCTGGCCCGACCCGGACCCTTTCGGCATCAGCCGGTTCTCCCGGCCCGCGATAGGAAGGCAATCGGACGCCTTTGGCCAAATGCCTTACGACGAAACGATCGATCCACCCCTCGCCGGAGGGAGCCAGCGAATCGGTCGGCTGGAACAAGCCACTGACGGCCGCCACCACGTGTCGATGATCCAGGAGGTTCTCGTCCCAATAGACGGCGTCCTCGGGAAGGTCGTCATAATCAGCCAGGTTCAGGTAACGGCCTTTTGCCTCACCGACACTCATGGCGTCATAGCGGCAGTGGAGCTTCATCAGGCGTCCGCTGTCGTTGTCTCCGATCTGAGGCATGCGGCCATCCGGGTAGCTGGTGTGGACAATGAATTCGGCCATCTTTTGCAGACGGAGCAGATAAAAGTCGGGAAAAGGCGTGAGGAGGTCGCTTGTCGCCGACGGAACGAGGGGGATGGGGCATGGCTTGAGGGATGGGCGGCTCCGGAGACGCCGGTGGTTGTAGGACTGGAGCGCGGCTTGTTTCTCCGGTGGCAGGCCCAGAATCAAGGCTGTGCCGTAGACGACCATCTCGGCCGAAAGGCGGTGGTAGCTGGTCGAGGCCTCGAAATTCGACCCGTCGGGATTGAACTGCAGCGGGACCTCCTTGAGCAGCTCCTGCACAGCAAGGGCCAGCCAGCAATCGGTTTCAGTGGTGCGCGGAAGATAGGCAGCAACGAAGAGCAGTCCCACGATGTTTGAGAGGTAGTGGTTGCTGCGCAGTCCCTCGTACCATTCGAGATTGGTGACAATATGCTTTCCGTGGTCGTACACACTGTGGATGAACGCCTCCTCGAACTCCCGGTCGAACCGTGCCCCGTTGGCGCGAAAGAGGTCGTAAGCCACCAGCCAGTTGACCACACGAATGCCCACGTCCATGGTGCAGTGCCAGTTCACCCCGAATCGAGGGGGGTTGGCGGCGATGAAATCCAGCACCTGGTTGCGGAATTCCCGGGCATACACCTCCGGATCGTGAAAGGTCTCGGGAGCCGGAGCCTCATCGGTCGAAGACAAACCTTCCTGGGCATCGGCCCTGCTCAGCACGTAGGCCCAGGCCAACTGGGACAGGTGTTGCATGCGGGCCAACTCCCACGGTACCTTAATGTCGGCGCCAAGGCTTCGCCGGATGCCGGCCTTCAAGTACCAGGTGCGCTCGGACCAGCGGAATCCGGACTTGAAGTCGCGATGCCAGTCGATGGGGACGTACTCCAAATGGGCTCCCCGGGAATCCACTCTGGAGGGCTCGCAGCCGATGAGGTGCCTGATCCGCCGGGCGATGCGCCGATTCGCATGGTTGATCCGACGCGTGAGTGCCTCGTCGCCGTCCGCCGCTCCGGAGATGGGGGGAGCG
>Ga0073932_1003238_pt1 | contig 22443 bp, 22 predicted proteins | sample DewCreD2012metaG_FD_76967 | JGI IMG/M metagenome (GOLD analysis project Ga0073932, IMG submission 76967) | Hot spring sediment bacterial and archeal communities from British Columbia, Canada, to study Microbial Dark Matter (Phase II) - Dewar... ...
AAAGTATATTGGTCAAACCATTACGGAAAAGCTGTTCAGGCAGATTAAAGAATTTACTGAAATCACCCTCCAGTCTAAAGCCAGAATCTTCAACCAGCGGGTTTCCGGAGGTAGAATTCGGGATTGTCATGGAGACCTCCACGCCGGTCATATCTGTTTTGAAAACGGGATCTGCGTTTTTGACTGCATTGAATTCAATGACCGTTTCCGTTATTGCGATGTCGCTTCAGAAATAGCCTTCCTGGCAATGGATATTGATCATCACGGAAGGGCTGATCTTTCACGCTCTTTTACAAATGCATACATTGAATACAGCCAGGATTACCAGATCAACGAAATATTGAAATTTTATAAGTGTTATCGGGCTTACGTTCGGGCAAAGGTCAACTGCTTTAAATACGATGACCCCTATATCACCAGTGAAGAAAAACAGCGCGCCTTTGAGGATGCCAGAAGCTATTTTGATCTTGCCGGTTCTTATACCCGAAGCAAAGCCTTAATATTGATTACCATCGGACTGGTAGGTACGGGTAAGACTACCCTGGCAAATGCACTGGCAAAAAGACTTGGATTAACAGTCATTTCGTCCGATGTTATCCGCAAGCAACTGGCTGGTATACCACCAACCGAACATCGTTTTGAGGCAGCAGACACAGGAATTTATTCAGCGGAATTTACCCATCGCACCTACGAAAGAATGTTTACTGAAGCGAAATCCATCCTGAATACCGGAGACTCCGTCATCCTGGATGCCTCATTTATAAATCGCACAGATCGTATCAAAGCCATGGATCTGGCAAAAGTTACAAACGCAGAATTTATGGCCATCCAACTTGAGCTGGATGAAGAATCAGTCCGTAAAAGGCTGAATGAACGGTTAAAAGGAACTTCAGTCTCGGACGGACGGTGGGAGATCTATTATCCTCAGAAACAAAAGTTTGACGCGGTGGATGAAATTCCATTTGAAAACCATCTGGTGATAGACGCATCTGCCCCATTAAATGAACAGGTAAATAAAGTGGTTTCCAGGATTATTTAATGATGAAACAATATTCAGGAAATAGGTTAGAAAATCAAGAGATATGCGTGTTTCTGGTATAATAAGGTTATATTTCTGATATAGAGGCTGAATCAGCAACTATCCAAAAAAGTTAAAGTGATTATAATATAATAAGCATTTATCGAGGAGCACTCAATCATGGTTTCAACAAAGAACTACGATATCAAGGATCCAAACCTCGCCAACACGGGGAAACAGAGGATTGAATGGGCTGCCAGGGAAATGCCCGTACTCCGCTTAATACGGGAGCGCTTCAGCAGGGAAAAGCCGCTCAAAGGGATCAGAGTATCTGGCTGCCTGCATATCACCTCCGAGACAGGAAACCTGGCTCTTACTCTGCAGGCTGGTGGGGCGGAACTGGTACTCTGCGCTTCAAACCCGTTAAGCACGCAGGATGACATCGCCGCTGCACTCGTTGAATATGGGATACCTGTCGCCGCCATCAAAGGAGAAGATGAAAAGACCTATTACAAACATATCGAAATGGCACTGGAACAAGCGCCCCAGTTAACTGTAGATGATGGAGCAGACCTGGTAACTACATTGCATACCAGACGGAGCGACCTGATTAAAAACGTGATTGGCGGTACAGAAGAAACCACCACCGGTGTGATCCGGCTACGGAGTATGTCAAAAGCCGGAGCACTGAAATATCCGATTATCGCGGTGAACGATGCATTGACCAAGCACTTCTTTGATAACCGCTACGGTACAGGGCAGAGTACTCTGGATGGCATCACCCGGGCAACCAATATTCTCTGGGCAGGTAAGAAGGTGGTGGTCTGCGGTTATGGCTGGTGCGGTCGCGGAGTTGCCATGCGAGCCAGAGGCACGGGCTCTCAGGTAATCATAACAGAAGTAGATCCACTCAAGGCACTGGAAGCCGTGATGGACGGTTACGAAGTTATGCCCATTGCACAGGCTGCCAGAATCGGCGATGTTTTTATCACCCTGACCGGAGATATCAACGTAATTGATAAAGAACACTTTCTGGCCATGAAAGATGGCGCTATTCTGGCTAACAGCGGGCATTTTAATGTGGAAATTAATATTCCGGCACTGGAAACTCTTGCCATCAGCAAACGCACGATCCGCACCTACGTAGATGAATACACGTTAAAAGATGGAAGGCATCTCTTCCTGCTTGGAGAAGGCAGATTGATCAATCTGGCAGCTGCCGAAGGTCATCCAGCCAGCGTGATGGATATGAGCTTTGCCAACCAGGCATTGAGTCTGGAATTCCTGGTTAAAAATAGCGGCAGTATCAAACCTGGAGTTTATCCAGTACCAGAAAAAATTGATCGTGAAATCGCCAGGCTAAAACTCAATGCGATGGGGATTAATATTGATACACTGACACCTGAACAGGAGAACTACCTTGCCAGCTGGGAGCAGGGGACTTAAAGGAGGAAAATTTGGCTAATTGTTTTGCAAGTTCTGCGAAATATTTATTCACTTCAGAATCGGTTACTGAAGGACATCCAGATAAAATCTGCGACCAGATTTCGGATGCAATTCTGGACGCAATTATCAAGGATGATCCTTATGCCAGAGTAGCCTGTGAGACTGCCGTTACCAACGGACTGGTCATCGTAATGGGAGAGATTACGACCAAAACCTATGTGGAAATACCGGATATTGTCAGAAATACGGTCCGAGAAATCGGCTACACAGATCCCGAGTATGGCTTTGAGTACAAATCATGCGGTGTACTGGTTTCTATCAGCAAGCAATCACCGGATATTGACCTGGGAGTCAGTCGGGCTTATGAGGTAAAAGCTTCCATCAGTCAGGATGAACTGGACCGAACAGGTGCCGGCGATCAAGGAATGATGATCGGCTTCGCCTGCAATGAGACACCGGAATTGATGCCTCTGCCAGTCAGTCTCTCGCACAAACTGGCAATGCGACTGGCTGAAGTCAGGAAGAAAAAAATCCTGGATTATCTGCGCCCGGACGGCAAGACCCAAGTCACGGTTGAGTACCACTACGGACTACCCAGCCGGGTGACCAGCGTGGTAATTGGTGCCCAGCACAACCCGGATGTAACTCATGAGCAAATCACGCGAGATATTATTGAGCATGTAATCAAACCGGTAATTCCGGCAAAGTATCTCACCGCCGATACCACCTTTTTTGTCAACGCCACAGGCAGATTCGTGGTGGGCGGTCCGGTTTCAGATACCGGATTTACCGGCAGAAAAATCCTGGTGGATACCTACGGAGGGATGGCACGCCATGGAGGTGGTGCATTTTCTGGTAAAGACCCAACCAAGGTTGATCGTTCAGCCGCCTACATGGGACGCTATATTGCTAAAAATATCGTGGCAGCAGGACTGGCAGACCGCTGTGAAATCCAGATTGCTTATGTAATCGGCGTTGCACGTCCGCTGTCTGTCTCAATAGAAACCTTTGAAACAAATAAAGTTGATAATGAAATAATCCTGGAACTGGTAAAAAAGCATTTCGATCTCAGACCGGAGGCAATTATCCGCAGTCTAAATCTGCGCCGCCCAATCTACCGGCAGACTGCTGCTTACGGACATTTTGGACGTACCGATATTGATCTCCCATGGGAACGCACCGATAAAGCAGATATACTGCGAAAAGAGGCTTTTGAAACTCAGCAAGCGCTGAAAAAATAATTTGCAGGGTACCCAGATGAAAACCAATCCTATCAAATTTGGAACCGATGGCTGGAGGGCAGTAATTGCAGAGGACTTCACCTTCGATAATGTGCGCATTTGTGCACAGGCAGTATCTGAATATCTTATCAACCACAACCTGGCTGATAGAGGGCTGGTTATCGGCCATGACACTCGCTTTGCTTCTGAAGATTTCGCTGCCGCCTGTGCCGAAATAGCGGCTGCTAATGGTATCAGGGTTTTTTTAAGTTCCCGAGCAATTCCCACCCCGGAAGTCAGCTTTGCAGTAACCGCCAGAGGTGCTGGTGCGGCGATCGTTATCACTGCCAGTCACAACCCCGCGCGTTACAATGGATTTAAAATCAAATCTATGGATGGAGCAAGTGCTCCTGAAGATGTGATTGATGAAGTCGAGAGTTATATTGCCCGGATTTTCTCGGCAGGAGAAGTCAGGAAAACACCGCTTGCCGAAGCTCTGAACTCAGGCATGATCGAAATTGTAGACTTCGATCCCCTCTATTTAAAGCGTATGACGGAATTCGTGGATATCCGGCTTCTCCAGCAAAGTGGATTGAAAATCATGGTGGATTCCATGTATGGAGCCGGGTCTGGCATTTTTAAAAGACTATTGACAGGCGGCACAACTTCAATCGAAGAAATTCACGGAGAAAGGAATCCCATCTTCCCGGGAATTAACCCCGAACCGATTGCCATCAACCTTAAAGAACTTTCTGAAAAGGTGCGCAGGAGTTCTGCAAGCATCGGACTTGCTACAGATGGCGATGCCGACCGCATTGGCATAATCGACGAAAATGGTAATTTTATCACCCAGCTTCAGGTTTTCGCCCTGCTGGCACTTTACTTGCTGGAAATCAGAGGGCTAAGAGGAGCCATCATCAAAACTGTAACATCGACCAGCATGCTCTATCGGCTGGGCGAACTTTATCAGGTTCCGGTTATCGAAACTCCGGTCGGCTTTAAATATGTAGCTCCGGAAATGATCTCCAGAAACGCTTTGATCGGTGGAGAAGAAAGCGGTGGATACGGCTTCCGTGGTCATGTCCCGGAAAGAGATTCAATTCTCGCAGGATTGTATTTCCTGGATTTTATGGTGAAAACCGGCAAATCACCAGCCCAGTTACTCGAATATCTGTTCAGCAAAGTTGGGCCACACTTTTACAACAGGCTGGATATCCACTTCCCAGCGGAAAACCGGCAGTCCATTATTAACCGTATAATGGCAAATAAGCCTGCTTCCATTGATGGGATCAAGGTAGCCAGGTTCGATACACTTGACGGATTCCGTTTCACCATGCAGGATAATTCCTGGCTTCTAATACGCTTTTCCGGCACAGAACCGCTGTTGCGCATTTATGCCGAGACAGGCAGCCCTGAAAAGGTGCAGAGATTGCTCGAGTTCGGCAGAGAGCTTACCGGACTCAAAGAATGATTTCTATGCTTTACTAAGAATAGGGAAAGGAGCAGATTGGCGATCGAAGAAATGATAAATCTGGACGATCCTGGTGTTTACCGTCAATTTGACAGCCAGGGAATGTTGAATCATCTGCATAATTTCCCGGTCTTATGTCAACAGGCATGGGAAAAAGCAATTAATTTTACCCTGCCCGGTGAATACAAAAATGTTAACAAAGCAATCATACTGGGCATGGGAGGCTCAGCTATCGGGGGTGATCTGGCAGGCAATCTAATAGCGGATGAAGTTGAAATACCTCTGGTTGTTTGCCGTGAGTACAATTTACCTCGCTATGCAGATGGAAATACACTGGTTGTAGCTTCAAGCTATTCAGGAATGACAGAGGAAACCCTCTGTGCTTTTTTACAGGCTGGTGATACCCCGGCGAAAAAACTGGCGATTACCACCGGTGGCGACCTGAAAAAATTCTGCCAGACCAAAAATATACCTGTTTTCTGCTTTGAATACGGGTGTCAACCCCGCGCCGCCCTGCCCTTCAGTTTCCTGGTAATACTGGGTGTGCTGCAACAACTGGGCATCATCAGGGATAAAACCAGTGAAGTAAAGGAAACACTTACCATCCTGAAACAGCTTGCTTCCAGAGTAGCTGAGAACATTCCCACATCTCAAAATCCAGCCAAGCTGCTGGCGCAGAAACTCGAGGGGCGCCTTCCCATCATTTACGGTGGCGGAATCACCGCAGAGGTCGCACACCGCTGGAAAACTCAGATTAACGAAAACAGTAAAAGCATGGCTTTTTATGAAGTTTTCTCAGAGTTAAACCACAATGCTATCGTTGGATATCAATTTCCCGAGGAAGTGGCACATAACTCAATGGTAATTCTGCTGTTTTCAGACCTTCTGCATCCCCGCCTGCAATTGCGTTATTCGATCACTTGCCGCCTTCTAGACCAGGCAGGCATCTATTACCAGACCGTTAGCGGTGAAGGTTCATCAGCTCTCAGCCAGATGATGAGTCTCATTCTGCTGGGCGACTATGTCAGCTACTACCTGGCAATTTTAAACCGGGTTGATCCAACCCCGGTCCAGCCGATCGAGTATTTAAAGCAACAGCTTGCCCGTACGTGAAGCAATTTTCAAGCCATCTTCAAATCTGCCAGTCCAGTCCGCCTGCTTTACTTTTCAACCAGGCTGTGTTATAAAAACGAAAAAAGAAATCGCCAAAACAAAATCTTCAAGGAGGTCTGCATGAAAATTTTGATTATCTCGGGCAGCCGCAATCCCGAAGGTAGAACAGCATTGTTGATTAAATCATTGCAAAAAGGAATTTCCACCGCCGGCGGTGAGTCCGAGTGTCTTTTTCTGCCTCAGATGAAGATCGAACGTTGCCGACAGTGCAACAGCGATGGCTGGGGCATTTGCCGCAGTGAACACCGCTGTATTATTGAGGACGATTTTGCTGGCGTGGTAGAAAAAATCAAAGCGGCAGATCTGGTGGTTTTTGCTACCCCTGTTTATTTTGCCGATCTTAGTGAGAGCCTGCGGTCATTTCTGGACAGGTTGCGCCGCACCCGCTTCGTCCTGGGTAACCCAGCCGCACGTGGTATGCCTTTTACTCCTGCGGCGGATAGTACTCCAGCTATCGGCATTTGTTACGCCGGCGGCAGTGGAAACGGGACAACCTCCTGTGCAGCCAATCTCGAACGTATTTTACAGACCTGTGGATTCGATGTGGTTGACATGATCAACGCCAGAAGACAAAACCTGGAAGCCAAGCTACCGGTGATGGAAATAGTCGGTAGCTGGCTGGTTACCAAACCGAGTTCACTTAAGAGCAAGCTGGAACCCCGTTAAAAACACAAAAAGCCCTGACCGATTAGCGGTCAGGGCTTTTTCTTTAGCCTTCCAGAACCCGAATAATTTCCTGAATATCGGGCAATTGAGCGGTTGGGTAAACCTTTACAAACACAACCTTCTGCTCTTCGTCCAGAATTACATTAGCCCGCTCAGAAAAGCCATCCTTTTCGCGAAAAAGACCGTATTTTTTGGCAGCTTCGCCATGCGGCCAGAAATCGGAAAGAAGCCGGGTATTTTTGATTTCCATAGCCTGAGCCCAGGCTTTATTGGAAGGCACAGAATCAACGCCAATTCCCAGCGCAACAGCATTTAACCGATTAAAAACCTCATGATTAGCTTCCAGAGATAGCATCTGGTCCTGGCAAACAGCCGTCCAGGCCAGGGGGCGGAAGGAAAGCAATACCTTTTTACCTTTAAAACTGGACAGCCTCACCGTTTTGCCATTCTGGTCTTTAAGTTGAAAATCCGGAGCCACAGCTCCTGCACTGATCATCCTTTATACCTCCACCAATAAACCGTTCCGGCGGGATCAAGAAGTCTTTTTGAAATTTTCCGCCACAAAATTCCAGTTAACCAGCTTCCAGAAAGCCTCTACGTACTTGGCTCTTACATTCCGGTAATCTATATAATAGGCATGTTCCCAGACATCGCAGGTAAGCAAAGGCTTTCTGCCCTCCCTCAGAGGATTACCGGCATTGCTGGCCTGTTCCACTACCAGGCTACCATCAGGATTCATGGAAAGCCATGCCCATCCCGAACCAAACAGAGTAGTAGCAGCGGTGGTGAATTTCTCTTTAAACTGGGCGAATGAACCGAAGTTTTTGTCGATAGCTTCCGCAAGCTCTCCTTCAGGCTCTCCTCCTCCATTGGGGCTCATGCAATGCCAGTAGAAAGTATGGTTCCAGACCTGGGCTCCGTTGTTAAAGATACCGCCGGTCGCTTTCCGGATGATATCTTCCAGTGTCATGTTCTCATATTCAGTACCAGGTATCAGCTTGTTCAGGTTATCCACATAAGCTCTGTGATGTTTACCATAGTGGTATTCCAGTGTTTCGGCTGAAATCAAAGGTTCCAGTGCATTTTGGGGATATGGCAAAACCGGTAATTTGTGCTCCATCGCTACCTCCTGTTTGAAATTTATGTATCTGATCTGATGGCCAGTTAAATGCCCGTTTTGATCGCCTGTGCCACCTTCTTCCCCAGCTCCCGACACAACGCCAGATCATCTTCTTTGGGCTGCCATTTAGCCTTCACCCCGGGTGCCACCACGTTGATCTTGCATTGTTTCAGGTGATCTTCCAGAATGCCAACCGATTCCCCACTCCAGCCGTAACAGCCGAAAGCAGCACCGATTTTATTCTGGAATTTCAGACCCTTCAAGTCCTCCATAATTGGACGGACTGTCGGTAAAACGCCCTGATTAAAAGTTGGAGACCCAATAATGATGGCTTTAGTCTTGAATATTTCGGTTATTGTATCGTTCCGGTCCGAAACTGCCACGTTGTACATTTTGAAGGGAACGTTTTCCATAACCAGCCCCTGACCGATAGCTTCAGCCATCTGGCGGGTACTGTCCCACATCGTATCATAGAGAATAACGGCGCTGTTCTCTGGTTTCTGCGCAGCCCACTCCTGGTACTTACGGACTATCTGTAACGGATCCTTTCGCCAGATAATTCCATGACTCGGGGCAATCATATTCACTGGCAGATTCAAAGCCAGCACCTCATTAATTTTGCGAGTTACCAGCGGACTGAAGGGCGTGAGTATATTCGCATAATATTTAAGTGCTTCCTGATAAACCTCCTCCATATCCACTTCATCGTTAAAGCGTTTTGAAGAGGCATAGTGCTGACCAAAAGCATCGTTGGGCATCAGAATATTATCACCGGTGAGGTAGGTAAACATGCTATCCGGCCAGTGCAACATTGGAGCCTCAACAAAAATCAAATCGCGCTTTCCTATATTGATCTTATCGCCCGTTTTTACCGTCTTAAAATTCCAGGGCTTATGATAATGCCCTTCTATACTTTCCCTGCCCCGCTCGGAAACCACGAGTGTCGCCTGAGGCACACGCTCCATCACAGCGGGTAAACCACCTGAATGATCAACCTCGGCATGGTTGGCTACCACTATGTCAATCTTTGAGGGATCAACTATCTCACAGATGTTGTTGATCAATTCTTCTTTAAAGGGGCCCCAGACGGTATCCACCAGCACAATCTTATCATCCATGACAAGGTATGAGTTGTAGGTGGAACCTCGATGGGTAGAAAGTTCGTGACCGTGAAAAACCCTTAGACCCCAGTCAACCACTCCAACCCAATAAACGCCCTGAGCCAATTCAACAGCCATTTTTAACCTCCATCAATAAGAAATCACCAGTTCATCAATCAATTTTTTCAAACTGGTCTTTCTCTGCTCCGCAGACCGGGCAGACCCAGTTTGCCGGCAGCTTCTCAAAGGGTGTGCCGGGGGCGACCCCGTTCTCCGGGTCACCCTGCGCCGGATCGTATTCATAGCCGCAGACCGTGCATCTGTATTTTGCCATAATATCCTCACTTTTCTATTTTCAGTATATTATATCCGGATTAAAACTTTGCCCTCCGTTAACATCACCTGTTAATAATTTTCAGCCAGTACCTCGTAATAAGACTGCGGATGCTTGCAGGCAGGACATTCTTTCGGTGGTTCTGTACCTTCGTAAATATACCCGCAGTTGGTGCAATGCCACTTCACCACAGTTTTTTTCTTGAAAACCTCCCCATTTTTTACATTTTCAATCAGCTTCCGGTAGCGGGCTTCATGAAATTTTTCCACTCTGGATATCTGCTCGAAAGAGCGGGCGATTTCAGGGAATCCCTCCTCTCCGGCAATCTTACCAAAATCGCTATAGATTTTGGTCCATTCCAGGTTTTCACCTGCAGCCGCTGCTTCCAGGTTTGACAGTGTATCCTTAATCATCCCCGCAGGATAGACAGCCATTACTTCCGCGTCTCCACCCTCAAGATAACTGAAAAACACCTTGGCATGTTCCTTTTCATTTTCAGCCGTTTCCGCAAAAATATTGGCAATCTGCTCAAAACCCTCTTTTCTGGCAACACTGGCAAAGTAAGTATATCTGTTTCTAGCCTGAGATTCGCCAGCAAAAGCTGCCAGCAGATTCTTTTCGGTTTGGGTTCCCTTAATTGACTTTTTCATCACGGTTGTTCTCCTTTCTCTCCTTTCATCTCAATTTTTTGACAACTCGAACAGATTCCTCGAAACTCAATATCGTGGCCAGTTACTCTAAACCCGGTTTTCCGGGCAACAACCTCTTCCACCGACCTGTCCACGAGAGATTGGTCCAGGTTATAAACCCTTCCGCAAACCTCACAGCGAAAGTGGTAATGCGATTCGCGCACCATATCATATCTGCTGAGTCCTGAAGTGACCTTAATCTCTCTGACAAGTCCCTCTTCCTTCAGTTTCTTCAGATTACGGTAAACTGTACCCAGGCTGATGGAAGGAATAACCTTCCTCACCTGCTCGTAAATCCAGCCGGCATCCGGATGGATATCGGTGCTTTTCAGCACTGCAATAATAGCTTCTCGCTGTCTGGATCGTCTGCTCATTTCTACCCAAAAATAATAATAACTACTATTATCATTCTATACAGGAAAAATCAACTTTTCAAGGGTTTGAGACATTGGCTTTCCTGATACTCTTCTCACGATAACCCTGACTCTATTTCGGAATATTGACTTGGTGTGATATGTGTATTAATATGTTTAAACCAATGTAAAAATTGTTCCATAATACGAGTTGTCTTCCCTTACGCTCCTGAAAATACTAAAAGGTTGTTGATGAATCATACTAAGGATATCTGGAGGTAAGGTTATTTCCTTCGCTTTACAGTGAAAATATACTCGGGGTCGTCCATATCTAAATTATGTAGTGTATCTGACCAGCGTTACTCAATGTCGCGTGACCTGGAGCAGAATGAGACCGAAAACGGACTAGAAAATAGAGAAAAAGCTAACATCGACCGCATTTCCAATAATATCCCTGCCGCGATCGGTAGAAAGGAGGCGATACGAGATAACCACTCTTTAATTATTCTACCGGGTATAATTCCTCAAAAACTGGTCTGTAAAGGAGGTTATTGTTATGGCAAACTGGCATGAGCTTGTTCTACAACAAGGCAAGACAATGCCCTGGCCTTACCCCATCCGCTACGATAGCGAGCAGGAGATCGAGACAGATGTGCTTGTTATCGGTGGAGGGATTGCAGGCTGCTGGGCGGCAATTAGTGCTGCACGTAAAGGGGTGCGTGTGGCACTGGTGGAGAAGGGCGATACTGTCCGCAGCGGAGCTGGCGGTCCCGGGTGCGACCACTGGTGCAATGCTCCGGCTAATCCCCTGTCCAACGTTGACCCGGATGAGTGGGCAGAACACATGGCGGAACCGCCTTACAGCAATGGTATTGGCATCCAGATCCAGTGCCGTGAGGACTGGGATACCCTGCTTGAGATGGAGCAGATGGGGGGCAAAATCCGGGATACCGATGATGAATATGTTGGTGCACAGGGCAGGGACGAAAAAACCAAGCTGATGATATCTCCCCGCTACACCAAAGTGCATAGTTATGTCCTTGGCGTGCAGAAGCCGATAAGTTTCAAAAGCAACCCGGAAGGCAAGCTCAACAATGTCGTGATACGCGTCTGGGGGTCGACCTTTAAGCCAGCGTTGAAGAAGGAATGCAAGAGGCTGGGCGTCAACATTTTTGACAGGGTGATGATCACAAGTCTGCTTACCGAAAATGGCATGCAGGGAGCACGTGTTGTCGGGGCTGTGGGTTTCAATAATCGCACCGGAGAGTTTATGGTTTTCAAAGCAAAGGCTGCCGTGCTATCCACCGCGGGGGATTGGTCGCTTTTCCTCCTCAATACGGAACTCGCCGGCTACAATACCTTCCGCTCTCGTACAGCCACTGGCGACGGCGCCGCCATGGCATGGCGAGCAGGGGCTGCGCTTACCATGATGGAGCGTACCGGTGTCCTGAATCTGGGTACCGGCTTCAAGCATACCTGGTACGGCGGCGCTGGAGATGCCAGCTATGAGAATGTACCGCTGGTTGATGCCAATGGCAAAAGACTGCCCTGGCCTACCCAGGGCTGGGAAGATTACGGTGCCATGCGCCCCAGTCCGGAAGTGATGGAGAAGATTACCAGAGGCATCCAGATCGGGGAGTATGCCCTGCCATTCTGGGGCGATTTTCCGGCGATGCCTGAGGTAGAGCGCCGGGTGACCTGGAACCTCATGCTTGGTGAAGAATCTACAACGAGAAATATTATCAATTCTTACGGCCGGGCTGGTTTTGATCCTGCCCGCCACCTTCTGATGAACTATAATTTCATCGAAGGGCAGAGCCTACCGCAGTGGCGTACCGCAAATGGCGGTGGACCCGTTGTAGATTGGAATTTGAAGTCCACTATTGACGGGCTTTATGTCGCTGGGGAGCAGCTTTTCTCTCCCGGTGATCATTCATTTGCTGCGGCAACAGGAAGATATGCCGGGCGCAAGGCGGCGGACTATGCCAGGCAGGTGGAGTCAGGGAAAGTATCTCCGGAGCAGATCGCTCAGGAGAAGAATCGCATATACCGCCCGATAAAGCGCACCAACGGGATTGACTGGAAAGAGCTTCATGCTGGCATCGCAAGGGCAATGCAGTTCTTTGGCACCCAGTATAAGGACGAAAGGCTTCTCAAGATGGGGCTTGATGCTCTCAAGGAGATTGAGGAAGTCCATGTGCCGCGCCTCTTTGCCACCGACCCGCATAAGCTCATGCGTTGCATTGAAGACCTCAGCCTGCTCACCCATGGGCAGATTATCCTCCATGCATCTCTTGCGCGCTGTGCAAGCAGCCAGATGCTCAACTTCTTCCGCATTGACTATCCCCAGGTTGACCCGCCAGAGTGGAATAAATTCATTACCGTCAAGCTCGAAAATGGGAAGGTCGTGGTTGGGGAGCTGCCCCTGAGGTACTGGGGGGATATGAAAGCCAACTACGAAGCCCACAACCGCGATTATACTGGAGTCTATAAGGGGAAATAGGAGGTACATGATGTCTCAGGAAAATGTATATGCCCTGCCCAATATCACTACTCCCTCTCATCCAGTAATCTTTAACCCCGATATCTGCACCGGCTGCAACCACTGTATTGAAGTCTGCCAGGTGGATGTTTATATCCCCAACCCAGAAAAAGGCAAGCCGCCAGTCATCCTCCATCCCGATGAATGCTGGTACTGCGGATGTTGTGTTAATGATTGCCCCTGTCCAGGTGCTATTATCTTCAACTGGCCGGTCCAGCAGCGTGCCTACTGGAAGGACAAAGCTACCGGCAAGGTCTTGCGGGATAGTCAGAATCTTTAGCCTGAGCCTGGACTTACTGCCTCAGGCGCTTTTCAGCCGCCCCTTGTGGGGCGGCTTTTTTGTTGGGGGGCTTATTGTTTCTCCTGATTCAATTTGAATCCTTTACCGACCCGAGTAGCAGTGTTAGAATTAGACATTGATTGACTAAGATCCATGGAAATAGATGTATAACAAATCCGTTTTGCGTATAATTGATGAGAACCTGAACCGTCTATCTGAAGGTCTGCGGGTGTTGGAAGAAATTGCCCGCATGATTTTAAACGATTCAGCACTGACCGAACGCCTCAAGGCACTGCGGCATGATCTGATCCGTTCCGATCTGCCCTTTAATCTCAGGCTACTGGATGCACGCGATTCAGCAGGCGATGTTGGTTCAGACCTGAAAGTAGCCGGTGAACCGGTTGTGAAAGATCTTCCCCTGCTGGTTATCGCCAATTCAAGACGCATCCAGGAGGCTCTGCGCGTGCTGGAGGAGTTCTCAAAAATACCGGATATCCATGCAATACTGGATTCAGACCGCTTCAAGCAGGCGAGATTCGAAATTTATGAATTAGAGCAAAAATTGATTTCAAGGCTTACCCGCGGGAAAAAGGCTCAGAAAATCCAAGGGCTCTACGTAATCGTTGACACTGGGGTCTTAAACTCCAGAGATCATCTGGAAATAGCCCGCCAGTTAATCCAGGCAGGCGTGAAAACTATCCAGTTACGGGACAAAACAACTCCTAAAAAGGGGTTAATCAAGCTGGCTGCAAAACTGCAGGAACTATGCCGGGACTATAATGTGCTCTTTATTATCAACGATTATCTGGATATTGCCCTCGCGATTGAAGCAGATGGACTGCATCTCGGACAGGAAGATTTTCCGATCGCGGATGCTCGCCGTGTGCTTCCGCTTGACTCTATATTGGGTTGCTCGGTAACCACAGTTGAACAGGCGCTGGCTGCTCAGGAAGCCGGTGCAGATTATGTTGCGGCAGGCGCCATGTATCCTTCTTCATCCAAAGACAACGCACGGGTAATCGGTCCTGAAAGACTGCATCAGATCAAACAAGCCATTAGCCTGCCAGTGGTTGCTATTGGAGGAATCAATCAAGAAAATGTCCGTGAGGTTCTCAGAGCCGGTGCAGATTCTATCTGCGTGATCAGTGCCGTTCTGAATGCCCCGGATGTTACCCGGGCTGCCCGGGAAATGATAGAAATTATCGAGGCTGAAAAATGAAAAAACTGACTGAAAATCTGGATGCCTATGCTGATAAAATACGTGCTGATCTGGAGAAAAAAGACGCCGCCCGGGAAAAGGTACTGCCTCTCTGCCGGGAGTTGATCCGCATTGCCAGTATCACCATCCGCGCTATTCACCGCGGGGAGTTTAACGAAGCCCGGGAACTCCTCACCGAAGCGCAACGGATACAGCAAAATATTGAATCAATTACTGCCGAATGGGATGAAATGCGCTATCACGGATTCGTCAGGGATTCCCAGAAAGAATACACTGAAGCCAGTGCAGTGCTGGCTCTAGTCACCGGAGAACCCCTTCCAGATCCTGATGTTCTGCACGTGGATTATACAGCTTATCTTAACGGGCTTGGCGATACAGTTGGTGAACTGCGCCGTTACCTGCTGGACAGCATGCGCCGCGGAGATCTTTCACGCTGTGAAGAAATTCTGACAGCCATGGATGATATCTACACCATCCTGGTAACCATGGACTTCCCGGATGCCGTCACCGGTGGACTCCGGCACACCACAGATAATGTCCGCAGTATCCTGGAAAAGACGCGCGGAGATGTCACTCTCGCCGTTACACAGAAGGAGCTGGAAAAGAAAATCAACGAGCATATGACCGGTAACCGGACTTAATAATACTCATAATCCATGTGCAGGTAACGGTTATTCTTCCTTTCTTCTCCGATGGTGGTCGGCGAACCGTGCCCCGGATACACAATGGTCTCATCCGGCAGAACCATCAGCCTGCGGGTAATCGAGTCCAGCAGCTCAGCACGCGTGCCAGTACCGATACCGGATGAGCCGATGCTATGGCGGAAAAGTGTATCCCCCGTGAAAAGGACGCCGTGCCCGTAAAGACAGATGCCACCGTAAGTGTGACCAGGGGTATTGATAACCTGGAAACGCAGGTCGGCGATATCGATGGTATCGCCGTGTTTTAATAACCTGTCCGCCCTCATCGGTGGACCAAAATGACGTCCCCAGAAAAACCTGCCGTCTCCCTGCAGGGCAGAAGCATCATCCTCATGGATGGCTACTTCAGCTCCTAGTGATCTTTTTAAGATACCGATGGCTCCGATATGATCAATATGCCCGTGGGTCGCCACCAGCAGCTTAATATCCAGACCGGTTTTTTTAACCTCCGCCAGAATATCCTCCGGTTCATCACCCGGATCTATGATCAGACCCTGTAAAGTATTTTCAGAGCCAACAATATAGCAGTTCGCTCTCCACATGCCCACGACGACTCTTCTAATAATCAAGCTTACCTCCCGGCAAAGAAACCTTATTAATTTTACCCGATGGTCGGATGCTGAACAACCTTGTTGTACCCATCTTTTATCACTTATACTGTAAACATAACACAATTTTTTATTTCAGGAGGGAGCCATGAACCAGAAAGCTCTGTACAAAATCGGCTACGGTGTATACGTGATTGGAGCACACAGCGGCGATAAATTGAATGCCCAGATAGCCAATACCATTTTTCAAATTACCTCCGAACCTCCTAGAGTAGCGGTCAGCATCAACAAGAAAAATCTCACCTGGGAGTATATACATGAAAGCAAAGCCTTTTCCGCTACGGTGCTCTGCCAGGATACCCCTCTATCCTTCATCGGGAATTTCGGGTTTAAATCCGGCAGAGAAGTCAACAAACTGGAGGGAATTAACTACAAAATCGGGATCACCGGCTCGCCGATTATTCTCGATAATGCGGTTTCCTACCTGGAAGTCAGAGTCAGTCAGGAAGTGGATGTCGGCACCCATACCATCTTCATCGGCGAAGTGGTGGATGCGGAAATAGTGGCTGAAAAGCCCTGCCTGACCTATGAATACTACCAGCAGGTCAAACGGGGCACCACACCAAAAACCGCTCCCAGCTATGTTGAAGTAAAGTCTGAAAAACCGGCACCGGCTCCTGTCAACCCGGAACCTGCGCCAGCAAAAATTACTGCCAGATATAAATGCACGATCTGCGGTTATATCTATGATCCGGCGCAGGGCGATCCGGACAGCGGGGTTGCACCCGGGACACCCTTCGAGCAACTGCCGGCTGACTGGGTCTGCCCGGTCTGCGGGGCCGCAAAAGACCAGTTTGAAAAAATGGCAGATTAATCCTTCTGAATCCAGCCGGTTCAAAGCCTAAAATACCAGACTGCGGGTGACTAAAGTGTCATATATTTTGAACTGTTACCGGATGTTAAAATATTCCTTGCGATTGAAGCTGAGGAGAAAATAAAATGCAAAGCAAATTTTCAGGCAAACCTGTGATATTTATTATTCTTCTGGCGATCTGCTCGATCCTGCTGGTTGCCTGCACCGGCACCAAGTCGCCCGCCGCAACTGCACCGCCAGCCAGCACGGTGTTCACGCAGATCACTTCTACAAAAACTCTAACCGTCACTCCCCCACCGGTAACCGTGACCCAGACGGTTACTCCTTCCCCCACCCCCACAGCCACTGCAACCCAGCCAGTTTCGGGCAGTACCTTCCCGATAGAAACACGCTTTTTCACCAGAAAGGAAATAACTGGTTATACAACCTCCACTCCCCGCCTTGACGGCTCGTATGATAAATTCCCGATTTACCAGGATGTTTATTATCCGATGGAAGAACTCTATCGGTTTTCCATTAAGGATGCCATCTTCGTGCCGCACATCCCGACAATCACCAGTCACGACGACTGGTTTTTCCGCTTCAACATTCCTGCCAATATCCTCAACACCTGGGTCATAAACTGGGGATATGCTTTCAAGCCCGGCAGTGAACCGGCAACCATGGACTTCAACATTTTCCCGAAAGCACAATTTGAAGCCAACTATTACAAATCACCGCTGGCACTGAACACCATGGAAATACGCCCTGAAGACGAACTAAAGTCCGAAACGGGAATCTTCTGCAAGCTGATGTACAGTCCGGGAGATTATGTAATCCTGTTCAGAACCAGCCGCGCGGAATCTGTGGCAGGCTGGTGGGTCAGAATCGGGGTGGAATAGGCTGACGCAAGCTGTAGTGCTGAAGCTGAGTATTCCCCACACACGTGTGGGTGAGCTGATTATCTTGTTCTTTCGGTGCCAGAACCCTTCCAGATCGGTAACAACAGCATCAATGAAGCTATTCCACCCCCTGCAGCGAGTATGAATGACCAGAGCAGTGTATCTGTGCGATCCCCAATCCATCCAGCTAATGCCGGGGAGACTGTTGAACCAATCCCAAGATAGAGCGTCCAGAGCCCCACTACAGTCCCGGCGAGTTCTTTGGAAAAGTAATCTGAGGCAGAAGCGGCATACATCGCCCACACCGCACCATAGCCCACCCCAAAAATTACAACGCATGCCCAGAGCATCCAATCTCTGGCATAAGCCATGCCAGCACAACCTCCGGCAATGAGCGCACCGCAGAGCATCATAATATATATCCTGCGAATTCTATCTGAAAAAGATCCCAGCAGGATTTTGCCAGCCACCGCACTGATGCCAATTGCCATCACCAGTCCTGCCGCATTTGTATAGGCAAAGTTTAATTCTTTTGTTGCAAAAGTGGTTAGAAACGTAAAAGGAATAATTATGGCAAAACCGGTGAAGAGATAAGCCATTCCGAGGAGCCAGAAGCGGAAGTCCTCAAAAAGCCTCAAATACGTTTTTCCAGGTGTCCAGGCTGAACCGCCGGATTTGAGCTCGGTAACTTTCTTGGGCGGATTTCGGAGCGCTGAAAAATCCATGGCGGCTATCACCAACCCTGCAATGCCCAAAATCAACCAGCCCATTCTCCAGTCCCATTTGGTAACAATCAACGGAAGCCCTGCACTGCTGATCACAATGCCAAGGGCACTGCCGATATCCACAAAAGCCAGCGTTTTACCCCTGTGCTGATCCTGCGTCCACCTCTGTGCCAGTGCCATTACGGGCGCCCAGCAGGCGGCTGAACCGATGCCTGCAAGCGTGAAAAACAGAATCGCCTGAGTAAGCGAAGAAACCAGTGCCATGAGCAGGGTGCCTGTACCGAGCACGATTACAAATATCACGATAAGCAATCGCAAATTGTATCGGTCTCCCAGCGTGCCAAGTAAGGGGGAGAATATTGTATAAGCGATAAAGAAAAAGGAGTAAATCAACCCCGCTTCGGTCCTGGATATTTCAAGCGATGATAGCATATCGGGCAGAAGCACTCCATATCCATACCTTATGCAGTAGGATATGAGAACTGTAAAAAAGCAAGCGATCAGCACTGCAATTCGCCTGTTCATCCCGAATCTCCAGCTGTTGCAATTTTAATATCCGCTGACTTTGCAGTAAGGACTTATCTTATATTAAAGATATTAAAGAAATTTATCCTGATTGCTGGTTATCCAGCGATGGATTATCTGTGCTTCGCCAAAGACGGATCGAGATGACGGTGATGGAATATGCGGATACGCTTGAATTTGCCATTCTCATCCAGATCATAGAGCACAATCTGGTTCACGATATCCACATCCCCCTTCTTCCACCCCTGAGGCGAACCTCCGGGGGGATCCCTGAGAACATGGAACTCTGTAATCAGTTCGACACAGAACTGCCTGCCCCTGGAGATAAAAGCACCAACATTCAGAACCTCGCGAACATTGGCAGAGAGTGCCTTATAATTGGCTATAAATTCTTCTGGACCGTGGAGTGTTTTGGGCGTTACGGGAGCTTGCCCGCGGATGAAATTATCAGGATATTCCAGCGTCACATCGGGGCGGAAGTAGCTGACAACCTTATCCCACCTGTGGTTGTTGAAGTGGTCAACATACTCCAGGAACTGCTTGCGATTCATTTGCTCCGCCCTCCTTTGATCCGTTTTGGACAAAGTTTTACACAGCGCGGAAGAAATGTCAATTTATCCGTAGTGAATAATCGAAGTACATAAAAAGCGGAAAGATTTAACGCAGAGATGATGCCGGGACCTTTTCCCTGACCGCTGCCTTCATGTTTAAAGAAAGAGTAGCAGCGATTGCCACGAGGCAAAGAATGCCGGCAACAATAAACGCCCAGAAATAGCCCTGAGTAGCATCATAAATCACACCCGGGACAAAGCTTCCTAAACTCGCACCGACAGGCTGAGCAAAGGTGATCGTGCCAAGTATCAAACCAAGAGAGCGCGTGCCAAATAATCTCGCCACCAGGGGTGCTGACTGAGCCAGACCGGAACCGAAGGCAATGCCGTAAACAATCATGAATACATTTAACATCCACAGGCTGGTAATGGTAGTTAACCAGATCATCGCCGCACCTTCAACGGCAAATGTGATGAGCATCATCCTCCGGTTGCCGAATTTATCACCCATCAGACCGAGCACCACACTGCCGATGATGCTGAACCCGTTCATGATGGAAAGCAGTCCAGCGGCTGCAGTTGGGCTGACTCCGATATCCGTAGCATGCGGTGCTGAATGGATATTGATCGTATTAGCAACGAAACCGAAAACAAAGCACATCAAAGCCACCAGCCAGTAATTACGAGATTTGATGGCTTCTCTCAGGGAATAATCCTTTACTGTATCCACTGCTACAGGTCGAGCCGCATAACTCACCATTCCAGCCGTCTCAGCCACCGGTCTGTGTCTTAAAAACTGGACCGCGATCAACACAATCACCAGGTAAACAACTCCCATGATCAGGTAAGCATTTTGCCACTTATAACTGGCAATCAACCAGTTAGCCACCAGAGGCATAATCAATCCGCCAACTCCTCCACCGGCAGAGATAATTCCTGCCAACACAGTTCTGCCGGTAGAAAACCAGCGAGGAATCAGGGATAAGAGGGGAGACATCAAGCCTGCTCCGGTACCTATCATCAGACCATAATAAAGGTAAAGCTGCCACAAACTGGAGAGCTGAGACATCAGAAGATACCCGATGCCAGTGATCAGCGAAAAAATGAATGCAACTCTGCGCGGACCATATTTATCAACCAGTCCACCGCCGATAATCATCATAATCCCGGTAACCAGAGTGGAAATTGAAATCGGTAGTGCAGTTTCTGCCCGTGTCCATCCCATCTCCTGAGAAATTGGTTTGAAGAAAACCCCGATGGTGAGATACATGCCAACATTCATCAGAACGATGATAAATGAGGCGGCGACTATTACGTAACCGTATCTTGATGAGTGTACCTGATCGGAGGACCGGGAGACCTGTTGATTTTTCATTGACAGAATTAAGTCTACACCAGACTGCTACCAATCTGCAATGATCGTAATTGCAGGTTGTTTCCTTTACAGCCGTTCCACTTTTCAGCTACAATTTTAAGGTAGTTTGTGCCCATTATTCAGAAGATTAACGCCCCGCGCACTCATAAATTCAGAGTCCGCCGGGCTATCAGGAGGCTTTTCTAGTGACCGAAGAAATTACTACCAAAGCTACGATGGACAAAATAGTTTCATTATGCCGAAGGCGGGGCTTTGTTTTTCAAAGCTCTGAAATATATGGCGGTCTTGCCAGTTGTTGGGATTTTGGTCCCCTGGGCGTTGAGTTGAAGCGCAATCTCAAGGAAGCCTGGTGGAAGGATATGGTGCAGAGTCGCGATGACATGGTCGGCATAGACACCAGTATCCTGATGCATCCTCAAGTCTGGGTAGCCAGCGGACATCTGAAACATTTTACCGACCCGCTCGTGGAATGTAAGGTTTGCCAGAAGCGCTTCAAGGCTGATGAACTCGAAAAGCCGATATGTCCCGCCTGCGGCGGAGAACTTACCGAGCCGCGCCAGTTTAATACCATGTTCAAAACTTTTATGGGACCCGTTGAGGACTCCTCTTCGGTGGTTTACCTGCGCCCGGAAACCGCCCAGGGCATGTTTGTTAACTTCTCTAACGTCCTGACCACCACCCGCAAGAGGCTACCATTCGGCATCGCCCAGGTGGGCAAGTCCTTCCGCAACGAGATTACTACAGGTAATTTTATTTTCCGTGATCGCGAATTTGAGCAGATGGAAATTGAATATTTCGTGAAACCGGGTACTCAGGATAAATGGTATGAGTACTGGGTGAACGAACGCTACAATTGGTACCAGCAAATCGGCATCAAGAAAGAGCACCTGAAACTGCATTATAAATGTAAAGAAGAACTGGCACATTATGCTCTTGCCTGTTGTGATATTGAATATTATTTCCCGATGGGCTGGGGCGAACTGGAAGGTATCGCCAGCCGCGGTGATTACGACCTCACCCAGCATGCTCTGGCAAGTGGTAAAAGCCTGGAATACGTTGACGAAGAAACGAAAGAGCATTACCGCCCATACGTGGTGGAACCATCTGCCGGGGTTGACCGGGCAGTGCTGGCTCTCCTGTGCGATGCTTATGATGAGGATATTGCCGATGGCGAGCAAAGAGTAATTCTCCGCTTCCATCCCAGAATGGCACCGGTTAAGATTGCCGTGCTACCTCTGAGCAAAAAGGAACCGCTGGTAAAACTGGCAAGGGAAATTTACGATCAACTGCGTCCGTGCTGGGTAACCCAATACGATGATACGCAGAGCATCGGGAGACGCTACCGCCGGCAGGATGAAATCGGCACACCGTTCTGTGTCACCGTTGACTTCCAATCACTTGAAGATAACCAGGTTACCGTGCGTGAACGCGATAGCATGGTGCAGATACGCATACCGATTGCAGAACTCAAAGATACGCTTGCCGCCAAGCTGGCTGGGGAGCCTCTGACAGTCGGCGCCCATGTCTGGAGAGCGGGGGAAGGCAAAAAGGAATAGACTGCAGAAAATCCAGAAAAACTTTTTTAAAGCTATATGAAAATCATTCATTTTGCTGATTTACACCTCGGGGTTG
>Ga0073932_1003253_pt1 | contig 22387 bp, 21 predicted proteins | sample DewCreD2012metaG_FD_76967 | JGI IMG/M metagenome (GOLD analysis project Ga0073932, IMG submission 76967) | Hot spring sediment bacterial and archeal communities from British Columbia, Canada, to study Microbial Dark Matter (Phase II) - Dewar... ...
TCACGCTCAAATCAAAAAATGTAAAGAAAATTTTTTTGCTGGCTGGCGAGCGTTAGCGAGCGGCGGCGGGGCGAATCAGCCGTTTCGTTCAAAAAAGGTTCGCACAAAGTGTAAAATATCACCACTTTAAATAAAGGGTTTAGGATTTTTTATAAGTTGATGAATAAGCATAAATTAAAGTTTAGTGTAACGACCAATAGGTTTTTCATTTTTAGTAAAATTTGTTTGAAACAATTCTCTAAAAAAAGAAATTTTTAAAAAATAGGGAAAAAGTATTTTTCTGAACAAAGTATAAAAATGTGGATAACTTGTTGAAAGGTTTTAACCTTTTTTAATTTTTTAAATAAAAAAATTTTAAAATAAGATTGTTGGTTTGGCTTCTTTTTTTTGGAGGGTAGTATAAGAATTTTACTTGGCAGTGGAACACAAAGAATTAAATTGGCTTTTGAATTATACAAAAGAAGTTAGGGGGAAGTTTTTATATATTTTAAGATAAATCAACTACTGGTTCGCACTTTGAGGATATATGGAAACTATTCAAAGTATTAAAAAGTTTGATTGAAACTATTATAATTATTTTTTATTAACCATAATCTAGAAGTAATTAAAATAACTGATTGGATTGAAAATTTAGGGTTTGAAGGAGATGAAAAAGGTAGAAAAATTTTATTTTTTGTTATACCAAAGAAGTTATAAAGCGGCGCAAAGAAAATTGGATGGGAAAATTTTAAAAAAGGTTTTAGAAAAAGCTTGTTTTTATTGACGAAGATCAAAGTCTATTATAAACTGATGCTGATTTAAGGATTTCCGAAATGTTTAAAATCAAGCTAGTTTGCGGGTGTCGTACAGTGGCAGTACGTCGGTCTCCAAAACCGATAACGTGGGTTCGATTCCTACCACCCGTGCTAAGAAATTTTAGTTAAACAAGAAATTAACATTTTTCCGATTTAAATTGATCGGTAGGGTTTTTTTTAAATTTTTCCTGTTTTAACTTTTTTTACAAACTCTCTAAATCCGGGCTGATTATCCTGTTCAAAAACAGCTTTAATAGCTAGTGGTGTGGTAGCAGGAGATTTCCAACTGGTAATGGGTTTAAGATTCTTACGCATCACAAAAGCGGTTTTTACTAAAAAATTAATGTCTCCTTGCACAGGGCAAGGGTAGAGATAGTCTTTTTTATTACCTGATTGATCAAAAGCGCTTTTTACTTCAAAAGTAATGGGTAAGCCTTTTTCTTTAACAGCACGGAAGGCGATTACTGGGTTAGGATAGTGATTGAAATTTTTATTTAAGTGTTTTATTTCTTCGTTTTTAATGTTTTTTAATTGGTTGCTTTCAATCATTACAGTTTTTTTCAAACGACTATCAAAGAAGCAAGCGCCGCCTTTTTGGGGTTTAATTGGGTTTTGAGCAACAATTTCCATTACCATAGCATAATTTTTTTTGCCTAATTTTAGTGCCAAAGCCAAAGATGGCAAATCAATAGCCGAAGTTAAATAACCTAAATCTTCAATATTAAAAGATAACAGATCTAAATGGCGCGCTAAAAGCTTTTCATATTTTTTATTGGAAAGAAATTTTTTTTGACTGGTTTTTTGCGGGTTAACTTGAAAAATAACTTCATTATGGGCTTTTTGCATAACCAATTGACCATGATTATGCAGGCGTTTATTTCTTTCGGTAGTATGATCATAAAAAAGACAGCCTTCTTTGATATAAATTCCATGGAAAGCCCGTTGAATCATAAAATAGGTATTTTTAGAAGAAAAACCAAAAAAGTGGAAACGTTTAAATTCTTCAATAATCTCCTCAGCAGTTTGTTCGTTGAGGACAATTAAGAGAGTCTGCTTTTTTAAAATTTTAGTCGGGTTTTTCCCATGTTTCTGGGCGATTTTGGCAATATCAAAAGCCATTTGTAACATATGACGATTGCCTAAGGATAAGTTTTGAGATTTGGTCGGATCATTTTGCGCAATATCCAAAACAGTGGTGCGATTGATTGTTTTAATTAGATTTTTTTTAGCGGCTACTAGTTTTTGAGAACTTAACTTGCTTTTTTCTAATTCTGCTAGAGCTTCAGAGCGCATTTGAAGAATTATGTCGTCTAGGTTGAATTGGCTGAGATTGAGTAAATATTTAGTGCCTAATCCTAATCGCGTGGCTTCTCCAGCTGCCGTATGTTCCCAGAAAATTTTACCTTCCAAAACAGCTTTTTCCGCCGAGGTCGTGTCAATTTTTTCATCATCAAGTAATTGAATGTCAGTAGGTTGTAAATTTTTTAAAAAAGAAAAATTGGGATAAGCGTTAATTTCTTTCTCGTCTCTTTTAATATTGGATAAAGTAATATCTTCGGTTTTAGAATAAAAATTACGCAGTTTTTCTTCCATTAAACGTAAAACAGAGATGCGATATTCCTCAAAAGAATCCAGGTGTAGTTTATTCTTGAAAAACATATTTTTCTAAAAAAATAAAAACATCTTGATTTAGTCAAGATTATATTTAACTTTATTTTAACACAAGAAGAAAAAAAAGGGGAATTTGCGGTCGAGGATTAAAAGAAGATTTTTTTGTCATATTTCTCTTTTAAGTCTTGCGGAGGATTAGTATACAAACAATTTGTATTATAAAATTTAAATTGTTTGGTTTATCTTTATTTATAAATTAATAAAATAAATTTGGATTGGAAGGGCTATTCAGCAAGAAAACTTTATCTTTATAGGATTGTGGCTATTTATAACTACTATTGACAAAAATAACAAAATATGATAGTATCCCTAGTTATCCTACAAAGATAGTCTTTTTGGGATAATTTCTATTTTTGCTTTTATTGTTAGTTTCTGAGTAAAAATAGATCTGCCAAGGAAGCCTTTTTATTTAAAAATAGTCGTGAAAGGTTGGTTGGCAGGCGTTGAAAAACGCTTTAACTTTGAAAATTTAGATGAGAAAATGGCTAATTTTAAGCATTTTAGCTTTATTTTTAGGAGGTTTCTCCCAAAAAATATTAGCTAGCGAGAAAGAAAGCCAAAAGGAAAATAAAAATCAAGGGATTGAAGAGCATATTTTAAAAGTAATACTACCAATTAAAGAAGCAAAAAAGGAAAAAAATTTACAAGATAAAACTATTGGAGAAGTGATTTTTGGCAAGGAAATTGAGATTTTAATGACTGGCTATTCTTCAACAGTTGATCAATGTGATAGTGATCCTTTCACTACAGCTAGTGGAACCACAGTACATTTAGGTACATTAGCTTGTCCTCCAGAATATGCTTTTGGAACGACTTTAGAGATCGAAGGACAAATCTTTGTTTGTGAAGATCGAGGTGGTAGAATTAAAGGTAATCATTTTGATCGTTGGTTTAAAACACGAGGAGAAGCGTTAGCTTGGGGAAAAAGAATAGTGAAGGCTAAAATTATCTTATAAATTAAAAACTCGATCAAATGATCGGGTTTTTAATTGAAATAGATTCTCTTAAACTTAAAAGAGTTGATAGATTTAAAATTTTTCAAAAAAAGGATTATTTTTTAGTAATCAAGAATTTTTTGTCTTGACTTAGGTTTACAAAGTCGTCAGCTTCCTCTTGAAGTTTTTTGGAACAACTTTCTGCGAAAGCCATTACTTCCACGCGGACTCCCTTGTTAAATTGAAGGTATTTGACTAAAGGCAAATAATCTCCATCACCGCTAACTAAGACGATCACATCTAATTTTTCAGCCAGTTTAATGGCGTCAATAGTGATGCCTACATCCCAATCACCTTTTTTCATTCCTCCACGAAAAATTTGTAGATCCTTAGTTTTGACTTCATAACCTTGTTTGGCTAGACTTTCAAAAAATTTCTCCTCTAAACCTTCTTCAGTAGCCACTCCATAAGCAATAGCGCGAACCAGCTTGCGAGAGGCGACTGCTTCTTTGAGAATGGCAGCAAAATTAGTTTTTTTATGGTGAATAGCGTTGGCGCTGTAATACATATTTTGAACATCTACCAAAATGCCGATGCGTTGTTCTGGAAATTTAGACATAAGTCTTTTGTTTTGAAAAATAAAAAAAGAAACTAACCTGATAAGGTTAGCCTCTAATATTTAGGGTTTTTATAACTTTTTGAAAACTTTCTTCACTTTTATTTTTTAAACTTTTTAGTAGTTTTTTCCTTTGAGAAACCATACCCAAAAGACCTCGGCGACTATGTTTGTCTTTAGGATTTTTCTTTAGGTGGCTGACTAATTTCTTGATTTTTTCTGTAAAAAGGGCGATTTGGTATTCTGCTGAACCAGTGTCGCTGGCGTGTCTTTTAAGAGATTTAGTAGCCTTTTCCTTTTGTTTAGATGTTAGTGCCATAATATAAACACTGTCCGACCGAACCGTTTCGTATCGGAAAGCGGAACTAAAAATAAAACCAAGCTTAAGCTAGCATAAAAAAAGATTTTTGGCAAGAGGAAATAAAAATTGTGATGCAAATATAACTTAAATGTGTTATTAGGAAAATTTTTGAAACAATTGGAGTTTTTGATTATAATTACTGATTTTCAAAGAACAAAATTAGAAAATTTTAAATCAATATAATATTTCTCTGACTGTGTCAGGTGGTGCGATTAATATTTTGAATAATTGAGGTTTGACTTTTTACAAAAAAACAAAAACTTCTTGACATTAAAAATTAATCAGTTAGAATGGCAGTGTTTTAAAAAAATGAGAAAAATAATTTTTGGGCGCATAGCTCCAACCTACGGTTGGCAGGCAGTTGACCAACTTCGCTAGCGCCGGATTTTTCCAATTTAATAGTTGATTTTTTAGAAAAGTCGGTAGATTTAATTTAGGTGATTTATAATTTGGGCGCATAGCTCAGTTGGTAGAGCAACAGCCTTTTAAGCTGATGGTCGAGGGTTCGAATCCCCCTGCGCCCACCATAGAATTAAAATCCGTTTTATGAGACGGGTTTTTTATTTTTAAAATTAGCGTTATAATCATAAATACCAATAAATAATTATAATTAACTAAAATAGATCTTTTTTAAGTTAAATCTGAATTTTATGATTGATACCCATTCTCATTTAGATTTTTCTCATTTTGACAATGATCGCGAGACAGTAATTAAAAAATTTTTAGCTTCTGGTGGGAAGTGGCTTTTGAATGTAGGGGTGAATACAGAACAAAATCAAAAATCTTTAGTTTTGGTAGAAAAGTATGAAAGGATTTTTTGTTCTTTAGGTTATCATCCAGAAGAATTGGCGAAGAGATCCTTATCAGAATTACTTTTAGAGGCGGAGAAGTTTCTTTTGGAAAAAGGAAGAAATAAAAAAGTGATGGCGATTGGGGAGACTGGACTAGATTATTTTCATAACAAGCAAAATAAAAATGATCAAAAAAAATTGTTTAACAAGCAAATGGAAATTGCTTCTGTTCTTAACTTACCAGTAATTTTGCATTGCAGAGATGCTTATGAAGATATTTTTGAAATGATTTCTAAGTTTAAAAATCTAAAATTTGTTTTGCATTGTTACAGTGGCAATTTAGAACAAACAGAAAAGTTTTTACAGCTTTCAGGTGTTCATTTTTCTTTCACCGGGAATATTACTTTTCTTAAAAAAAAGGATGCGGAAATTTTTTCTGTGATTAGAAAAATTTCTTTAGATAAAATAATGGTTGAGACAGATTGTCCTTTTTTGGCGCCTAATCCTTTTCGAGGCAAACGTAATGAGCCTAGTTATGTCAAATTAATAATAGAAAAACTAGCGGAAATTAGAGGGTTGGATTTTAAGGAAATGGAAAAAATTACTGATCAAAATGCGGCAGATTTTTTTGATTGTAAAATTTAGATTTAAAAATGAAGTTAAATCAAAACAATTAGAAAGTAAAAATTTTTTGGAGAATATTCTTATTAAATGGAAAAATTTTAAAAGGGCGGCGCTACTTTTGAGTCCTAAAATAGAAAAAAGAGTGGTGATTTTTAAAAATCCTCTTATTTTCAGGGGCTACAAATATGGAAAGGAAGCTTTTTTCCTGAGCAAAACATTAAGGATATTTGCTATTTAATAAGAGAAGAAATTGAAGCGATTTAAAAACAAGGCTATGTGGTATTGCTGTTGAATATTTAGCTGGTTTATTAGTTTTAGGAATTGAAAAATTAACTGATCTTAGATTTTTCTTTTAATTTTTTCTTCTCGATAACAATCTAAAAAATCACCTATTTCTATTCCTGTTCCTTCAAAAGTAATACCACACTCCAAACCTTCTTTTACTTGGGATACATTCTCTTTATTGTGTTGCAATTGAATTAACTTTCCTTGCCCAACCTTTTTATCTTTGCGAATAATTTCTAAATTCTCTCCTTTAACCATTTCTCCTTGTAAAACTTTTCCACCAATAATCATTTGATTTTTTCCCGTTTTGAAAATAGCTAAAACTTTCAATTTTCCTAGTTCCACTCTTTTAATTTCAGGCGGTAAAAGTTCAGCCATAGCTTCTTTAGCTTTTTCTATTAGTTCATAAATAACAGAAAAAGATTGAATAGAAACTTTCATTTCTTGAGCCATGCGATTGGCTAAAGAGGTGGGTAAAGAATTAAAACCAAAGATAACAGCTCGGGCGCTTTGAGCAGTTTTAACATCAGATTCGGTGATTGGTCCAATACCCTTTTTTATTATTTCTATGGCAATTTCATCTGAGGGAATTGTGGATAGAATTTGGATGATAGCCTCTAAAGATCCTTGAAAATCCGCCTTGAGCACTACTGGCCATTTAATTTTTTTGGTTTGGTCTAGAGTTTTTATTAACTGCTCAGAACTCATTTGACCGATGGAAGCAGAAAAAATTTTTTGCTGGTAATTCTTTTTTTTACTTTGTTTAATTTTTAATTTGTCTTGCTCTACTCTTAAAATGTCATTGCTTTGCGGTAAGGCATCTAGTCCAACAATTACTACTGGTGTCGAAGGGCCAGCTTCTTTTAGGGTTTTTCCGGCATAATTTTCTAATTTTTTAATTTTCCCAAAAATTTTTCCAGCAGCGATATTTTGACCAACTTTCAAAGTGCCTGTCTTGATCAAAGCTGTAGAAACCGGGCCGCGACGAGGATCTTTGTGTGATTCTAAAATAATTCCTAAAGCTTCTTGTTTGGGATTGGATCGGAAAGCATAAATATCCGCCAAGAGAAGTACTGTTTCCAAAAGATTGTCTAGTCCTAAATTTTTTTTGGCCGAAATTTCGCAAACAGGAATTTCTCCTCCATAGCTCTCTACAAAAATACCAATTTCAGAAAGTTGTTGTTTAACTCGACTAACATTTGCTTCTGGTTTATCAATTTTGTTAATAGCTACTAAAAAAGGAATTTTCTTTTCTAGAATAAATTTAGCTACCTCTTTGGTTTGTGGCTTAATGCCATCGTCGGCAGCTACTACTAAAATAACAATATCTGCTACCAAAGCGCCTCTTTGACGCATAGATTGAAAGGCTTCATGGCCGGGAGTATCAATAAAAGTGATTAAGCGATTTTTCTTTTTAACTTGATAAGCGCTGATATGCTGCGTAATTCCTCCCGCTTCTTTTTCTGCTACCTGGGTTTTGCGTAAAGTATCTAGTAAGGTTGTTTTACCATGATCAACGTGGCCTAAAATAGTGATAACAGGAGGACGGAGAGGAAAATCCTTATTTTGATTCTCTTTTTGCATTAAAGCTTGTAGTTTTTCCAAAGTAATTTCCGGGGAATTTTCTCCGTTCTCTTCTAAAACAACTTCCTTATTAAATTCCTGAGCAATCAAAAAAGCTGTCTCAAAATCAATAGTATCATTGATGGAAGCTAAAACACCATTTGCCATTAGTTTCTTGATGACTTCAGCAAGATTTTCATTAATTTTTTGCGCCAATTGACTGACGGTTAAATGAGAAGGAATTTTAATGGCAACAGAAGATGAATTTTTTTCTATCATAAACAAATAATTAAACGGAAAAATAAAAACAAAAATTTTCCAATCGGAAATTGAAAAACACTTGGTCTGTTATTTATAGCAAGGATAAGCAATTTTGTCCATTTTTTAAATAATTTTTTAAACAAGACAAGTTACTTCTTTTTTTTAATGGCAAGGTTAATAGCGCTTTTTTCCTCATCAGTTAAGGGATATTTAACTCCTTCTCCGTTTTGGATGGCTTTAGAATAGACTCTAACGCCCTCTCGAGAGTAAAGTGAAGAAATCACCAAACCATCTTTTTGGCCGTTAAGTAATGCTAAAGAGAAGCTCTGGTCGCCGCCAATATCTCGAAAAGGATTAAAACGAATTAATCCGAATTGGTGAAGGCTGGAAAGAGCTAAATTTTTTGTTTGAGCGTGCGCAAAAGACAAAGCAGAAAGAGCTTTTTTTTGTTTTTCTAATTCATTTTTTTGGCTAAGAATAGTTTCTTCAAGATCGGTTCCTTTTTTACCCTGAAAAAAAATTTTCTGTTTTTTTTTGATTTGCGAAAGGCTTCGATGTAAAAAAATATTCCAAATTAGCACCAAAAAAAGAATAGTTGATAGAAGAAAATCTAAAAAATAAGCTTTTTCTTCTGGAGAAAAATTTTGAAACATAAAACTAATTAAAAGATTAACTTTTTTAGTTATAACGGGATAATTTTAACATAAAAATGTTTCGTAATCAAAGATTTTTCTGATTTTTAGCTTTCTCTTGCCTTTTTTTAAAAAAGGTGCTAGTTTACAAGAAGCAAAAACATTTTTTTGTTTTTGTAATACTCATATCAACCAAGAAAAAAATTTTTCTTGATTGGGCTAGCCTGTTTTTTCTTTAAGTTTTATTTTTAGAAAAAATAAAGCCTAACAGTTGATAGCGGGAAGATTTTTTAATCATTCAATTAAGGCAAATGTCAAAGCAAGAGACAAAAATTTCAATGGGGGATGAAGCTAGTTTAAAAAAAGAAGAAAATCAAAAAACAATAGAAGAAGATTCTTTGCAAACCTTAAAACAAGAACCGGTGGAACTTTCTTTAGAGGAAATGTTGAAAGCCGGGTTGCACTTTGGACACAAAAAGGCTCGCTGGAATCCTAAAATGAAGAATTATATTTTCGGTTTGCGTCAGGGAGTACATATTATCAATTTAGAAAAAACATTAGAGTGTTTTAAAAAAGCTTTGGATTATATAGAAAATCTAGTGGCTAGCGGTGGTCAGATTTTAATTGTTTCTACCAAAAAACAAGCAAAAAACTTGGTTTCTTCTGCAGCACAAGCAACAGCAATGCCTTATGTTAATCAGCGTTGGTTAGGGGGGACTTTTACTAATTTTAAAGATATTGCTGGACGAGTTAGTTATCTTTTGAATACTCAATCAGCTCTAGAGATGGGTAAATTTGCTGATCTAACTAAATTAGAAAGATTGCGAATAAAAAAGGAGCTGGAAAAATTGGAAGAAAAAATGGGCGGTTTAGTTCAAATGAAAAAAATTCCCGAAGCAATTTTTGTTTTAGATGTTAAGAAAGAAATAGCAGCTATTAAAGAGGCAAGAAAAAAGGGAGTAAAGATTATAGGAATTGTTGACACTAATGCCGATCCAAGTCTAGTGGATTTTCCTATTCCGGCTAATGATGATTCAATTTCTTCTTTGAGTTATATTTTAAAAATTTTAACGCAAACGATTGTTGCGGCGAAAAAGAAAAAAAGTCAAGCTAGTTTAGAAAAATAATTTTTTAAAAAATTTAAGAATATGTTGGAAAAAATAAAAGAAATTAGAGAATTGACGGGCGCTGGAGTGGTAGAAGTAAAAAAAGCTTTAGATGAAGCGGGCGGTGATCAAGAAAAAGCTTTAGAAATCTTACGATTAAAAGGTTTGCAAAAGGCGGATAAAAAGGGGAGTCGGCAGGCCGGTGAGGGAGCTATTTTTTCTTATGTGCATACCAGCGGTAAAACAGCGGCGCTAGTTAAACTTTATTGCGAAACTGATTTTGTAGCCCGTAACGAAGAATTTTGTCAATTAGGACGAGATTTGGCTATGCAAGTGGTGGCTATGTCACCATTGGCAGTTAGACCTGAGGAAATTTCTCAGGAAGAATTGGATAAACAGATTGTATTTTGGCAGAAAGAATTGGAAGAAATGAATAAACCGGAGGCAATTAAAATCAAGATTTTGCAAGGCAAAAAGGAAAAGTTTTGTCAGGAGAATTCTCTTTTAGGGCAAAGCTTTATTAAAGATCCGCAAAAAAAAGTAGAAGAGTTGGTTAAAGAAAAAATTGCTAAACTAGGAGAAAATATTCAAATTGGCGGTTTTTTCAAGATGGATATGTAAAAAATTGGCTAAATTACCATATATGATTGTTAAATTTTTTGATTGGGAAAAGCCTAAAAATGTTTATTCTTCTTTAGAGGGAGTAAAAAAAGGTGATTTTGTGGTAGTTAATCATCAGTGGGGAGGGATTTTCTTAGGAGAAGTTTTAGTTCCAGATAAGGTCTTGGACAAAGAAGAATATTCGGGTAATGTCTTACGTAAAGCCTTGCCAGCAGATAGAGAAAGGATTTTAAATAACCAGAAACAAGAAAAGGAATTTTTCCAAGATGTTCGAAAAGAGATTAAGGCGGCTAGCTTGCCAATGAAGTTAGTGGAGGTAATTTTAGATATAGAATCAAGTTGTTTAGTCTTAGTTTTTACAGCTGAAGGAAGAATTGATTTTCGTGATTTAGTGAAAAAACTTTCTTCTAAATACCAAAAAGCGGTTCGTTTTCAACAAATTGGTTCTCGAGATGAAGCACGAAGGATAGGAGGCTATGGTATTTGTGGTAACCAGTTTTGTTGTCAAAAATTTCCGGGAATGCTGAAAAGTATTTCCACGGAAATGGCTGATGAGCAATTGATTTCTTGTCGAGGATCGGATAGAATTTCTGGGGCATGTGGTCGTTTAATGTGTTGTTTGGCTTTTGAGGCTAAGCAATATCAAGAATTATTAAAAGATTTAGTGCAAAAAGGAGAAATAGTAGAATATAAAAAAGAGTCAGCGGAAGTTTTAGAGGTTAATCCAGTCAGTGGTCGCGTTCGGCTTCGTTTAGTAAAAAAAGGTGGAGTGGTGGATGTTTCCTTAAAAGAAATTAAAACTACTTCCCAGCAAGAAAGAATTAAAAGTTAATTTTAAAAAAAGTGAGAAATCTTTTTTCTATTTTAATTTTTTTAAGTCTAGCTATCGCTATTGGGGTAATCGGGCGACATTTGCCGGAAATAAAGGTTTATTTTCAAAAAAAAAGAAAAAATCATTTTTTTCATTTTCAGATTTTTCGCTGGCTGGTTTTGATAGGAAAGAAAATTGGTGAAAAAGGGCTTTTCTTAGCGGAAGCGATCGTTAAGCAATCTAAAAATCTTTTGCATCTAGCCCACTTTTGGCTGATTAAAATTCGCAAAAAGAAACAACAAAACGAAGAATTGCGTGAAATAGAGGCAAAAATGGAACTTTTAGAGGAAGAAGAAAAAACTTTAGAAAAAGTTATCCATGAAGATTTGGGACGGGAAGAAGAGGATTTTTTGAAAGAAAAAGCGCGATTAGAAGAAGATTTTAAAAAGAAAAGTTTGACAGAGGAGGATTTTTCTATGAAAGCAGAGCAGACAAAAGTGGTAGATGAAAGTGTAGCGTTTCACCAAGAAAAAGTTCAATTGGCGGAGAAGGGACAAGTGTTTGTTGAAGAAACAACGGAATATTTTCAACAATCAATACCTGAAACGTCGGAAAAAAAGGAAGAAAGAGATCGTAATGCAAAAATCAGTCGTTTTTTTGGAGGAGAAAATGAGGGAGATAGTTTGTCTTCTCAAGGAAAAGGAGAGGAAATGGTAAATGGAGAAGTTATGACTGAAATGCCAATTCCAGAAAATTGGGAGCAAACAACAGAAGAAACTTTTTCTAACAAGCAATCAAAATTGAAAAGAAACTTTTTTTCTTTGTTGGCGAATAAATTTAAGTTAGGCGCTTTTAGAAAAAAACCGGAATGGGAAAAAGATTTTTCATTGTCAGAAGAAGATTTAAAAAAAGATAATAAAAGGGATTTCTCGGATGGAATTGTTGAAGTGGGAGAATTGGCTGAAAATAAAAAGAGTTTGCGGGATTTTTATCAGGAAGAAAATAATTTAATTAAAGAAGTCGTAAAAGTTCCTAAAAAAAGAGAAGAGTATTCAGATGAAGATTTGGGAATAGATAGAGAAATTTTGGAAAGGAAAATTATCACTAAAATTTCTCTTAATCCTCGTGATCCGGAAAATTATCGTCAATTAGGAGATTTATACCTAAAAATGGAAAATTTTCGAGATGCGGAAGAGTGCTATCAACAAGTATTGAAAATCAAGCCGCGAGATTTGCCTGCTAAGAGAAAATTAGAAAGGGTGCGGTTATTGAAAAGATTGCGCAAAAATAGTTTTTAGTTGATTAGTTTTGATAATTTAATCAAGAATTAGGACGATTAGCTCAGTTGGTTAGAGCGTTCGCTTGACGTGCGAAAGGTCAGTGGTTCGAGTCCACTATCGTCCACTAAAGGAACATTATAAACACTTTATTCAAAAAAGACGGGGTTTTAAAATTCCATCTTTGGAATATTTTGTTTTGTTGAAAAAGTTGTGTTTGCGGTTGTTTTTTGATGTGTGATATAATGACTCGACAAAGTTATTAGTTTGAAGTGTTGAAAGAGTTAGGAATTATTTTAAAGATTTAAATGCCGTTGTAGCTCAGTTGGCAGAGCGCATCCATGGTAAGGATGAGGTCTCCGGTTCAATCCCGGACAACGGCTCAAAAAAGCTTAAAATTTTGTAAAAATCTTTCAGAAAAAGGGTTTTTTGAAGAAAATCTTGGGAATAGTTGTTTTGTTTTTATTTTTTTTTAAGTATTTTTTAAAAAAGCAACTGCCCAAAAAAACTAGAAGAGCTTTATTTGAAAGGTTCTTTTTAGTTTGTTTGAATTGGCTTCGAACGCTGGACGTTGGATGAAGGTTGAACTTCTTTTTGCGAAAATCTTGAATAAAAAAGAAATATATTTTCACTTTTCTCTGATTAAAAGAAATATAAAAATAGAAGAAACTTTTTTGTTGTTTGACAATTAAAAAAAATTAATATAATATCAATAGGTATTGATATAGTTAACATTGATTAAATTATGAAACCAAAATGTTGCAACAATAAAAAATCTCTTGCCGAAGTTTTACAAGTCGCCGAGTTTCTAAAAACCATAAGCGAAGAAAATCGTTTAAAAATACTTTGTTTACTCAAAGAAAATGAAAGGTGTGTTTGCGATATTTGGCAACACCTTAATTTAGCTCAAAATCTCACTTCTCACCATTTGAAAGTATTGAAAAAGTTTGGGCTGGTATTATCAAGACAAGAGGGATTAAAAGTAATTTATTCGCTTAATAAAAAAATTATAGAAAAATATTCAAAATTATTAAATAATTATCTAAATTTTTATGGAGAATAAAATTATGAAAATTCAGGTTTTAGGTTCAGGTTGTCCGACCTGCAAAAATTTGTTTGAACTGACAAAAAAAGCGGTTGAGGAATTAGAATTAAAAATAGAGGTGGAATATATTACTGACATTCAAAAAATTATTGAGATGGGAGTAATGTCTAGTCCAGTTTTGGCAATAAATAACAAGCCGGTGATGACTGGATCGATTTCAGATATAGAAGAAATTAAAAAGATTATCAATGACTATGGCAATGATTCTGATGTGACGAAAGAAAAATCAGGTTGTAGTTGTAACGGAAACTGTTAATTAAAATAAGTAAAATTAAAATTATGGATATTTTTTACCCGATACAAATGTTAGCTGACTGGCTAACTTATAGTGTTATTAATTTAAGCCCGAAAACTCATCTTGGAATATCGGTCAATTTTTTTATTTATGATTCAATAAAAATAATATTATTGCTTTTGGTCATTAATTATTTTATGGCCATTTTACGATACTATTTGCCAACAGAAAAACTGCGTGACTTTTTAGCTTCAAGAAAATGGTATGGATTAGATTATTTTTTAGCTTCACTTTTTGGGACAATCACTCCTTTCTGTTCCTGCTCGTCAATCCCGCTTTTTATAGGATTTCTTGAGGCTGGAATTCCGCTCGGAGTAACCTTATCATTTTTAACTACTTCTCCGCTGGTAAATCAGGTGGCGGTCGTTTTGTTTGCTGGATTATTTGGCTGGAAAGTAACAATTCTTTATGTAATTTCTGCCATTCTATTAGGCGTAGTCGGTGGTTTTATTTTGGGTAAATTAAAATTAGAAAAATATGTGGCTGATTATGTTTGGCAGATAAAAAGCCAAAAATTAGAAATCAAAAATAATAAAGAAAAACTTAGCATGCTGGTTAAGAAATTTTGGCAGGAAGGTTTTGATTTAACAAAAAAAATAGCACCTTACGTGCTTTTGGGTATTGCCGTTGGATCATTAATACATGGCTATGTTCCGGTGGGTTTTTTTGAAAGATATATTAAAACTGATAATCTTTTGGCTGTGCCAATTGCTGCGATTGTAGCTGTCCCAATATATGCTAATACTGTTGGCGTTATCCCAATTATGCGGTCGCTGGTAGAAAAAGGAATCCCTCTGGGCACAGCTATGGCTTTTATGATGGCGGTAGTTGGTCTTTCACTACCAGAAGCTCTTATCTTAAAAAAAGTAATGAAGCTAAAACTTCTTATTTATTTCTTTGGTGTAACCACTATAAATATAATCATAATCGGTTATTTATTTAATGCCTTTGTAAAATAAAAACTATGCAAAAGAAAATTATCATTTTAATTATGGGAGTGGCTATTGTTGGAATAGGGTTTTTGGCAGCAAGAAACAAAAATAAGCTAACAGAAGCGCAAAATACCAATGATCAAACAGTAAAAAGTCGAGAAGAATTGCCGACGTCCACGGCAAAAATATCAGCTGAAAAAATTGAAGTTGTCCATTTCCATGCTACTCAGCAATGCTGGTCATGCATCACAGTCGGCAAATATGTTCTAAAAACAATTAAGGAAAAATTTTCTGATGAATATAAAAACGGTATAATTGTTTTTAAAGATATTAATGGCGAATTGCCGGAAAACAGAGATATAGTTATGAAATATCACGCTAGAGGAACATCACTTTTTATCAATGCTATTACTGATGGAAAAGATAATATTGAAGAAGACGTAACAGTCTGGCGGTTAGTAAACAATGAAGATCAATTTATTAATTATTTTGAAAACAAATTAAAGAAACTACTAGGTAGATAATATGCTGGATTTAATAAATACTTTGATAGACAATTATAATATCCCACTTTTAACTGCTTTTTTGTTAGGAGTCTTAACATCTATTAGTCCTTGTCCTTTAGCTACCAACATCACTGCTATTGCTTATATTTCTAAAGAAATTAAAACCATTAAAAATACCTTGCTTAACGGGATTTTTTACACGTTTGGAAGGGGAGCAAGTTACACTATTTTAGCTACTTTGATTTATTTTGGCTTATCTTCTTTTCAAATTTCAAACATTTTTCAAGGTTGGGGCGATAAGATTCTGGGGCCAATTTTGGTTGTTATTGGTTTTATTATGTTTGGGGTGATAAAAATTAAAATTGGTGGATATAATCAAAAGATAGAAAAGTTTAAAGAGTGGCTTTCTACCAAAGGATATATTGGTTCATTGTTTTTAGGTGTTTTGTTTGCTTTGGCTTTTTGTCCTTACAGCGGTGTTTTATTTTTTGGGGCGCTTATTCCTTTAGCTTTGAGATCTGAAGAGAGTTTGATTTTACCGCTGATTTTTGCTCTTGGCACGGGACTGCCAGTAATTTTATTTTCTTTCATTATCGCTTTTGCGGTTCAAAAAATTGGTCAGGTTTTTCAAGTTATGCAAAAAATTGAAAAAGTTATGCGATATTTCGTGGCGGCAATTTTTGTCATAGCAGGGATTTATTATTTGCAATTTTTGGTAAAATATTTAATCAATCTATAAAATGAATAACATTTTATTTTTTTATTTTATTTTCTGTTTTTATCAGCTTGATTTTTTTTCTTTTGGACAAACAAGGGGCTCTTTTGGGTTTTAAAAAGGGTTTTTAAAATGTTTAAAATCGAACATTCGCGAATAACAACAAGGAACTTACTTTTTGATGAGTATTTGCTAAATTTATATTTTTTGATACCATAGAAATGGATTAGGGAATATCTATCGTTGTTATATTGCTATTATTTTAGTTGTTGTAATATATCACAATATTATACAAATTTATCAGAGAAAATTTATCCAAAATCGCTAAAGCTCTCAATGTTGGCGGTTGGCGCGATGGCTTAATAAAGTAAAAAACTATGACTAAAGAAACAAAATTTTATAAAGCGCTGCGAGATGTTTTTATTGGCGCCAAAATTGAGGGCGAGGGCGGGTTTATCAATTTAATGCGAATCAAAGCCGGATACTATTCGCAGATTGAAAAATTGCTTAAAGAAGATGTAAATCAGGCAGTTGAAAAATATCCCACTTTTAGAGAAGAGCTTTTTGATAAGCTTCATTCATTTTTTAGTCGTTACTTTACCGAAAGTGGTTCAATTTATTTTAATTCAACGCCATTTCACAATAATATCTACGAAAAAGTTTATACCGACGAAAAAGATGTTATTCTGTTTTGGAAGACGCAGATGCTTTACTATGTCAAAACTGATCGGATTTTTAGAAGTCTACCGATTGAGTTTCCCACCTCCGCTGAAGCTGCGGTGGGCAAAGACGGATTGAAATTTTATTTTGATGCTTCAAAAATAGAGACTAAAAAAGCCAACGAAAAACGTTCGCTGATTTTTGAGTTAGGTAAAGTTTGCGAAGATGAAACGATAGTTTTTAGTGTTCAATACTCTGAAAGAGGCGCAAAAACAAAACAGGAAGAGATATTGAAAGCCATAAAGAAAAAGGGAATCGCAATTACCGAAGAACAATTGGAACGCGCTTTTAGAATTTTTGAAAGACAAAGTGAAGTGGATTTTTTTATTAATAAAAACGCCAGGGCTTTTTTGCAGGAGCAATTTAAACTCTGGAGTTATCAGTATTTTTGGGAGGGAGCTAAAGAATGGAGCGCGGTGAGAGTTAATCAACTACAAATACTTAAAGATATTGCTTTCAAAATTATAGATTTTATCTCGCAGTTTGAAGATGAATTAGTGAAAATTTGGAACAAACCAAAATTTGTGCGTAAAAGCAATTATGTGATTACGCTAGACAGGATCAAAGATGAAAAACTGATTAAAAAGATCTTGAAACATAAAAATATCAAAGAGCAAATCAAAGAGTGGCAGGAATTAGGCATTGTAGATAAAGAATTTAGAACAAATAATGTTTTGGAAAAAGATTTAACTGGCACGCATCTTGCTAAAAAGTATGAACATTTGCCGATTGATACCAAATATTTTAAGGATTTAGAACCGGAAATCTTGTCTTTATTTGATGATTTAGATGAGTCATTAGACGGTTGGCTGATAAAAAGCGAAAATTATCAGGCGTTAAATACAATTTTGCCGAAATTCAAAGAGAAGGTACAGACGATTTACATTGATCCGCCGTTTAATACAGGAGAGGATTTTGATTATGTAGATAGATTTCAGGATTCAAGTTGGTTGTCTATATTAAATGATCGATTAGATTTTGCAAAATTATTACTTGACAAGAGTGGTAATATTTTTCTTCATTTGGATTTTAATGCAGATTATTATGGCAGATTCTTACTAAATAATATTTTTGGGCAAGAAAATTTTTCAAATGAAATAAAATGGTATTATACAAATAAAATACCTGATACTCGCAAAAAAAGCTTTACAAATTCATTTGATGTTATTCTAACGTATGCTAAGAGCTATGAGGACAAAGTTTTCAACTGGCTTTTTGATAAAAGGGAAAAACCTATAAAGGTTTCAAAAATGAAAAAAATTGATGGTAAGAAAATTTATCTTAAAGGAGAAGATGGAAGAGGTATTTATGATTTAAGAATGGAACGAACAATGGATAATATTTGGCAAATACCTCTTTTACATGCTCAGCCAGAGATTGTAGACTTCAAGACTCAAAAACCTGAGGAGTTAATCAGAAGAATTATTGCCTGTTCGCAAGGGGTTGGTATCCGGACTATGGTGATGGATTTTTTTGCTGGTAGTGGGACTACTTCTGCTGTTTCGCATAAGCTAGGCAATAAATGGCTTGGCGTAGAGATGGGAGAACATTTTTACTCGGTGATTTTGCCAAGAATGAAAAAAGTTTTGGCTTATGATAAATCAGGGATTTCAAAAGAGGTTAAAGAATATCAGGGCGGTGGATTTTTCAAGTATTATGAACTCGAGCAATATGAAGAAGCGCTGGCCAATTGTAAATATAAAGACGGAGATTTATTTAATAGGATAAGCGAAAAAGCCTATCAGGATTATGTCTTTCTGAAAGACGAAAAAATGCTAAAAGCTTTGGAAATAGATTACAAGAATAAGAAAATCAAGGTAGATTTAAACAAGCTTTATCCGGATATTGATATGGCGGAAACGCTATCAAACCTAACTGGAAAATGGATTAAGAAAATAGAGGCAAACAAAGTATGGCTGGAAGGAATGGATAATCCGATTGATACCAAAAATTTGGATTATAAACTCATTAAACCATTAATTTGGTGGGAGTAACTTTGCAAAATTGTTTATGAAAAAAAACGAATTCAAAAAAGGGGAAATAATTATTTATAAGTCTAAAGAAGGACCAAAGTTAGATGTGCGATTAGAAGAAGAATCAGTTTGGCTGACGCAAAAACAGATGTCTTTACTTTTTGGTAAAGGTATCCCTACTATAAATGAACATATTAAAAATATATTTAAAGAAGGCGAACTAAAAGAAAATTCAGTTATTCGGAAATTCCGAATAACTGCCGCAGACGGAAAAGCATATGAGATGAATTTTTATAACCTTGATGTCATTATTTCTGTTGGCTATCGGGTAAAATCTTTGCGCGGCACCCAATTTCGCATTTGGGCGACAAAAACGCTAAAAGATCATCTGGTTAAAGGTTACACCATCAATGAAAAACGGCTTTTGCAGGCGCGCAATCAACTACACGAATTGCAAGGCGCTATTTCTTTTTTGCAGGAAAAAACCAAATATGAACTTTTGTGGTGATTAGCAATCTGAAAGAAAAAGATAAATTGATTAAAATTATTATTAATTTATTGGCGATATGAAATTATATTTGCAAGATATAGTAGAGGATATTTCTTTTGAAAACTTGCCGGCTAAATGGCAGGATTTTGATTTTGACAGATTTTCTACCGATAAAAAATTATTTGATTTTCAAAAGCAGGGCTTGCAGAACGCGCTGAAAGCTTTACATTTATTTTACAAAGAAAAAGAAGGGCTAAAGAGACCTTTTTATCTTCACTATCAAAATAATGGTTTAACGGAAAATTTTGATTACAATTTAAAAAAGAAAACAGATAACAAAACAGCCAAATATCTTTTAGAATACGAAAAAGATTATCCGGCCGACAATAACAAAATTTCTTTCGCGCATTTTATCAATCGGATGAGTTTTTGGATGGCGACCGGTTCCGGAAAAACTCTGATTATCGTAAAGTTAATTGATTTGCTTGGGGCACTTATCCAAAAAAAAGAAATACCCCAAAATGATATTCTGTTTTTGACTCATAGAGATGACCTTTTAGAGCAGTTTAAAAACCATATCAATGAATTTAATAGTTTTAATTTTGAGACGAAAATAAACTTAAAAAGCTTGAAGGATTACGAAAATGTCAAGCGAGAAAATTCTTTGCCGTTTGCCAGAAATGAAATAAATGTTTTTTACTATCGTTCCGATCTGATTTCTGATCAAGATTTCAAGAAAAAAAATGCGAAAATAATTAAATACTCAAATTACGATAATAATGGCAAATGGTACCTTCTTTTAGACGAAGCGCACAAGGGTGACAAAGAAGACAGCAAGAGACAAATTTTATATTCAATACTTTCCAGAAATGGTTTTCTTTTTAATTTTTCCGCGACCTTTACCGATTCGCGTGATTACGCTACTTGCGTATTTAATTTTAACTTATCTAAATTTATTGAAGAAGGTTACGGAAAGCATATTTATGTATCTCAAACAAAGGTTGAAGGTTTTAGAGATAAAACAGATTTTGCTCCTTTAGAAAAGCAAAAAATTGTTTTAAAGACACTTATTTTACAAACCTATATCAATAAATATTTTGAAAAAATAAGAAAAGAAGATAAAACACTTTACCACCGCCCGCTACTTTTGACACTGGTCAATTCAGTTGATACCAAAGAAGCCGACTTAAAATTGTTTTTTTTAGAGTTGGAAAAGGTGGCAAAAAATGAAATTAGCGCAGAACTTCTCCAAAAAGCCAGAAAGGAATTGGCAGAAGATTTGGAAAGCAATCCTCATTATGAGTTTGAAAATCTCAATGTCTTGATTGATAAAAAATTGCTGGAAAAAATAGAATACAAAGACATTTTAAGACAAGTTTTTAACGCTCAAGCATCTGGTAAAATTGAGGTTTTGAAAATTCCGAGCAATAAAAATGAGATTATTTTCAAATTACAAACTTCCGAAAAACCTTTTGGACTGATTAAAATTGGTGATATTTCTGGTTGGCTAAAGGAAAAACTGGAGGGTTATGAAATTATTGAAAGCTTTGAAAATGAAAGCATTTTCAAAAAAATCAATCACGATGACACGGAGATAAATATTTTAATGGGTTCCCGCTCTTTTTATGAAGGTTGGGATTCCAATCGCCCAAACATTGTCTTGTTTGTGAATATTGGTGTAGGTAGTGACGCCAAAAAATTTGTTTTGCAATCTGTTGGGCGAGGTGTCCGTATTGAACCGCAAAAAAACAAAAGGAAAAGGCTTTTAAATTTATATAACGCAAAAGAGATAAAAGAAGAATTATTTAATAAAGTGAAAGAAAATGTTTTACCGCTAGAAAGTTTATTTGTCTTTGGAACAAACGCGGAAAATCTCAAGGAGATTATTAAAACACTCAAAGAAGAGAAGCAGGAAAAGGACTTGGGTCAAGAATTTATCATCAATAAAGACGCGGAAAAGCGATTATTGCTTATTCCGATATATAAAGAATCGGATAAGATATTTGCGGAAGAAAAAGAACCGCAAAAATATGGGATCAATAAGGACGATTTTGGTTTAGCTAAAGCAATGTTTAATTATCTCGGTCCCAAGATTGTATTAACAAAGTATGAATGTGATGTTAGGGTTATTGAGAAAGTGAACGAATGTTTTAAGGGCAAAGAAAAAGATAAATATTTTAATTTTGAGGAAACGAGGGCAATTTCAGAACCAGATTTGTTAGTAGAAAGAATCTTGAATTATTTTAGTGTTAGAGATAAAGAATTCGATAAGTTTAAGAAGCTAGAAAATGAAATTGTCCACTTCAAGAGAATCAAGTTTAGCGACGGCGAAAAATTTGAGCAGATAAAGAAAAAAATTGAGGAAATAAAACAATATCCTGAAAAACAGAAAGAACTTGATAAACAATACGGAAAAATGCCAAGAGAAGAATTTGCGCGAAAACAAATGAGCTTATTTGAGGCGCAAAATTTTGAATATAAAGGAAAGAAGTTAAAAATAAAGTATATCCAAAATCATTATTATATTCCGCTTATCGTTTCTGAAAATGAAAAAGTTGATTATCTAAATCATATTATTGATGTTTCTGGTGAAGTTAAATTTATTGAACAACTTGAGGAGTATTTACAAAAAGAAAATAATGTCTTTAAACAATTTGATTGGTGGATGTTTTCCAAGCTCGATCAAACTTTAGACGAGGTATATATTCCGTATTACAATCCCAAAGAAAATAATATAGCTAAATTTAAGCCGGATTTTATTTTTTGGATGCAGAAAGGAAATGAATATGTAATTTTGTTTGTAGATCCAAAAGGGACAGAACACGCAGACGGATATAGAAAAATTGATGGCTATTCACGCATATTTGAAACTAAAGAAAGAAAAGAAAGCAGAGCATATCCGTTCAATGGCTTTAATATAAAAACAAAATTATTTTTGAAACCAAAAAGAGGAATAGCTGAAACACTTGAGAATTACCGAAAGTATTGGTTTGATAATTTTGATGATTTTGAAAAGAAAATTGTAACTTAATATTATGGATTTTACTAGACTTCATTTAACTTTTTAATAGGCAAAAAAACGCTGTTTTTGTAAAAAATCTCGTTGTGGGACGAGATTTTCTTATTGGCTCCGCGACCAGGACTCGAACCTGGAACCAATTGGTTAACAGCCAACTGCTCTACCATTGAGCTATCGCGGAATATTTTTAACTAAATTTTTAAGAAACTCTTTACCATAACCACTTTTTAAATATTTTTCTCTTTTTCTGGCATCTTCTCTGGTGCCAATCTCTTCTTGATAGA
>Ga0073932_1003255_pt1 | contig 22383 bp, 31 predicted proteins | sample DewCreD2012metaG_FD_76967 | JGI IMG/M metagenome (GOLD analysis project Ga0073932, IMG submission 76967) | Hot spring sediment bacterial and archeal communities from British Columbia, Canada, to study Microbial Dark Matter (Phase II) - Dewar... ...
ATGTGGAGCAGATGCCGCTTAAGAAAATCACGGTTTACGAGGACGAGTCTATCCTTGAAGCAAACAAGGTGATTCTGCGCGAAAAACTCAACATCCTCCCCGTAGTCCAAAGAGATAATCCTGACAAAGTAGTTGGGGTTTTAACCAGCGAAGCCATCTCAAACGCTTACGATAAAGCCCGCAACCGCTAACCGCAAAAAGTATGTCGCTTGTGTGATGGACAAATCCTCTTATTCGATAAACAGGCATTCTGTATCGTTCACATAGCTAACCATCAAGATCGCTAACTGGAGTAATGGATATTTGGGAACTGAAATTCGCACGTTTACCTCACTCAAAGACATCACAGAATTCGTAGCCACCCAAACCAGTCAGTACAAGGCGCTTTTCGAAGACTACAGTCAATGGCTCGGTTCAGTACTCAGAGACGCAGAGAGCAAACATAAAGGCGAAGAATGGTTCCAGAAATCCGCGGCACTGCAAAAAACTCTAAAAAGTCAAGCTAAAAAGCCCGCTGAAACCGACAAATCTAAAAAAGGCGGCAAAGGCGGAAAAGGTGCACAGGAAGAAACCACATGGATACAAACAGGCGATGTAGCTATATCTTTCACTGAGCAGGGACAAACCGAGATTCTTTTTGAAGCCATAGAGAAAATTAAAGCTAAAATCCAAGAATACGAGAAATTTAAGGGCACAGTGCAGCAGCTTACACGGCTGGGGCTTGGGCAAACCGTTAACTACATCGTTTACCTCGAGGAAGATGTTCCTAAAAAAATTGTGCTAAAACAGAAAGCTAACGTTAAGGGAGATGATGCTTTCAAGTTTATGACTGAGCTTTCCGTGCCAGCATACTTCAGCATCCCCGCGACCACGTAGCACCAGATGTCGCCGCTTCCCAAGTGGCGACTGAAGGGTGCTTCATACAAAAGTTAAATACCAAAAAACCAACATGAAGTAAGAGGAATCAACCGTAAACCCGCAGTATTCCGTCTCAGGAGTCACCGTTTCGATAAGTATTAATAGTCTACAGGCTGAACGAAGCGGACTCACTGCCGGGTCAGAAGAACTATTTTTTGACGTGAACGCTAAACTTGAAGAACAAAAGAAAGACAACAACCAAGTTACATTGGGTTTTCAACTACTAATTTCAACAAAACCCAACGTCGTCAAATACTCCACAAGCGGCACAGTAATTCTGATGGGTAAAGGTGAAGACATCAGAAAGAAACTTGAAGTCAACCCAAAAACCAAGATCCCCCAAATCCTCTTCACCATCTACCAGCATGTTTTCAACTCCATCTACATGCTCTCCTCCAACCTAAACACACCCTACCCGCCGCCTGATCTACTCCATCCTATGGCGGAAAAAATCCAGATACTCGCAAACAACACAACAACTCAAGCACCCGCAGAAAAAACTGAGGCACAACCAGCTGCATCTCCAACTGCAACTGCTCAGTCTCAAACACAACAGTCACCCCAAGCTCAACCTGCGGCACCTGCAGCCCCTGCTCCAGCGCAGCCACAGGCTCAACCTCAACAGGCAGCACCCTCAGCTTCCGCTTCTACCACGGCAGAAGCAGCCCCGAAGTAATCGGAAACCCACATTTTTTGACTATATATCGGTTTTCGGAATAGTTTCCGCTTAGGAATTAACCAATTATATGCTCAGAGTCCCTACTCTATTTGGAGAAGGAGAAGGCTTCAAATGGAATCGACCGTAGCAGCATTATTATTGGTGACATCCTCAGTGGTTTTCGCATGTATAGTAATCGGGTATGGAGTGCAAATGGTGCAAGTCAGCGTCAGCGGTGAAAGCGCACAGATGCAGTTGCTTGACAAACTCCAAGACAGCATTATGAATCAAACCTCCACTTTCAACAGCACTCTACCCATAATACCCAGCCCAACCCCCACGCCATAACCCACAATTTACAGCTAAAACCACCGTTTGGTCCATCCATCGTAGACTTCTTTGCTGATGTTGATTTTTAATCCATTTTTTGGCTTCATAACTCCTAATAAGCATTTTAACACTCAATTCTTAGCGGAACATTCATGACTGAACTAGCCCCCCAAACAGAGGTTTCGCCAGAAATCTCGCGGTTCGACGCGGAAAACGCAACCGCTATGACAGGGGACTTTCTAAAACGCTTAGGCTACAGAGGCAGCTGGCTACCGATGAAGGTATCTTTAGACGGCGAACTCTACGTAGTTGAAATGGCTTTCCAAAAGAAAACCGCTAAAGTTCAGATAAACTCCAAAACCAAAGAAATACGCGAGTACGAGTTTGCCCAAGAAGAAAACTCTGAAGGCGGCATAAAGCTCACCAAAGGTAAACTTATCTTTTTAGTTGCCATACTGTCTGTGGCTGTAGCTGCGTCTAAACTACTTGGCGTTTTTTAAACGACAGTATCGAACTTGTTTTTAGAGGTAAGCCATGACAAAGTAGCTAGCGATTATCGATATAGCATAGATTAGCATGGAGAGGTGGAAGAGCGGTAGTACTTTGAGTGCTGACTGCACAGATTCATCCTTTAAAATCATCGCGTTAGCCACTGCCAAAAGCCCAAAGCTCACTGCGAAACCCCCAAGTGCCACAAGGCTACCGAGTACGTAGAGAAAAACAGCCGCCGTCACATAATGGAAGACTGTAAACGCGAGAATCCAATAGGCTGTGGCTTTAATGCCGTAGAGCGTCGGTGGCGTTTTCATACCTTTAGCTCGGTCGTTAGCCACGTCAACGAGATCATTTACGCCCAAGTGCGCTAGCGCCATGGGGTAGAAGAACAAAAACAGCGTCAACGCATAAAGGTCGGGGCTGCCCACGCAGAGATAACCTGCGACAAGGAAAAGTGCAAAATCCACCCGCCCAATTATCTGTGCAAATGGAACTTTCTCATTTCGCTTCTTTATCTGGTAGAAAACCTCCAAACCATAACAGATGAACATCAAAACAAAAACGTAGATAGAGTGCGGATATGGAAGCGTAAAAATAACGGTGCTTGTGATGGCTACAAAAACCGCGAACAAAACCGCTGCACTACGCCGAGGAATTAAGCCTTCAGAGAGGGGGCGCCTACCGAAAGGCCGCCAATACTTCGTTAATTTGTTATCGGTAGGCAACTCTTTTTTGTCCAAGTTTGCGTCTACGATGTCGTTTAAGACTAATCCTGCTTCAAACCCGAAGTAAGCAATCAAAATTGCCTGCAACACAAGCAGAAAACTGAAGCCACCGTTTACAGTGAGTCCAAAGAAGAGACCTGCAGAGAAAAGAACGGGCCAGACAAAAAAGAAATGAAGCCTCAAGAGATCAACATACGCTTTAACGCCCACTTACATATACCCCAACACCCCCCCCACTATCAACAGCGACAATAAATAAGCTATTCGATAATAATCAATACAGAGCGAAAACTGCATGCAAAAACATGAAGCGATACAACTGCTAAATATGGTGAGGGTTCACATCGTTTTAGGCGGCGTCTTAGCCTTCACGTTGGGCATGCTTTTAGCTGTTGCTGGAGGCGGCACATTCAACCCCTTAACTGCACTATTATTTTATTCTGTGGTATTTTTCGGCGACTTATCCGCCCACTACAGCAACGACTACTTTGACTACAACCAAGACCAACAAACCCAATCATTAAAATTCTTTTCAGGTAAAAGAATCCTCATCCAACACCCAAACCTACTGCCAACAGCCCGCATAACCGCCCTCATCTGCTTTTCAGCTTCGATTTTGCTGGCTTGCTTAGCAGTCGCAACCCAATCAGCGTCCCTCGAACTGTTACTCATTGCTGTGGGCGCGAATTTGCTGGGCTGGTTCTACTCAGCTAAACCTCTGCGGCTGGTCTCAAGGGGGTTGGGAGAGATAGCTATCGCGTTGGCTGCTGGATTCGCTATTCCCGCTGTTGGGTACATGGCTGTTCAAGGGGGTTTAGATGCTTTGTTTGGATACTTTGTTTTGCCTTTTGTGTTGTATGGTTTCATGCTTGGCTTGAGTTTGGAGGCGCCAGATGTAGAGGTAGACCGTAAAAGTGACAAGATAACTGTAGGAACGCGGTGGGGGGCGCAAGCAGTTTTTGAGTTAATTTTAGTAGTCGCCTTGTTGGCATTGGCTGTTTTTGTTTTCTTTGCATTATGCGTGGAGGCTGTGTGCATTAATTTTTGGGTTATAGCTGTTTTTTCTACTGTTCCGCTGGCTGCGGCGATTGCAGGTGCATTATATTCTCGTAGAAAAGCAAACTTGAACGTTTTTAGTGCAATCAACATTTCAGCGTTGTTCGCTTTTAACCTGCTAATGGTAGGGTATCTAGCTATAGAGTCGTTAAGACTCTTGTGAGGTCTTTTATGCCTGCTTAATTATATTGGTTTTTTATTTTCTGGCAGAGGTAAAATTGTAAATGTTTTTACTTAACCACACCGTAAATGGTGACTGTTACATTTCCGTCGAGAATCGCCAAAGGAGGTGCAGGCTTGAACCATATACACCAAACCAAAAAAACACACGTAGTATTCGTTGAATTCGATGACGTTAACCCCGCTAAACTTGCCGCAGACTTACGCTACTTCGGCGAGGGTAACTCTAAGAATCGAAAGTTAGAGTTTGACTTTGAGTTTTGTCTAGAATGCAACCATCGACTACTGGATGGGAAACCTATAATGTCTCAGGGCATCGTCGACGAACTAGAAAAATACGTAACCCAAGCCAAACGCAACAACCACAAAAACTCGACACAGGTAACGGTGCAGCATTCAGATTTCGAAGTTTTAGAACGCTTGATTAAAAGGGCTTTAGAATTTGGTGATTTAAGGCAAAAAATCTCTGATTGATGTCGGGCGAGATTCGGCCTTCTTAGAGCCCCCAGCTTTGGGTAAGCGTTTGATGAGACCCATCCTTTTTTGTTTTCTCTTTTTTCTTCTCGTGACCTTTGAACCTGTTGATTTTTACGGTTGAGCCTTCTATAGACGCCCAATGTGAACTGTTTAAATCTCTGTGATAAATGAATTTTTTTACTGCATGGAATAGCTCCGATAACTGTACTTTTTGGCCATCTACTGTTAATCGGTTTTTTCCTTGTAAAACTGTAACTTTGAGGCGTGACTCAAGAAAACTGGTTAACCTTTCTTTTTCAGCTTCTAAATCGCCTAAATCTACTTGAAGTTGGGGTTCCTTTTTGAGCTTAAAGAGCAATGGGTTGCCCCCCTTATGGGTAAGCTGTTCAACTATTAAAGCTAAACGCCAAGGTTAAATTGATTGGTGGGGCTTCCCGGATTTGAACCGGGGTCTATAGCGCCCGAGGCTACAAGCCTGGACCAAGCTAGCCGAAAGCCCCTTTTAGAGGGTCTATACCCCCACCTACAGGTTTACAGTAAACCCAACCAGTACGCTTTAACCACACGAATTAATACCCTATCAAAACTTGTACCTTTAAACGTTCCCATGATAGTTGAACGAGCAATATATAACTTAAACGTATCAAACAACTACAAGAATAAACTCTTTGAAGCATACCAAGTTTACTGCAACGCACATGGGTTAGCTTACCAGAAACCCAAGAAGCTGCCTATATCACGCTACGTTATACATGTGCCAACAGAAAACAAAATAGACCGCATAATAGCTTGCTGCGGCTGGACATACAGCGTGGTGTTTAGTTTAAGCAAATACGGACTACGCCCAGACGAGTTAGGCAAATTAACGTTAAGAGATTTCGATTCATCCAACAACAAATTAACTGTTCCCACCTCAAAGCTAGGTAACCAGCGGACTTTAACGTTGAAACCCCAAATAGCAGACATGCTTAAAACGTACATAAACAGACGCGGGTTAGCTAACCCAAACAGTAAATTGTTTGCGTCTACACGTAAAATTAAAGCTGCATGGGCAAAGTACCGTAAATGTGCCTACCAGAAATTTAACGACCCTGAACTGCTTAAAATCCGCCTATACGATTTACGCCACTGGTACGGCACCAACATGTATCTAGAAACCCACGATATATTCTACGTCAGTTACCTTTTAGGGCACCGTCAGCTAGCTAACACGTTAATCTATATACATTTAAGTAAAGCGTTTGAAAACTATGACGGCAACTACACCTGTAAAATAGCTAAAACATTAGATGAAGCTAGCCAACTAATTGAAGCAGGCTTTGAATACGTCACCGAAATGGATAACGTTAAACTGTTTAAGAAAAGAAAATAACTAAAACTTTTCAATAAATATCTGCTGTTTTCTTTTATGAACCTTCAACATTTTATTATCTTTTAAAGCGTTCTTTAACCCTAAATATACCGTTGAAACTTTACGGTCTCTAATACATACTTCATATGTACCTTTACCCATATTTTCTAATTCAGCTATAATATCACTGTAAGGTGCACGTTTACCGCGAAAAGCAGATGACGGCAAATCTTTAACTGGTTTAATAGTATACTCTTTACCTTCAACCATAACCATCAACAACAATACATTAACAATAAATTATATATATTTACTGTTTACATTTACAGTTTACTTAACTGCTTCTTTAATTCAGCTACTTCAGCTTTTAAACGTTCAATTTCAACCGCATACTCAAGCGCTAAATAACCTGTCGCCTGCGTAATTCTGCCTGTATCAACTATATATAGGTCGTTCCATTCGGCGCGGTGTTCTGGGCAGGGTTCAACTGTTTTCTTGCCGCATGTACAGATGATTTTGTTGTTACTGTCTTTATCAAATTTGATGTGATATTTAGTTTTAGTTAATTCATGGGTTAAGAATTCAAGCGCCGACTCTGAATTGCTGAATTCATGTGCCCATTCTTGACCTGACAGGGCACGTTCACAGCCGAAGGTACCGTTATTCTTACCGTAAAACCAGTTACTATAAATAGCATACCAATAGAAACTTGAGTTGCCGATTTGTCCCTGATTATATTGTGTGGGGATTATCTGGTTGTTACCTACCCAAATGTAGCCGCTTGATGCAGCTAAACTCAAGTTACCATTCTGGTTTGTTATACCGAAATCTCCAGCGTTTGTTACATTTATAAAACTGTTAGAACCGTTAAAACCTACACTGATACGGTTACTACCACTATACTGTAACGTAACCGCTGGATTAGTTGTATTAATATAACATCCCGCTTCAGCTACAAAGTCGTTTTGGCTGCGCACTGTTGAACCCGCAAGATACAAGGCGCCTGCTGCGCTGGATATGTAGCTGTTGCCGCTGTAGTGTCGCAGTATAAGTTTATCTGCACCAGCCTGTTGCAAGGTAGCTTGCACAGTACCACTGTTGCTGCTGTTTAAGTTGAAGTAAACATTGTTAGCATGCTCAACTTTAGTATCTTGACCAAGCGTTAACACGCTACCATTTATAGTGTACAATCCACCAGCAACAGACAAGTTACCTGACATATCAACAGATAACAAATTAGAAGACGTATTTGTGGCATATACTTTAAACGCAGGACTATAACCCGCAGTGTGAACACCAAACACCCAACTACCCAATGAAGTATGTATCAATAAATAACGGTTAGTTGAATCGTTGAAATCACGTATAGCCTGACCACTATTTAAACAAATATCTGCATTAGTATACACTGCTTTATTGTTGTATGAAATCATTTCAAAATTTCCATTGTTATAAGCAATATTCATGCCAACAAGCCATTGACGTGTACCTGTGTGGGTGTAGAAATCAAGCCAACCAAAAGCGTTACTTAATGACTGAGAAGTTTTAAATGCTAAAGTTGGTTGACTACTGTTAATTAATATGTTGTTGGTTACTGTGCCCCCATTCCAGCCTGCAGACGCTGACCATTGCGGTTTACCGTCACTGTTTACAGTTAAAACTTGCCCTGTACTACCACTTGAATTAAGTGCATCATAAAGTTTCAACCCAGTGGAGCCGTTGTAGAATTTTAGGTGGTCAAAAAGGTAGATACCTGAACCGCTTGCACTGTTAATGTGGTCAACGTAAACGTTGCTAACTTTAACAGACGCTAAATAGCCGTCTGCATCGTTAATTTCCAGTATATTCTTGTAACCGTAATCTTCACCTGAATGAGCTAAAATAATCTGCGGCATATCACTTTCAGCCGTTAAACCTGAACCCAGATTTAGCGCTCCCTGAAAACTAGTTAACATACCACCGCAACCGATGTCTTTCTTAACCAGTAAATGTTGACTCACATATAACATTGGGTCATCAGGAGTCATTTCACTATAAATTATACCTACATCTAAATAGTTCTCATGCTCCACAGTGTCATCTTTAAACCTTAACTTTGCGTTTCCAAGCGGCAAAGTAAGATTCATAGGAGTCCAGTTGCCTTGACCGTCAAAACCCCAAAGGTAAGGCTCAAGTTGACTCCAAGTAAAAGTGGGTGCTTCACAATGAATCTGGTTAACTCCAGCTAGGTTAGTGTTGCCTTTAACATCAAGATATGGAACATTATTCCAGTTAACGTATCCACCGCCGCCACCGCTAGCTGAAGCAGCCGAAACACCAGCAACAGTTTTATCTAAAATACGGTACTGATTCCAAAGTTGACGCATAAACGCAACCTGCGGGTTACTGTCATTAATTAAGCGTGACCCTCTAATCATCTGTTCAACTGGAACCAAAACCAAGTTAACTCTAAAATCGCAGCCGTCATCTGGATTATCAACCACCTGTAAATGTGCTTCACTTATAACTAACTCTACATTATCAAAACCGTCAGTTGGAGCATTCAAAATAACTTTACTTCCAGCTAGCCACTTATTTGTAACTCCACTGATACCCGCTGAACCTAACACTGTACACGAAACCGAACTTACAGGGTCTTTCTTCTTCGCTAATTGAACCTGTGCATATTCATCTATTTCACGTTGAGTAACTAAAGTACGGTTATTTTCACTGTATTCACGCAGTTTATAATACCCTTGGCTAGTTAAATCTTCAGCTACCCCAACCATAGATATAGGTAAACGTAAATTGTCAACAATTAAACAACTTAAACTTTGACCGACACCGCCACCCCATAATGCACCAAAAGTTATCTTCTTAATTCTCCAGTTAAAAGAGTCACCCACAGTCATATGCCGCCAAGTGTCAACCCAACTAAGCAACGTATTGTAAGGTTGAATTTCAACTTCTGAACCAACCTTAACTGTACAATTCATCCAGTTATCGTTATATTTACTCCAACTGCCACCTGCACCAGTAGCTAAACCTGCACTCCAACCCTTCCACCTAATCACATGGTTATCTGTATCCGTTAACTCAACATATAACTGGTCAATGTTAGTGTAACCATCCGTTAACTTATACATTAAATCAAAACTTACCTCTTCCTCTAAGTATTCATCAAAAGGCAAATAGTCATAGTTATGTTTAGGGAAAGTTAAAGTTAATTCACATGTATTCGCGTTTGAACCCCTGTTACTTTTAATTGAACTTGCACCAGTAGACACAACAGTTGACTCTAAAACTACACTGTTACCGCTAGCTCCAGACCAGCCATAATAGTCAGGTAAATCGTCAGTCCAGCCGTCAGCTACTGCTCCGCCAACAATTTTAATTCTGTTACGTAACTCAAAATTATCAAACTTTACAGTTTTAAGTTCACTTAAAACGTTATTATCGCTAGCTCCATCAACCAACTTTAAAGTTATGTTACTGTTAACTGAACCAATAGGGAAAAGCTGAAGCACCTTATTGTTATCTACATAAAAGTCGTACTGTATAAGTTCACATATTTTACGGATAGCTTCAATTAAATATTCATCTCCAGCATCTTTATACACAATACGCGGCGCAGTATGCGGACTAGTAAAAGAAACCTCTGAACCTGCCTCTTCAAGCATTAACTGAATTATGTCGTCTGCATGATAAATTTCAGTTGGATTAGCAGGGTCAAAACCGAAAGGAAAACTGCTACCAACCTCTTTATATACCATTTTATTTTCCAAATCTTGTCCATAATCTCTACCTGTTACTTCAACACGTTGCTGATGAACCCATAAATCATCCACCGCAATAGGTTTAAAACAGTCAACGTAACCCTTCAAAATTAAAGCGTTATTAATTTTAATTTCAACAACGTCATCTGGGTTAATTATATCTAAAATGTCGTCTCCTTCAGTTTGCAGATAAAAGCTAAATCTGCCTATACCGTCAGTTACTTTTAAATGTATATCTAAAGGTTCAACAACCGCTGAACTAAGGTCAGTCCATACACCATTATGATATATCCTTACACTTGTAGTTGTCACTAAGTTGGCACCCCTGAACTGAAGTCTCCACGAAATTGTTTATTACCTTCAAGAAGCTGATTAACAAATTCTCTACGTAAATCCTGCCTTAACTTTTCGCGTTCACGAATTTTACGTTCAGCTTCTTTCTGTTCATACAAATTAACAACAGTTGTAGCTACCTGTAAAATGAAACTGGTTAACCACAAAACTTGAGCAACCGTAAAGCCACTGTTAATTTTAGTTGAATCCTTAACGGACTCAACAGATTTACTCATTTCACGCCACTGTTCAGGCGTAACAGATTCAACGTTAGGTATATCTACCTCTTCAAGTAACCTAAGTTTATCTTCAGGAGTTAAATTCTTATTCTTATTAATTATGTTACTGATAGTTTTATATTCACTGAATTTATCGCTAGCTGCATGGTAAGCACCTATACCTGAAGTTACACCTGCAAAACTACCAATCATATAAGCTAGCCGTTCAATCTTGTTTAAAGTAGCGTTAATTTTGCGGATTTCACGAAAAGCAGACTTAATTTCTTTCAGAGCAACCTCTATATCTTCATCGTTATCTTTAACTTTACGATTTAACCTGTCGAATTCTCTTCTATAATTATCTGGGTTACTCAATTTGTTTTCCTCACAAAATTAAACGCTTTAAATTCGTTTTCAGAATCTAAAGGTACATTAGATAATACCTCTGCTATTTTACGCCAAAACTGCACTTCACAGTTAAATTCAGCTAAGAATTCGCTGAATACAGCTTTAGCTTTCTCATCACTTTTAATATAATTATATAACTCAAACAGTTTATCTTCAAGAACCATAAAATTTTCTCCAAAATTTATAAATAAAGAGCAAATTACGGCTAGCCGTAATTACGCTTTACTGTAACCTGTGGCTACAAATTTGTATGTAGTTAACCCTTCCTCATCGTGTCTGCCGTTGAATTCTGCACCGCTAAATATCGCTCCAGTAAAAGTGTAAGTGTCCACGCCACCAGCGGCTTTAGTTATAGCTACAGTAAAAGTTGTTGCAGTTGTATTCTGAACAAAACAGCTAGCTGCCTCAGATTTAACAGTTATTTCACCCTCAACCCATCTGTGTGCTGCACGGAAACCGACAGGTGCAACAGTACCCATAACAGTTATAGGCACATAAGGAAACGGTCTGTTACTTACCTCACGGAAACTAAAGTTTTCTATCTGTTCAGCCGTGTTTGAACCAACAGTTGCCGTCATATCATCAACATATATAGTTGTACAAGCGACCATTCAATTTTCACCTCACTTAAGTTGATTCCTGTGCATCATTAGGCACATAATCATAGTAAGTTACCGTCAAAGTCTGTGAACTAACAAAAGTATCTAACAGTTGAGTTTTAACGCCGAAACCTCTAGACACAGTTTCAGCTTCATCCCATTCTCCAAGATTAACTTTACTTAAACCTGAAATACTATACTTATTATAAACAAACAACACATCTAACCTGTCCTTTATGTTAATTAACCTAAGTTTAGCTGCATCTAAGCTAGCTTCATCATAAACAAGCGGTTTAACGTAAACAGAAACCTTCACTTTATGAACACGTTTAAACATAGTTTTACTTATACTTTCACCGAACTGCGGGTAATCTTCCAAAACTATTTGGTCACCTAACACGTTAGGGTTAAATTCATCTAAACAGACAGTTGGCACTCCAACACCGTACTTTGATTCAATAAACGACTTAATTGTTGACAACACATTCAACCCATAAATCACCAAGTGTAAGGTGTTTCAGAATCCCAGTTACTGTTAGCTTTAATAACAGAAACTTTACCTGACCCATACGTTGTTTTAATGTATTCTTTAAGTTTAATTAAACCAATAGCGTACCAGCCGCTAGCTTCCTGATTTATAGCTTCATTACCTAGCGGAATCATGTTTGGAATTTTCTGTTCAGTTGGACTATACTTACGTTTACGGATACTAGCCCCAAAATCAGCCGTTATATCAGCTATAATACTTGGAACCGTAACTAGCGGAGTAACCGCTTTAGAGCCAATAAATAAGTCAACAAGTCGGCTAGCTTCGTTAGCTGCATCAGTTAAATTAGTTGAATCGCTAGCTATTTGAGTATCAGTCATAAGTAAACGTTTACCTATAGCTGAATTTTGGCAATAAGGATGCGGCATAATTAATTCTCCTTAATCAGTTTACGTTTAAGAGCTAAAACAGTAAAGAACTGTGAACCAGCCGCGATGCAACCAGCATACAAAACGTTTAATCCAGTTACCCCGACAACTGTTGTGCCGCCTATAGTGGCAAAGAATGATATAGCGGATAATATAGCAGCGTCACATAATGCGTCACACCAATCAAACTCTTCTTTAACCTCATTAATTGTTTCACTACATACTTTAACTATTTTACCGAAAGGACTAAGCTTCATCAATCATAATTCACCAACCAATTTTATATATTCCAATATCACGCTATATTCATCTAAACTATTATCATATATTATCCGTGAATTTGGAGTTACACGTAAAGAAACAGGTCTAACTACACGTTTAACAGATTCCTGTTCCGTGTTAAATTTAGAGTTAAATTTACCGTTAAATATAGCCATAACATCACTCAAGTTTTCATTATAAACAACACTTCATAGTAAGGCGGCAACACGTTTGTGTGGTTAGACGGTTGAGTTACAGTTACACTGTGAGCGCTAACCGCTGTGCCGCTGTGAGTTAAACTGCTGCTTTCGTTACCTGTATCACCTGAAACCGTATGGGTTGCAGTTGTAACGATTGTTCCAGTAGATGTACCTTGACGGTTGCTTGAAGTAGAGTGAGAAGCAACAGCTAAAGTACCTTTAGTATGAGTGTGACTACTATGTGCAGACGGCTGAGTAACCGTGTGGTTACTAACTGATACATCGGTGCCGCTGTGAGTTAAAGTTGACGTTCCACCTGTACCGCCAGCCCCTGTACCAGCAGGTGCACCTTTAACAAATTTATCCCTCAAGTCAGGTGTACCGTTATTACCGTCACACAGCACCCAACCAGACGGAATAGCTGAAATTAACCCATGCCACATAACAATTAAACCGCTTGGAAACAGGTCACCCACATTAGAAACCACATGAGTGTCATTCCACTCGGTACTGTTAACGTCAAATTTCGGGTCATCTTTAGTGTTAGAAATAACTTTTCTATGAGTAACAGAGAAAACCAATTACTTCTTAACTCCATCAATTCTTTTAGAAAGCTTCTTAATCACATCTTGCTTTAACATTTCAGTTTCAAGCTGTTTATTTAACAAAACATCTGTTTCTTTAGTTTCAACTTTAGATTCAACAATTTCTTTACCAAGTTTACCTATAGCGTTATTTACTTCACATATCTTGTTAGATAACATTAAATCGTTAGCTACGAATTTATTTTGCAAATCAACAGTTACATCACATATTTTGCTGTTTAACCCTTCAACTTTATTTATTACTTCATCAAGCTCTTGGCTTTTAACAATAACTTCAACTTTATCTTTATTGCCTTCAGATTTAGGCACCTGTGGTTTATCGTTAGGCGGAATTTCCCAACCTAAACTTTTACGCAGAATCTTAGCGCAAGCTTCATGGCTCATTATACCTAGTTCAACTGCTTTAAACAGGTCAGTAACGACATATTCAGGTTTCTGCTGCATACCAAACCGTAAAGTAACGTTAGCTGCTTCACCGTCAAAGCCAAGTTTATTTAAAACGTCAGCCCATATAGGTTCAATTCCACGTTTAATTATACGTCTAAAACTTTCAATTTTAGCTTCATATAGTTGAACCGCAGCTTGAGCAGTTGCTTTAGTAAACCCGCTTTCTAAACCTAGCTTCAAACTTGGGTTAGCTAAAGCCATCATAAATTCATAGTTTTCTGTTTCAATAAATTTATCATACCCAGTGGCACGTTCAGGTGCACCAGTAGTAGCTTGAACAGGTGTATTACTTAAAATAATGTTACCATATTGACCTAGCTGTTTAATTGTAGTTTCAATTTTACTGTAAGTTTCATCGTCAACGTTCTCTAAACCAACAAACAAGTTACCCATACCGAAACGTTTGAAGCCAATAGCCATACTTTTACGCATACTAACACGGAATTCATATAAACTTGGAACATCTTCCGCTGGCCTAGTAATTAAAGCAACAATAACGCCGCCTGTACCGAAAGCGCCGTTACCTATAGTTGAAGTTCTGAAATGAATAAATTCGCCCCAATTAAGCTGCTTATTATAGTAATTTGAGTTACAAATTAAATGGTACTTTTCACGTATAGGAGTAGATTTATCCACTTGAACAGCTTTATCTATAGCTTCAATAGGCACATAAGTTAAACCGTTATCGGTTATTTGCCAAAAGCTGTTACCGAAAGCTTGAAGTTCAATAGCTATCTGTAAAACTATACTATCTAAATCGTTAACTTTATTGAAGTGCTTAATAACTTCCTCAGCAGTCCAGTACCCTTTACCGTCAGGTCTAGGCAAAGAAACAGTGTACAATTCATTAAAATCTTGAAATATACCTGTACTTATAATCTGTTGAGCCGCTTGGTCAATGCTTTCATGAATCAATGGGTCAGTGTTATATATGTTAACCATGCTAGCGAATGTTTTACTGATGCGGTTACCGAAATCTGCATCAGTCATGTTAATAACAGCTAATTTAGCTTTCTTAATAGGCTGAACATCAACTGGTTCACCAAATATAACTTCATCCTTCTTATAGTAACCTAACCTATTCATTAAACCCATCAGTTTTCAGCCTCTTTCAATTTACGTTTAATATCTTGAGTTAAACGGTTCAAACCGCTAGCTCCATTACGTGCCAACATAAGTTTAGGCAAAACAGACTCAACTTTCTCTATAACTTCAGTTTTACCTTCACGTCTAGCTGCCTCAATCTTCTTACTTACCGTTTTCTCAAGTTCCTCTTTACCTTTAACAACAACAGAGTAAGCTTCAGAAACTTCTTTCAGCTTCTTTTCTGCTTCTTCAAATTTTGCTTTATAATCAACAACTGGTTCAACAGGTTTAACTTCCGCTGGTATACTTTCAACTTTAAATTCAAAACTATGCACCAAAGCGTTAGGGTCACCTGCTTTAACGCCGTCACCTATAACTAAACTTATTTCACCAAACCAGATGCCTTTAGCTATTTCTTTATCGCCGTCAATTACAACTTCACGTTCACCGTGCCCGATACTACAGTGAGTAAATAGTCCTGCATTGTACGCTTGAACTATCTCTTTAGGTACACGGATAATTGTCTCTATCTGTTGACGTTCAGGAATCCATTCAGCATCCAAAGTTTCACCTTTAACCATATTCATGTTATGGTTAATCAGTACAGGTCTATGGATTAGGCTTCTAGCCGCTAACATTAATTCTTCCGCTGGATAGATGCGGATTTTACGCTGTTCAGGCGGTAAACTCATATCGTTACGGTGGTCTGTGCTAGCCGTAGTTTTAGCTACTAACCTAAGCAATTCATCTTTAGGTATACCCCTAAACATATCTTTATTATACCATTCACTCATAAAATATAACCCAAATTATAACGCTGTTATAAATATACATATACCATTAAAAGGCATATATTTAAATATTATTATAATTCACCACTGTTCTTTAAGAGTTATAATAGTAACGTTAGGTTTAACTTGCTTACTAAAAGGCACACTTGGTTCATAACACGCTAAAGCTAAAGCGTCAACTAAATCCATACCTGTACGTTTATTCTTCTTAGCTTTACGCATTTGAATAATAAGGTCTTTCTGACTGCTACTAACCGTTAACCTATGTTCACGCACTATACGAACAAGCTGCTCATCCATCATAGCTTTATGTTCAGGAGCATAAATGTAATGTATGCGTGTCTTAGTGTACTTCTCTATTTTACCCTTATAATGTTCAGGTTTAGCGTCTGCTTTAACGGTGCATGGACTAAAACTGTTAATTATTTTACCTATCTCTGGAGCTATATCTTCAATAGGTTTACGTTTCCAAGTTTTACAGAACAAAACCACACTTTTAGTGTTAGTTTTCTCACGCACAACCAACGCTGTAGCACAGGGGTCAAAACCCCAATCTATACCTATCTCAACCACACTGTTAGGTAAAGCTAGCCGACCAACTTCGCCGTCAACAATACATTTCTCTATATGTTTACCTGCAAATAAACCGCGTTCCTCTTTAGTGGGCGGTCTACCTAAAACATCCATAGCGTATTCAGCGTCAGTTAACTCCTTCTTAGCTCTAGCTACACTTTGCTTCATCCAAGGCACAACTTCACTACTAAACTGCTTCATAACGTAACCGAACTTTTCAGGTTCAACCGCGCGTTCAGTAAAGTAGCCCTGTTTATGGCACGTTGAAATCAAAATAATACGGTTAATGTCACCAGCTAAACATGACATAGCGCTTTTAATTACATCTTCAGGAACATCAGCGCATTCATCAATAAACAATATATCTGCTCTGCTACTGCGCACTTTAGCTGTAGCTGGTTTAGTAAACACTTTAGTGCCGTTCTTCAATTCAAAACCGTCAACTGGGATGTCGCGGTAAACACCGTGTTGAACAAGGTGTTCCTTCATACCTGTCTTGCTGAACATGTCACATACATATTCATACATAGTTTGCTGTGGACTAACAATCATTAATTTAATCGGTTTACCTTCCTCAAGCGACTTTTCAGCGTACCACAATAAAGCAACCGATGAACACAACGTTTTACTAAAACCTCTACCGCAGCTAACCATACAGTTCTTAACTTTATCGTCAACCAGAAACGTTAACAAATCAACCTGTTCATCAATTGGGTTGTAACCTGTGAGCTGCGTAAAATATTCACTTATACTAATCAATCTTGTTTCTCCTTCTTTGCTTCTTTAAGCTTCTTATTTTCATCCATCAACATTTTAATAACCACATTAGTTTGCTTCATAAAATCTTGAAGCCTCAAATTCATCATCATAATTTCCTGTTCAACTTCACTTACTTGATTACTCAAAATTTATTCACCTCTACGCATTTTAAACCATGAACAAACCCTTTTCACCTGCACAGGGCAAACTTTACATAACTTAAAATATGGAACACTAGCTGGAGCTAAACCCATAAACACCTGCAAAATATACCGCACTTTATCTTCAATCTCTGGGTCAGCCGCCACAGAAACCGACTTAACTAACCCACCAGTCTTTTGACTATACACCAAAACATAGTGAACATCAGCTAGCCGAAAACCGCAAGCTTCAACTGCTTCCCGATAAAGCCACACGTAAAGTTGAAGCTGAAAAGCAGCCGCTTCAACATCAGCTCTAGCCATATACCTTTTACCTGTCGTTTTAACTTCAAGCAGCGACACAGAACCATCGTCATTAACAATTAAATCATCCAGTTTGCCGCGAACATGAATGTAGCCGTCTACAACCTTCTCAAATACATCAACAAATTCTGTTTTAAGCTTATACAGCAACATTTCACGTCTAGGTTCACTGGGGCGGTTACTATAATGGTAATGCATTAAATTACCTACACGAATTGAACCTTTACCGCAAGCCAACTGTGGTTTATCGAAAAGTTCAATCTTACTACGTTTAGGACAAAACTTAAAGTGACTAAGTTTACTTACAGAAAAGAAAACATGGGGTAAAGTAGACATAAAATTTGTCTACCTTTTAAGTGGATTCGCTATTTGTGACGGCACGTGCAACAGCGCCTTCACATATAACTTTCACTTTAGCTCTAACGTGGGCAACAAAACCGTATTCATTATCTTCGGGATGCTCAAAAGATTCAACAGTAACGTTGTCTCTTTTAACCAACGCAATAGCTTTCTTGCTGTTCAACGCAATTAAGTGACCGTCAGGGACATCACTTACCTTAAGAAAAGTGACACCTAAAGTGGTTTTAGCTACACCTGTACGCATAGCTTCATCGGTACCTGCATAGAGTGTAGAAGTGAACTCTTCCATTTTGAAAAGCTGCTTATACATACCTGCATTACACAACACGAAATCGCTTGAACCGTAACCTTCAACGTCAGTTGCAAACACTAAATCAACAATCTGCGCCCAAGTTGGAGTGTCAGAAATAACCGCTTCAGCGCCACCTGCAAGGTTTGCTTCAGGAATAGCCATTAAAGCAGAGACAAGCGCGTTAACGATTTTAACTTGTAAAGCGTAACCTGCGCCTTCAGTTTGCTCTGACAGCACATCCCAAGTTGCATCCTGCAAATGTTCACGTGTCCACGTTACTTCAACACCGTAGCTGTCGTCTAACTCAACCAGAACAGTTTCAGTAAGTTTAGGGCTGTTCGTAAATGAACCGCCTGAAATACTTGAAGCTGAACCGTAAGTGCCAACAGGAATACGGAAAGTAGCTTGGTCAGTTTGGTATTTCTTAGCGAAATTGTCAGGGGCGTACTTTTCGACACCCATAATAATTTGGTTAAGAATTTTAAGTGTAACGTCAACTGAGCTTGTTTGGTCGTCTATGTTACCCTGTAGCAGGGCTTCGCGTTTAAATTTGTTAAAGTAGTTGCTTTTAAGCCATTTATCGTTTACACACAAATTTTGAGCTAACTTATCTAAATAATTCGCCATAAATTCATCACATTATATTTCTTTATTCGCCCCATTCAGGTCGAAAGGGGACTAACAACATGCTATAACAGTGTTATAACATAACAATATACGTTAAAACACATATATTTAAATATTATTATAAAACACCATAAAGTAACATAACAATAAAGTAAAGTAATATAACATAAAAGTAACATAATTTAAAGTAACATAAATTAACATAATATAAAGTAATATAATATAAAGTAATATAACATAAAGTAATGTAATATAAAGTAACGTAATATAAAGTAACATATAGGTTTTAGATAGGTACCTAACGGTATAGTGGGTTTTGGCATTGATTTTGGGAATTTTGTTTGTTTGCTTTTGCTGTCGTTGTTTGTTGGCTCACTTGCGTTCGCTATTGGCTGGTGCTTTTGTTGTGGCTGTTTGCTGTCGCTGTTTGCTGTTGCTGTTTGCTGTCGCTGTTTGGTTGCGCCCCATTGGCGGGTGGGGCGCTGATGCCCTGCCCTGCCCTGCCCTGCTCTATATATATAATACTATACGTCACTTATATTAACTGACTTTACTTTACTTTCGGCGCGTTACTACGTTACATTACTATATTATACTATGTTACATTACCTTACTATAATACGTTACATTACTTTACTATAATACTTTATATTACCTTACTATAATACGTTACATTACTTTACTATTGCGCGAGAAACCCCAAGCGAGCGCCGAAGTAAGTGATACCAAAATGTAAATAAGTAACACCGCAAAACAGTAACACCAAAATATATAACAGTGTTACCGCAACTTGTTTAACACCGCAATAAAACGCGGCAAAATATAGCCAGCACCCATATACTTCAAGTTAGCTTTAGCAGCCGCAACCTCAGCCTCAAAGTTAGCTTTAACACTAAGGTACTTTAACAACTCACGCTGCCTATTGTAATCGTTAATTTTAGTGTACAAGTTAGGGTAAAGTAACTTAACAGTTGGTGTACTGCCAATACAGGGCACACCCATAAGGGCACACTCAATCGCAAACCTGCCCCAACCATAATAAGTTGCATCGTCATCAAGCGCCGCCCAACAGTGCCCCAACTTAGCCATATAATCATCGGGGTGCAGCCAGCCAGTTTTGCGGGTAGTAAACACTTTAAACGCTACATTAAACTGCTTTAACTTATCGTCAACATTAGCCTCTGGGTGGCTGTGTACCATTAACGCTACTTTACCGTTACGTAACTCAAACGGCTTAGGCACTACGTTAAGGTAGCTGCTGTAATTATATAACTGTGGCATATTTATTTGAGTGCTAGGTACAGGGAACTTGTAGTTTGGCACCAAATATAAAGCGTGGTCAACTGTGCTTTTAGGGTACTTACTAAAATAATACATAGGCTGATATTTATCATCATCCCAAAATATTAGTAATTTAGCGTTAGGTTTCATTAATTGCCTAACGTAATAAGGCGTGTTATAGTTTTGCTTAACTGCCTTGTTAACGGCGCTGCAACAGTAAACAAACACTATATCAGCCCCACGTATTTCGGCTAGGCAACTCTGGTCGCGGTAAGTGGTGGCTTGCTCAAATTTCATGGGGTGGTAAGTAACTTCAGTGTATTCATACCCCGCGGCGGCTAGCGTGTTTAAGTTATTTATAAACATGTGGTGCCATTGGCTTAAAGTTATATTAAAGTTAGTTACAAAACAAAACTTTACTATATTTACCACCCTAAAATTAGCGCGGTTAAACATGTTGTGGTATATAAGGTGTATAAAACAAGTTTAAAGGTGTAAAATATGGCAAACCACAACATATTTAACCATACCTAAACAATATATATTACTATATTTAAATATTATTGTTATATATAATAATATATTGCACTTTATAACCACTAAAACTGTAATCAACAACAAAATCAATTAACTCAGGTATAGGATTAATTATTATACACTTCATTTAATAACACCCCCATAGGTTTTAAACCACTAATTAACAGCGCCTTACACGGTGCAGCTAATTTAGTGTTAACTATACTAGTAACAGTTTTATGCCCCACAACTTTACAGCCAAAAGCCCAACCCACAATATAACAACACATCTCTGCCTCAGAGTATTTAACAAATATATACACATCAAAAGTTTTATTTTCTATTTGGTCAGCGTTAACAAACACGTAGGGCTGTATACCTTTACGGTGGTCAAACGTGCTGGTTTTAACGTCAATTTTAATGTTGTCAATTTTAATGTCAAAATCATCGGCGCGACCCAAAGCGTAGTCAACTTTAAAATCTACACCTAAAGTTAAAAGCCAACGCTCAACACTAATTTGCCCAACGTGCTCAATCCACCTGTTTTCGGTTACAAATTTGTTTGTAAAATTGCCGCCCATAACACTTTCCTGTACCGCTTGAAAGCGGCTGCGGGCTTCGTTAATTAAATTTTGCGTTAATTTAACTTTTATGTAGCCTTTGGGCGTGGTGGTTACACCTGTATATACATCTAAAACTGTGGGCACACCATATATATTATTTATTTTATCATCAAAACTAAATATTTTATTAAATATTTTATAGTACACTTCCATATAATTAACACCTAAATTAATTTGTTTAATATTTAAGTATTTAAATATATTTATAACAAAATATAAAATTTGTTAAGTGCAAACATTAATGTAACAAAACAATGCAAGTAATATATTACACATACAAAATAATGTAAGTAAATAACAAAACATTTAAATACTATAAAAGTAAAATAAAATAACAGGTGTTAAAATATGGAATATGAAGAGTTAATAATTAAATTAACCGAAATCGAAAATAAAATGGATATATTACTGTTTAAAATAAACGAACTGTTAGACGGTGGGCATGATGATTGAGTTAACAGCGGTAGAGCAATATATAGCTAAACAGAAAGGCTTAAACTTTGTTAAAACATGCCGCATAATAAGCGGCATATACAACAAAACCATAACAGACCAAAACAACGGGCGCGAAGTAATAAAACGGCTGCATTTAACCCAAACCATACAAAACGTATTAGGTATAACCGACCCACACACAATAAACAGCTACATAAACCAACTAATAAGCCGCGGGCTGATAGAGTTAAACCCACATACATCATTGTCCGCACAAAAGCGGGTTTATAAACCCACGCCTGACACGCGGTATTATATAGGTAACGTGGCGGAGTATACTAACCAATATAGTTTGCTGCTTAAACAGTTTAAAACTACCCACCCACACACAGTTCAAAGTACTTTGGAGGTAAGGTAACATTAAAGTAACTTAATGTATATATTAATTAACTTACTGTATATATATTGCATTGTTACTTTACTTACTTAACTAAATATATATTGCAATGTTACTTACTTTACTAAATATATAATGCTTTATACCTTACTTTACTTATATATAAAGCATTGTTACTTTACTAACATAAATATATAATGCATTGTACATTAATACATAAATAAATATATAATGCAATGATATATAAT
>Ga0073932_1003257_pt1 | contig 22345 bp, 22 predicted proteins | sample DewCreD2012metaG_FD_76967 | JGI IMG/M metagenome (GOLD analysis project Ga0073932, IMG submission 76967) | Hot spring sediment bacterial and archeal communities from British Columbia, Canada, to study Microbial Dark Matter (Phase II) - Dewar... ...
CAACCCGCCGTCGCACCACCCGCCTACAGCGCCCTGCGTGGATACCTATTACTGGGTGACGGTTCGCATCTCCGAGAGAATCCCCCAGTTGTTCTCGGCGGTCCTGGGCAACCGGGAAGGCGGCGTCAGCGCGCGAGCGACCGCGGCCATCGCCCCGGGCCTGGCCGGCGGCCAGTTGAGGTTGCTGAATCGCGAGAATGATCCTTGGCTCTTGGGAAAACCCGGCAACAACGTCTTGAATGGCGGCGGGCCCATTCTGAGAGTTCCCGGAGGAATTGTCCTCTCGTCGGGGGCCAGCGGCGACGGTGACGCCGCCGCCGGATACCTTTCCGGAAACGCGGCTGTCGAAGCGCCGTCCACCTACATCCGCCGGGGAGGGCGGGTCAATACGATTGGCGCGGCGCGGTGGGTGGCTTCACCAACCGAGGCCACAGACGGAGGCCAGTTCGCGGATCCTTTTGCCGACCGGGGCGGGCAGCCGCCGGTGTTGAGCAGGAACCTGCCCTTGATTGAGGTTCCGGGCGGCGTTCTGAACAGCACAGTCTGCCCTGGCGGTGTGTGCAGACCCGGAATTTATTACGCGCACGGAGTCGATCCGGCCTGCGGCTCGGCCTGCGGCAATACGGCCACCGGCGATCAGTTGGTCGTCAGCGGAAATCTCTCGTTTGATGGCGGCGCGTTCGGACAGTTCGTCATCTTTGGAGGCTTGAAGATTGGGCAGAACAGCGTCGACTTCGGCCCGGGGCAGTACATCCTGGCGGGCACGAAGAGTCCAAGCACCATGACGCTCGACATCAGCAACAAGGCCCTGATCACAGGCGGGAACGGATCCGACGCCGGCCGCATATTCATCCTGACGGACAGCAACTATCCTGGACTGTCGCAGTACGTGAACTTGATTGAACGCCGGAGCTGGCCCGGTCCCGGAAGGTCGCTCACCTTCGCCATGAGTTCCATCAAGACAGGGAACAATGAAGGCTCCCGGATCACGCTGAACGGGCTGAATCGTTCCAGCGTAGATCTGCCATCCGGGCTGTTGCCCTTTGCTCCAGTGGTTTTCTGGCAGGACCAGAGAAACTCATACGTGCAATACAATGCCGACGGGACCGTGGCGCAATGCCCCGACCTCGAGCACCCGTGCCTGAACTCCGCGTATCCAGGCCTTTCCAGCGATAGTCCGCAGTTTGAGCTGTACGCCACTCCGTTCACCAGCATCACCGGAGCGATCTACCAGCCGCGGGGCGCCTGGGCCTTGGTCCAGGCCGCCGGCGTGACCGCCGGCCCAATCCAGTTTGTGACAGGGGCCATGAAATACCAGGGCAACGGCAGCCTCACCATGCTGGGAGTCACCGACCCGATCGTGGTGTACGGAGCGGCGCTCGTGGAGTAGGGACCGTACTGCTCCTCTCCGGCCACAACCGCCTGACGTGCAAGCCCGGGAATTCCGTGCGGACCTGACCGGACCCCCGCATTGCCGAATTCAATCGAGCTGAAGGCGGGCGTGCCATGCCGGGGGCTGCCGCGCCGAAAGAGTCATGCGGGGGTTGACACCAGGGGGGAAGGAGCATACATTCGCCTTGTACCGGAGCCGAATAGGGAAATTCCGGGTTGGATGGTGAGTTTGCGCAGTGGAGAAAAGCGATGCCGGGTCCGGCGCCGCTGTAGTCTGAGAAACAGGGAGAACCGATGATCTCACGCAGGAGTTTCCTTCAAGCCGCGCCTCTGGCGGCCCTGGCGGCGCCGCGCAGGAGGCCTAACATCGTCTGGATCATGGCCGACGATCTTGGGTGGGGCGACTTGGGCTGTTATGGACAGAAGTACATCCGGACGCCGAACATCGACCGGCTGGCATCTCAAGGCCTTCGCTTCACCGACGCCTATGCCGGCTGCACGGTGTGCGCCCCGTCGCGCAGCGTGCTCATGACCGGGATGCACATGGGGCACACCTCCGTGCGGTCGAATCCCGGCGGTGTGCCGTTGCTGGAATCCGACGTGACGGTGGCCGAGTTGCTGAAGAAGGCGGGCTACACGAATGGAATTTTCGGCAAGTGGGGCTTGGGTGACGTTGGCACCGCCACCACGGCGGTCAAGAAGGGCTTTGACACGCACGTGGGGTATCTCCACCAGGCGCACGCGCACTTCCAGTATCCGCGCTTCATTTATCAGGACGACCGCGAGTATCCGCTCGCAGGCAACAGCGACACCACGCGGAAGACCTACGCCAACGACGTGATGGCGGAAAAGGCGCTGGAGTTCATCGGCCAGAACCGGAGCCGGCCCTTCTTTGCCTACCTGCCGTTGACTCTTCCCCACGGGGGCTTTCACGTGCCGGAGGATTCGCTGGCCGAGTACCGGGGCAAGTTCCCGGAAGGGGCGCCACTGTCCACCGAGAACGGCCGACAGGCGCCGCAACCCGAGCCACGGGCGGCCTTCGCCGGGATGGTGTCGCGGCTGGACCGCTATGTCGGCCAGGTGTTGTCGCTGCTCGGGAAACTGAAGCTGGAGCAGGACACTCTTGTTTTCTTCACCAGCGACAACGGCGGCATTCGCTTTAGCGACAACTTCTTCCTGAACACGGGACCGTTCCGGGGCAACAAGGGCAACCTATACGAAGGCGGGCTGCGCGTACCGATGATCGTGCGCTGGCCGGGACGCGTGCCGGCGGGCAAGGTCAGTTCCTTCGCCTGGTCGTTTCAGGACTTCCTGCCGACGGCGCTCGATCTGGCGGGCGCGACGCCGCACGCCTGCGACGGGATATCGGTGCTGCCGACGCTGACAGGAAAAGGCCAGGCGCCCCACGCCGAGTTGTATTGGGAGCTTCCTCGCTATAACGCCAAGACCGGCACATTCGCGGATGAGATTCCGCCGCAGGCGCTGCGGCGCGGAAATTGGAAGGCGGTACGGCCCAAGCCCAACGGACCGGTGGAACTCTACGACCTGACGACGGATGCCGGCGAAGAGCGCGACCTGGCGGCGCAGAGACCGGCGACCGCCGCCGAGTTCGACCGGGCGATGAAGGCGGCGCGCGTGCCGCCACGCGAGCAGAAAGAACCTCCGCATCCCTGGTGGGAGGCTCGCAGTTAGGTGCGTTATGCCGATCCCGATCCCACGACGCCAATTCTTGCTCGCAACCCTTGCCTGCACGGCGCAAGCAGCGATCCCACCTCGACCTACAAAGGCCACCGCTGTCTTACTTGGGAATTGGGCAGATCCGACGATTCTGAAAGACGGGCGCGACTATTACATGACGCACTCGAGCTTTCAGCGCCAGCCCGGTTTGTTGATCTGGCACTCGCGGGACCTGCGCAGTTGGAAACCCCTCGGGCACGCGATCGTCAACCAGAAAGGCGCCATCTGGGCGCCCGAGATGATCAAGCACGGCGGGCGCTATTTCATCTACTACCCGGTCGTGGAGGGCGGCAAGTTCAGCAACTGGGTCGTCACCTCCGAATCGCCCGCCGGCCCCTGGTCCACGCCGCAACCGATTGGCGTGGGCAACATCGACCCCGGCCATGTCGCCGGCGAGGACGGCAAGCGCTACCTTCACCTCTCGGCCGGCCGTGTAGTCGAGTTGTCCGCGGAGGGCACGCGCGCGGCCACGGAACCGAAACAAGTGTACGAAGGCTGGCCGATCCCCGAGGATTGGGCGATCGAATGCGTGTGCCTGGAATCGCCGAAACTGCTCAAGCGCGGCGGCTGGTATCACCTCATGAGCGCGCAGGGCGGCACGGCAGGCCCGTCGGTGAGTCACATGGTGATTTCGGCGCGCTCGCGCACGCCCACCGGCCCTTGGGAGAACTCGCCCTACAACCCCATCATCCGCACCTGGAGCCGGGAAGAGGAGTGGTGGTCCAAGGGCCACGGGACGCTGGTGGAGGGGCCGGACAGAAACTGGTACTGCGTTCTCCACGGCTTTCTGAACGGCCAGCGGAGCCTCGGGCGCTGCACTTTGATTGAACCGATCGAATGGACGGCCGACGGCTGGTACCGCGCCGCCGCGCGCTGGCCGCGCGGCTGGGAGAAGCCCGCGCGAGCCGACATACGCTTGAGCGACGATTTCCGCGGGAAACAACTTGGCATCCAGTGGTCCTTCCACCAGAACTACGATCCGGCACGGTTCACTTTGACCGGCGATGCACTCGAACTGAAAGCAATCAGCGGCGACCCCGGCGAATCGCAACCGCTGTGCGCCGTGCCGCTCGACCCCGCCTATGAGATCGAAGTCGAAGTGGAAGCCGCGAGCGATGCGATGGCGGGTCTGATGCTTTTTGCCAACGCGAACGAGTATCTGGGTCTCGGCATTTCGAAAGATGGCGTTCTGCGGAGGGCGCAGAAAGGCTACCGGCGCTACGCGCGCACCGACGAGCCCGCGATTGGCGGCGGCCGCGCCGTGCTGCGAATCGTCAACGACCGGCAGGACGTGCGGTTTTACTATCGGAGCCGTGTCATGGAATGGAAGGTGATGCAACCGGCCGCCGAGATCTCCTCGGGCGGCATCGTACAGGCGGCGCTGTTCGCCGCGGGCTCGGGCAGGGGCCGTTTCCGCGGCTTCCGTTACCGGGCGATCGGAGGGTAGCCATGCTGGATCGGAGAGCCTTCCTGGCTTCGGCCGCCGGAGCGGCGCTGGCGACCACTCCGTCGCGCCCGAACATCGTGCTGATCATGGCCGATGACATGGGCTTTTCCGACATCGGTTGCTACGGCTCCGAGATCGCGACTCCGAACCTCGACCGCCTCGCCCAGCGCGGCGCGCGGTTCACGCAGTTCTACAATTGCGCCCGCTGTTGCCCCACGCGCTCCTCGTTGCTCACCGGGCTCTACCCGCACAAGGCGGGCGTCGGCTACATGGAGCCGCACAATCGCTACAACCGCGCCGCGATTGAAAAGCTGCGCGCTCCGCAGTATCAGGGTTTTCTCGACGGCCGTTGCGTCACGATTGCCGAGGCGCTGCGCGGCGCGGGCTACCAGACCTTCATGGCGGGCAAGTGGCATGTCGGCGCTGCGCCGGGCCAGCGGCCGATGGACCGCGGCTTTGAGCGCTTCTTCGGCATCCCCGGCGGCGCGGGCAGCTACTGGAAGCCCGCAGCCAGCAGTCTTTTCTACAACCACGACCCGGTGACGGAGATCCCCACCGATTTCTACGCGACCGACTACTACGCCCGCTACGGCGCGAAATTTATCGCCGAGAGCGATCCCCAGCGGCCTTTCTTCCTCTATCTGGCCTTCACGGCTCCGCACTGGCCCCTGGAAGCGTGGCCCGAGGATATCGCACGCTACCGGGGCCGCTATCGCATCGGGTGGGACGAGTTGCGGCGGCGCCGTCTGGCGCGGCAGATTGAGTTGGGACTGTTTCCTAAAGACACCAAGCTGACGCCGCGCCATCCGGACAGCTACCCCTGGGAGAAAGAAGCGAACCCGGAAAACATGGACCTCCGGATGGCGGTTTACGCGGCGATGATCGACCGCATGGACGGCGGCATCGGCCAGGTGTTGGAAGCCCTCCGCAAGAGGGGGCAGGAAGACAACACGCTGGTGATGTTTCTCAGCGACAACGGCGCCTGCGCCGAGCCCTATCTGCGCAACGCGGCCAACTCGCCGAATCACGCGGCGCAACTGCTGCCGTGGGCCAACGCAAGCAACACGCCGTTCCGCCTCTTCAAGCACTGGGTGCATGAAGGCGGCATCGCCTCTCCCTTGATCGCCTCCTGGCCCGCCCGCTTCCGCGGCGGCGCCATCCATAGGAAATGGGTTGGCCATGTCATGGATGTATTGCCGACCTGCCTCGATGCCGCGGGGGCGAAGTTTTCCTCCCACCAGCGGCCGGAAGGAGTCACCATGCTCGACGCGCTGCGGGATCCATCCACCGTGCGCGGAGCGCCGATCTATTGGGAGCACGAAGGGAACCGGGCAATGCGCGACGGGCGCTGGAAGCTGGTGTCCTATTACAACGAAACCCACGAGGAGATGGACAAAGTTGGCACCGGCCCGCGCACGGGCGCCTGGGAGTTATACGACCTGGAAGTGGATCGCACGGAGCTGAATAACGTCGCGGGAAAGGAGCCTCGCCGGCTGCGCGCGATGATCGAACAGCACCGCTCCTGGGAGCGGCGCGTGGGTGTCATCGACTGGGAAGAGATCCTCAAAGCAGGCGGCTTCCACCAAGACGCATAAGGCGCAAGCGCCGGCCGCAAGAAAACCGCTGGAGTGAAGATCGGACCGGGTCGAAATCCGCGACTCACCGCCACCCCGTTTTGCTTGACGGCATCGCCGTTTGCGGCCGCCCCATATCCCAAACTTTCGCCAAGGTTTGCGTTTCGGCGCAGTTCTCCGTTTGGAAACGGTGCGGAGCGGGCCACGCGCTCAAACATCATGGTTGAGCTCGTTGGCCTCTCTGAAACCTCCAAACTCTCCGTTTTCTCCGTTGCCAGGTCCGGGTTTGTTGACAGGCCGTTTGAGAGAGACCGGCCGTGCCGGAAGAGTCTCGAACTCTTTATCGGCAGTCGAGTGTACCGACGCGAACCACTTGCCCGGGCCGGACGCTCTCCAGTGCGGCCAAGCATTCAGGAATGCTTGGGAGCAGGTCCTGAATCCGGTTCGAGCGAGCACGAAGAACCAGAACCGCAATTCGAACCGACCCAAGACCCCGCTGGAAGGGCAGGTTCTTGTCGAGCGTCAGCAGGACATCGCGCTGCCGATGGGCCAGCGCTAACAGCTCACCGTTTTTTTTCCGACCAACCGCATTCGACGACCGTCCGGCATTCGTGACCTTCGAGATGTACGGCAAGCTTGAGCGGAAGATTCTCGTCGATGAGGATTCTCATCGCAGGCTGGTGAGGAGGGCCTTCGCCTCTTCCAGGGCTGCGACAGCAGCCTCGCGGGTCACCGATGGGAAGTTGTCCAGGAACTCATCCAGCGTTTCGCCGGCTTCCAGGTAGTCAATCAGCGTATCAACCGGAACACGCGTCCCGCGGAAGCACGGCGTGCCGCCCAGGATCTCCGGATCGCTCACGATGACGGATTCGTGTCCCATGGAGCACCTCTCAATTCCATTCTACCGGCGGATCCCGTAACGTCCAACAACTCAAGTCGCCGGCAACTGCGGCCCGAGAGTGCATCGGTGCGGGATCAGAGTTCTTCCCTAACGAGCGGATCGCCGGCGAGATCGACCACCACCGAGTGAGGGCTCCACTCGAATCAATGGCCGAACGGGATCGAAAGTCCGGGACATGGGCACGGCATAGCAGCCAGCGCCACCACGATGTGCGCTGCAAATCCCTCAAGCTCAGGCCGATCGGGTTCTTGGACCCTACGGGATCAGCCGGATCATGATGCTCGCCTGGCTCGAGCCGGACATTCAGCAGGAAGTATTGCGTTTGCCGCCCAACACAGGGCGTGCGCCGTTCAGCGAGGGTGCGCTGCGGGGGACCGCCAAGATCGTGCGTTGGGAGGAGCAGCGCAGGGCGTTGCGGGATCTATTCGGCGGGCCTGAGGCGACGGAGTAATTCGGCCGTGGTGTACCACTCGATTCCGGCAACCTCGAAATCGTTGTCATTCGACCACAACGGCCATCCCAGATGCAGAGCAAGCGCCAGGATCTCGACGTCGTCCGGATCGCGCTTGCCGATCTTCCTCCGGGCGCGCGGGAGAGCGTCCTTGTATTGGTCTCTCGGCACGATGGCGACGGGAAGCGTCGCCACGGCAAGCAGAACCAGCTCAAGGTCCAGCCGCTTCTTCTGCGCCAAGTGACTGGCGTACTCCTGAACTTCCTCGAACGTGAACGTGGTCGTGACCACACTCTCCACAGCAGGATGTTCCAGCACGGCTCTTGCCTGCCCGCCAATCACGGCCGAGAGCAGGACGTTGGCCTCAGCCACGAGGCGCACGGCGGGCCTTTCGCCATCTCTCGAAATCTGCCTGGACCTCCTCCTCGCTGACCTTCCGCTTCTTGAGCTCGCGGCCTAGCTGGGCAGACAGGACGGAGAAGAGTTCCTTCTTGAACTCGAGGGGCAGACTTTCTTCGGGCCAAGGGAAGAAGACCCCGGCCAAGCGCCCCCGGCGTGTGACCAGGATGGGGGCTCTGGAGCGCAGCAGCCCGGTGGCGTTGTCGCGGAACTCACGGACCGTAGTGATTCTCATGTGGCCACCTCAGTGGCCATTTTACCAGCAGGACGGCAGGCAGGCGAAACCCGTAACGTCCAACAACTCAAGTCGCCGGCAACTGCGGCCCCAGAGTGCATCGGTGCGGGGTCAGAGTTCTTCCCTGGGGAGCGGATCGCCGGCGGGATCGACCACCACCGAGTGAAGGCTCCACTCGAACCAATGGCCGAAAGGGATCGAAGGTTCGGGACATGGGCACAGCACAGCAGCCAGCGCCACCACGATGTGCGCTGCAAATCCCTTAAGCCCGGGCCGATCGGGTTCTTGGACCCTACGCAGAGAGATCCGAGATCTTTGCGCTCAGATTCGATGGATTCTCTGAAGCCCCGGCCAGCGGTCGAAATCGTCGTCAAAGCTCAGAATCGAACGAATCCCGTGGCGCTCCATGACCGCAATATGCACTGCACCGCGGGCCGACAGTAACGCCTGGTTCTGGGTGATTTCACCGGCACGCATAACCTCCGACTTCTCGATCGGAAAGACTTCATCGACGATGCCCAGCGTAACTTGGAGCGCCGGTCCGATCGCTTCACGCTTTTCGATGGCCGCATACCGATGGAGAATCTCCTGCAAGACTTCAGCGTCAGTAACCAGACGCTGCCCCGCTGCAATCAGGCGCTCCAGAATCACTTGCGCCTCGGTCTTGCGCGGATGGGGGGCTCCAATCAGGTACATCGGAATGTTGGAGTCGACGAAGATCAACCTTGGTATCCCCGTTCGATTTCACTCAGCATCTGCTCCAGATCAGCGGTGGGGAACGAGTACTGCGCACCTCGCCTGACGGCCTTCAGCTTCGTTTCGGGATCGATCACCGGCCGTCTGGCGCGCGCCTCCCGAAGCGCTCGGCGGACCCACTCTCCCACTGTCAAACGTTCGCGCTTGGCGATGCGCTGGATGTCAGACATTTCGGGATCAGGAAGCATCACTTGAAGACGCTTACTCATATTGTGAGTATACCATGATCGTAACAGGAGCACCGGATTGGACCGCACAAGGGTGGTTGGAAGTCGCGCTTTCCGTGGAGCGACACCTGTGTGTTGCCAGAACCGGATCAGGCGTGGACAGCGGCGTCGTGTAACGGTGAACTGCGGCGGGGTCCTTGCTTGCCGCGGGGCCGACCAAGCGAAGCCCATTGTAGCGGTCCCCCAAGAGTCACAGGGGAGCCGCCAAACGTTCGTTCGAGGCGGCCTGGTGGACAATAAGGCGGGCCATCCCGCCGGATGGGCGTTCCCGGCCCGCCGGTCACCGCCCGATAGCCGAGCCGAGAGTGGCCCAGGCCAGTTACGCCGCGTCGCGCCAGGAATACCGATGAGGGAGGCCGCCCAGCCGGGCGTCGGGAACCAGGGCCGCGTCCTCTGAAGGCTTACGCTCGACCGGACGGCGATTCGGCGTGTCCTTCTCCAGACTCGTGAATGCGGGCTTCCTGGTGGTAGCTCAAGAAGTCCCGGATCAGCCGGCGAAGATGCTGCTCGTTCAGCGGGACGACATGGCCGAGCCTCTCACGGCGGCAACTGCCCACTCACCGTTCGGCCAGACCATTCTGCCAGGACGCCTGGACGCTGATTCGTTGGGGCTTCAGATCGGTTGCCCTGAGGAAAGCAATTCCCTCGGCATCGAACTTGGAGTCGCGGTCCAGGATGACGGTACGGTACGGGCCGGCATCGGGAAAGGCCCCCCGCAGTTGCTGCACGACCCACTCCGCAGCCGGGTTTCGCGTCACGTTGAAATGCAGGATCTTGCGACGCCCATGCACGATGACGAAGAAACAATCGAGGAAGCCGAAGGTCACCGTGGGCACGGTGAAGAAGTCGAGGGCGGCGATCACCTCGCGGTGGTTCTGGAGGAAGGTAAGGCAGCGCTTACCGGGGTCCCCATGGCGGTGGACACGCCGGCGATACCTCGCGACGGTCCGTTCGGAGATGTCGAAGCCCAGTTTCAAGAGTTCTCCGTGGATCTTAGGGGCTTCCCACGTCGGATTTTCCCCTGCTTTCCGTCGGATGAGCGCACGGATCTCGTCGTTTATCTTGGGCCGACCGCCCTGCGGCCGGGACCGCCAACGCCAGTCACAGCAGAAAGCCGGCGCGATGCCAGCCGATGACCGTCTCGGGCTTCACGATGACCATGACGCCGGCCCACCGGGACCAGAAGCGGCAGAGGGTGGTCCAGAGGAGCCGGCCCAGGGAGTCCAACGTCGGCCGGGGCCGCTTGCGTTTGAGCACGGTGGCCTGCTGTCGGAGGGCGAGCATTTCCAGAGCCGTGTCGCCGCGGCCACGCAAGAAGACCCGCAGCGCGCCGAGGGGTACAAAGATGAATTCCACCATGGACACCTGTTTGCACCTTGCCGCAACGCCGCATCAGCAGGCCAGAGGGTACACGCTGCAAATCGCGGATTCCAAAAACCGCGAGATTCTGTCGATGGAAATGCGCCCCCCCCGGGAGGACAACTGCTCCTCGACTGCGGCCGGCTATACCAGCTCAATGCTGACGCGGCGCCCGACCATCGCCGCCGCCCGTTGCAGGCTACCCAGCGTGATGTCGTTTTTCGGGTCAAGCAAACGATCTACCTGCGAACGGCTCGTCTTGAGCAGAGCGGCCATTTTGTTCTTCGAGATCTTCTTTTCCTTCATGGCTTCGGCAAGCTGCCACGCGACGACCTCCTTGACCGCCTCCGCCTGCGCCTCCTCGAAGATGCCTTCCTCCTTGAGGAAGTCATCGATGCTCGAACCCATGTGCTTCTTGCTCATTGCTCCAACTCCTTCTGCCGTTTACGCGCGATTGCCATATCCTCATCCGGCGTTGCCCGTGTCTTCTTGATGAAGCCGTGCAGCGCCACCAAGCGCCCGCGGTACACGCAAATCAGCACCCGCGCGGTCCTCCGCGCCGGGAGGTCTGTCCGGATTTCCCAGAGCCCGCTGCCCATCGGACGGCATAGCGGCATTCCCACCGGCCAGCGCCATTGCGCCCGCAGGAGGTCTTTCCCAATGGCCTGGCGCTCTGCTTCCTTCAGTCCCTTCAGCCACTCCCTGACGGGCTCACCGCCCCCAGCCGCGCGGAAGAAGATCAGTGGGATTTTCTGGGGTGACGCATGTCCGGCCATCCTGCGCCTCTACCCCACTGTACCATTAAAAGTGCAGGCGTGGCACCATGATCTTCTGACGCGCCACGTTTGGTCAGCCATAGTCCGGTGACGGCGGGGTCTCTTCACATTGCCACAGCTCGACCTGACCCCAGTGAGGTGCGTGGCGCTGGACGAGGCACGCGGCTCGGCGTGCACTCGGCCTTATGTGCAACATCTGCCTTCTTGGCTGGCCACGAATTTGAAAGCGCATCTCGGTGGCCGAGTGGCCGAGTCAGCGGTTGACAGCCGAAATTCTCGGGGCGACGATCATCTCCTTTATTTCCAGCCTTTTGCAACAGGCGTTTCTGTGCTTCGAATCGGGCCTTTTCCTACGAGGTCAAGCTTGATCATTGAGATACCTTGAGAGAATGGTTTGAAATCCCGCTTCCTGGGGAGCCAACTTTCCAAACGCGAACTTTTCGCTGGCTGATTTCGTTGACAGCCTCCCTGTCTGACCTCCCTCCCGTATCCCAAACATTCGCCAGTATTTGCGTTTCGGCGCGGTTCTCCGGTTGGAAACGCCTCCGACCGGGCAGCGCGCTGAACTATCATGGTTCAGTTCGTGGGCCTCTCTGAACCCTCCAAGCTCTCCGTTTTCTCCGTTGACAGGTCCGCGTTTGTTGACAGGCCGAGGCGGAGAGGCGCCCTGGTTGGACAGTTTCGAACTCGCGTGAGCACCTATTGGCAGAGCCGGATGACGCGGCGGGCAGCCGCCGGTGTTGAACAGGAACCTGCCCTTGATTGAGGTCCCGGGCGGCGCTCTGGGCAGCACAGTCTGCCCCGGTGGTGTGTGCAGACCCGGAATTTATTACGCGCAGGGAGCCGATCCGGTCTGCGGCAATACGGCTACCGGCGATCCGTTGGGCATCAGCGGAAATCTCTCGTTTAATGGCGGCGCCTTCGGACAGTTCGCCATCTTTGGGGGCTTGAAGATCGGGCAGAACAGCGCCGACTTCGGTCCGGGGCAGTGCATCCTGGCGGGCACGAAGAGTCCAAGCACCATGACGCCCGACGTCAGCAACAAGGCCCTGACCGCAGGCGGCCATGGATGCGACGCCGGCCGCATATTCATCCTGATGGACAGCAACAATCCTGGACTGTCGCAGTGCGTAAACTTGATTGAACGCCGGTCCGATCGTGGTACACGGAGCGGCGCTCGTGGAGCAGGGACCGTACTGCTCCTCTCCGCCCACAACCGCCCGACGTACAGGCCCGGGAACTCCTTGCGGACCTGACCGCCCCCCTATGCCGGATTCAATCGAGCTGAAGGCGGGCGCGCCGGGCCGGCCGATGGATGCCGGGAGCGGGCGATGCTCCAAATCTCGAGACGCCGCCCCCACCCACTCCGCCGTACCGGCCGCTACTGCTTACTTTCGTTAGGGGCCGCGCTCAACCAAAGTTAGTAAAGATTCTCGGACCTGCGCCCGTCATCTGACTAGGGCCGGATTGTTTGAAGGGACAGGCCATGTCTGGAGCCGTAAGGAAAATGTATGCGTAGCGAGAGGAACAAAGGCGGTCACGCCGTCGTCGAGCTGGCTCTGTTCATCCCTTGGATCTACTTGCTGTTCGTCGGAGCGCTGGACTTTGGCTTTTACAGCTACGCCCTGATCAACGTCCAAAACGCCGTAAGGGCCGCGGCTGTGAATGCCGGGCAATACCGCGCGCTTTCCAGCGACCAGGCCGAGGCGTGCCGGCAGGTGCTCGGCGACCTGGGCAAGCTGCCGAACGCCTCAGCTTTCGGCTCAGGCTGCTCCAGCGGCCCGTTGCGGGTGACCGTGTCGAGCTTTACGGACTCCCAAGCGCAGCTTGCGACACGGGTGCAGGCCAGCTATACGACGGTCCAGCTTCTGTCGATTCCTGGCCTGGTGCCCAGCCAGATCACGGTCACCCGTACGGCGGAGATGCGAGTTTACGGAGACTAGCCATGGCGATCCGGGCACGGGGAAGAAAAGGCAACACCCTGGTGGAGTTCACTCTGGTCGGCATCCCGGTGATTTTCCTCCTGATCTCAATTTTCGAGATGTCGCGCGGCATGTGGATGTACCACACGCTGGCGCACTCCCTGAAGGAAGGCGTACGGTTTGCGGTGGTGCGGGGGAATGACTGCAACGTGAGTCCGAGCAACTGCGCGGCTACCATTGGGACCATCGCCAGGCGAATTCGAGACTCCGCCGTCGGCATGCCCGCGGGGGACCTGATCAACGTGCAATTTCGGAGTTCCACTCGGACGGTCGCCTGCACGACGTTGGAGAGTTGCCTTTCCAGTGGAACCTTTTGGCCGGCGTCTCCTCCAGGCAGCACGGTGGACCGCGGCGGCGCTCCCGTCACCGGGTGGGTGGAGATCTCGGCCCAATACAGGTTTCGGTCGGCGATTTCAATGTTCCTGCCGGGGTCGAGGGGCATCGTGTTCAGCCCGGTGCTTCTGCCGGCCAGCTCACGGCAAGCGATCGTTCACTAGGTGGCGAAAGACATGAGCAGAGCGCAGACGAGGTCAAGGCGGGGCGGGCAGGTTGTGGTTATGCTTTCCTTCGCCATGGTGGTCATGTTCGGAATGCTGGCGCTTGTGGTGGACCTGGGCTGGTCCTACTTCACTCAGAAATCGGCGCAGGCTGCGGCGGACGCGGCGGCCCTTGCGGCTGTGCGCCAGGCGGTGCTTGTTTCACCCAGCGACAACGTGCGTTGTGGCGTAACCGGCATCGGATGCGCGGCCACGCCGGTGAATTGCCCGGCGGCCTCCGGGAGCAGTCTCCAAAGCGCCTGTCTGTACGCGGAAAGGCATGGTTTCTCCGCCGGCAATACCCGAGATGCTGTTACGGTCCAGGCTTGGGATCGCACTTCCGCCCCGACGGTCACCGACACGTGCGGCCAGGGGGGCGCCGCGGTGCGCCGACCGCCCACGGCTGGTTGCGTGGACACGCAATACTGGGTAACGGTGACGGTTTCCCGTACCCTGCCCAGGCTCTTTTCCGTGGTCCTGCGCAACTCGGACGGGTCGGTTTCCGCGCGCGCGACCGCGGCGGTCACGGACACGATCCCGGCTGCGACACTGTGGACTCTGAACCGGCAAAATGAATTGCCGGTGGTGGGACGGGGCGACCGCGGCAACGACCTCTACGTCTGGGGCGGAAGCGAACTCATCGCCGGCGGCATCGTCCTGGCCTCAACGTCGACCGGGGAAGGCTCGCTGGATGAAGCCGGAGTGGTCGGCGGAGCTGGGAGAGTTTACGGGCAGGCATCGATTCGGGGAAGCGGCTGGGTAAACAACGAAACGAAGTTCTCCCCTCCGCCCGTGAACGGCTTCGCGGACCTGCCGATCTTCGACGACCCCATGCGGGGAAAGGGACAACCGCCGGCGCCGCAGGGGCTGCCCAGTTTCGCCGTGCCCGACGGCAACCTGTCGGCGCTCTGCGGTTCGGTCTGCCAGCCGGGCAACTACTATGCGACCAGGAACGGATCGGCGACGGGAGAGACCTTGGTTGCCAGCGGTCCCCTCCGCTTCTCCTCCGGGGGCACGGGATTCGGCAATTATGTGCTCTTCGGCGGGCTGAAAGTGGAGGGAACGGTCACCTTCGCCCCGGGGAGGTATATCCTGGCGGGCACAACTTCCGACTACATTCTGCGGCTTCCGAACAACGCGATCATGACGGACGACACGCCGATGAGCGCCGCCGGCACCTCCCTTCCAAACTCGGATGCCGGAGAGGTCTTCGTCTTCACCGATGCGAACTATCCGGGGCTCCAAGTTCCTGCCGCGGTCTTGCCCGTCCGTTCCAGCCTGCGATTCGGAGAGATTTATATCCAATCCGGCAACAAATTTGAGATGAATCTTCATGGCCTCAACGCCAGCGGCGCCAATCTCCCTGATGAGCTGAAGACCTTTGCCCCCACCGTTTTCTGGCAGGACCAGAGGAATTCCCCGATCAAGTACGACTCGAAGGGCTATGTGGACTACACCAGTTGCGGCGGAGGGCGCAGTTTGGATGATCCGTGCCCGAACACGGATCCCACAATTCGGCCGGGGCTGATCCTGCAAGCCAGCCCGAAGCTCCTCCTCTACGGACTGCTCTATCAGCCTCGGGGCGCGGGCATCGAATTTCAAGGCAACGCACACATCATTTCGCCGATGCAGGTCGTAACCGGCTCTGTGAGCCTTCAAGGCGGGAACACCCTGGAGTTGCCGGGGATCACGAACGGACTGAGGCGTCGTGTGGTGACACTGGTGGAGTAAGGCTTCTCCAGGCCTCCCGCTCGTCAGACCGCAGCCAGTCAAGAGCCCGAATCGGGTTACATCCACGAAACCACCTCCGTCATTACTGATATATTCGAATTGAGGTTAATCCCATCATGAACCTGCTTCGTGACGACATCCCTATGCTCTGGCCCAGCGGACCTCTGGCCGTCGCCAAACGGCAGAAATCCGAAGGTTTTGCGCCGGAGACGAGACAAGTCCTGGAGCGCTGGCATCAACCCGCAGCGCTCGACCTCCTGAAGAACTCACCCATTAACTGCATCGTTCTGCCCTGGGCCGCCGGATTGGCGGAAGACCGGCAGCAGTGGCAATCATCCTCGGCCCTCATTCAGGCGGCGCGCGCGAAGAATTTGAAAGTTGTCGGCTGGATCGAGGAGATGCCGGATCCCAAGCCCGCGATTGCGGCGGGGCAGTCGGCGGGATTGACGGCGGTGGCCGCCCACGGCTCTCATGCCGGCAGCGGAATCCCTGTGATCCCGTGGGCCGAGCGTGGGCACGCTCCCTGGGACACCAAGGCGCCGGTGTTGCCAGTGACAGACAACGTGTGGCCAGGGGTCCAGGCCCAGCAGGGCGGGGCGGCGAATGCCGGACCGACGGGCAAGCCCTGGGTGGAGTCCAACGCCTGGTTCGTGGAGCTGGCCAAAGAACGCACTCCGGCCACTCCCTGGCTCATGTTCGATCCGCCGGCAGGCTCCGTCGTGCGCGCGCAGAGCTACGTGGTCTGCGTCATGGACACCGAGGCCTTTGGGGGCAGGTGGATCATTTCATTCGATGACAACCTGCGGGGCGGCCTGGTGGGAGGGAACGCCACGGCCATGCAGTCCTTGGAGGGGGTCTCCCAGGCTCTGCGTTTCTTCGCCCAACACCGGGAGTGGGAGTCTTTCCGATCGCAGGCGGTGGTGGGCGTCCTGTCGGATTTCGCGGGCGACAACTTCGAGATGGGGGGCGAGGTTCTGAAACTGACGGCCAGGCGGGGTTTGCTGACGCGGCCCGTCTGGGCCGATCAGGCGCTGACGAAGGGCTTCCCCGGTTTGAAGGCTCTGGTTCGGTACGACGAAGCGCCGCCGCCGGCCGCGTTGCGAAAGCGGATCCTGGACTTCGTGTCGCAAGGAGGGCTGCTGATCACGGGACCGAAGTGGGGCGCCGAGGGCAAGGCTTTCGCTGACCAGACGCACTCCCGTTACGAGATGCGGGCCTTGGGTAAAGGTAAACTTGCGGTGGCCAGGGAGAATGTAGTGGATCCCTATGAGGCCTCGATCGACATACAGAGCATTGTCAGCCGGGCGAACGACCTGGTTCGGTTGTTCAATACGGCGACCAGCGGCGGAATCTTCCTCACCGGCTCCCCGGACGGGAAGCGGGTGCTCCTTCAACTGGTGAACTACACGGGGGCAGGACGGGGGGTGGGTGGAGGCGGAACGCCGAACGTCGTGGTGTGGCTCGCCAGGAGCTACCGCTCGGCGAGGCTCCTGAGCCCGGCGCTGGAACAGCCTCAGCCACTCAATATGGTGAAGGCGGATTGGGGATACGAATATCACATTCCCAGTCTGCCGGCCTTTGCTGCGATAGAATTCGAAGTATAGGAGGGGAGGAAGCTGAAACATGAGTAACGAGATCAAACGCAGGGAATTCCTGGCCGGGCTGGCCGCGGCAGGCGCGGGATTGGCCGCCCCGAAGACCGTTCGCGCGGCATTGCCGACGGCGCCCGTTGCGGTCGCCAAGTGCAAGACCTATGGGCCGGAAATGGTCCAAACATTGGAGAAGATGTTCGACCAGATCGGCGGGCTTGGGCGCCTGGTCAAGAACAAGACCGTTGCCTTGAAGGTCAATATGACGGGAGACACCTGGCAGCGGGTGGGTTTCCATCCCGCAGGCGCGACGCACTTCACCCATCCGGCCACCATCGGCGCCACGGTTCATCTTCTGGGCAAAGCGGGCGCCAGGCGCATACGGATTCTGGAAGGCCCCATCGCCTGGCCCGAGTCGCTGGAAGAGGCGATGTACAGCACCGGCTGGGATGTGAGTACCTTTACCACTGCCGCGCCGCGCGTGGAGTACGTCAACACCAACCTCCCCTATCCTGGCAAGAAGCCTTATGTTCGGTTTCCCGTCCCCAAAGGGGGCTTGCTCTTCCCGGCCTACGAACTGAATACGGCTTACGAGGAGTGCGACGTCTTCGTATCGCTGACAAAGGTTAAGGAGCACGCGACGGCGGGCATCACCCTGACCATGAAGAACAGCTTCGGGATCACGCCATGCACTATTTACGGCGACCGCGCGGCCGTCGACGAGCCGGATCCCGTTCCCTACGGCGGCAGGGGCACAATCATTCACTCCGGGAACCGCCAGCCGACGAAGATCGCTCCTCCGGAGATCGATCCGAAGAGTCCGCGGCAAGCGGGCTACCGGGTCCCCCGGTGTGTCGCGGATCTGTGCGCGGCCAGACCGATTCACCTCACGATTCTGGACGCCATTGAAACGATGGCGGGCGGCGAAGGGCCCTGGATTCGGGGCAACCGTTACTGCGCGCCGGGCTTCCTGACCGTGGGCACGAACTGCGTGACCACGGACGCTGTGACGGCGGCCATTATGGGGTTCGACCCCATGGCGGACCGCGGTCAGGCGCCGTTTGAGACCTGCGACAGCACCTTGAAGCTCGCCGAAGATCTCGGGCTGGGCACGCGTGATTTGAAGCAGATCGAAGTGGTCGGGACGTCCATCGCGGAAGCGCGGTTCGATTTCCGGGCCGTCCCCGGCGGCGTCCCGCCCGCGCCAAGGCGCCAGGGCGCCTAAGTGTCCTTCTGACCTTGCGGGGGTGACCCAGCACCCGCTCTCCGTGTATCCTGAGCGGAGGCGGTGATTTTTACAACATGGGATCAACCCCGCTTGCCATCACATACGCTTCCGGCGTCATGGAGGAGGTGCGGTTTGCCGCGCTGGAGGCCTTTCACAAACTGCCGTGGGGCGGTCTCGAGATCGGCGGGGTATTGTTTGGACGGCGCACGGAGGACGGGTTGGAAATTCGTGCGGCGCGCGAACTCCCCTGCGAGCACGCGCGCGGCCCATCCTTTGTGCTGTCCGAGCGGGATCACCAGAGGCTTCCGAGGCTCCTGGAGTCCGCCTCACGAGAACCCGAACTAAGGGGGCTGGTTCCCGTGGGGTGGTTCCGCAGCTACACGCGCGGCGGCGCTGAGCTTTCTGGCGAAGACTGCGGCATCCATCAGCGGTATTTTGCCGAGCACTGGCAGGTGATCCTGGCTCTCCATCCGGCAAGGGCACGGCCCGTCCGGGCGCGGTTCTTCGCCAGAACGCAGACCGGCGAACTGGCTCCGCAACAGGAGTTTGATTTGCTGCCGGAACCCCGGCTGCGGACGCGCGCTGACTTCGCAGGGGCGGACGAGACCGGGTCCCCCGCCGCCCCCGCACCGGCAGCCACGCCTGAAAGCCCGCCAATCGGATCCTCTCCAGCGGCCGGGGAGGAAAAGCTTTCTGCCGCCGGCGACGTGGCGGAAGATCCGTCCACGTCCAGTTTTCCTGGAGTTGACGCGTTTGCTCCGGCGCCGGTTGCGAGCCGGCCCCGCTGGATCTTGCTGGCGATTGCCTGGCTGGTCGCCCTGGGAAGCCTCGCCTTCGCTTTTCGCGATGTTTGGTGGCCAGGATCGTCCGAGCCGTTGCAGGTAGGACTCTACGACCTCGACGGGCAGCTTACGATCGGATGGGAACGCTCCCTTGGAAGGCTCAAGGAAGCTCAGGGCGGGTCGCTGGAGATCGTGGATGGCGGCCGCAAGACCGTCTTGCCTCTGAGCCGGGAGCTTCTCGAGAAGGGGGCAGCCGCAGTTTACGCCAGACAGACCGGGGACGTGGTGGTGAGACTCCAAGTCCAGCTCCGGGGCGGACAGACCCTCGGGGGAGTTGCGAGATTCGTGGGCCAGCCTGTATCGCCGGGAGCGGGGAAAGACGAACTCGACCGGGCGCTGTCCGCGCTTCAGGAGCAGGAGCAGCGGATTCGCGCGCTCGAAACGGAGAACGCGAGATTGAAGCAGAAACTGTCTGGCAAGGGCCGGTGAGGGCTTACCGTTCAGAGGGCTTCGCACCGAAGACTCGCAGGCCCTGAGCCCCCAGGACACGCCGCCAGAGATCGTCATACTCAGCGTCGCCCAATTCCTGTTTGAGCTGAAAATGGAAATCCTGCTGCGCTGTTGTGAGCGAGAGGCGGAGGCTGCCAGCCGAGTTAATGTTCTGAATATCCTTGTATCGCCAAGTCATTGACTGTGAATGTTTTGAACTTTCGTAGACAATCCGGTCCGCGCCGATCTTCAGCCACCCCTCCGAGCCTTCGATCCGGCCCAGACGCTTGACCGGAATCTGCCGCAACGTGATGACGGACGCGTCCGCCAGTTTCGCAACCAGTCTCTGGTCCAGAGTGTCTTTGAGGAGGTTGTAAATCGCCTCGAAATCCCCCTCCGACTTGGCGCGAAATATCTGGGATCGGTCCGCGCCCAAGCGCCATCTCACGTCCTGGTAGGTCAGCACCTCCAGCCGGGAGGGAGATACCGCGAGGCGCTGCACATCCTGCCACTTCCAATCGTAGACGTGATCCTTTCGGGACGCTTGCGACGGAGTGAACCGGAGACCGTGCTCGTCGGCCTGAAGGACCCCGTCGCAACTTTTCAAGGAGTGTTCGTGACGCGCCGGGACCTCCAAGCCCGAGGCGAAAGTAACCCAGCCGAAGACCATCAAGCAGAGTGCAAGTTCTTTTTTACGTGGAAATTCCATCGCCAAACCTCATATATCGCTGGATATACCAGCAGCTCCAAAAGAAATGATGTAAACACCCCTCCGATCATGGGGGCGGCTATGCGCCTCATGACATCGGCGCCCGCGCCGGTGGACCACATGATGGGCAGGAGCCCGACGAACATTGTCGCCACCGTCATAAACTTGGGGCGAATGCGGCGCACCGCGCCATGACGGATCGCCTCTTGCAGTTCCTGGAGATTGCGGAGCCGTCCCTCTTTCCTGGCTTGCTCGTACGCCAGGTCGAGGTACAGGAGCATGAACACTCCCGTCTCGGCGTCGACGCCCAGCAACGCGATCAGTCCGACCCAAACCCCAATGCTCATGTCGTAGCCGAGCAGATAGAGGAGCCAGACGGCGCCGATGGCCGAAAACGGAACCGCGAACAGGATGATCATCGTTTTGGCTGCCGACCGCGTGTTCAGGTACAGGAGCAACAGGACGAGGAACAGAGTCAGAGGCACCACGACCAGGAGCCTTTGTTTGACCCGCTGCATGGCTTCAAACTGGCCGCTCCAGGACAGCGAATAGCCTGGAGGCAACTTTAACTTATCCCTCGTAACTGACTGAGCTTCGGAGACATAGCTGCCGACGTCCCGATCCGCCAGATCCACGTAAACGTAACCCGTCAGTTGCCCATCCTCATTGCGGTACATTCCGGGTCCAGCCAGCCGCCGCACCTCCGCGAGCTGTCGGATGGGGACCTGCACTGCGCCGCCCATGGCAGGCACGAGCACGTCTCCCAGGGCCACGATGTCGCTGCGGAAGTCGCGGGAGTAGCGAACGTTCACCGGGTATCGTTCGCGTCCCTCGACCGTGGTGGTAATGTTCTCGCCCCCGATAGCGTTCATGACCGACATCTGGGCGTCATCAATGCTCAGGCCGTACCGCGCCAGTTCGCTGCGATTCCAGACGAAGTCGAGGAAATAACCGCCGGTCGTCCTTTCGGCGAAAACGCTGCGCGTCCCCGCCACCGCCGGCAGGATCTGCTCCAACTGGAGCGCCAGATGCTCGATTTGCGCGATGTCGGGGCCCTGAATCTTGACGCCTACGGGGGTCCGGATGCCGGTCGTGAGCATGTCGATGCGGCCCTTGATCGGCATGGTCCAGGCATTGGAGGCTCCCGGGACGCGCAGGGCTTCGTTCATCTCGCGGATGAGATCCTCGGAGGAGATGTGATCCGGGGTGATGTGGCGGAAGATCCGTACGGCCCAGGCCGGCGCCCAGGACGAATACCACGTGTCGACTCTCCGCCACTCGCTCTGCGGCTTGAGCACGACGACGGTCTCGAGCATGGAGAGCGGCGCCGGATCGGTGGCGGTTTCCGCCCTTCCGGCCTTGCCCAAGACGCTGGCGACTTCGGGGAAGCCGGCCAGAATGCGGTCCGTGGCCTGAAGTATCCGCTGCGCCTCTCCGATCGAGATGCCGGGCAGGGTAGAGGGCATGTACAGGATGCTGCCCTCGTCGAGAGGGGGCATGAACTCGGAGCCCAGCTTGTTGTAAACCGGAACGGTGGCCAGCATGGCCAGCAAAGCTCCGCCGATTACCACCCATTTCCATCGCAGCGACCACGCGCAGACGGGCTCGTAGACCCGGATCATCAGCCGGCTGACCGGGTGTCTCTCTTCGGAGTGGATTTTGCCGACGAGGACGGCATTGGCCGCCCGCGCCATCCACTTCGGCCGGAAATCGAAGTTTTTGGCGTGGGTGAACCAGAGCCTCATGGCCGGATCGAGCGTAATCGCGAGGACGGCGGCCACGATCATGGCCAGGTTCTTGGTGTAAGCCAGCGGCTTGAACAGCCGTCCTTCCTGCGCCTCGAGGGTGAGCACCGGCAGAAAGGATACGGCAATGACCAGCAGCGCGAAGAAGCTCGGACCGCCGACTTCCTTTACGGCTTCGACGACGACCTCGCGGTAGTCGCCCTGGCGCCCGTCGCGCTCCCATTCTTCCAGCCGCTTGTGGGTTTGCTCGACGACCACGATGGCGGCGTCCACCATGGCCCCGATGGCGATGGCGATCCC
>Ga0073932_1003261_pt1 | contig 22309 bp, 17 predicted proteins | sample DewCreD2012metaG_FD_76967 | JGI IMG/M metagenome (GOLD analysis project Ga0073932, IMG submission 76967) | Hot spring sediment bacterial and archeal communities from British Columbia, Canada, to study Microbial Dark Matter (Phase II) - Dewar... ...
CGTACCCGGCGGCCACGGCGTCGGCAAGCATTGACGCGGCGATGTCGCGGTGATGGGGGTATCACCGGTCTGTCGTTCAAATTTCAATTTTCGCCGCAGCCACGCTTGTACCCCCATCCCAGACAAGGAACGGCGAAAATTGAAATTTGAACGACAGACCTTGACGCCACGACAGACCGCAGCATCAGACCGCGGCAGACCGGATCTTGCGGCGAAGCGGAGGGGACCCTATGATCGCGCTCTTGTTGCCCGGCGTGGAGTTGGCTGTATGAAGAACCATCGATGGCTGCCGTGGGACCGGCTGATGCGGGCGTCGCATCTTTACACGGGCATGTTCCTGTTTCCGTGGATGATCGTCTACGCCGTCAGTGCGTTTTGCATCAACCACAGCGCGTGGTTTCTGGCGAAGAACCAACCGGCGCAGAGGTGGGAAGTCGTGCGCGAGGCCGATTTCGCGCCCGACGCCGAGCTCCCCTCGGACGCGGACGAGCAGGCCAAGGCGGTTCTCGAGGCCTTGGACTTGAACGGGGCATATCGCATCCTGGGCGTGCCCGACGCCCACCAGCTCACGCTGTTGCGGCTCTGCGCCGCCGGTCATTACAAAGTCACCTTCCAGCGGCCGCGGAATCACGTGGTGGTCGAGCGGCTCCGGCCCGTTTCCGCCTATGCGCTGATCAATAACCTGCACTTTGTGACCGGATACGGCGTGTCGAGTTGGGCGTATTGGGTTTGGGCCGTGGTGGTCGACGCGGTGACGATTTCCACGGTGATTTGGGTCATTTCCGGCGTCTACCTCTGGGCCCGGCGGCCGAAGAAGCGTCTGCTCGGCGGCGTCTGCATGACGGCGGGAATCGCCCTGTTCGCGGTGTTGGTGGTGCTGCTGTGCCGATGAGCTTTGTCGTGGGGCGCGTTTCCAACGCGCCCCGCCTGGGGAGAGGACGATCATGAACAAGTACTGGCTGTTGACGACGCTGGTGTGCCTTGCGCAAATCCCCGCCGGGGCCGAGGAGCGGCCAGCCTTGCCGCGGGGACACGTGTATTTCTCGACCGATTTCGAGGGGGCCGACGCCTTGAAGGGCTGGTCGGGCAAGGCGAGCTTGGGGCCCGGCTTCCAGAGCCCCCACTCGCTGTGTGTCGAGCGCCCGGCCGGTTCGCCGGCGGGCTCGGCCGCGGTCACGTTTTCCCTGCCGGTCGAGGCAATGCGCGGCTATCTCGTGCACTTCTCCGCGCGCATTCGAGCGGAAAACGTCAGCGCCAAGCCGCAGCCGTGGAACGGCGTGAAGTTCATGGCCCCGATCGTCACCGCGGACGGCCGACTATGGCCCGCCGCCGAAACGCCCGTGGGCACGTTCGACTGGCAATCCTTCCGCTTCGCCGCCCGGGTGCCGCTTGACGCCAAGTCGATCACGCTTCACCTCGGCCTGGAACTGGTGACCGGCAAGGCGTGGTTCGACGACATTCGCGTCAGCGTGGGCAAGCCGCCGATCGTGGTCCGCCCCCGGCCGGCCGCCGGACCGGTGTACAAGGGCCATAACCTGCCGCGGCTCCGCGGGGCCATGGTCAGCCCGGACATCGATCCCGAAAGCCTTCGGGTGTTGGGCCAGGAATGGAAGGCCAACGTGATCCGCTGGCAGTTGATCCGCCGTGGTCGGATCGACGATCCCTTGGACCTGGCGGCCTACAACCGGTGGCTCGAGTCGGCCTTGGCCCAGTTCGACGCCGCGCTGCCGTTTTGCGAGAGGTACGGCCTCCGCGTGGTGCTCGATTTGCACTCGCCGCCGGGCGGGCGCACGACGAGCGGCGGCTACGCCGGATCCGACCACGGGCTGTTCGCCAGCGCCGCCTGCCAGAAGCGGTTCGTCGAATTGTGGCAGGAAATCGCCAGGAAATACCGCGGCGCCAAGGCGATCTGGGGATACGACCTGGCCAACGAGCCGGTCGAGGGCGTCGTCGAAGAAGGCCTGGCCGATTGGCAAGAGCTTGCCGAGCGGACGGCCAAGGCGATCCGGGCCATCGATCCCGTGCGGACGATCATCGTCGAGCCGGCCCAATGGGGCAGCCCCGACGGGCTGAAGGATTTCCAGCCGATCGACGTGCCCAACGTGGTCTACAGCGTCCACATGTACGTGCCCGGCGCGTTCACGCATCAGGGCGTCCACGGCGGCAAGCGCGAGGTCCGCTATCCCGGCGAGATCGACGGCAAACATTGGGACAAGGCCCAGCTCGAAGCCGCGCTCCAGCCGGCGATCGACTTCCAGAAGACGTACAACGTCCACATCTACATCGGCGAGTTCAGCGCGATCCGGTGGGCGCCCGACAACAGCGCGTATCGGTATCTGCGGGACTTGATCGACATTTTCGAGTCGCACGACTGGGACTGGACTTATCACGCCTTCCGCGAATGGCACGGCTGGAGCGTCGAACACGGCCCCGACCCCCAAGACCTCCGCCCCAGCCCCAGCCCCACCGACCGGCAACGTTTGCTGCAAAGCTGGTTCGCGAAAAACATCCCGCCGCGGTGAACCGCCGCCTCGGCGTTGGCGTTCCGGGCGTGACGTTTCTTCGCGTCCTGGCGATTGGAGCGATTTTTCCGGACGGCACGGCGGCGCTGGCCAGGGTTGCCCCGTTGCGCCGGGCGACCCGTCGGCGCCCGCGTCAACGCCGATTTCGCCGTCCCGCGCCGCGCAGCGGCCCTTTGGGTTTGGCGAGGGAACCGCGAAAACAGGGCCGCCCTTCCCAAACGGAAGCCGATTCCGAGGTAACCTTGTGAGGAATTCCTCGAGGGCGCGAGCCCCCGTTTCCTGCCTGATGTCGCTCACGGCCATGTCGCCTCCGGACCGCATTCGCCGCGCGGGCACGATTGCCATGGAGCTGCTGTTGAACCTTCCGATCTGGCTGATCACGGTGTTGGCCATGGTCGAGTTGGGCCTGGTTCTCGGCAGCGCCCAGCATGTCTCGTTCGGCGCGCGCGTCGCCGCCGAAGAGGCCTCGCGCACCGAATTCCTGGCCACGGCGGAAGAGGTTCCGGCGGGCGTGATCGAGGCCGCGCGCCGGCACCTGGCCGTCTGCGGGATGGCACCGGCGACGATCATCCTGGAGCACAACGCCGGAGGAAGACGCCGCGTGTTGGCGTGGGGCGAGGGCCGGGTCGGTCCGCCGCAGAACGTGCCGCCGACGCGAGGGACCTACGTTCGCGTCACCGTGGCCGCCCGCCTGGAACGATTCGTTCCCCGAGTGTTCCGATCGCTGGGGCTGGACCTCGCGTCGCAACGCCTGGTGGACTCGGCCACGTTCCGCTACGCGGTCGAGCGGGGAGGGACCGAATGATGGGGACGCGATGCAGGGAGCAATGGGGCTTTTTCGGCGTCAGGCAGGGCGGGGTTGGCCAGGGGAATGGCCGTCTTGCCGGCGAGGAAACCGGGTTCTCGGCGCCGCGATCGGGCCGCCCTCCATGGCGCCGCGGGGCCGTCGTCACCGTGTGGACCCTGCTTTCCCTGCCGATCCTCATGACGATGCTGTTCGTCGTGGCGGAAGTGGCCCACCTCTGGCAGGCCCGGACGCAACTGGAAAACGCCGTCGAGGCGGCGGTCTTGGCGGCGGTCCAGGAATGGGGATTGCGGGGCGGAGGCCGCCGGAACCTCGAGGCGGCCATGGCCGCCGGGCGCGCGCTGGCCGAGGCCAACGCCGTGCACGGCGCCGCGGTGCGGTTGGGCGACCGGACCAAGGCCCCCCGGGTCGTCTGGTCGTTCGGCTCCGCCTTGCCCGCCGACAACGGATGCCGCTTCACGCCCGACCCCGACGCCGCGGCCCGCTTCGCCGTGGTCCTTCAGGTCGCGGTTCGGACGCCGAGGCTCTGCCGAGCGGTGGCGGGCGCGGCGCTGGGCGAGGCGACGGTCGCGGCCGCCAGCGCGGCTTTTTTCGATCCGGGCGAAACGCCCCCTCGGCCCCGGCTCATTCGCCTGGCCGCCAGTCCGTGACGGTCTCGCCGTGGACCGCGCCCTGATGGAGTTTCTTCAGCGCGGTGAACGTTTGTTCGGTGCCGATCTTCCACCAGCCGACCTTCTTGGTCGAATCGGAGCGGAGGAAGAACTTCATCTTCTCCGAGGTCGCCACGTAGTCCTTGCGCAGGAAGGGGGCATCGAAGATCAATTCGGCGAAGAATTGCTTGAAGTCCTTGTGCTCGGCCCAGTGGATGTAGCTGATCTCCTCGGACCAATGGAGCCGCTTCTCGGCTTGCAGCGCCCCGGCCAGCGTCAGCGGAGAAAGCCCGTCGTGGCGGAGTCGCCAGGGGTCCTCGTGGACCGGCGGCCAGTAGTGCCCCCGCTCGATGGGCACCCAATGCTGGTCGAACGACAACCGGACCATCTGGATCGCGTCCTGCGTGGACAGATGGTTGGCGTCGAAGCGCCGCGACATCATCTTGTAGGTCCCGGTCCACGCCTCGACCCGCGGCGTGGATGCGCCCTCCCAGGGATTGCGCATCACGAGTTGAAACACGCGGTAATCGACCGGCCAGTACTTCATGACGAGCAACATGCGGGGCTCGCCGGTTTTCGGGTCGCGGCACTCCCACTTCGATTCCAACAGGCCTTGCTCCCATTGGTCGAGCGTGTCGTCGCCCGTGTACACGTCGATGCTCTGACCGCACAGTCCCAGCGCCATCACGATCGCGAAATGCATGGATGTCTCCTCTCTGTTGCCGCGCAAACGACGAACGTCGGTGGAAGGCGGTCGGCCCTCGGCCGTCTTCGGCCGCCAGGCAGGGATCGCTGCGCCGCCGCCTCCCCAAAGGGACGAGAGGGAACCCGCTCGGCCCCCGGACGAAGCGCCTCTTCGCATCCGAGGCCATCCCAGGTTCCCTATCCTTCCATCTTGGGCAGGAATCGGGGGGATTTCAATTCATTTGTCGCAACCCATTGACGGTCCGCCGTTTAGGCTCGCCAGGCCCAGCCCTCCCTGCCCACCGCGAAACATCCGCCGCGATCGGCCACCCCCGAGGGGAAAGAAAAAGGCTTGACATGGGGCCGGAGGGTTAATATACTTTTGTTCACATATTGGGTGTCGGTAGGGCCGTGGGCCGTGCTGCCCCGGCATCGCAAGAGCCCGTCGCTGGAAACGATTTCGGCGGCGGGCTTCTTGCGTCTGGTCGCGGCGTCCGGTCCCGGCCGGTCGGACTGGTTTTCAGGAACCCCAGCCATGATCTCCGAAGCACTGGTCGAAGCGGTCCGGCGACGGTTGGCGACCGGACGGCAAAGCATGCGCGCCATCGCCCGGGCCACTGGCGTCAGCCGCGGCACGGTGGCCAACATTGCCCGCGGCCGACGTCGGCGGCGGGCCGGCGCGTCGGCCGGCGTCCTGGAGCCGGAGGGGAGGCTCGGACGTTGCCCCGAATGCGGCGCGATGACCCCGGCCCCCTGCCGCGCCTGCCGGGTGCGGCGGTGGATCCGCTGCATGAGCGTCCCGCGCGAGGAGCCCGCCGGAGAAGACACGCTGCAAATCGAACTGACCGGCGAGTTTCGGCGGCGCTATGAGGAAATCCATGCCCGCCGACTTCGCGAGGCCTGGGACGAATAGGGGGATCGCCATGCCGTCGCCGCGGCGTCGAAGCGTCGTCTACCGGGAGGTCCGCCACCGCATCCGCGACGGAGACCTCCTGTTGTTCCGCCGCCGCGCATGGATCGCGGCCCTCGGACGGGGCGTACATAGCCACGCCGCCAAGGCGGCCTGGTGGGACGGCGACCTGTTTTGCCTGGAGGTTCGCGCATGGCACGGCGGCCGGGCGGTGACCCTGTCCAGCCAGGTCCGACGCTATCCCGGACAGATCGATGTCTTCGAAGTCAATCCCGAGGACCGTTGGCCCCAATACGACCGCCGCGGCGCGGTCCGCTACATGCGTCGTTTGGCGGGCTGCGATTACGGGTACGGCCGCCTGGCGCTGGTCGGCCTTCGGCATCTGCCGGTGGTGCGGATGTTCGCGGGGATCGAGTCGGACGATCGCCTCGGGAACCGCCGGCCGCCTATTTGTAGCCAGGCCTGCGCCCTGGCGGATCGGCTCGGCGGGGGAGTGGATCCGGTGCCTTTCCTCGCCGACCGCGTGACCGAGCCGGCCGACCTGGCCCGCAGTCCGTTTTATCGATACCAGTTCACGCTCGTGCCCTGAGACCGCGCGGCCGCGCGGCGATGTCTCGCCCCATGTCCCCGACGAGGAAGCCCGAATGAACGCCAACGAATGGATCTCGCTGCTGGGCGTCGCCGTGTCGGCCGCGGTGGTGATCGGTCCCGGCATCGTGTCGCTGCACGCCAAGCTGGCCGTGGTGGCCGCCCAGGTCGCCGAGCTGTGCGACAAGGTCGGCAAGCTGACCGCGGCGCACGAGGAACGGCTCCGCATGTGCATCGATCACCACGCGCGGCTCGACGCCCAAGAAGTCCAACTCGCTGACGCGATCGATCGGCTGCGGGGCTTGGAAGGTTGACGGTAGCCCTTCACGGGGACTGTCCCGATTTTCGCGGCGAAGTCCGCGAAAATGGGACTGTCCCCCTTGGCCGGTCAGGGGGCAGACGCATTTTTCGGCGCGAAACGGCCCGAAAAACGCGCAAGTTCCCGGCCTGTGAACGGTTACGGTTGACGCGGTTCCCCTTTCCCGTTGGACGGGTGAAGGATTAGGGGTGATGGGAATTGGCGGCCCGGAGTGTCGTTCGAACCGCCCTCACCCCCGGCCCCTCTCCCGTCCAACGGGAGAGGGGAGGCAGGGGCGTCCGCCCGGGACTGACGTCAACGTTCGTCCACCGTCCACCGTCTACCGTCCACCGTCTACCGTCCACCGCCGACTGCCTACTGCCTGGTTCCGACTGTCTACTTAGCACTGCCCACTGCCATGAAGATTCGCGATCGCATCAAGGAACTCCGCCGCGTGCCGGCCGCCGAGTTGCGTCCTCATCCCCGGAACTGGCGCGTCCACCCGCGAAACCAACAGGACGCCTTGCGGGGCGTGCTGGCCGAGATCGGCTATGCCGACGCGCTGGTGGCTCGGGAATTGCCCGACGGCTCGCTGGAGCTGATCGACGGCCACCTTCGCGCGGAGACCACGCCGGACCAGGAAGTTCCCGTGCTGGTGATCGACGTGGACGAGAAGGAGGCCGCCAAGCTGCTGGCGGCGCTGGATCCGCTGGCGAGCCTGGCCGAGAGCAATGCAAGCGTCTTGGCCGACCTGGTGGCCGAGGTGGAAACCGAAAGCTCGGCGTTGCAAGCCGTCTGGGATGATCTGGTTGCCCAACACGCGGCGGCGCCGCCCTTCGAGCAACGCGCCGCGCCGCCCGAAATCGAACTGCCCGAGGCCTTCCAAGTCGTCGTCGAATGCCGCGACGAGGCTGACCAGCGGGCCGTGTTCGAGCGGCTCACCGCCGAGGGCCGAAAGTGCAAATTGCTGACGCTGTGACGGCTATGGACCTCGGACCTTGACGCTTCCCTTTTAGGCCCCATGCCTTTCAAATTTCCGCCCCTCATCCCATGCCCCGCATCGACCTGACCATCGCCTGCCCGGTGTACGACTCGTTCCGCGTCCAGCAAGTGGCCGGGTTGTTCGACGTTCCGATTGCCGAGCGGGCGTCGCAGCGCTTTCGCCTGGAAATCCCCGAACTGGGCGACGACTGGTGGATCGGCTTGATCGTGGGGCCGTCGGGCAGCGGCAAGACGACCATGGCGAGGGAACTGTTTGGACCGCGGCTCTATCGCCGGACGCCTTGGCCGGCCGACCGCGCCGTGGTCGATGGCCTTGGCGACTTGCCGATCAAGGAAGTGATCGCGTTGTTCATCACCGTCGGCTTCAGCTCGCCGCCAAGCTGGATCAAGCCCTATCACGTCCTGTCAAACGGCGAACGATTCCGCTGCGACCTGGCGCGAGCATTGGCGCAGGGAGACGGAGACGCGGAGACGCGCAGCGGAGCGGAAGAGGGGGGCCGTAACGAGACTCCCGCGTCTGGGCGACTGAGCCTGCCCGCGTCCCCCCCGCTGGTCGTCTTCGACGAGTTCACCAGCGTGGTCGACCGGAGGGTGGCGCGGGCCGTGTCGGCGGCGGTCGCCAAGGGAATTCGCTCGGGCCGGATCGGGCGGCGGTTCGTGGCGGCGACCTGCCATTACGACGTGACGGACTGGCTTGCGCCCGACTGGGTCCTCGACATGGCGTCGAGCACGTTCTGTTGGAGGCGTCTTCCACGACCGCCGATCCACCTGGAACTGTTCCGTTGCCGCCGCGCCGCGTGGGGGATGTTTGCGCGTCATCACTATATGAGCGGATCGCTTTCGCCGGGAGCGAGGTGCTTTCTGGCCCAATGGGACGGGTCGCCGACCACGTTCTGCGCCACGGTGCCGATCCTCGGCCGACGCGGCCATTGGCGCGTGACCCGAATCGTGACCTTGCCGGATTACCAGGGCATGGGCATGGGCATGGCGGTGCTGGAGGCCGTGGCCCAGTTGCACCGCGGCGAAGGTCATCGGATCAACGTCACCGCCAGCCATCCCGCCCTGCTGGCCCATTGCCGCCGCTCGCCCGCCTGGCGCGCCGTGGGCGTGAAACGCCTCGGCGCGCGGGGCGCGCCGCGTTTTCATTACCGCGGCTCGGCGGGCCGGGCGGTCGTTTCGTTCGAGTATCTCGGGCGCGGCGCGCCGTCGTCTTCGTCGGCATGTTGAGGCGCCCTGCCGACCCGCGGCGTGGGGCGGGCGACGGCGCGCCGCCCGCCCCGCGACGGACGGAAAAGGCCGTCCCACAACACGAGGAACGCGAAATGGCGAAAACCGGTCGGCCGCCGGTGCTCGATCACGTCAAGAAGCGCGAGATTCTCGCCATCCTCGCCATGGGGTGCAGCCGGCGCACGGCCGCGCGCTACGTGGGGTGCTCTCCCAAGACGATCTTGAACACGGCCGACCGGGACCCCGATTTCGCGGCGCAACTCCGCCGCGCCGAGCATGCCTCGGAGATCGAGTATCTCCAGCGGATCCGCAATGCCGCGAAGAAGGAGCAGTACTGGCGGGCCGCGGCATGGGCCTTGGAACGGATCAATCCCGAGGATTTCGCCAGGCGGCCTCCAAGGTCCCTCACGCCCGACGAAACCGCCGCGTTGCTGTTGCAACTGGCCGATGTGCTGGTGGCGGAATTGCCGGTTGGGGAGTATCGCAAGCGGGTGGTCAAGTCCCTGGATCGGTTGCTGGCCCGAATCGGGGCGGCGCCGCCCCCACCGGCCGACGCGGCCGCGGAGAACGAACCCGATGACGCCTCGTGACAGCGACTGGCTCGGCCAAGGCCCCGGGACCGAGTGGTTGGCGGAACTGCTTCGCCGCTTCCGCGAGCGGTTGGTTCGCGGCCATGGGGCGGCGCGGCGGGGCGTCGCCGCCCGGCCCGGCTCGACCAGGCTCCTCGACTGGGGAAAGCGGCTGCTGCCGCACCACTTCGCCAAGCCCCCGTCCAGGATGCACGTCTGGCTGGCCGCCCGGCTCGACGCGATGTCGCGTCAACGGGGCGTGAAGCTCAACGTGCTGGGGCCGCGGGGCGGGGCCAAGTCGACGGTCGGGACGCTGGCCTACGCCCTCCGCGCCGCGGTCGAAGCCTCGGAGCCCTACGTGTGGATCGTCTCCGACACCCGCCGCCAGGCCCACGCCCATCTGGAAAACATCAAAGCCGAGCTGTTGGACAATCCCCGCCTGGCCGCCGAGTATCCCGAGGCCGTGGGCGAGGGTCCGGTGTGGCGGGCGGGGGCGATCCAGCTTCGCAACGGCGTGCGGATCGAGGCCTTTGGGGCGGGCCAACGGATCCGCGGCCGACGCCACCGCCAGAACCGCCCCACCCTCATCCTTTGCGACGACCTGGAAAACGACGGCCACGCGCTTTCGGCCCTCCAGCGCGAACGCTCGCGCACGTGGTTCCACGGCACGCTGCTCAAAGCCGGCTTGCCCGGCACCAACGTGGTCAACCTCGCCACCGCCTTGCACCGCGAGGCCCTGGCCGTTCAACTCCACCGCACGCCCGGCTGGACCTCGCGAATCTTCCAGGCCATCGTCCGCTGGCCGGCGAACTTGTCGCTTTGGGAACACTGGGAGGCAATCTACGCGGATCCGGAGAACCCTTCGGCCCGGCAGCGGGCCTGGGCCTTCTACCAGGCGAACCGCGAGGCCATGGACGCCGGCGCGGCGGTCCTCTGGCCTGAACACGAAGATCTCTACGCGCTGATGTGCATGAGGGCGGAAAGCGGGCGGGGGGCGTTCGAGCGGGAAAAGCAAAACTCGCCCATCCACCCGGAACTCTGCGAATGGCCCGAGGCGTATTTCGACGAGACGATCTGGTTCGACGACTGGCCCGACGCGCTGGCGGTCAAGACGCTTGCCCTCGACCCGAGCAAGGGAAGCGACGCCCGGCGGAGCGACTATTCGGCCTACGTCCTGCTCGGCGTCGACCGCCAGGGCATGATCTATTTGGAGGCCGACCTTGCGCGGCGACCGACTTCGCAGATGGTTGCCGACGGCGTGGAGTGGTGCCGCCGCTTCCGGCCCGACGCCTTCGGCATCGAGGCCAACCAGTTCCAGCAACTGCTCGGCCCGGAATTCGAGGCCGAGTTTCAACGGCAGGGCATCCTGGGCGCGCGGCCTTCGCTGTTGGACAACCGGCTGAACAAACAGGTGCGCATCCGCCGTCTCGGGCCCTATCTGGCGAGCCGCCGCTTGCGTTTCAAGACCCACTCGCCCTCCACCCGGTTGCTCGTCGAACAGCTTCGCACCTTCCCCGTCGGCGACCACGACGACGGACCCGACGCCGCCGAAATGGCCCTGCGTCTGGCAAGCGAACTCCTCGAAACCCGATCGGCCGCGGATGGACTCGGCAACCGGCTGCCGGTGGGATGAGCCATGAACGACGAACACAAAATGAAAGGCGCCCGCTGCCGGCTTGCCCGCCGGGGGTCCGTGAACCTCCGGAGCATCGTTTGGATTTCCACTTGAGCCCCAAGGAACCAACCCATGAACGTCACGAATCCCGAATCCCCCCAGCTCGCCGGCGGGCCATCCTCCGAGAGTTCTGCCGACAGCCATCCCTCGCACCTCGAACATCGCCTGCTCGAGGTCTTTCAGGACGTTTGGGACAACTTCGTCGACCCGGCCGAGGCCCTGTACGACGCGGACGGCGCGCGTTGGGCCGTCCTCGGAAGCGGTCCGAGCGGCGCGACGGCGAGCGTGCCATTTTCGACCGAGCGGCAGCTCGCCGAGATCCGCGAGCAGTGCCGGGCGCTGGCCGCCAGCAACGAGTTCGCCATCAACGGGCATGAGAACCGCATTTCCTACGTGGTGGGCAGCGGGCACGCGTATCGCGTCACCGCCAAGGGCCCGAACGACGCGGCCGAATGCCTCGCCCGCGAGGTCCAATCGTTGCTGGACGAGTTCCTCCAGTCGAACCAATGGCGCAAGCGGCAGCAGGAAATCCTCCGCCGCCGCGACCGCGACGGCGAAGTGTTCTTGCGGCTCTTCGTGGGGACCGACGGCATGACGCGCCTCCGCTTTGTCGAGCCCTCCCAAGTCGCCACGCCGCCCCGCCTGGCGGGCGACCCGTCGGCCTCCTTCGGCATCCAGACCGACCCCGACGACGTCGAGACCGTGCGCGGCTATTACGTCGACGGAGCGTTCGTCGAGGCCTCGCGCATCCAGCACCGCAAGGCCAATGTGGACGCCAACGTGAAGCGGGGGCTGCCGCTGTTCTATCCGGTCCAAAAGAACCTTCGCCGGGCCGAGAAGCTGTTACGGAACATGAGCGTGGTGGCCGGCATCCAGTCGGCCATCGCCATCATCCGCAAGCACGCCTCGGGCACGCGGAGCACCGTGCAGCAGTTCGTTCAAAGCCAGGCCGACGCCAGCCTCGCCGGCGCGGCCGGGGGGCGCACGAGCCTTTTCCAGCGTTACGCGCCGGGCACGATCCTCGACGCCTTCGCCGGCACCGACTACCAGTTTCCGGCCGCCTCGATCGACGCGGCCCGATACGTCGCGGTCCTCCAGGCCGAGCTTCGAGCCATCGCCGCCCGACTCGTCATGCCTGAGTTCATGCTCACCAGCGACGCCTCGAACGCCAACTACGCCTCGACGATGGTCGCCGAGGGCCCGGCCGTGCGCATGTTCGAGCGCTTGCAGCACGAGATGATCGAGGACGATTTGGAACTGTTCCAGCGGGTGCTCCGGTCGGCGATCGACGCCGGCCGCCTTCCGCCCGAGGCCCTCGCCCAGGTCGACATCGAGGGCATCCCGCCGTCGCTCGCCGTGCGCGACCGCCTCAAGGAAGCCCAGGCCGACCAGATCCTGGTCCGCTACGGCGCCATGTCGCCGCAAACTCTGGCCCTCCGCCACGGCCTGGACGCGGAAAAGGAACAGCGGTGGATCGCCGGTTCAAGCCGACCGTCGCGGTAGCCGGAAGGCCGCCGTTGGAGCGCCGCGCGTCGGCATGCGCGCCGACCAGGAAGCCCCATTGCTTCCCGAGCGCACGCGTTCCCCGGGATAAGCCCCTTTTGCGGACAAGGGGCAGGCCCATGCTTCGGTCCGAAACGGCCTGGAAAATGGACCCGTCCCCGGCCCGTGAACGACTGCCCCGCGATGGCAAGCCCTCCAAGGACAAAGACGACCGCTTGCTCGAATGGCCAAAGCGCGTTGTTTCCGACGAACGGGGCTAGCCGAGCGGCGTCAGGCGGCAGGTCTTGTCATCGACCATGCGGTCCTTGGGACAAATCTGCAACAGCACGCTTTCCGACTGCGTGCCGGGCAGGGGATAGCTGACGAGCTTGCGCAAGGCGAGATCGTTCAATAAGCCGCGGTGCCGGGCCTCGCCGCGTTCTTCGACCCAGGCCGGACCTTTCAGCGCCAGCAGCCGATCGAAATGTTCCCAGTGCGGGCGGAACCACTGGAGGATGTCCTTGAGCCGGCCGACGGCCCGAACCACCAGGCTGTTGTACACCGACGGTCCGAGCAGGTCCTGGGCGCGTCCATGGATCACCGGGACGTTGAGCCCGAGCTGGGCCACGATGTCCGCCACCGCCTCGGCCTTCTTGCCCACCGAGTCGCAGAGCCAGACGTTCAGGTCGGGCCGGAGGATGGCCAGGATGACGCCCGGCACGCCCCCGCCCGTTCCCACGTCGAGCACCTTTTCCTTCGGTCCCAGGACCTGGGCAAACGCCAGGCTGTCGCGGACATCGCGGCCGATGAACTTCTGGTCATCGGTGTGGCGCGTCAGGTTCAGCTTCGCGTTCCACTGCCATAGCAGCCGCCGGAAACGCGCGAGTTGCTCGATCTGTCCGCCAGGCAATTCGATGCCGTGCTGGGCCAAGGTCGCGGGGAAGTCGTCGTCGGAAGCGTTCGGGGGGCCGGGGGCGTCCGCCGCGCGGGCGGCGGGCCGCGCCGTGGTGGGGACCTGGCCCGGCTCCTCGCTGGAAATCGAGCCGCCGTCGCCGCCCATGGGTGGAATCGATGCCATGAAACTCTCCCGTCGCCAACCTTCGCCTGCCAACCATTGTATCATCCCGCCGGTCCAAACGCCTCGCTCGCCTCGGCAAGGACCGTGAGATTTTCCGGCGGGACGCGCGGCGAGACCGAGCACGCGCTGGACAAGATGTACCCGCTGCCTCGGCTGCCCACCGCCAGGCGGCCCAGCGCGTCCTGCCGGACCTCTTCGCGCGACTTCTTCAAGAGCGTGTGGACCGGGTCGATGTTGCCCTTGAAAAACAACCGGTCCCCGACGCGGCGCTTGGCGTCCCCGAGGTCGACGCTGCCCAACGGCGGCGGATCGAGCGTGTCGATCCCGTCGATGCCGGTTTCGGCCATCAGTTCCAGCCGGTCGCCGATGTCGCCGCAGGTGTGGGTGTAGACGGGGACGCCCTCGGCGCGGACGCGGCGGACCACCTCGGCCTCGAAGGGCAGGACGAACGTCCGGTATTGGCGCGGCGAGATGAACCCACCCCCGGCAAACGCCGAGGAGATCAGGACGGCGTCGACGCCGCGACGGGCCTGCCGGATCCCGAGGTCGGCCGCTCCCTCGGCGTACGCCGCGAGGATCGCCCGGCATTTGTCCGGCTCGTCGATCAAATACATCAGGGCCTGCTCATAGCCGAACAACTCCATGAGCTGCGTGAACGGCGAGAAGATCTCGCCGTGCACGGAGAGTTCCCCGCCGGCCTCGGCGAGCACCAGATCGATGGTGCGGAACATATAGTCGGGCCACCATCGGGCGCGGTCGCCGCGATACGGCTCCAGCCCAAAATAGTAGGGATACTTCAACCCGCCCAGCGCGTGAGGGTCGTCGTAAAAAATCTCGTCGGGGTCGACCTCGTCGATGGTGGGGCGGCGCAGGCCGCCGGCGGGCAGGTGCTGCACGTTGTCGTCGGCCGGACACCGCGCCACGTCGCCGTTGACGAAATGCACCGTCTGGCCGCCGTCCGCGTGGTCCTCGATCCGCTCCACCCACCGCATCCATGCCGGATCGCGTCCGGGCAGATTGATCAGGACCCCGTCGAAGCGATAGCGCCGCGCCAGCGCGATCAGCGCCCGGGCGAAGCCTTCGCTGGTGAACCACAATTCGGCGGGACGGACGCCGGTGTTGAGCAGGTAATGGCCGATGGACAACTGGCACATCACCGGAACGCGGTCCACGGGTTCTCGCCGCATGGCGCGGCGGATTCGTTCCTTGCCGGTCACGCTATCCCTTGCGCTCGAAAACAAAGGAAAAAAACAACGCCTCCGGCCGGATGGGGCTTGCCCAGGGTACCGGAGCACCTTCAAACGCCTGATGCCGTGGGGGGGCCGCGCGGGCCTAATTGTTTCTAATTGTTTGGAGCCGCGCCGACAGCCGCACTTCGGTACTCTTTAACCCTCTCGTCGAGCAAGTTCAAGAGATCCTGGATCGGCTTCTTTCTGGACTCCTGCTCCCACTGGAGCGCCTCCTTCGCCCACGTATGGGCCTCCTCCAAAAACGGCAGGGCCTGTTTGGGAAAATCGGCCAACGCCTGCTGGTCGTTCTTGTCGATTCGTTCGTGCCAGTCAAGGAGGACCGTCAGGATCATGGCCGCGCCCATGTGGCGGTAGGTTGCCCCCTTGGCACGCGAGGGCTCGAGTCGCACCGCGGATCGCATGGCCTGGAGGAACTGGTCGCGGTGTTCCAACGCGGCGCTGCCTCCCCTGCGGAACAACCCGAAGTGCCCCACGCCGAGCAGGTAGTCGGCCTCGGCCTGGTCGGCGGGGGACAAGGCGAGTTCCCGGGCCCGGCCGGCGTCGCGAATCGCCGCGCGGGCGAAGGACAACACTTCCTCTTCTTGGAGTCCCGCCTTCGCGCCTTTCTGGTTCGCGGCGTCGAACCGTTCCAAGCTGCACTGGGCCCGGGCGAGGAGCAGGGGCACGTCCCCGGCGTCGGCCTGGCGCACGTCGGGGATCGCCGCGTCATACGCACCGACGGCCCGATCGTACTGCTTTCTCATCCGCCACACCTCGCCGAGGATGAGGGCCACGTTTTTCGCGGGGACCTGGAACCCGCGCGCCGGGGCCGCCCGGAGAATCTCGGCGCGCTGCTCCGCGGCCTGGAGCTTCTTGTCGATTTCCGCCTCGAGCCGCTTGCGTTCCTCGGGATCCGCCGCGGTTCTCTGCTGCTGGCGCAAGCGGTTCGCCTGGCGGAGGGCCAGCTCCGCCCAACGGGAAATAGAGGCGGCCCGGCTGGCCGCATGGCTCTTGATCGCCAGATCGGCTGCCTTGCCCAGGTGATCATCGGCCTTGGCGATGTCGCCGAGGGCGTCGTACACCTGGCCGAGGTAGTAATGCGCTTCCGTCCGGTGGCTGTCCCATCTCGCAACCTGAAGGGCTCGATTCAACTCGCTGACGCATTCCTTCAGCGCCGCGTCGCGATCGCCCAGGCCCAAGAGCTGAGGATCCAAGCCGCTTCGAACGGCCTTGAAAGCGCATCGAGCATGGCTGATCGCCGCCTGGGCCGAAAGGCGGTTCTGCCGCAAGACCTCGGAAAACTGCCTCAGGGCTTCCTGGTAGTTCTCGCGGGGCGATTCGCCGAGCTGGGAGGCGAGGTCTTCATAGAGATTTCCCAACAGCAGCCGCGCCTCCTCGCCGAAGGCTTGTTCGCCCTTGGCGGCTTGGATGGCCGCGTCGCGCCCCGCCGTGAAGTGCCGCTCCTTCTTCTTCGCGTCCGTTTCATAGTTGCCCATTCTCAGGTGCGCGATGGCGAGATTCAGGGCATTCACCGCGGCGAGCTTGGGGCGGCCCGCCGAACTCTTCACCGCCTGTTCGCCGGCCGCGATGGCCTCGCTCAAGTCGCGCAGCACGGCGTCGCGCTTGTCCCGCTGTCCCGCCCGCTCCAGCAACGCGTAGGCCTGAGCGCCATAGGCAAGGTACGGCCTGGTCGGGCCGTGTTTCAGCGCGGCCGCCACGTCGGCGAGGACCGTTTCGGGATCGAAATCGGGCCGGTTGGCGCGGGCCTTGGCCCGTAGCGCGTAATAGTCGCCGATTCGCCCGGCGTCGACCTTTCCGAGCGAACCCAATTCGATCGCCCCCGACGCCAGGCTCGCGATGACGTCGTGGACGTCCTGGAAGGGTTTGGGCCAATCTGGCCACGGGGCATCTTGGCGTTGCTCAAGGAACTCGGCGAGGGCCCCGGCCAATTCGGAAGTCCGCCCGGCCGCGTCCGGTGGTTTGGCCTTCGCCTTCGCAAGGATGTCCGCCTGCAAGATCGGCTCCACCACGGCGTTGTGGAAGGTCTTGGGGCCGTCCGGCGGAAAATCTCCGGCCGCGTCGTCGCCCAGGGCGCGGAGGAGTCGGACCGTGAACTCCAGGCCCGCCGCCCCTTGCGGATCGTCGGCCATCCGGGAAACCAGCTCCGGCTGCTTCCAGAAGCTGCACGCGGCCGCGTAGAGGAGCGGAACGGCGTCCGGGTCGGCGGCGGCGTTCGGCGCCGTCAGCACTTCGTGTGCGAGCGTCCAGACATCCCCCAGCGCCGGCTTGGGCCGATGGAACTCCGCCAGGACGCGGCTTCGTTTCCATTCCAGTTGAAGACCGCTCTGGGCCGCCAGCGCGGCGCCGGCGGACTTGAGCAACCCCGCGTACTGTTCCGCCTCGGCCGAGGTGGCGAAAGGATTGAAGGGGATCTTTTCCAGCGTCCAGGGGCGGGATTGACGCCGCCGGTCGGCCGCCGCCTGGACGATCCATTCCGCGACGGCGGCGGCCCGGCGCTGCCGTTGGAGGATCGGCTCGCCGCGTTCCACCGCCGGCGCCAATTCGAGCAGGTCGGGCGTCAGATCGTCCCAACGCCCGCCCTCGGCCCGCATCGCCAGGCACGAAAGGTAGTGCGCGTACGCCGGTTGTTTCGCCTTCTCTTTCAGGTCCTTGCGGATCAGCGTGACCGTGTTGGCGGCGGGGGCGACCTCCCGGCCGAGCGTCAACAGGGCCTCGCTCTTCCAGGCCTTGGCCATGAGGTCCGCGACGCCCGTCTCCGCGCTCGCCGCCCGGCCTTTCGACAGCTCCTCCCACTCCCGGATTTCCCGAAGCAGTTCCGCCTCGCCGGGCCGGGCGGGTTCCCAAACGCGGATCGCCAACCTTGCGGTCGCCGCGGCCAGCGCCGCCGCGCCGAGCCGCGGTCGGCGGAACTTGTCCCTCGCCGCCACGAGCCACGCCGCTGCGCGGGCCAGGTCTTTGCCTTGATGCTCGTAGGCGGGGGCGCCGTTCGGCCCGGCGGCGGCCGCGAGTTTTTCCAGCGCCGCGGGCACCGCGGAGCTTAAAAGGCCAACGTCCTCCGCGTCGTCCACTTTCCATTGTTCCGGGGCCGCCGGGGGAAAGTGTTTCTCCAGGGCGTCGAGCAATGGACCGATTGTGTCGGCCGCCGCCTGCGAACGGTTCGCCGCCTCAAGCGCCCTCTTGACGATCGCCCCAGGCGAGTCGTCCGGCTTCGGCGGCCGCGCCATTCCCTGGAGCTGCTGTTCTTCCCAGGAATTGAGTTTCCAAGGGACGGGCAGGTTCACGAACGCCTTGGGATCCCTCGGCGTGTTCGTGGCGATGGCCAGAAGCGCGTCGCGCAGCCGGGCTCGGTCTTGCGCGAGCCCTTGCAATGCCTGAAGCTCGGCCTGGGCCTCGTCGGCCCGGCCCAGACGCACCAAGGCGCGGGCGCGGAGCAATCGAGCGTCGTCCCGGTCGGAAGGTTCGGGCGTCATCTTGACGAAGGCGTCGCACTCCGCCAGCAGCCTGTCCTCTTGTCCGCTCTGACCGCTGAGCGAGCGAATCGACTGGATCCATTCCTTGCCCAGGCTGGCTCGCTGCGCCTGAACACCGTCGGGCCCGAGCCATTGCTGGGCGGGGGGCCTGCCCAGGGCCTCGCCGGCCTCCCGAAACTTCCCGGCGGCGATCAACTCCGCCAGGGACTTGCCGAACTCGGATTGTACGAAGGCGCGTTCGGCCTCGTGTTCCTTCGGGGGGACGATTCCCTTGCCGGCCTCGAGGAGCGGCGCCAGCGCGGCCCAATTCGCCTTCTTGGCCAAATCGCGAACCCCCGCACGCCACTGGTCGCCAAGTTTCTTCGCCTTCTCCTCAAGTTGCGGTTCGGCATCGAAGAATGGGCCAACGTCCTTCAATTCCTCGCTGGCCTTGGCCAGCTTTTCTGGGTCGGGGGCGTGGATCAGGCTGTCGAAATACGCCGTCCACCGGGGCTGGACGGCCTTGCGCAGGCCTTCCATCGCCGTCGCGTCGAAGATCTTCTTGGCCAGCGGTTGCTCGAGTTCCCGCCGAACGCCGCGGAAATCGCTCTTCGCGACCCGTTCGGCCAATCCGATCTGTTTCTTCCATTCCTCTTGCAGACGGTCTCTCCAGCTTGCCGTTTGGGCGGGCGAAATGGCCTCCGTCGGGGCCTTTTGCCACCTATCGACGGCCTCCCACGACTCGACCGCCTTGGCCAGGTCCTTCGCCAACAAGGCCTCGAATCGTTGGCGCCAGGCATCCGCCAGCGCCTGCCATGCGTCGGGCGCGACAGGCCCCACCAGTTTTCCGAGCGTCTCGACGCCGCCCAGCTCTTGGAGCCGCAGGTAGGCCTGCTCGGGCGAGATCGCGTCTTGCCTGAGTTGGATGAGGATCGGATGGGTCGAACGATCGCTCCACGTCTTTTTCAGTCCCTCGACCAACTGCTGATATCGGTCCGCATTCAGGGCCTGCCGGGCCTGGGCGGCAAGCTGAACGGCCGCCTGGAAATCCCCTTCCAGAACGCGGCGATGGAACTCCCTGGTCCACGCGTCGAAACAAGCCCGCCAAACGTCTTCCGGCACGGGGCCGAGGCGTTCCACGAACTTCGCGTCGGCGTCGGCGTTCCTCAACCGGACCAGCGCTTCCTGGAGCGGGATGGCCCCGTCGAGCAGTTGCCGCAGGACCGGGTTGGTGGACCGTTCGTTCCACGCCTTGCGGACCTCGGGCTCGAATTCCTCCAGATAGTCCGCGGCGGAAAGCGATTTCCGCGCCTCGCCGACCACCTCGGCGGCCTTCTCGAAGTCGCCCGCCTCCAGCGCCTTGCGGTACTCGCGCCTTGCCAACTCCAGGGGCGAGGAAGCCGAATCGGACGGCCCCACCGGTCTGTCGAAGCGGATCAGCGGAATCGGCGCGAACTTGAACACCGCCCAGCCGATCGCCGTCAGGGCGCCCAGCGCCAAGGCGGTCTTCGCCAGGCGGCCGACCCACGAGCGACGCGCCGCCCGCGCCGGCTCCGGCGCCGGCGCGCTCGGGAGGGTTGCGGCAATCTCGTCGGTTTCGTCGCGGCGTTGCGGGTGGGTTCGGGCGACTCGGGCTTCGACGGCCAGAACCGGCTCCGACTTGCGCTGGGTCGAGTCCGGCTTGATCGGCGGAGTGGCGGCGGGTTGCTGTTTGCCCGCCGGCTGGCCGCCCGCTTTCGACTCCGCCACCTCGTCCAGGGCGTCGACGTCCGTGCGCGGCAAGCGTTCGGTGGGAAGAGATCGGACGCCAAACAACGACGGCCAAAAACCCGTGCTCGGAGCGGCCTGGACGCTCTCGCGAAGCCGCGAGACCATCTCGAAACAGGACGGCCAGCGCTTTTCCGGCTTGAGTTCCGTTGCCCGCCGGATGATCTTGCGCTCGGCCGGATTCAGCCTGGTCAGATCCAACTTGCCGGCGCGGTGCAGGTCGATCACCTTGTACGGATTCGGCTCGTCGAAGGGCAGCGACCCGGTCCGCAATTCCACGTAGCTGATCGCCAGGCAGTATTGATCGCTCTGGACGTGCGGCTTCCCCACGAAAAGCTCGGGCGCGGCATAGGCCACTGTGCCCATTCCCGATCGCGTCTTGCGAAGGCTGTCGACCGCCTGAGCCAGGCCAAAGTCGCAGACCTTCACCGAGTTGCCCACGATCAGCAGGTTCTGCGGCTTGATGTCGCCGTGGATGATGCCCTGCTGATTGAGGAAGTCGATTCCGCGGGCCGCCTGCTCCATGTAGTCGAGGAGTTCGGCTGCGGGAATGCCCGACCAATGGGCTTGTTCCTTGCCGTGGTTGACCTCCTGGAGCCGCCGGAACAAGGTCTTGGTTCCGAGGCTCATGGCGACAATCAATTCGACGGGCCGGGAAGCGGAGTTGGCCGCCGGGTCGAACAGCATGGTGCCGCCGATTTCGACCGACGAATCGCGGGGGCTGAGAGTGGCGAGCGGATCGGCGGGCAGTTCGTCGAGGACCTTGCCGTCGTCGGTCTTGACCCAGCAGGCCACGAACTCGACGAGATTGGCGTGGCGGATGTCCTTGACCTTCTGAAGCCCGGCGAACTCCTTAAGTCCCTCGCGCCCGGCCAGGTCAATGATCTTCAGGGCGACCTGCATGCCGCCCGGACCTTTGGCCTGCCAAACCTCGCCAAACTGTCCCCGGCCAAGAAATTTGGTCAGGTGATACTGCGGGACAGGCTCGTCGCCTGGTCGGTAACCCCGCTTGGCCGTATACATCGCTGGCCCCCGCCGAAAGGCGCAACCCGACGTCCCCAGGCAGACCCAAGCCGCAGCCGCCTTCGCCCAAGCCTCCCCGAGATAAGCCGAGCGCCGCCTCGATTCACTATAGGACGTTTCTTCGCCGCCACAACCCCCAAGCACAGGGACACCAGCCGATTCCTCTTCGCGACCCGCACTTGCAACAGGAATCGATCCTAAATCCTCCAGACACAGGTCCATCTCCGGCTGTCCCGGCTCGGGAAAGCTGAAACAGGTGATCGGACCCGAATGAGCAAGGGCCTAACACACGCCAAATAACCCTTCTGAGGGATTCCGATGGTCTCAGCGACCTGTACCGTGACTGCGAGTCGGTCGACGAATTGGGCTTGACCCACAATATATTGCACAGAGGGTCTGCAATAACCACAAGATGTAGGGAGATTCTCGAATACTTGGACAGACGGTGAGACTCCGTCAATGTCATAACGCCAGACACTATTGACATAAAGCGAATAATTTGCTTGACGGGCTTGCATGGCGTAATCAAAATACAATCCTCCCAGTTTATCCAGCTTACGGGGAGGTTCGGGTTGTTGGATATGAGGGGCGACGCCCGAGGGCGTGGCCCGTCGTTTCTCATTTCCTCTCTTGAATCGCTGACACGATGGCCAACCAACGCTCGTCTGGGTCGGTTCACGCGCTGGCGCACAGGTGAACTTTCTTTCAGCAAGGGGACGCAATCATGGCTCGACGTTTTCTCCAGGCACTCCGGCAACTTACCCGTCGCACCCCGTCGCGCTTGCGCCAACGCTTCGAAGCGTCCCTCCGCCCGCGGCGACTCCTCTGCGAGGGTCTTGAAGATCGACGCCTGCTGGCAGTCGCCTCCATGCAGTTCCAGAATCCATCGACGACCGATGTCGAAGGCGCTGCGCTCCAAATTCCCGTGGAACTCGCCACCGACGCCCCGTTGCTGGGAGATTTCACGGCCGACGTCCAGGCCACCGAGATCGATGCCGAAACAGGCGATTACACGCTTACCACCATTCAGGTCACGTTCGCTGCCGGTTCGACAAACGGCGCCATTCAATATGTTGCGCTGAACCTGAGCACCGACTCGCTGGTCGAGGGAGACGAAACCCTCCAACTGACTCTGACGAATCCCGTTTCCAATGACGTGGGGGGAGGAACCGACACGGTTTCCATCGGCGCTCAGGCTTCCCATGACGTGACGATCACCGACGCCAATAGCGCGACGGTCCAGTGGCAGGCGGCGGGCACGACGGTCGGGGAGGCGGACGGGGCCACGAACCTCACCGCCGTGTTGTCCATGGCCAACCCGGGCGACACG